>Ga0134127_10000052_pt1 | contig 168471 bp, 157 predicted proteins | sample KB31753_FD_96459 | JGI IMG/M metagenome (GOLD analysis project Ga0134127, IMG submission 96459) | Terrestrial soil microbial communities with excess Nitrogen fertilizer from Kellogg Biological Station, Michigan, USA - KB3-175-3 | ecosystem: Environmental > Terrestrial > Soil > Unclassified ...
CATCCTAAACGGCGAAGCCCTCACCCATCCTTCTCCAAAGGAGAAGGACTTCGATGCACAGCGGAAAACTGCCTTTTTTAAGCCCCTCTCCCTTGGAGAGGGGTTTGGGGTGAGGCGAACGCGATGCCAAGCGCAAATACTAATTCCTTAAGTAAACGACATTGAATGACTAATGACTAAATGAAAAAATCCGTCACAAAATACCCCCTAATATGGCATTGTTGCCATTTAAGAATTATTTATATTTGGATCATCAATTATCGCCATGAAAGAAATTGCATTGGTTATACATGAGGATGCCACCTTATCCACCGTTACCGGCGCCATGGATATGTTTATCCACACCAACAGCCTTTACCAGCAAACCGGGAAATCGCAGCCGTTTAAATTGGTATTGGCCGGCGAAGCTGAAAACAATAACCTGATGCCGGTTAACCCGCTGTTTATCAGCTACTGCCGGATCCAGGAACTGGAAAGGCCCGACCTGATCATGGTACCCGCCTTTTATGGCGATCGCGACAGCATGCTGAAGAAACACAAAGGCATGATCAACTGGATCAAAACTAAATTTGAGTCAGGCTCGGAAGTTGCCAGCTTGTGCTCGGGTATTTATTTTTTGGCCGAGGCGGGGCTTTTGCCGGGCCGGTCGTGTACCGCGCACTGGAACGATATGGACGACATTATGCGCCGGTACCCGGATGTGAATTTTCTTTCAGATATGGTGATCACCGACCAGGACGGAATTTATACCAGCGGCGGCGCTTTCTCGTCGCTAAACCTGGTCCTTTATATGATCGATAAGTTTTGCGGAAGAGAAGTAGGTGTTTGGGCCAGTAAAATGTTTTCACTGGATATGGACCGGATGACCCAGTCGCATTTTGCTGTCTTTAAAGGACAGCGCCAGCACCGCGACAATGATATTTTGAAGGCGCAAACTTATATTGAAGAAAACCATCACCTGTCCCTCAATATCGATGATATTGCCGAGAAAAGCAACATGAGCAAACGCAATTTTATCCGCCGGTTTAAAAAAGCAACTCAAAATACTCCGTTCGAATACCTGCAGCGTGTAAAAATTGAGGCCGCCAAAAAAGCGCTGGAAAAAGGCAATCAAAACATTAACCTGCTGATGTACGATGCCGGATATAACGACATTAAAACCTTCCGCGAAGTATTTAAAAAAATAACCGGGCTTACGCCGCAGGACTATAAACGGAAATACAGCCGGGCGGATTTGGTGCTGAATTGAAAATGTAGAGACGCGATACATCGCGTCTCCCGCCGACAGGTAACGAAGTTTTTAAGGCATATTGATCACAGCTAAATTCCTTGATTACGGTTCAGACCTTCAAACGCAATCGGCGGCAGAAGTGCATAGCTGGAGACGCGATGCATCGCGTCTCTACGTCAGGGTCAATAAGGCGATGTGCTCACCGCCGTCCACCCGCCATCAACAATAATATTTTGCCCGGTGATATGCCCCGATGCCGGCGAAACCAAAAATAGCGCTGCATTAGCCACGTCATCCACCGTTGCCGGACGGCCCATGGGCGTTATGCGCGACCATGTGTTTTTATATTCGGCGTCTTCTAAAGTACGTTCGGTTAAGGTGGCGCCAGGCGCAACGGTGTTTACCGTAATTTGATGCTGCGACAATTCGATCACCAGACTTTTCGCCAGCATTTCCAGCGCTGCCTTTGTCATGCCGTAGGCGGCCAGGTCCTGGTGGGCCTGGTGGCCGGTTACCGAAGACATAAACAATATGCTGCCGCCGCTTTTTTGCCTGATCATTTGATTGGCTGCCTTTTGCGCCAGGAAAAAGCTGCCCTGCAAATTCAAACGCATCACGCTTTGCAATGATTCAACAGGGTAGCTCAAAAAATCACCGAATAAAGTAATACCGGCATTGGCAATCGCGATATCCAAATGGCCAAATTGCTTAACGGCGGTATTCACCATTTGCTGAATGAATACCAGGTCGGCAGCATCGCCCGCCAGGGCGCAGCACTGTCCGCCGGCGGCAACGATTTTGGCTGCGGCGGTTTTTACTAACGCCTCGTTAATATCATTTATCAAAACGGCGCCGCCTTCCGCGGCCATTTGCCAGGCGATCTCAAAACCAATGCCCTGCCCCGCGCCGGTAACGATGGCGGTTTTTCCGGTGAATTTTTTGGTTGTCATTTGTATAATTGCCTTTTGTCATTTCGAGCGATAGCGAGAAATCTTATACCCTTTGCATCCGAACTGTGCAGGCGGTAATGTCAGGTGTCGAAGATTTCTCCCTGCGGTCGAAATGACATTGTTTTTTAGTTCATTAATGCGAATCCCTCAAAACCCCAGCCCCTGATCCTCCCTTTAAAAAATCCATATCCGCACCCAGGTGCGCCTGCTCTACATGGTTTTGGTAAAGCCAAACATAGCCCCGGTCGCTTAAACTTTTAAAAGGAGGTAGTTCGCTTTTGCGTTTTGCAATTTCATCATCGCTTAGCTCTAAATTTAACACCCCCGCGGCCACATCCAAATGAATCACGTCGCCGTTTTGTACCACTGCCAGCGTACCGCCAATAGCCGCCTCGGGCGAAACATGCAGCACAACCGTACCAAAACCGGTGCCGCTCATCCGGCCGTCTGAAATACGCACCATATCGGTAACACCTTTTTCCAGCAGCTTTTTTGGGATAGACATATTACCTACTTCGGGCATACCGGGGTAGCCTTTGGGGCCAACGTTTTTCAATACCAAAACACTCGTTTCATCTACCTCAAGGTTTGGATCGTCAATTTTGGCTTTATAGTCCTCAATGTTTTCAAAAACGACGGCTTTGCCGGTATGTTTCATTAATCCGGGGGTGGCCGCCGAAGGTTTCAGGACAGCCCCGTTCTCACAAAGGTTTCCTTTGATCACGGCAATACCCGCAAGTTCATTAAACGGCGCCTCCATCGTTGCGATCATTTCCCGGTTAAAGCATTCAGCGGCCCGGTAGTTTTCAACGATTGCTTTTCCGCTCACGGTAATGGTTTCACTATGCAGGCTTGCATGCAATTCCTTCATCAGCGCAGGCAGGCCGCCGGCATAATAAAAGTCTTCCATAAAGTATTTGCCGGATGGCTGCAGGTTGGCCAATAAGGGGATATTCTTCTCATTGTGAAAATCATCCATATTCAACTCAACCCCAATGCGCGCGGCTATCGCCAGCAAATGAATTACAAAATTGGTTGACCCGCCAATGGCTGCGTTTACCGTGATGGCGTTTTCAAAGGCCTCCCTTTTCAAAATATCGGAGAGCTTCAAATCTTCCCGCACCATATCCACAATCCGGCTGCCCGACAGATGCGCCAACACCTTGCGCCGGGAGTCGGCGGCTGGAATAGCGGCATTTTCGGCAAGGCTCAACCCCAATGATTCCACCATGCACGCCATGGTTGAAGCCGTGCCCATTACCGCGCAATGGCCGCGGCTGCGCGTCATGCACGATTCGGCGATCAGCAGCTCTTCGTCGGTAATTTTGCCGGCGCGATAGGCCTCGGAGAAGCGCCACACATCCGATGTGCTGATATCTTGTCCGCGGTATTTGCCGGTAAGCATCGGCCCGCCCGAAACGACGATCGTCGGCAAGTTGACACTACAGGCGCCCATCACCAGGGCCGGGGTGGTTTTATCGCAGCCGCAAAGCAAAACCACGCCATCCAGCGGGTTGGCGCGGATAGACTCCTCCACATCCATGCTTACCAGGTTGCGGTACAGCATGGCCGTGGGTTTGATCAAAGTTTCGCCAAGCGACATCACCGGGAACTCTACCGGGAAACCGCCCGCTTCATAAATACCATGTTTAACCGACTCGGCCAACTCGCGGAAATGGGCATTGCAGGGCGTCAGCTCCGACCAGGTATTACAAATACCGATCACCGGTTTGCCCTGGAACTCATGCGCCGGGATGCCCTGGTTTTTCATCCAGGCCCGGTAAATAAATCCATCCTTGCCTTTGCGGGCAAACCATTGCCGGCTGCGAAGTTCTTTTTCCTCCATCTTAACTCAAATATCGGGTCAATAATATTGATTTATATTCAAATTGCGGATTTGGGTTGTTCGATTTCGGATTTGTTGCATTTTGGCTCTGGTTATTACGGCGACTATTTTTTGTGCCTGATCACAGCATCCAGTCCATATTTGCCGCTGCCCCAGTAAACAAAGATGAGCGAAAAAAAAGCGAAGGAAAGCGTGATGGTACCGTAAACGTCCCAGCCTATACCGGTATTGGCAACAAGGGTGGCCGTTACCATCGTTATAAAAACAAACAGCGCGCTTACTCTTGTAAATAATCCGAGCAACACCAGCAATCCGCCAAAAAACTCCGACCCTTTGGCAAGGCATGCCATAACAATCGGCAGTGGAAAATGAAGTTTTCCGCCAAACCAATGTTCAATATCAACGCGTTCATCGACCGATGTGAGAATGCGAAAAACGATGAAGCCGCTTTTCATCATAAAATATCCAAACCACATTCGGGTTATCAGTAGGATAAAATTCCAAAAGACGGTGTTATGATTGATCCGGTTTATAATTGCCTTCATATTTTAAAGGTAGAATTAATTATTTTTTATCCTACCTTTCGCAAGCACTGCAATCGATTTATGAAGAAGATAATTAGCCATTCCATCACGTTTATACTTCTTTTAGGTTATAATTCCGGGGCCGTACAAGCGCAGCAAAAAGCTCCCCGTTTCCACGTCATCGCGCTGTACGAAAACGGCGGCCACCATGTGGAATATACCAACGTTGCCCGGCCCTGGCTGGAAAAGCTGGCGGCAGACAGTAATTTTGCGATCGACTTTATACAAAATACCAACCAGATCGATTCCGCCTTCCTAAGCAAATACCAATTGTTTATCCAACTGGATTACCCGCCTTACGCGTGGAAAGACAAAGCTGTTAAGGCATTTGAAGATTATATCACCAAAGGGCGGGGCGGCTGGATTGGCTTTCACCATGCCACCTTGCTGGGAGAGTTTGACGGTTACCCGATGTGGAACTGGTTTTCAAAATTTATGGGCGATATTGTCTACAAAAACTACATCCCAACTTTCGCGAAGGCCAAAGTGAATGTGGAAGAGCCTAACCATCCGGTTATGAAAGGCATCCCGGCGTCATTTATTGTTGAAAAAGAAGAATGGTATACCTATAATAAAAGCCCGCGCCCCAATGTGCATGTTTTAGCTACGGTGGATGAATCGACCTATACGCCCGATTCAGACATCAAAATGGGCGACCACCCCGTGGTATGGACAAACCCGAATGTCGCAGCTCGGAATGTTTACATTTTTATGGGGCACTCGCCAATATTATTTAACAGCGAGGTGTATAAGAGGTTATTTACGAACGCTATTTTCTGGGCGGCGAAGTCTGAACCTTGATTCGCTCTATTTAAAGATGGAGGATTAACGCAGTTTCATCAGGGCAATCCTTAAATCCGCTAATCAAGGTTCAGACAGTTACTTCAGTCCATATTCCGCAACCCTGGTCAGCCAGTTAAAATCCGAACCAGGACTCGCCCAAACCTGTATAAGACAACCCTTCGCGCGGCCATACTTTTTTAACCATGCAGAGGCGAAGCCGTTTTCATCTCTGCCAAAAACTAAGTCTACCTGGTTAGCGGCGATGCTTAACGGCGCAGTCCACGAGCCGCCGAGGCCCCATTTAAACCCGGTATTGGTAGCAAAAGCCGGCTCGTTGCCCTTATAAGACCGGACGTCATCCGGGCCATATTTAAGGCTAAGCGTACTGTCCGCATAAGTGTAATTGCGCAGGCCGACCGAATGATCCTTAGGGTCGCGTTTAAGGATGATAGGGTTTATACCGGTTAATACAACGCGGCCGCCGTTGTCCAGGTACGCGCGCAATAAAGATTTAGCGCCGCCTTCGCTTATATCGGGCGGGAAAAAGTTGGTGGCAAAAACCACAACGGAATTCGCCGCGGCAGCAGAATTGCGAAACAAAGCGGCAAGCTTAGTTTTATCCAGCGTGGCGTAACCATTTTCCGCCAGATATTCTTTTATGGCGACGTCTACGCCGTATTCCGAAAAGGATTCGCCCGACGCGAAGTATACGTACCTTTTCGCCTTAAGCGGGGTTGCGTAGGTGATGCCATTGGGCTTCAGGGCATACATCATGCCATCATCCGTACCGATATACAGCCGGTTGCCTGAAATAACAGGCGAGGAATAAATACCGCCCCCGGTCTGGAAGCCGTCCAGCCGCCGGCCGGTTTTCAGGTCGAGACAGTAAACCAGGCCTTTACCGCCGCCGATATAAATTTTATTCCCATCGATGCAGGGCGAGGACCACATCAGGAACGAGGTACCGTATTTCCAAAGCTGTTTGCCTGTACTCAGGTCGTCGGCCTGCACAAAATGCCCGTCAGAAGTGCCGGTGACGGCGATATTATCTTTTATGGCAACGGAAGAAATCACCCACGAGACCTGGTGATCAACGCGCCACAACTGTTTACCGGAGGTTTTATCGGCCGCATAAAGAAACCCGTCCCTTCCACCTGCAATTACTTTATTACCATACACGACAGGCGAAGCAATTATCGCCCGCCGGTCATAACCCCATTTTTCATTTTTCAGAGTGTGGCCGACTATCTCAAAGCGCCATATCTGTTTCCCGTTCGCGGCGTTGAGCGCAAACAGGTTGCCCTCCGTATCTCCGATATAAACCATATTCGCCGAAACGGCCGGCGAACTGCGTACAATACCTTCGGTTTTGAACTTCCATTTTACCCTGCCGCTGTTTTCTTCAAGGCAATACACGCAGCCATCCTTGCTGCCGATAAAAATCTGCTCGTTGATGATTGTTGGTGACGAGTAATAATAATCAAAGCCCCACTCATATCGAATGCTTTGGCCAAGGCTGGTTTTCCAGTTCACTTTCCCGGTTTTCGCGTTAAGCGACCACAACGTTTGTTTGTTATCGCTGAAAAACACATTCCCCTTATCCAGCGCCGCCGAGGAATGTACCGGGTACGCGGTGCGAAAGCTCCAGTTTGTTTTGCCGGAATTTTTATTAAGCGAATAAAACGCTCCATTGCTCGTTCCGAAGAAAATAGCGTCTGCAGAAGCGGCGACAGTCGCCCTTATCGGCGCGGCGGCATCAAACTTCCAGGCGAGCGTATTAAACGGTGCGGCGGTTTTCGAATCGGTAACATAATTGTGTTCCGGATTGCCCCGAAACATGGTAGTTTGTGCCGAAACGGCCATTGGTGACGCGAACAGGGCAATAATTAAACAGCCATACAACTTGAAATAATATTTTTTTGAAAAATTTTTCATGAAAGCCGGGGTTTATTACTAATCTGCTCAAAAATTGCAAAACACCGCTGCAATGGCAGTTCAAGTCTGGTTCAATCCTGTTCAAATAATGAAGGAAATTTTACAAATACATTTTGTCTTTTCTGCCCGCCGTATAGACGCGATGCAGATGCATCGCGCCTCGGGGGTCAATACAACCGGCCTTTTTTATGATGCGGCTTTTTCCAAAGGATAATCTGCCATACCAACTCTGCCGACGCCAGGATCGAAACAGCAAATATAGCCGCCAAGACGGCAGTTTTTGAGGAGGCAAATGCCCCCGCCAGCGCAATAAAATAAATGGTAAAAGGCAGTAAAAGCATGAACCAAAGCCCCCGGCGACCCAACGGGATACGGAAGGGGCGGTGTACGCCGGGCGAAGTTTTTCGCAATTTAAGAAGGCTGACATACTCCAGCGAAAGACCTGCGCCATAAACCGTAACATCGATGATAAACAATTCCTCCAGCGGCCAGATGACCATCACGCTAACCACGATGGAGCACACGATAATGGAAACGAACGGGCTGCCAAACCGGGAGTGTGTACGGTTGAGATGATGCGGCAACAGATCATCATCGGCCATTACTTTGGGTACCCGCGAGACAGAAAGCAATACCGCTGCATAAATGCCGAAACAACTGGCCATGCCGGCAATAGCAACCATGGAGCCCAGCCACTTCCCGGCAACGGCCACACCCACTGCAGGGAAAGCGTGCTCAGCCAGCGCTCCGGTGTCGATGCCAGTTTGCTGCGATATTAAGATAATAAGAACGTAAATGATGATAACCAGCCCAAAGGCGATGAAAGTGGAATACAAGTATGACTTTACCGGACGTTCAACCTCCTCGGCATAAGTGGTTACGTTATCCCACCCCAGGCAGTTCCACATCACCGTATAAAGCGCCATCCCCAGCGACGAAAAAGGCACACCATGCAGGGATTGCGAAGGCACATGCGTGACCAGGTGGTGCGAAAAAGCGATACCAAACAGGATGACAAAAGGGATTAACACAACCGCGCCGAGGATAAGCGCCGTGCGGCCTACCGGAACAATGCCCAGGATATTCAATATTGCCGAAAACCAGATGAAGGCCAGGCATATTTCGTAACGGTAGTCAGCCGCCCAGGGGAAAAAGAAAGATAGATAGGTAACAAACAATACCGGGTATATCGCCAGGTCGATAAAGGTGTACAGCCAGGTCCACCAGCCCTCATAAAACCCCCAGCGTTTGCCCAGGGCATGCTTTACCCATCGGTAATAGCCGCCTGTAACGGGCATCATGCTGTTCAGCTCCAGCACGGTAAAAATGGCCGGTACATCCCACATCAAAGGCGTGATAAGCAGGACAAGCAGCGCCGCATGCTGACCTGCATAACTGATCAGGGGCTCAAGCCCGTAGGGCCCCCCTGAAACCGTAAAAAAAATAACAGCCACCAGTTGAACCGGTCTTATTTTTTTAAAGGCTGCAGTTGATGGCATAGCCTATAAAAATATCGTTTATTGCTGAATTTGCAATTTTCGGCAGGCTCATATTTTCTTCTTACTTTTGACGCCAACCAATTGGTGCTAAATGAGCAAGCCTTTCAATCGCCCCATTCGTGTTTTAGTTGCCAAAGTGGGCCTGGACGGCCACGACCGCGGTGCGCGTATTATTGCTACTTCATTACGGGATGCGGGGATGGAAGTGATCTATACCGGTCTGCGCCAAACGCCGGAGATGGTGGTAAACACCGCCCTGCAGGAGGATGTGGATGCGATAGGCGTTTCCATTCTTTCCGGTGCGCACATGACGGTTTTCCCGAAGATCGTCAACCTGGTAAAAGAAAAAGGTATGGATGATGTACTGATCACCGGAGGGGGTATCATCCCGCAGGAAGACATGACAGCGCTAAAGAATATGGGCGTTGGCGAGCTTTTTCCGCCCGGCACTACTACAAAAGACATTGTTAGCTATATAACTGCCTGGGTGCATGAGCACCGTAATTTTTAAAAAACAATAACATGTCATTTCAAAACCTGTTAACGGAGCAAAAGGCCCGTATCCGATACATCGTTATTAACCGCGAGCCCAAGATGAATGCGCTTAATGCTGCTACCATAACCGAACTGCATGAAGCATTGTGGGGCGCTATTAATGACCCCGGAGTCGGCGGAATGATCATCACCGGCGCCGGCCAAAAGGCATTTGTGGCGGGCGCTGATATTTCCGAATTTTCGGGCGTGAATGCCGGCGACGGTGGCGAACTGGCGCGGCGGGGGCAAGTCCTGGTTTTCGACCTTATAGAAAATTGCAGCAAGCCGGTCATCGCCGCCATTAATGGCTTTGCACTGGGGGGCGGGCTTGAGCTGGCGATGGCCTGCCATATCCGCATCGCATCCGGCAACGCAAAAATGGGCCTGCCCGAAGTTACTTTGGGACTGATACCCGGCTACGGTGGTACACAGCGTTTGGCAAAGTTGGTGGGCAAAGGCCGTGCGCTGGAGATGATCATGACGGCAGATATGATCACCGCCGATGATGCTTACCGTATCGGGTTGGTGAACCACGTGGTGGGCCAGGATGAGCTGCTGGCAAAGGCCGAAGAAATATTGACAAAAATATTAACCAGGGCGCCGTTGGCTATTGCGTCGGCCATAACGGCGGTAAACGCCGGGGAAAAAGACGGGGTTAACGGGTTCGAAACTGAGATAGCGGAGTTTGGCAAATGTTTCGGCACGAAAGACCTGCAGGAAGGGATCATGGCTTTCCTTGAAAAGCGAAAGGCAGAATTTAGAGGAGAATAAGAACTGCCGCTTTTTAGTAAGGCGTTTAAAGCTTATCGCAGCAAAACCTTTTAAAAGGAATTCTCAAGCCGTTATCGCCAGCCCGGGCTTTTCATATTTTTATAGTTAAAATGGTCTTGATTTTTAGTTAATGATAACTTTTATCCTGTTAAAATCGTATGACAGGATTAAATTAATAAATTAGCGGATTAAGAGGTTAATCCGGGTGAAAAAGACCAATTAATAATACTACTACTGGCATGAAAAAAATACTCATCATTGATGATGAAGTTAATGTTGCGTTATTACTGTCGAAGTTTTTAACACGAAATGGCTTTGACGTAACTACCGCGTCGAATGGCAGCATCGGAATGGAATACCTTAAAACGGGCGATTTTGCGCTGGTTTTATGCGATTTCAGGCTCGAAGACACTGACGGCCGCGAAATGCTGAAAGGTATAAAAACGCAATATCCAAAAACGGGCGTTATTATTATCACAGGCTACTCGGATATTAAGATGGCTGTCGAGCTGATAAAAATGGGCGCGTACGACTATATTACCAAGCCGCTTTACCCCGATGAAATTTTAAACACTATCAACAAAGCCATTGAAACCCATTATGCTTTGGTTGAGGCCAAAAACGAACCCGAAACACAGGAAAAAACGCCGCGCGATATAAAAAGACAAAACTTTAACGGCGAATTCGTTGTGGGTACCAGCCGGGCGTCGAGAGAACTGCTGCGCCAGATCGATCTGGTTGCGCCCACCAATTACAGCGTGATCATTACCGGCGAAAGCGGCACCGGCAAGGAATCAGTCGCCAAAAACATCCACCTCAGCAGCCCACGGTACAATCAGCCTTTTATTGCGATGGATTGCGGCTCGCTTACCAAGGAGCTTGCGGCCAGCGAATTCTTCGGTCACGAAAAGGGATCATTTACAGGCGCCTTGTATACAAAAATAGGCCATTTTGAAATGGCTAACGGGGGCACCTTGTTTTTGGACGAGGTGGGCAACCTCTCCTACGAAATACAGGCAGCATTGCTGCGCACAGTGCAGGAACGTAAAGTAAAACGCATTGGCAGCACCAAGGAAATCAACCTGGACGTACGCATCATTATCGCCACCAACGAAAACTTACAGGAAAGCATACAAAAAGGCCGGTTCAGGGAAGACCTTTACCACCGTTTTAACGAATTCAGCATTTTTATTCCGCCCCTGCGTGAGCGCGGCGGCGACATCATGCTGCTTGCCGACCACTTTTTAAAGCTGGCGAATCACGAGCTTGGCCGCAATGTACAGGCGTTTTCGCCCGAGGTAATGGAATGTTTTATGAACTACCGTTGGCAGGGTAACATTCGCGAGATGAAAAACGTGGTACGCCGTGCGACTTTACTTACTGAAGGTAACGAGATCACCATGAAGGCCCTGCCGCTGGAGATTTCCAATTATAAAATGCCGGTTTACGATTATGCCTTCCATCCTGCCGAAGCGGTTGAAATGAAAGAGGGCCGGCACGATCTTAAAAATGCCGCGCTGGAAGCGGAATACGAAACGATTTTAAAAGTTTTAAGGGAAGTGAACTTTAATAAAACCAAAGCCGCTGAAATATTAAACATCGACCGTAAAACGCTGTATAATAAGATGAAAGCCATCAACGTGAAATAGCATGAAAAAACCCGCAACAGAAAAGGCAGCAAAATCCCGTGCCGCTGATCACGATCCCCTGCGGGTATTAAAACACGACATCAACAACCAGCTGTCCAACATTCTTTTAGCCCTGGAGCAATTGCGCTACGAAATTCCGGAGGTCACAGAAGACTGCCAGTTTTACCTGGATTCTATCTCCATGAGCTCCTACAAAATATCTTCGATTTTGGAGGGTGAGGGGAAGGTGTAATTTTGCCCTACCGCTTTGCAACAACAAGCGGTCATTTAACCATGCTAAGAGAAAACATACTCAACAACGGTTTTACCATTATTGAAGATGTCTATTCGGCTAATGAGGTTTCATCCATTATAGAAACCATCGACAAAGCAGATCAATCCAACCCTGCCTTCAGGAAAACCACTGACCTTTTCGCTATTCGCCGGTTTTTAAAGGAAGCGCCGGGGGTAAAACAGATGATCTTTAATAATAAATTGGAAGCCCTAATCAATGATCTATTTGGCGATGGTTATTTTAATGTAAAATCCATTTATTTCGACAAGCCTGAAAGGTCTAACTGGTTTGTGGCCTGGCACCAGGACCTTACCATTGCAGTTAGCAACAAAGCAGATATTGAAGGTTATGGCCCGTGGACAAAAAAGCTGGATCAATTTGCTGTACAGCCACCGCTTGTTGTATTGCAGGATAACTTTACTATCCGCATTCACCTTGACGATACCGATGAGCACAATGGTGCGTTAAAAGTAATCCTGGGTTCTCACCTTAAAAATATTCGCAGGATTGAAGATATTGATTGGCAAAATGAACCAGAATTCAACTGCAAGGTAATGGCTGGCGGAATTATGATCATGCGGCCATTGCTGTTTCATGCGTCAAGCCGTACCACAACAAATAAAAAAAGACGGGTTATACATATTGAATTCTCAAGGGCCGATTTGCCCACCGGAATTAGCTGGGCGGAAAAGGAAAATTAACTCCACGGGCTTGTCGGATTTTTTCCCTAATTTTGATAAAGGGCGACGAACCTTTTTATTTTTGTGCAATGAAAATATTATTAGACATACCCGACAATAAGGCATCTTCCCTAATGGATGTGTTAAAAAGTATTTCATACGTTAAAGCCAAACCGCTTACGGATAGCAAGGCGCTGCTGATGGAGGAAATAAGGGAAGCTGTTGAAGAGATGAAACTCATAAGGGCAGGCAAAGCCAAAGCGCGTAACGCTGAAGATTTCCTGAATGAGCTATAAGGTAGAATCCATTCCTGTTTTTGAGAAGCAAGCCAAAAGGCTTATTAAAAAATATGCTTCGCTAAAAAGTGAGCTTTTGGAAATGGTGCAAGGCCTGAAAGAAAATCCGGCAAAAGGTACCGCTATCGGGAAAAGTTGTTATAAAATTCGTGTGCCTATTGCTTCGAAGGGCAAAGGCAAAAGCGGCGGTGCAAGAGTAATCACTAATTTTGTTGTAACCGACCGAACTGTTTACCTGCTTTCTATTTACGATAAAGCAGACAAAGAAACCCTCACCGATAAAGAAATAGAAGAATTGTTAAAATATATCCCCGTATAAAGGAATAAACTAATTGATTATCCCTTCTCTCTAACAAAAATCAACCTGCTGAGCGACAATTTATTGCCATCCTCTTTACTCCTGAAAACAATCGTTAGGGTATTTTTAAAATCCCCGATGGTAATATCGCACAAATAAAGCTGCTGTTCAGTAACCGGCTTTTCCGACCTTAACGACATCCAGTCGCTGAGGACGGTTTGCCGTTGCCATATTGCTATGTCAGCACCCTGGGCGTCTTTTTTTAATTCAGCGTATAATTTATAGTGGCCAAATGGTATTTCGGACAGCGAAATGCGCAACCTGGCATCATTTGCGGCGGTGAACACGTACGCATCAAATCCAGGCTTTACACTGATATCCCCCCATATACTAAAATTCATCAGCTGCGGATAAAGCATCAACGTATCCGGCAAAAAAGATTTGGTCATCCGGGCGGATGGCCTGGTAATCTCTGAAACGGGGGTGTCTGAATAGTAAAGCGCCATTGAGGTATAATTGGCCGGAACGGCGTTTCCCTGCGGACCGTGTTCCATGGATTGAAAAATGCTTTTGCTGTAGGATATTTTGTCGTTCAGGTAAAGGCGGTAGCCGCCGGTTCGGCTGAAGGGCAGCGAATAATCAAGTGCGCCATGAAGGGGGAGGCTCATCCGCGTGTCCCATCGGTCCATCAGCGCATACCAGCCGCCGTTAAAATAATCTTCCGATCCTGTGCCGTGTATACGCATAACGCCATCGACGGAAGTAGAGTCATCCCCCTCGAAAAAAGTTGTCATTCCCGCGTTTAATCCCTGCGCCTGTAATATACTCCCTACATAATGGCCCTTGCCGGTAACGTTTAAAAACACATGCGGCTTGCCTTTGGCAACATTCAGATCACTGTTCCAGCAGGTGTAAAATTTCCCTTCGGTTAGCGGGTCCCTCTTCTTATCGGTATAATAAACGTTCGCCTTAATGGTCTTGGACCTGCCGCCGGTATTTCCCCTGTCGACAAGTTCAATCTTTGCCGAGCGGTCAAAAGGCATGGGAAAATAGCAGTAGTTTTTGCCATTTGCGCAGCCTAACAGCAGGCTTTGCATGGAAGGGCTGCCAAATGCGTAGCCAAAAAAGTCAGACAAGGGCGCATATACCGCGGGGTTTTGCTCACCATCCCAGGTTATTTTTAAGTCGATTTCTTTAATATCCGCCGCTTCAATTTCCAAACCGACTATCCTTCCGCCTTTATCACGGTCAAACAGCGTGATGGTTCGGCCCGGACCGATTGTGGCATTTGTTTTTACCACTTCCGCTCTGCCGGGGTAAAAATCCGTGACCTTCCGCTCTCCGGCGCCCCACAGTTTTTTTATTTTTTCCAGGGTCGCTCTTTCTGCCACGCTCAAATCCGGATCAAATGTTTTAACAGCATATTCATTCGGGTAATGCCGGTATTGTATCTGGTAGAACTGCATTAGCTTGCCCCTTGAAACTATTTTGCACCCATTTTGAAACGGGATAGGCAAGTAGCAAAAATTGCCGCCAAGCTGGCGGCCGCATAGCGGCCCCACAAACGGAAACACCTTGCCCGAAAAAAGGTCGCTGAACCGGATGGAGCAGGCCGGCTTATTTTTCCCGTCAAAATAAAAATCAAGGGTATCATCATTGGGCGTGGCCGTCCATATCCGGTTGATGACGCCTTTGCCTTTTGCTTCAAAAATCACCAGTGTGCCATCAGCGTCCTTATGGACAAAGGAGTACTTGCCACTAAAGCCGTCGTCGTTGCCGCCCGTGGTGTCATACGATGAACGCTGTGCCTCGTAGCTGCCGCTGATGTACTTTGGCAATTGCGCAATATCGCACAGCCTTTGCAGCTCGCTATTCAATGTGACGAGTTTTTGCTGCCCCCGGGCGGATGGGGCGGAAAGCAAAATAGCGGCACTTAGATGCAGTAGTAATTTTTTCATAAAAAGGAGGTATGGTTTAAAGCTATAAAATATTACGCTAAATAGGAGGATTACTTTGAATACGCTATATATAAACGCGTGCTATCCGCCTGGGGGCAGTGCACCGCCCTAAACAATTTCCAGCTTCTTCCCCGCTTAAATAATTACCTTTACCTGTAAAACTTTTTTGGCTTTCAGCGTTTATAGTGTATTCATTTTGAGCCTTAATGTCGATTTTTAATTATAAGCAGCGCAATAATATCGTACTCGGCGGGATAGTAGTCCTGGGCTGCTTTTTGCTGTACGCGCTAAGCGGCCTGTTCAGCTCCATTTTGGGGGCTATCGTGTTGTTTACAATGGCGCGGCCGGGGTATATTTACCTTACTGAGCGGAAGAGGTGGAACCGCTCGCTGGTGGCCATTATGGTGATTTTAGCCTCGCTGATCGTGATTATTATTCCGTTGATGTCGTTGTGCATCATGACGGTAAGCAAGATCGGAAGCATTAACCGTAAATCGTTCGACCTGCAGCAATGGCTGGATAAAATTGACGACTATGCCGGCTATCACTTCGGTCAGCCTCATTTTGCCGAAAACACCATGCAAAAGCTTGGCGCACTGGCCACCGAGATATTTCCCTCTATTTTAGGCAGCGCTGCCAGTATATTAGTCACCCTGCTGGTAATGTATTTTTTGCTTTATTTTATGCTGGTGCAAATGCGCGAGTTTGAGGCCGGGCTGTTAAAATATGCCCCTTTTCGCGAACAGCACGCACTCAAATTTGCCGCAGCGCTGCGCAACGCTACTTATTCAAACGTATTCGGGCAGGGCATCATTGCTTTGGTGCAGGGCTTCCTGCTGGCAAATGGTTTCCTGATCTTCGGCCTGCCCGACCCGGTATTTTGGGGCGTTATCGGCGCCTTTATTTCGTTTTTGCCGGTGGTGGGTGCGCCAACACTTTGCATCCCCGCCTCCATTATACTTTTTATACAGGGGCATCCGTTAAAAGGCGTCCTGCTTTTGGTTTACGGGCTGCTGTTTATTGGTAACGTGGATAACTTTTTACGAATGATGATCAATAAACGGGTGGCAAATACCCATCCGTTAATCACCATAATAGGCGTGTTAATAGGTATACCTTTATTTGGCATAACAGGCCTGGTTTTCGGACCGTTGCTGTTGTCGTACTTTTTGCTGCTGCTGGAAATTTACGAAACCAACCGGATGGCAGCCGACAGACTTGAACGTATCCGCTCGGGTCCGGATGGTTAAAAATTATTATCTTTGTTTGAGTCGGATAATTTCCGGCGAATACCTGGTGTGGTATTAGCCACAGTAACATTTGAAAGGATATTTAATCAAAATAAAAAACAAATCGTCAAATATTAAATTTATAAGTCTATGAAGGATAATACAAAAGTGGTTGTTGCTTTGCTGGTAGGGCTGGCGGCAGGAGCGGCGCTGGGTATTTTGTTTGCACCCGACAAAGGGAACGAAACCCGCGATAAGTTAGCTGAATCGTTGAAGAACCTTGGCGAATCGATCAAAGAGACGGCGTCGAAAGAGATAGACAACCTGATGGCCTATAAGGACAAGGTGGTTGACAATATCAAGTCGAAAATGAATGGCGTTGAGCAGGAATACCAGGACGACCTGGAGCATGCCTGAATACAAGTCGAAAGTATTAAGTCTTAAGTCACAAGTTTTTGTTGGTGCGACTTAAGACTTAATTAATACTTAAGACTGCAGACTTAAAAAACATGGAAGATAAAAAAGATACTACGCCCCCGCCCATTATTGATCAACTTAAAGAGTATGCCGAAACGCGTATTAAGCTGGCTAAATACCAGGCTATCGAGGGCGGTTCATCCATTGCTGCCGGTTTAATAGCCGACGTTGTCATCGTGGTGAGCATGGTTTTGGCTTTCTTGTTTGCCAGCCTTACCCTTGCCTATTATTTGGGCGAGGTTTTGAAGGCCACCTGGGCGGGATTTGGATGCGTCTCAATTTTATATGTGATCATTGCGCTTTGCATCAAATACAACAGGGTAAACATAGAAAAGCCTATTGTTAACGCCATCATCCAAAAAATATTCAAACACTAAAAATGGACGTTCCAATCAGAAATATTGATAACCTGCGCGCCGAAATAAACCGGTTGAAAGAGGCCGAGCGGCAGCAAAGCACGGCTATAAGCCAGCGTTTCAGCAGTTTGTCGTCGGTATTTTCAACTATCGCTTCTATATTTCCAAAAGGCAACCCGCTCACAGGCGCAAAAGGCTTTTTTGAGCAGGATATCGTTTCGCTGTTATCACGCATCGTATTACCATTTACCTTAAACAAAACCATATTCCGCAATTCAAACTTCCTGGTAAAAACCCTGGTAGGGGTTTTGTCTCAAAAGGCCTCCCGCTATATTAACGAGGAAACCATAACCAGCTTGTGGGATAAAGTAAAGGACTTATTTAATAAAAAGGAAGAAGAAAGGCCTGAACATCGCGCCATTCCGGCTTTCAGCGAATCTTCATAGTCATTGGTCATTAATAATTTGCAATTGGCCTAAGTAATCCAAAAACCAATTCATTTTTCCGGTTATTTTTCAGGGAATAAGCGCACTGGCTGTTGACTTGTTGTTAAAACCGTATATTCGACAAACTTTTTAAGCCATGAGCATTTACGAAATTTTCAGGGATATACATGCCTGGTTCAGGTACGTGTTGTTTGTGTTGGTATTACTGGCCATCATCCAATCGCTGATCGGATGGCTGGGCAACCGGCCTTATACAGAAGGCAACCGCAAAATCAATTTGTTTGCGATGATATCCGCCGACCTGCAGTTGCTGTTCGGCATTGTGCTGTACTTTAAAAGCCCCTTCGTCCAGTTCAACAGCGGTACTATGAAAAACGATACCACACGCTATTTTACCGTTGAACATTGGGTAATGATGCTCGTTGCCATCGCCCTGATCCACGTTGGCCACAGCAAATCAAAAAAGGCGATATTGCCCCAAATCAAGCACAAAAACATAGCAATATTCTACATTCTGGCCATTTTGATCATAATTGGGGCGATAATTGCCGGAAAACTGCCAATTATTGGCAATGTTTAATAAAAAAGTGTACAAAAAATTTGGTAATTCAATTTTCTTTATAAATTTGTCACCGCAATGATCAAAATCAATCAAAATAATAGCTGGTGGCTCCAATTTAATTTGGCAGCCGGATAGTTTTTGATCTGAAAAGTTAATCAATTGTAAACCTATAATAAAACCCGGCGGCCCTCATCCGCTGGGTTTTTTGCTTTTATACATTTTAAGAAAAACATGAAAAAATATAAACTTACAACTTCGCATAAAAAGCTGCTGGCCGATACCACCACGCCGGTTAGCATATACCTGCGCTTGCGGGATGTGTTCCCCAATTCGCTGCTGCTGGAAAGCTCGGATTACCATAGCCGCGAAAATAGTATGAGCTACGTTTGCTGCCAGCCGATCAGCGGAATAGTACTCGATAATGACGTGCTGAAATTGAGCTATCCCGACGGGACCGAAAAAACCTTTGGAGCCGGAGAGTTTGATCTGATCAGCCAACTGAATACGTTTATCGACAGCTTTGAAACCGATGCCCAGCCTGGCAAAATGATCTCCAATGGGATTTTCGGCTATTTTACCCACGAGGCGGTTGAACATTTTGAAACCATTAAGCTAAAGGATAACGCGGATACCAGCCGCAAGATACCCGTGATGCAATACCATATATACAGGTACATCATCGCCATTGACCACTTTAAAAACGAGCTGTACATTTTTCATAACCAGTCTGAAAATGAAACCGACTATAACGGCTTGGAAAAACTTGCAGACCTGATCCGCAACAAAAACTTCCCTGAATACCGGTTTGAGCCTAACGGTGATGAGCAATCCAACCTTACCGGCGAAGAGTTTATGGCAGTGGTTGAAAAAATGAAGCAGCATATTTACCGCGGGGATGTGTTCCAGATCGTGCCCTCGCGCGGCTTTTCCAGGAAGTTTTCGGGTGATGAATTCAATGTTTACCGTGCGCTGCGCTCGATCAACCCATCTCCATATTTGTTTTATTACGACTATGGCGATTTCAGGATCTTTGGTTCATCGCCTGAGGCGCAGATCACCATAAAAAACCGCGTGGCCAGTATTTTCCCTATAGCGGGTACCTTTAAGCGCAGCGGCGATGATGAAAAAGATGCCGAGATTGCCCGCCAACTGGAGGCCGACCCAAAAGAGTCTGCCGAACATGTAATGCTGGTGGACCTGGCCCGTAACGACCTGAGCCGTCATTGCGGCGATGTACAGGTAAAGGCCTTTAAAGAAGTGCAGTATTATTCGCACCTGATACACCTGGTTTCTCATGTGAGCGGCAAGCTGCTGCCGGGTGCGAGCTCCTTTAAAGTGGTGGCAGATACTTACCCGGCCGGTACGCTTAGCGGCGCCCCAAAATACCGTGCGATGGAGATCATTGACGAAAACGAAAAAACCAAGCGAAGCTTTTACAGCGGAGCCATCGGCTTCTTAGGTTTCAACGGCGATTTTAATCATTGCATTATGATCCGCTCATTTTTGAGCAAAAACGGCACATTGTATTACCAGGCAGGCGCGGGCATTGTGGCTGGCTCGGTTGCCGAGAGTGAGTTAAAAGAGGTGGACAACAAAATTGCCGCGTTGAGAAAGGCGATAGAAATGGCGGAAGAGTTGTAATGGAGCCTCACCCAACCCTCTCCAAAGGAGAGGGCTTTAAAAAAGGATGAAGTTAAAGTCCTCTCCTTTGGAGAGGATTTAGGTGAGAAGTAACGCACGGCAAGAGAGATACGAAAAATACACTAAGATCATGAACACGAATATCCTAATCATAGACAATTACGACTCCTTCACCTATAACCTGGTGCATTTGGTTAATGAGATAGGCCTGCAATGCGAGGTTTGGCGGAATGATAAATTTGCCATTGCCGATGTGGATGCTTTCGACCGCATTATTCTCTCACCGGGGCCGGGCATCCCGTCGGAAGCCGGCTTGCTGCTGGAAGTGATTGAAAAATATTCACCCGTAAAAAGTATTTTTGGCGTTTGCCTGGGGCAGCAGGCCATTGCCGAAGTTTTTGGCGGCCGCTTATATAACCTGGGCCAGCCGATGCACGGCATTGCCACCCCGGTAAAAATTACCGACCGCGATGAGGTGTTATTTAAAGGCCTGCCCGAAACTTTTAAGGTCGGGCGTTACCATTCGTGGGTGGTAGATGAAAAGGCTATACCGGATTGCCTGGAGGTTACAGCTATTGATGAAGCTGACAACTCCGTAATGGCCCTGCGGCATAAGGAATTTGATGTACGTGGCGTGCAGTTTCACCCGGAATCGGTGCTAACGGAGTATGGAAAAGAGATGATGAGGAATTGGCTAAACCTAACCCCAACCCCCTGACCCCCTAAAGGGGGAAGCGTGGTGGGGTGACTAAAATGATTTAATTTAACGAAAATAATTCCCCCTTTAGGGGGCCAGGGGGTTGGACATGAACATTCTTGATAAAATAGTTGCGAATAAAAAAAAGGAAGTACAACAGGCCAAAAGCCGCACCTCCTATATCGACCTGGAAGAATCAGATGTTTTTAGCAGGGAATGTTATTCTTTTAAAGATTTTTTGCTCGACCCGGCACGTACCGGGATCATCGCTGAATTTAAACGAAAATCGCCGTCAAAGGGGATCATCAATGATAAGGTAACGGTAAAAAATGTTACCACCGGCTATGCGGCAGCAGGCGCGTCGGCATTGTCAGTATTAACCGACCGCAATTTTTTTATGGGCAAAAAGGCGGACCTGGTGGCGGCCCGTAGCGCAAATTCCATCCCGGTTTTGCGCAAGGACTTTATGATCGACGAATACCAGGTGATCGAGGCAAAATCACTCGGAGCCGACATCATTTTGCTGATCGCGGCTATACTTACTCCCGGAGAAATTCAAAATCTGGCTTCGCTGGCTAAAGGACTGGGCTTAAATGTTTTGCTGGAGGTGCATAATCTCGAAGAGCTGCAGCGCAGCATTAACCCTAATCTCGACGCTATCGGCGTAAACAACCGCAACCTCGCCGATTTTACAGTTTCGGTGGAAACATCGTACATATTGGCTCCTTATATCCCGCCTGAATTTTTAAAAATATCCGAAAGCGCTATCAGCAATCCCGAAACTATCAACCAACTCAAATCGGCCGGGTTTAACGGGTTTTTGATCGGTGAGAATTTTATGAAGCAGGAAGACCCGGGCAGTGCGATGCAGGAATTTGTAAAAGCGTTGAGGTAAAGGCGAGCTGGCAGCAGGTGATGATAAGGTGTTTCAAAGCGTTCATTCCGATGAACCAAAATGAACGTTTTTAGCCGTTAAAAATTTTTTTCAGTGCCGCTTGTACCCGCTTCGTAGGCGTTTTGGCGCCTGACCAAAATGTTTGACAGGGCATACGCGCCTGTAGGGCGACCCTTGTGGTCGCCCGGCGCCTTCCAAAGTGGCCAGCAACGTTTGAACGATCATTGATGCGGTTGCACCCGGTTTATAAGGGCAATGTCAGGGCGCCCACAAGATGTGCCGTATGAAGATTTCAATATGCAGACCAGTGGGTTTTGCCGTCTATTTTAAATTCTTTAATTTCACCGCTCACATCCCCCTCAACATGAAGCGTACCCTCACCCTCGCATTTATTGTTATAATAGCCACTGCGCAGGCCCAACCAAAAATTACCGGCTTTACCGATGCCTCATCCGCTAAAGAACTGCAAACCGAACAGGCCTTTGATGCCGGCTTAAGTGCGCCCACCATCGGCGAAACGATAAAGGAACTATCCGCCTATCCGCACAATTTGGGCTCACCGGGCAGCAAGGCAGTTGCTGAAAAGATCCTTCAAAAATATAAAAGCTATGGGCTGGATGCACATATCGAAACCTATACGGTGCTGTACCCAACGCCCAAGACCCGGGTGCTGGAGCTAACCGGGCCAACCAAATATTCCGCACTGTTAAAAGAACAACCTGTAGCCGGGGACGCTACCTCGGGCCAGGCCAACCAGCTGCCTACTTTTAATGCCTGGAGCGCCGACGGCGACGTTACAGGTCAACTGGTTTTTGTGAACTATGGTTTGCCCGATGATTATGACCGGCTGGCAAAACTGGGCATCGATGTTAAGGGTAAGATTGTTATCGCCAAGTATGGCCGCTCATGGCGGGGCATAAAACCCAAAGTGGCTTACGAGCACGGCGCCATAGGCTGTATTATTTATTCCGATCCTGCTGACGATGGCTATTCCGCCGGAGACGTTTATCCCAAAGGGGCTTATAAAAACGAATATGGCGTTCAGCGTGGTTCGGTTATGGATATGGTGATCTATCCCGGCGATCCGCTTACGCCCGGCATCGGAGCAACAAAAGATGCTAAACGTTTGGACAGGAAAGATGCAGCCACCATCTTAAAAATACCGGTTTTGCCCATCAGCTATCATGATGCGCAGCCCCTGCTGGCCGCCCTTGACGGTACCGTAGCTCCGCGCGACTGGCAGGGTGGTTTGCCGCTCACCTACCACATTGGCCCGGGCCTGGCTACGGTTCATCTAAAACTCGAGTTTAATTGGGATATGGTGCCTGCATACGATGTTATTGCGAAAATAAAGGGCTCCGTTTGGCCGGACGAATGGGTAATGCGCGGCAATCACCACGATCCATGGGTAAACGGCGCCAGCGATCCGATCAGCGGGCAATCAGCCATGCTGGATGAGGCAAAGGCACTGGGTGACCTGCTGAAAACCGGCTGGAGGCCAAAACGTACCATTGTATATTGCTCGTGGGATGGCGAGGAACCGGGTTTAGTAGGCTCGACAGAATTTGCCGAAGCACACGATAAGGAATTACAGCAAAAAGCGGTTGTTTATATTAACTCGGATAGCAACGGACGGGGCTTCTACGGCGGTGGCGGGTCCCAGGCATTGGAGAATTTTATGGACGAAGTAACCCAAAACATAACAGATCCGGAAACAAACGTGAGTGTTTTCGACAGAAAGAAGGCTGCCGAACTGGTTCATGCCGGTTCGGCAAAGGATAAAAGAGATATATTGGACCGGAAAGGTGACCGCCTGGAGTCGCTCGGTTCAGGTTCAGATTACTCTTCGTTCTTACAGCACCTGGGCATTACCACCCTCGACCTCGGTTACGGCGGCGAAGATGGCGGCGGCGAATATCACTCCATCTATGATTCTTTCGACGATTACCGTCGCTTTAAAGATCCAACCTTCATATACGGTGTTGCTTTGTCAAAAACGGCGGGCCATGCTATATTACGCATGGCTGATGCCGACCTGCTGCCTTTTGATTTCCGCAGCCTGCAGGCAACTATTGATAAATATGCCAAAGAATTGAGTGACCTGACCGACAACATGCGCGAAAGTACCGTACTGGAAAACCAATTGATCAAAGCAAATGATTTTACCCTGGCCGCCGATCCGACAAAGCATGAGCAGCCGCCTGTGGCGAAAGCTGACGTACCCAAACTTGACTTTACCGCTTTAAAAACGGCGCTCGACTCCCTTAAAAAAAGCGCCGGCAAGCTGGCCATCACCTGGGCAGCCGCATCGCAAACGGGTGCAGATCACGACAAATTGAACCGAATACTATATCACGCCGAGCAACAATTGTTAAATGATGGCTTGCCACGCCGCCCATGGTACCGGCACAGTATTTATGCTCCCGGCTTTTACACCGGATATGGCGTGAAAACACTGCCCGGCATACGCGAGGCCATCGAGCAGCGCAACTGGACGGAGGCACAGGATCAAATTGCCGTTGTCGCAAAAAGCATTGGTAACCTGGCGGAGTATCTTAATGCTGCAAGCCAGCCATAAAAGTCTGGAAGCAAATTCAGTACTTTAGCTTTCTAGGTCGCCGGGCGCCCAGGCTTTTCGTTGCCGTTGTCTGAAGCCAATCACAATGAATTTGGCCTGGGTAATTTCCTGGAATCGTTTTTCAGAATCTTTTAGTCGTTGTAAATATCAAGCTACATTATCCTTCGCAATAACACTCCAATCATAGCTGCCGTAGCCTTTTTCAATCCATTTATCCATTTCCGTAACAATTGCCGGTAAGGCCGCCAGGTGGCCGCCGCCCTCTTCCGCTGCGGAGATCATCAGTCCAGCATCTTTCCGCGCCATGCTTAGCTCCCATGATGGTTGTTCAAACTCGCCGGATGCGATTCGTTTTAACCGCGCAGGCAGGGAAGCGCCAGGGTTCCATGAGTTAAATAGATTGAGCAGGTCTTCCGATGAGACCCCGAAAACCTTCGCCAGCGCAAGCATATCCGAAATGCCCGCGGTAAACGAGATCAGGAACAGGTTGCCCAACAACTTGATCGCCGCTGCTTTTCCCTCTTCATCACCCAAATTGAGCAGCTTGCCTGTCATGCCAGACAATTCCCCTTGTACCTTTTCAATAACTTGCTGATCGCCGGAAACCAGCATATAGCCTGACCCATCCAGCGCATTTGACGGGCCCATAAAAACAGGCGCGTGCAAATAAGTAAATCCTTTAGCTTTCCAGGCGGCAGTACGTGCTATAGCTCCTTCTTTTGACGTAGTGGTATGATCGATGATCATCGCGCCGGGCGATAAGCCAGGCTCAGCTTTGGCAAGCACTTCATCTACAGTTGAGTCGTCTTTTAAGGTAAGATGTATGGTATCGGCGCCCCTCACGCCCGCAGCAACGTCGTCAAAAGATTTTGCACCGTATTGTTCCAATGCGGTTGCCTTAGCGGTTGTGCGATTCCACACTTGCACTTCAATGCCCTTTTGCCGCATGGCGCGTACAAAGTTTGAACCCAGCAGGCCCATTCCTAAAAATGCTTTCATAAAAAATGGTGTTTTTTTAATTTCACAAATGTAATTATGGCAATTAAATATCGCTTGTTTCCCGGCTGAAGAAACAACGCTTTTACTTTTAAACTACATTTGGCCTCTAAACACTATTATAGTTGGCAAACATCGGCATATTTACCTACGGCACCCGTGGCGACGTACAGCCCTACATTGCCCTGGGGCTTGGCCTGATCGAAAAAGGACACGAAGTGCTGATCGCCGCCCCTGAAAATTTTAAGGATCTGGTTGAAGATTACGGCATCCTATTTCATCCCTTGTACGGAAACGCAGAAGAAGGCATGAATTCGCCCGCCGGGCAAAAAGTAGTGCAAACCGGCAACACCATCAAGCTGATAAAATTTTTTTATAAAGCGCTGCACGAAATCCGGCAGCCGCTGCGCCAAAGCTATATTGAAGGTATTAGCAAGGTTGATTTTATCATCGCCAACTCCGCAACTTTGCCCATCGTTAGCGCAATTGCCGAAAAGCAAAATAAAAAAATGGCCATTAGCTATTTTATGCCGCCGGTGGTTCCTACAGATGATTTCCCCATGTCGGGACTCGACTTTATGAACTTTAAAGTCTACAACAAACTCAGTTATAAGCTGGGCCACGCTGCCTACTGGATGTTTGTGAAAGACGAAACAAATGAGTTCCGGATAGAGTTGGGCCTGCAACCGCTAAAAGAGAGCCTGATTGATCATATCGGCCGGCAAAAGCCTCTTGATATTTATTGCATCAGCCCATCGTTGATCAAACAGCCCGCCGATTGGGACGACAACCATAAAATAACCGGGTTTTTAACAGTTCCTTCAAGAAAAAGCAAAGCTGTAAATAAGCAGATTGATACAGTATTAAATGAGTGGCTCGCGCAAGGACCGACACCAATATACACGGGCTTTGGCAGCAACGGCGTAGGCAGCCGGGTGAAGATCGGCGAAATTCTACGCGCTATATTAAACAATACCAATGAGCGTATCCTGTTTTGCACCGGTTGGGCATTATATGATGATCTGCCCAAACATCCCAACCTGTTTATCACCAAGTATGTTGATCATGATGCTGTTTTGCCGCAGTGCAAGCTTGGCGTATTCCACGGCGGCGCGGGAACCCTGGCCGCGATGCTGCGGAATAACCTGCCCGTTATCATCGTCTCCTTTTATACCGATCAACCTACCTGGGGCAAAATAATTGCACGCACGCGCCTGGGTGCTCATATCCCTGCAAAAAAACTGACGGCTAAAAAATTGATGGCTGCTATCGAAGAAACACAAACCGACATAGTAAAGCAAAATGTGCGAAAAATGGGAGAGCGTATCAGAACTGAACATGGCCTCGGAATTGCTATTGCGGAAATCGTGAGTTATTTCGGGATAGAGAAATAAGTAAGGTTACCCGAAATCAATGACATTAAAATACGGGGGGCTGTACCACTGACCGCCCCTCTTTCCCGCTTGCGGAAGAGAGGGTGGTCGAGCGCAGCGATGACCGGGTGAGTAGATGCCGAGCGACATTACCGCCAATGCAGTAACGCCAATGCATTAGCGCCAATGTCCGCCGGGTCGACTCACCCCGAGTGCGCTGCGCTGCTCGGCCCTCTCTTCGCCTGCGGCGGAAAGAGGGCAGCTGCACCTATTTTAACGTTTAAGTCAATCGCGCACTAAAACCGGTACCCCATACTAAAATGCCCGCCGGCGCCGGTAAACTCACCGATCATAAAATAGCGTCTTATCTGCATAAAATACGCAAGGGCAGGCGTTATACTTGGCAACACATAAGAATCGTTGGGGTTCCTGGGGTAATCAACGTTTGTTTTACCCACGAAAAACCGGAAGCCGTACTGCCAGTTGAGGTCGCGGCCATACCAGATCACTTCAGTGCTGAGGCCAATTGTAAGCAGATCCGTGCGTGTACTGGTGTAAAAATCGGGCACACCCGCAACCAGTTTCCTGTAATTGGCATAGTCGCCAAATTCATTACTGTATGCTGCTTCGATGCCTATAATACGAATATCCACGTGCCCGGATGTGATATAATAGTTTATAGATGCCCTCCCTCCAGCTACGCCTACAAATTTGTTGCTAAAATAATAAGGCTGGTCCTGGGGGATCGTTGAATTTTTAAAGGTGCCGGCCGTTCCAAATACCCCGTATGCAAAGTTGAAGTTTTTTATGGTGTAGGCCATTCCAAGGTTTAATTCACCCGCAGTAAGTGCATCATTTTCATTAGCGCCCTGCGCGTTCACTATTGATGCCGAAACATAGGTAGCATGATGGACGGTATCCTTCCAAAGGGGTTTCGGCTGGTAAGTGATATCGCTATTGTAAAATGCAGGCCCATTTATGCTGGTCACCGGTTTGTTGACGAAACAGGAAGATAAAAGAAGCGCAACGCCGCAATGCAGGCATATTGGTTTAAGGTTTTTCATAAGCATTAGTGTGACACGCGTTATTTATTGGTGAAGATCCGGAAGGTTTAGCACCAATACGCGTAAAGAATATCTAATGATACAAAAGGCCTTTGCACCCGATTAAATTTATATAATTGGGTCTTGCCGATTGTCCCAGAAAAAAAGTACTTCAATCCGATCATTAAGTACGCGGTAAACAACGGAAGTTTGTTTGGTGATAAAACCTTTCCTTACATCATTTCCCTGGTAAGCTTTAAAAAGAAAAGGCTGTGGGGCAATCGTGTCGAGGACTGAATAAGTTCTTTCGACAAATTTCTCTGCTGATGCGTTGCCCCATTTATCCTTTATTAAAAGTATGCTGGCTAAAAATGTATCTTTTACTTTTGGTTTAGTACAATTTCGAGTTTTATTTTTTAAGCAAAGCACTCACTTCGTTTTTTACTTCATCGTAAGAAATAAACTCTCCCCGATTAGCTTGCCCAATGGATTCATCGATCCCTGCCTTTACATTTGCAGGTAACTCATCCCACCAATCCTCCTCCTTTTCTTTAAATAATGCCATAATTTTGTCTATTAGCACTTTATCATTTGTGTTTAAGACCATTTTAGCCAATTCGATTTTTTCAGTTTGGATGTCCATAAAACAAATTTACAAATTGTTTATTCCATTAATGTGAAGATTTAAAATATTAAGAATCACGCAAATATCACAACCGTGTCTCAATTAAGTAGAAATGCCATCTCAACTTAAAAAAACAATCCCCTTACCAATAATGTTGTGTTAAAGTTGTTTATTTGGTGTTGAATATTCCTGCTGATTGTTAACAATTAATTCTTATTAAATTTTGATATTTACGGCGCTAAAAATCTTAATATCAATTATTCAACAACCCAATAAAGCCGTCATTATCAGGGCAAAGCGAGCACTTGCTTTACCGCAAAAACAAACCATTTTAAAACCAGCTTAATGAAGACCACTCCCGAAGCGTTAAAAATTCTTTCCATCGATATCGGTGGCTCGCACATCAAGGGCACTATTTTAAACCAGGCAGGTGAATTGCAGCGGCCCTATGAAAAAGTGCCTACCCCGATACCGGCTAACCCCGACAACGTGGTTAATGCTATCAAAACGCTGGTGAAGGATTTTCCGGATTTTAACCGGATATCAGTTGGCTTTCCGGGTTATGTGCGCGATGGCGTGGTAAAAACGGCTCCAAACCTGGCGAACGACGCCTGGGTAGATTTTGATTTCGCCAAAAAGCTTGAAGAGGTGCTCGGCCATCCGGCGAGAATTGTAAATGATGCCGATATGCAGGGGCTTGGCGTTGTGAAAGGCAAAGGCCTTGAACTGGTGGTTACTTTGGGAACCGGGTTCGGGACAGCCTTATTGTACAATGGTAATTTGCTGCCGCATTTGGAGTTTTCGCACCAGCCGGTAGGAAAAGTGAAATCATATGACAAATACATCGGCGAAGTGGCCATCGAAAAAGAAGGCCTTAAAAAATGGAATCGCCGCATGAAAAAAGTGTTCGAGGTTTTGAAAACTGTATTTAACTACGATTATTTATATGTAGGCGGGGGCAACTCGGACAAGTTAACCTTTAAGCTGGATAAAAACATGAAGATCGTATCCAACGCTGATGGTATAAAAGGCGGCGCCAGGCTTTGGCTTCAGGACGAATTGCCAAAAACCGCCCCCGCAAAAAAGGAAAAAGAAAAAGCAGCAAAATAGTTCATCATATAGCACAATAATGGAAACACAAACAAAGGACATAGAAACTTTAGGAATTGATACTGTAAGAATATTATCTGCCGATGCCGTACAAAAAGCCAATTCGGGCCACCCGGGCACACCAATGGCGCTCGCGCCGATGGCACATTTGCTGTGGACACAGTTTATGGAATACAACCCAAAGAATCCGCATTGGGCTAACCGCGACCGTTTTATTTTGTCAAACGGGCATGCCTGCATGCTGCAATACAGCTTTTTGTATTTAACCGGGTACGATCTTTCACTGGATGATATTAAAAACTTCCGCCAGCTGCATAGTAAAACTGCCGGTCACCCTGAATATGGTTTATGCCCCGGAGTTGACGTGACCACCGGGCCGCTTGGCCAGGGTTTTGCAAACGGTGTAGGTTTTGCCATCGCACAAAAACATTTGGCGGCACGTTATAACAAACCAGGTTTTGATATTTTCAACTATAAAATTTACGCCATTTGCAGTGATGGCGACCTGATGGAGGGCGTTACTTCTGAAGCCGCCTCTATTGCAGGTCACCTGGAATTGGGCAACATTATTTATTTATATGACGATAACCATATCTCTATAGAAGGCGATACTGATATCACCTTCAACGAGGATGTAGCCAAACGCTTTGAAGCTTATGGCTGGCACGTGCAAACCGTAACCGATGGCAACGACCTGAGGGGAATGGCCGATGCACTGTTGAACGCCAAAATGGAAACGCAAAAGCCATCGCTGATCAAAGTTCGCACGCAAATTGCTTACGGAAGCCCGAATAAGGTCAATACCGCCGGCGCACATGGTTCGCCGCTTGGCGCCGATGAGATCAAGCTGGTGAAGGAGTTTTTTGGTTTCGATCCGGACAAATCATTTGTTGTCCCCGATGAAGTGCTGAAATATTACCGCGAAAAAGGTGATCGCGGTCCTGGTCTGGAAAGCAAATGGAATGATCTTTATAAACAGTACAAAGAGAAATTCCCTGAATTAGCCGCCGAATATGAATTGTTCAGCAATGATAAGCTGCCAAAAGGCTGGGCAGAAAAGCTGCCTATTTTTAAAGCAACCGACCCTAAAATGGCTACCCGCCAGGCATCGGGCAAGGTGCTGAATGCAATTGCTTCCACTTTACCCGCGTTAATCGGCGGCTCCGCCGACCTTGCTCCTTCAACGGATACCAATCTGAAAGAATTCACCTCCTTTACATCGGAAGACCGCGACGGCCGCAACTTCCACTTCGGTATCCGCGAGCACTCGATGGGTTCCATATTAAATGGCATGGCGTTAACCAAGGGCGTAATTCCTTACGGCGCCACCTTCCTGATGTTTTCGGAATATATGCGCCCGCCGATACGTTTGGCGGCTATTATGAAGATAAGACCGATCTACGTTTATACCCACGACAGTATTGGCTTGGGTGAGGACGGTACAACGCACCAACCGATTGAACAGCTGGCATCATTGCGGTCGATCCCAAATATTACCTTGATCCGCCCGGCAGATGCCAACGAAACCGCACAGGCCTGGAAAGTAGCATTGGAACATACCGATGGACCGGTAGCATTGATATTTACCCGCCAGGGATTGCCTATTATCGACCAGGATAAATATGCCAAAGCAAGTGGTTTGGAAAAAGGCGCATACGTTTTGTCGGAAGCCAGCAAAAAACCTGATTTGATTCTGATCGCTACCGGTTCGGAAGTCGCTTTGATCCTGCAGGCACAAGCAAAGCTGGAGGAAGAGGGCGTATCCACACGCGTGGTAAGCATGCCTTCCTGGGAGTTATTTGAAAAACAAAGCGCGGCCTATAAGGAATCGGTATTGCCAAAAGCGCACAAAAAACGCCTGGCAGTTGAAATGGCCTCGCCCATGGGCTGGCACAAGTACACTACCGATGAAGGCGACATGCTGGGCATGACCACCTTTGGTGAATCGGCCCCGGCGGAAGAGTTGTATAAGGAATTTGGCTTTACAGTGGATAATGTAGTTAAGAAGGCGAAGGCGCTTTTATAACCCCCAAACCCCCTAAAGGGGGCTTTTGATTTGCTCATTGGTGAGCAAAAGGGGAGCTAATTTACATCGCTTAAAAATAAAATAAAAACCAAAAGTTCCCCCTTTAGGGGGCTAGGGGGTATGAACTGGCAAAGCAACATCATCGAAAATTTAGCCTGGTCGGAAACGATCATTAATCGCGAGGCTAAACAAAAAGTTGCGTTGAAAATTGCCGAGAAGGTTAAGGATGGGGATGTGATCGGTGTCGGTTCGGGCTCGACATCTTTCCTGGCCCTGATCGCCATTGCCGAAAGAGTAAAAGCTGAAAAGCTGAATGTTAAAGCCATACCTACATCTATCGAATTGAGCATGGCTTGCAGCAAACTGGGCGTACCGCTGACCACACTGTTTGAAAACCGGCCCGATTGGTTATTCGATGGCGCCGATGAAGTAGACCCTAAGCGCAGCCTGATAAAAGGCCGCGGCGGGGCTATGTTTAAGGAAAAGTTGATGATGGCCTCGAGCCAAAAAAGTTACATCATCATTGATGAAACCAAACTGGTTGATAAACTTTGTACAAAGTTCCCGGTACCGATAGAAGTTTTTCCGCAGGCTTTACTGCATGTGGAGGATCAGCTAATAAAACTGGGAGCAAGCAGCATACTGCTTCGGCCCGCGAAGGGAAAAGATGGCCCGGTTATTACCGAAAATGGCAACCTAATAGTGGACGCAAAGTTTGAGGACGTCCCGGATGACCTCGAAATAAAAATAAAATCCATCACCGGCGTTATTGAAAGCGGCTTGTTTATGGGTTTTGACGTTGAGGTTTTGGTTGCTTAAAATACAAACAAATATGCCCGCCGGTTTAAACGGGCTCACTAATAGATAATTTTAAAATTACAATAACCATGGAAACAAACAGGGTAAAACAAATACACAGCTTCGGCCAGAGCATCTGGCTCGATTTTATCGACCGCGAGATCATGTCGACCGGGAAGCTTAAGAAATTAATAGACGAAGACGGCATACGGGGCGTAACCTCAAACCCGGCCATCTTTGAAAAAGCCATTACCAGCAGCTCGGATTATGACGCGGATATCCGCAGTCTGTCCGACAGTGATAAAACCAACGAAGAAATTTTCTTCGGCCTGGCTGTAAAAGACATCCAGCAAGCTACCGATTTGTTTAAAGGCGTTTATGATGAGTCAAAAGGCGAAGACGGCTATGTAAGTTTAGAAGTATCGCCATTTTTGGCGCTTGATACGGATGGCACGGCCAAACAAGCGGAGCACCTTTGGAAAAAGGTCGACCGCAAAAACGTAATGATCAAAATCCCGGGTACAAAACCAGGACTTGCAGCCATTCGCCAATCCATTGCAAAAGGCATCAATATCAACGTTACCCTGCTATTTGGCCTGCCCCGTTACGAGGAAGTTACCGAAGCGTACATTTCAGGCCTGGAAGATCATTTGGCCGCAGGACATCATATCGGGCACATTTCGTCGGTAGCCAGCTTCTTCCTGAGCAGGATAGATGTTTTGGTTGATCCGATGCTGGATGACAAAGGCCTGGGCGATTTAAAAGGCGAAGTGGCCATCGCGTCAGCAAAAAAGGCTTATGAAATTTATAAACGCGTATTCAGCGGTCCCCGTTGGGAAAAACTGGCGGCACAGGGCGCAAAACCACAGCGTTTGTTATGGGCCAGCACCAGCAGCAAAAACCCTGCTTTTAAAGATACCAAATACGTTGAGGCACTGATCGGCCCGGATACTGTTGATACCGTTCCGCTGGAAACTATCGAAGCGTTCCGCGATCATGGCATCGCAGCCAATACTTTAGAAGACGGCCTTGATAAAGCTACCGAGACGCTCGAAAGATTGAAAAAAGGGGGCATCGATATCGACAAGATCACGCAGCAACTGGAAGATGAAGGCATCGATAAATTCAACAAGCCGTTTGAAAAGCTGCTGAATGCAATTGAAGGTCAGAAAACTAAAGTATAATTGCCTTGGAAGCTGCATCGGTAAGGATATTATTTTTTGATGTGGGCGGTGTGCTGCTTAGTAATGGCTGGGGGCACGAGTCGCGCGCGGAGGCCGCCAAATTATTCAATATAGATTATGAAGAATTTGAGGCCCTCCACAATTTCATCTTTAATGTATATGAGATCGGCAAAATATCGCTGGACGAATACCTGGACACGGTGATCTTTAACCATCCCCGCGATTTTACCCGCGAGGATCTGAAAGATTTTATGTTCAAGCAAAGCCTGGAGTTGGTGGGCACCCTGGCCTGGTTAAAACAATGGAAGGCAGATTGCGGATTTCGCGTGATCTCCATCAATAACGAGGGCAAGGAGCTGAACGACTACCGCATCAAAAAATTCAAACTGCACGAAGTGTTCGACGCCTTTATTTCATCGTGCGAGGTAAAAATGCGCAAGCCAGATCCGGGCATATTTAAGCTGGCCATGGGCGTGGCTTCGGCGCAGCCAAATCAATGCGTTTATTTTGATGACCGTATCATGTTTGTAAATGCCGCACAGCGCCTCGGTATCCGCGCATTTCATCATACCAGCTTCGAGACCACTAAAAAAATACTGGAAGAACTAAAAAAAGAAAATCAACCCCAACTAAAATGAGCTCAACAACAAATAAATATGCTTTTGGTATGATTGGCCTGGGCACCATGGGCCGCAGCCTGTTGCTCAATATGGCCGATCATGGCTATGCCGTGGCGGGCCTTGACCAGGACTCGTCGAAAGTTACCTCGCTGAATGAAGAAGGCAAAGACAAGGACGTAAAAGGCTTTGGCAACGCCAAAGAATTCGTTCAAAGCCTGACCAAGCCGCGTGCCATCATGATGCTGGTACCGGCCGGTAAAATAGTAGATGCAGTAATTGCTGAAATGACCCCCCTGATGGATAAAGGCGATATCCTGATTGACGGCGGTAACTCCCATTTTACCGATACCAACCGTCGCGTTGACGAACTGGAAGCAAAAGGCTTTCACTTTTTCGGTATGGGCGTATCGGGTGGCGAAGAAGGCGCGCGCCGCGGCCCCAGCATGATGCCGGGCGGCGACAAAGAAGCTTATAACGTGATGAAGCCCATTTTTGAAGCCATCGCCGCAAAAGTTAACGGCGAACCGTGTGTTACTTACATCGGCCCCGGGGCATCCGGCCACTTTGTAAAGATGGTGCACAACGGCATTGAGTACGGCTTAATGCAGCTTATCGCTGAGGCATACCAGGTGATGAAAACCGGGCTTAAAATGGATAATGATGCCATCGGCAACGTATTTACCCAATGGAACGAAGGTCGTTTGAAATCATTCCTGATTGATATTACCAAGGATATTTTTGCATATAAAGCACCCGGCACCGATCATTTGCTGTTGGACGATATTAAAGACGAAGCCAAGGCCAAAGGCACAGGCAAATGGACCTCGCAGGTGGCGATGGATCTACAGGCACCCATCCCAACCGTTGACACGGCTGTTTCGATGCGCGACCTATCCAAATACAAGTCATTACGGGAACAGGCTGCAGCGGTGTACAGCAAAGATGAAATTCAGCTTAGTGGCGATAAAGGTGAATTGTTAACCGCACTTGAGCAAGCTTTTTATTTCAGCATGATCGTGAGTTATGCCCAGGGTATGCATTTGCTTTCACTGGCCTCGGCAGAGTATAAGTACGACCTAAAGCTGGACCAGATTGCCAAGATATGGCGCGGAGGATGCATCATTCGCTCGGAGTTCCTGAACGATATTTACAATGCTTATCAAAACAAGGATCTTGCACACCTGCTGCTCGACAGCCATGTTGAAGTTTTGGTTAAAGCCGCTGTTCCCGGCGCACGTAAAGTGCTTTCGGCGACCATAGCGGCGGGCATCGCTGCACCGGCGTTTACCGCTTCACTAAGCTATTTTGATAATTTCCGTACAGTAAGGATGCCTTCCAACCTTACCCAGGCACAGCGTGATTATTTTGGCGCGCACACTTATGAACTGATTGGTAAAGAAGGGGTATTCCACACGCAGTGGACAGCAAAAAGCTAACAATTGATTGACAGGCAGGATATTTAGTTTAGTTATATTTGTTTTATGGCGACAATAACAGCGAAGAAATCGGTGGCAGAAATGGATAATGACGAGTTTGAACAACTTGTAAAACCTGTTGCTGAAGCGGCAAAAAAAGCTGCCTTAGATGCAGGTGCCTGGTTCAGCTATATCAATGAGTTGTGCACTGAGACGGATATGGTAGTCCATGAGTTCAAAGATGGCCGAAGAGAATTAGTTAGAATCGGAGAAAAGCCCGGCGACTATACGGTTGTAAAGGTTTTTTAAATGCCCGAATATACCGTTATAGCAGGACCTAACGGGGCAGGCAAGAGTACTTTTTCAGCAATTTTTTCTTCGGACGATGCAATAATTTTTGATGCAGATAAGGTAAAAGCTGCTAAAGAACAGCAATATCCTGATATTCCATCAGAGAGCATTGAGACAATGATAACAACGGATTATTGGAACACAGAAGATGCATCAATTGAAAAAAACAAGGATTTAACGGTTGAAACCAATTTACGGAACGATTTCCTGATTGGTCGCCTGGAGTTTTTTAAACGCAGGGGGTATACAACAAATTTAATTTATATGTTACTGCCAAGCATTAAGATCTCGACAGAAAGGGTTGGATTAAGAGTGGCTCAAAAGGGCCATTATATCGACCCGGAAAGTATCAAATATAATTTCGATCACGGCCTCGAAATGCTAAAACAACATTTTGATAAATTTGATACTTTTTCATTAGTAGATGGTTCTTTGGATAAACAATTATCTTTCCCTCACAAACTATTAACCATAAATAACGGTCAACTCTCTTATATCAACACAATATCTCCGTCGTGGGCAAAGCCGCTCATCGACGAAATTATTCTCAAAATAAACAGTAATTAAAAAAGTACTCCAGCCTTAAGAAAAACACGACATGAGTAACTCAAGCATAAAAACACAACCTACCATATTCATCATTTTTGGAGGCACCGGCGACCTTACGTCGCGCAAGATCGCGCCGGCGCTTTATAATTTGTTCCTCGACGGCTGGCTGCCCGGGCAATATGCCATTATCGGCACCGGCCGCACCAAGTTTACCGATGAACAATTCAGGACAAATCTTCACAATGATATCGACCAGTTTTCGCGCAGCGGGAAGGCTACAGCTGCCAAATGGGGCGAGTTTGAAAAGAATATTTATTACCAGGTATCGGATATTAAGGATGCGGAAACGTATAAGGAGTTCGGCAAAGCCATCGACAAGTTAAATGCTGAATGGAAAACCACGGCAAATGTGATCTTCTACTTAGCCGTAGCTCCCAACTTTTTCCCCATCATCGCATCTAACATATCTAAAGCCAAGCTGGCGGAAGATAAGGATAAGGTAAGGATAGTAATCGAAAAACCGTTTGGCCACGACCTGGAGACGGCAAAGGAGCTTAACCACCTGCTGTCAGGTATATTTGACGAAAAGCAGGTTTACCGGATTGACCATTACCTGGGGAAGGAAACCGTGCAAAATATAATGGCCTTCCGTTTTGCCAACTCTATTATGGAACCGCTTTGGAACCGCAATTTTATCGAGCACGTGCAGATATCAGTAACTGAGCAATTGGGTGTTGAGGACCGTGGCGATTATTACGACGGCGCAGGCGCAATGCGCGATATGATACAAAACCACCTGTTGCAGCTGCTTTGCCACATCGCCATGGAGCCGCCGGTGAGCTTTAATGCCGACGAAGTGCGCAACCGTAAAGTTGATGTGTTAAGGGCCATGAGGCGTTTCGGCCCTGATGATGTGCGTATGTCGGCAGTGCGGGGGCAATATGGTCCGGGCTGGATGCAGGGCAAGGAAGTTCCAGGCTATCGTGAAGAGCCAAAAGTAAATCCAGATTCGAACACCGAAACGTTTGCTGCCGTAAAATTTTTTATCGACAACTGGCGCTGGCAGGGTGTTCCTTTTTACGCCCGTACCGGCAAGCGGATGCACCAGTCAGCTTCGGTCATTACCATTCAATTCAGGGATGTTCCGCACCTGATCTTCCCGACGGAAGCTGCCGAAAGCTGGCAGCAAAATCGCTTAATCATTAGTATACAACCCGAAATGAGTATCCGCCTGCAGGTTCAGGCTAAACGCCCCGGCCTGGATATGGTATTAAATACGGTGGACATGGTGTTCGACTATAAAGGCACTTACGATACCCAAGCGCCTGAGGCTTATGAAACCCTCATTCTGGATACCATGCTCGGCGATCAAACCTTATTTATGCGCGGCGACCAGGTGGAAGCAGCCTGGGAACTGATCATGCCAATACTAAGCACCTGGCAAAACAAAAAGAGCCTCAATTTCCCGAATTACTCAGCAGATTCGTGGGGACCAGAATCAGCCGAAGCACTGATCGCAAGAGATGGCTTTAACTGGTTTACGTTGCCGATCGCAAAGAAATAGGGGCTGGAGATTAGTGATCAGAGGTTAGAGATTAGTTGTAAAAAAGTCCGAGCATCGGAAAGTCCGAAAGAAGAAGTTAATATGAGTTTGAATATATTCAATACCGAAGATGAAGTTTTAGATGCGTTAGCCGAACATTTTGTTAGCGTGGCTAATGAGTCCATTTCTGCCCGTGGGAAATTCTCTGTTGCCTTATCGGGTGGCAATTCACCAAAAAAACTTTATGAGTTGCTGGCTGCCGCCTATCATGATAGGGTTGACTGGGAAAAAGTTTATTTCTTTTTTGGCGACGAACGCAATGTACCGCAAACCGATAAGGATAGCAACTACCTGATGGCCAGAAAGGCGCTTTTTATCCCTTTAATGATTGATGCCGACCATGTTTTTGCTGTAGATACCAGCCTGAGCCCTGTGGATGCTGCCAAAAAATACGAGGACGAAATTGAAGAGTTTTTTGACGAAGACGAAATGAGCTTCGACCTTATTTTACTTGGGTTGGGCGATAATTCGCATACGGCATCATTGTTTCCTTATACACCGGTCCTTCACGACCGGACGCCTGGCGTAAAGGATGTGTTTTTGCCCGATCAGCAGGTTTACCGCATTACGCTCAATGCGCCGATGATCAACGAAGCACGCCATATCGCATTTTTGGTTTATGGCGAGGGGAAAGCGATAGCCGTTCATCACGTACTGGAAGACGAGGAGGACATTGAAGAATACCCTGCCCAATTGATCGAGCCTATTATTGGCGAAATTCAATGGTTTATGGACGAGGCCGCAGCCTCGATGCTGGAACACAAATAAATTTCAATGTGCCGGAGACGCAAAATATTGCGTCTCTACATTTTTATCCGCGTGAGCAGCCATTCAACCACATCATTAAGGGCCTTGTCATTTTCAAACCCCGCAGGCAGGCGACCGTTTACATATTCGTTATAAAACCAGGGGTCGCCAACGGCAAAAACAGTTCCTTTTCCGTATTTCGCTATCGCTATAATCGTTGCTCCGTTATTATTTATTAATGCCGGTTCTGCGGGTGATTTTGTAGCGATAGAGCAAACATCCTTCATAAATATTTTGCGCGCCGTTTTAAACATCGGATTGCCGGTAGTAGTCACGGCTCCGTCTTCAAAATGCGCATCATCTATTACATGATTTTGCAGGTCATCATTAAAATGCATCCCGAAAACGGCTGCAAGCTTATTGAAATGCGGCAGCTCCACGTTGGCGCTGTCGTTCGCCATCATCACCAGGATGCCGCCGTTTTTCACCCATGCAGTTATTTCTTTTACATTATCCGATTGTATGTATTTCGGGTCCGGGCTTTCCTTTTTGGTGTCCGGGTCCACAATGATATAGATCGCAGCGCCTTTTAAGTTCGTTGCTGTAGGCGCCTCGCCAAGCGTATCCAATGTGGCGCCTGCTCTTTTAAAAGTCTCGCCAAAAATTGAAAACCCGCCATTGGTTTTATCTTCCCAGGTATAGTGATAGCGTTCCACTTTTCCATCGGCTTTCTTTCGCACCTCGTGGTTAAAGTAGTAGTCGAGCTTTACCTTTTGGCCGTATACTGTTGAACACAAAAGGAAAAGACAAAAAAAGCTAACCCACAAATGTTTCGGTCTCATATAGCAGCATTGACAGTAATCCAAAGCTACTGTTTACATCAAACAAAACCCGAAATATTTCTATTTGCTGGCTCTTTGCGGATAAATCACAATTGCTTCGCTTAGCACTACATCGCTTAAAAAGCCGGTGCAAAACCCTTTTACTTCAACAATGGAATCCCTCCCAAGGGTAATGCCCGGCTTTAATGTGCAGAAAACATTTGAAAATGCATCGCCACTTTTTATGGTGAGCGTGTTATTGCCTGACTGGTCTTTTTTATGTGAAAGTATTATACCTTTCAACTGAACCACCTTGTTTAAATACTTTGCATTCGCTACTTTTTCGTTCGCCTCGTATTCTTTTACAAGGTGCGCAGCTGTAACTACTACAGCCCTTTCTGATTCCACACTTCTGTGATGTGTTTTGGAATACTGGAATATATAATACCACGTCGAAGTTGCACAAACTGCGATCAGGCCGAGCCCGATAAAAATTAATCTCTTCATCATTTTCTTATATTTTAATATTTGTGTTTTGCTACTGTGAATACCCTTGATATATTGAAGCCGAAATGAATACCCCCATTGCCCCACTGCCCGGTTGTTTGGGTAATAAAACTACTTTCGTTTATCCCGGCTGAGTTGGTAAAGAAAAATTGGAAGACATGTCCACCCGTTTCAATATCAAATCCAAGCGAAAGCGCGTTCGTGGTTCCAGGGAATTGCCTGAACTGGTAATAATATTCGCCCGTAAGATTAACGCGCCTGGACAACCTGATGCGAAAACCGGTGCCCAATGAATACAGATCATTTGGGATAGTCCTATCCGGAACGATATTGTAATGCACCTGCGTCGGCACGAATTGCAGGGAAAAATAATCGCCAAACTTCCGCGCCAGTAACACCTGGTTCACATAATAAAAATGATCAGACGCATTGATGGAAAATTGGGTGGGTGGGTCATTTATCGTTCGCTCAATCGCCGTTGAGGCAATGCTCAATGAAAAGGGCATTGCCGCCCTGCCGGTTGATTGCCTTAATACCCGCAGCTTAAAAAACTCATCAAACTCCTTGTTGTATGTGCTTCTGCCTGCGCCAATCTCTAACCTGTCGCTGATACCATAGTCCAGGCCAAGGCGCATGGTGGCCTGGTCAAGGCCAAAGAAGTTATACGACCCGGTGTTGACCATTCCGAACCTATGCGATATTTTAACATCCAAAATACCGGCCCCGGTATTTTCAATCGATTGGCTGTTTACGATACGCGTGGTTTTGAAAGTAGAAGTAACTATATCAGTTTTTTCCTTCTTCTCTTTTTTATCCTGCTCATCCTGCAGTTTAAAAAGGTCTGTATTTTGTGCCTTCAAAACTGACGGCAGCAGGAAAATTAAGGTCAATAGGATGGCAGGGTACCTGTTTCTTTGATACCCGGCAGTGGTTTTTAAAGCTTTCATTTATTCGTATTTGCAGTTAACGGATATCTCAGGTTCGCTTGCTATTTTTTCGCCGATATAGAGCCCGGCAATACCATAATCTTTTATTTTGACTTTAAAGGTGCCGGTTATTCGGGGTTGCCCCTTGCGATGGTCACCGTGCCGGTTGTTGAAATTTTTTGAGAAACATCATGCATGGTTAAAGTACCATCAAGCGTCACGTTGTAATTCCCGTCTTTGCTAAAATTGACTGTGGATATATTTGTGATATAGCCTTTAAATTCAGCTTTTGGAATTTTTGAACTTTCCATATAATTCTCGTTAAAATGATCCTCCATCAACTGGTTTTCAAACTTAAAGCCTTTGATCAGCACGCTAAATACGATCTGCCCTGTTTTGTCGAGCATTTTACTGTCGACCTGGTTGTTAACTGCCGCTACGTTTTCAAGGGCTGTACTGGCATTAAATTTTATTTGCCCGGTTTGGGTTGAAAATATTTTTTGCGCATTTACCGTCGATCCAACGAACAGTAAAAGCATATACAAGGGGAGCTTTTTCATAAAATTTCTATTTAATTGTTAGGTGCACCATTGGTTATCCACGCCTGGATGGTGCTTATTTCACAGGATGATAGTTGTGAGCCGCCCAGTGGCATCGCTGGTATACCGCCGGTATGCGCGATGGAATTCATGAGCTGGCCATTTGTTATGTAAACCTTTAGTGAGGCATAGCTATCCAGCCGGATGCCAGCCCCGGCCGACGCTGTACCACTGTGACAGACGTAACAACTGTTGGTAAGAATACCGGTTACCGTTGTGCTATAGGTAACATTTGTTAGGGTGCAGGCAGTTTGGGGATAGACCAGGTTCTTGTGGTCAAAATAGCATCCCGTAAGAGCTATTAGCCATAGCAGAAAACAAAAAACGTATCGCATGATGCTGAGCTTTTACTGGGGACAACCCGCGTTTAACCATTTAGTGATTTGGGTAACCTGGCAGCTGCTTAATTGTCCTGCTGGAGGCATATTCATAGCGGGATTGGCAGACCTGTAATTGATGGCATCTATGAACGTTGTTTTTTGCGAAGTACCTACAGCTTTAGCGCTGTTGTAATCACTCAGCACAACGTTGCCTGAACCAGGCGCAACGCCATGGCAACCATTGCAATAGGTGGCAAATATCTGGGATATCCCGTTGGTGTAAGTCGTTTTTGTCGTGTCGCACGTGCTCGTTGCACAGGTGTTATTTAAAGCGCCCTGGTTTATCCACTTGGTGATAGTGTTAATTTGGGCCGCGGAAAGCTTCGGAGAGTGTCCCGGGGGCATCTGCCCGCTTTGAATAATGGTAAAGTACCGGCTATCACCGGGGTTAAACGGAACTATGCCTTTTTTAATGTCAGCATAGCTGCTTAAAGAAAAGTTCTCGTCGTCGCCACCATTAGCTTTCCCGGTATGGCACCCCGTGCTGGCGCAGTAAGTTTGATAAAGTGGTAAAATGTCTGTCTGGAAGCAAACAGTATCAGATGAGGAGCCGCCGCCGTTGTTATTCCCACCCCCGGTATTTCCTCCGCCGGGATTGGTGCCAGGAGGATTAGTGTTGTTCGGCGAAAGATGATCGTGTGTACAACCATACATCATTACGATCATCATCGTTAAAAGAATTGCTGTCTTTCGCATAACTAACTGAATTTGTTGCGTCGAATTCCTCTTACATAGGCGGCATTTGTTTTAGCGTAACGAAATCGTTACAAGTGATATAACCGTAGTTTTTTTAAAATATTATCCTGGCGTATTAAAATATTTATAAATGATTAAATAGTGCCATAAAAGCTTCGGTTTAGTTCAAAAATATGCCATTCCCCTTTATTTCAAAGGAGCTAAGGCCGACGGCTATGGCTGATGCCAGCATCGGTTAAACCGCCATTTCAGGCATTCTTCATCAGGCATTTTCAGGGCCGGACGAAATGCGGATTAGAAAAAACCTAAAGGAAATAAGTTGATTAATATGTTGTATTACAGGTTGTTTTAAAACACAACACTGCCAAATACCAAAGCAATATTAGGCGCAAATTCTGTAGCAAACATGAAAACAGGGAAGATTGACGATAGATTTTTGAAATGGAAGGACTACAGCATGAGCGGTACAAAGCCCCACTATCTTATTAGATAGCTGCAATACAGGCATTTATAAATATTATTGCACCAGAATGGTTGTATTATAACACAAGGCCTATTTATTAAATATTTCGATTATTTCACCTCGAACATAAAATATTTACTGCCTGCGTCGCCCTCCGGAGTAAGCCCTTGAACCACACCCACGTATTTCCCTGGTTGATCAGAGGTGTAAAACGATACGTCGCCGTTAGCATTTACTTCGGGTGCCCAGTACAAAACGTTGCGAAAGTCGGGTATCCGGCTGGAAACCTGTGCTTCGGTATCATATGCCGGCGAATAAAACTCGCGGTGTAATTGCATGCCTTCATAATCAACTACAATGGCGCGCGGATCAAGCTCAACCCCGCCCAGGTCGCCTTTGTAGGTGGTAAAGCTGAATACGCCCTCGGCTTCGGCCGGGCCGTAGTAATACCTGAAAGGCACTACATCCAGCCGCCGCACTTTCAAAGGGTCGATGGTAAATATCTTATTTATATTAAATACAGGTACGCCATCGACCAGGCAAAGCGGATCGCCATCCAAAAACCCGCGGTGATTTAACACTTTTATATGGAAATTGCCGCGGGTGTTAACAATGTTATCTTCCGACACGTATTCGCGCAAATCTTCCTCCATGGTAGTAAAACGCGTAAAATCATCCAGTTTATAGCTTTTATAGGGTGTTCCGTAAAACGCGCTGCTGTCGCTCACCGGGTTAAAGTATTGCCTCAGGAAATTGCCGGTATAAATATTCAGCGCCTGAACGCCCAGGCTATGGTCTTCCAGCGCCCTGGTCATATTGCCATGAAACTCAAACGCCGGAAAGCTTGTCCGCGAATATTGCTCCGAAAAAGGGCTCACCATATCAATCCGGTACGTACTGTCTACCAGTTCGTTGGTTTGGGCCACCACTTCCCCCGGGCCATAAAAATCCCTGGTTAAATAAAACAAGTGGCCAAGCGAGTCGCTTTGCGCGGTATAAAGCTGCACCCTTTTTCCCGGTACCCCCAGGTAAGTAACAATGCCCTTTGCTGGCGTATTAGTTTGTGTATTAACTATTTTAGCGGTGATGATATGGCCGCTGTATTCAGGCAAAAAGTTGAACGCCTGGGTTTTATTTTCCAGCATATCATTCCAGTTAAACCTGCTCCAGCCTTGTGTCAGCAGCAGGTTATTTAAGGCTTCGTCTGTTTCCGCGTTGGCATTTTTAAAGTAATAATCCGGCGATTCGATAGTTCCTTTCAAATCCGAACCCAGCCACAAATAACTAAAGATATTGCCGGGATCGACAGTTTGCAAAGAATCCACCCGGTAAACTGCCATTGACATATCCGCTATGAGCGGTTTGCCCGAGGGGTCTTTCGCTGACACGCTTACACCTACATGTTTGCGCGTCCCATATTGCTGCTGGTCCGAGCCGGCGGTGATCATCAATCGTTGCGCCGGCCTTTTAAAATAAAGCCGCTCACAAACGGGTTGTTTGGAACTATTAAATACGGTAAAATGTGAAATACCATCTCCCAATTGGTCTTTGCTCAGGGTAAAATGTGCAGTACCATTGGCCAGGATGCCGCTCTCAGCTATTTTTACCGTTTGCCGGGTATGTACAAAAAGGTAAATATTCCCGGTCCGGTTATCGGTTGTTGTAACCGAAACGTTAACATTATTGCTGCCTCCGTCCGTTAATGCCATTACATAGCCCTGGCTATTAACATCCGGCAGATTTTTTGTAATGGGCGCACTGCCATCAACTTTAAATACGGCTTTATAAGCTTCAGCAGCAGCCGGAGTAAACGAAAAATTCCCCATTCCAAAATGGAACGATTTGAACCGGGCCACCGTATCATTTTTAGCATCGACCACTACTCCACTCACGTTCGCCCCCTTTCCATCCTGCCCAACCGCTTTAAACGCCACAACGCTTTTTAATCCGGCCACCAGGTTACCGCCCTCCGGGAAAAATTGAATATCATATTCAGGCAAAGTTGATTTTGCCGTCTTTTCGGGTATTTTTAACGGATTGATCAGCGTGATCTCTTTTTCAAAATAATATTCCGGACTAAAATTTTTCATCCAGTTGGTATAAGCCCTGAATTTGTAATTCCCATTGCTTATGGTCACCGGAATATATAACGAGCCATCGCCCGCGCCATCCTTCATGGCGATTTTTCCCTCAACTATCCGGTTTTGGCTGTTATCTAAAATATCTATATAAACAACTTTGCTCATGTGCAGTGGCTTATTGTCGTTGCCATCAACGCAATAAACTTTGAACCATAATATCTCCCCCGGCAAATAAACGTTTTTGTCCGTGTGTACAAATATTTTTTCCTGCAGCGCACTTTGTTTATACAGGTTAAAGCTGTTTTGCACTTCCTGGATAACCTGGGCCCTGCCGGTTAATAAAAGGCATGAGAGCAGCATCGATATGGATAAAATCGTAACTGTTTTTTTTATTATTCTCATAATAGGACTTAAGTTTTTTATGGTTATTATTCTGTTAAGATACAATTTATTTAAAACTTTTTACATCCCGTTTTATTTACCTTCATTTCCAAAATGGAGGGGGCGTTCTTGATCCCCTTATGGTACAGTCTCCACATTCCCTGGTTGTATATAGGTAATAACCTGATCGCCGGTCAAAATCAGTTGCCACGTAAATGTCGGGGTAATGAATAACATCCTGCAAAGTTCCGCCTTTCGCCGTATCGTTCGTGCAAGTATAGGGATATGTTGCAACCCAGGCAGGCAGATGACTTTCATCAATTTCCTGAACTTTAGCGGCAACAGTACATACACCGACAAACCCCACCACAGCTTCGGCGGGGTTATTAATGCAGTGTATATTGCCCGGAGTTTGGGATGGCTGCGCATCAAAAATACTTCCCAATTGCTCGGTATTCTTTTTCAGGTTGGTCCAAAAATTAAAGGCCCCGCTGGTAAGGGCATATTGGCGCACGGCAATACGATATCTCGTCTCCAACTTTTCAGACTTAGAGGAAATAAAAGCCAGCGGACTTTGATACAAAATGGCCTGGCTCAGTTTGGCAGTTGATCCCAGCACGATGTCGCTCGATACATCGCCTGAAAAACAACTGCTCACCTCGTCTTCGCTACCGCGGGGCACCAATCCATTCCCATCCGAAACGTAATATGAAACGAACCGCGAATGAAACTCCCAGTTTTCGCTGTATTCCCACCGGTAATACTTTATTGTATTACCCGGGTCATGTGCGTTGATATAAACCTGGACTCCCGTATCCGGTGTGGTGGTAATTTTATAACCAATACTATCAATCGGAGGGGTGACTACGGCCTGCTCCAGGTCAGACTGGTATTGCTTTCCGCTGGCCGTTTTTATCATCAACCCGTATTTATGAGTAATATCAAGGTTCAATCCCGGCGAAACATAGTTCCCATTTCCGGCTTCTTTTAACTGCCAGGATGTGTTTTGATCGCTGACTACACTAACAATGGCCCCAAGCACCGGGGATATGGATAATTTACTCGAAATATTAACTGTTTGGCTCAGCCGGATAATGGTTGAGTCGGTCCCCGGATTTATCACGCCCTCAACGACCAAATAACCATTAGTTGCGGTAATAACCGGCGGGTTATAAGGTTTGCGGCATGCAAGCAGGCAAAACATAAGGGCCATTGTCATCCATTGCTTTTTCATCATGTCGTTATTTCCAATACGGTGGCGGCGTTACGGTACCGCGGATCGTGCAATCAGCGCACTCGCGGGTGGAAAATATATAGTCATGCGGAACAGGACTCCCTATTCCTATGAGGGGGTAGTATATCTCCGGCGCGCCAATCAGATCAGAAACTTCAACACCCGACGATTTACCTGTTGTATCTGCCTCGCAAGCATAAGGATATGTGGGCACCCATTGGGGAAGCTGATCTTTTTTTATGTATATCCGTTTTTGCGACACTGTACTCACACCAATGTAGCCGATCACCGATTCGGCCGGGTCTGTTAGGCTGTGGATATTGCCCGGCTCCGTTGAGGGCTGCGCATCAAAAATGCTGCCCAATTGCTCCGTGTTTTTTTTCAGGTTGGTGTAAAAATTATATGCTTCGGGCGTTAAGGCATATTCACGTACCAGGATGGTGTACTTGTCTTCGATTTTTTCAGAAACGGACGGGATAAATAGTATCGGATTTTGGTAAATAACATTTTGAGTTAATTTAGCCGATGATCCTAAGACGATATCGCTGGACGGCCCCCCCGCATAACAATAGGTGACGTACTGGTACGGTTGCCGGGGCACTATAGCCGTGCCATTTGATATATAAGTTGAGGTGTACCTGCTATAAAACAGCCATTCCTCGTTGTAGTCCCACCTGTAGTATTTCGTCGTGTTGCTGGCATCATGTGTATTAACATATAATTGTATGCCGGTTTTGGCCGACGACGATATGATATTAAAGCCTACACTGTCTATCGGGGGCGTAATTAAAACGGATTGCGGATCGGACTGATATTGTTTCCCCTCAGAAGTTCTGATCGTTAAACGATATTGATGCGAATTGTCGAGGTTTAAACCAGCGGATACGTACTTGCCGCCGGCTGTTTCGGCCAAAGGATAGGTGGCGTTTTGATCACTCACAACAGCAACTGTCGCGCCGGTTACCGGGCTCAACGTTATTTTGCTGGATAGGTTAACCGTATGACTAAGCACGATAATAGTTGAATCGGAGCCCGGATTTATAGTGCCCTCAACCACCAGGTAAGTAGTGTTTGAGGTAATTACAGGCGGATCATACGGCTTTTTGCAGCCCGCCACGGCAATTAAAAAAGATAATGCTAAATATTGTTTTTTCATAGTTCTCATTTCCAATAAAAAGGCCGTGCTAACGTGCCCCTTATAGTGCAATCTGCACACTCGCGGCTGGTAAATGTATATGGGGGAGGATTTAAAGGCGGACCGAGCCCCTTAAGCGCGTAATATATTGTCGGGTTATCGATCAGATCTTGTACAAAAACCGAGCGGTTGGAGTGCGTTGTATCCACACTGCACTCATACGGATAGTCAGGTACCCACTGGGGGAGCTGATCTTTCCCAATAAATATCCTTTTCTCCGTTATGGTGCTCACGCCAATGTAGCCAATCACCGCTTCAGCCGGATTAGTTGTGCAATGGATATTGCCCGGTTCCGTTGAGGGCTGTGCATCAAAAATGCTGCCCAGTTGCTCTGTGTTTTTTTTAAGGTTAATGTAAAAGTTATATGCTTCGGGCGTTAAAGCATACTGCCTTACCAGGATACTGTATTTGTCTTCTATTTTTTCAGAAACAGAGGGGATAAATACGATTGGATTTTGGTAAATAACGTTTTGGGATAACTTGGCTGATGACCCTAAAACGATATCACTGGAGGGTCCACCGGTGTAGCAGTAAGTGACGTCCTGGTTCGGTTGCCGGGGCACCATAGCCGTGCCGGTCGATATATAGTTAGAGGTATATTTGGTATAAAACAGCCATTCTTCATTATAGTCCCACCGGTAATATTTGATGGTGTTGGTTGCATCATGTGTATTAACATATACTTGTATGCCGGTTTTTGCCGACGACGATATGATATTAAAACCAACGCTGTCTATCGGCGGCGTGATTAACACCGGCTGCAGATCCGATTGATATTCCTTTCCTTCGGAAGTCTTGATCGTTAAACGGTATTGATGCGAGTTGTCGAGGCGTAAGCCTGCCGAGACATAATTGCCATTAGCAGCTTCGGCTAAAGGATAGGTAGTATTTTGATCGCTTACAACGGCAACCATTGCGCCGGTTACCGGGTTAAGCGTTATTTTGCTGGATATATTAACCGTATGGCTAAGCGTTATAATAGTTGAGTCGGCGCCCGGGTTTATGGCGCCTTCCACCACCAGGTAGTTCGAATCCGAGGTTGTTACCGGAGGATCATAAGGCTTTTTACAGGCAAAGGCAGCCAGTATAAAAGCAAATATGTAATTAAATCTCTTCACGTAGTATTACCTCCAAAATGCCGGCTTTTTATTTGTTCCCCGTAATGTACAATCAACGCATTCAGGCGTCGATCCTGTATGGCCTACAATTTTTGCGCCGCCAATTTGGGCTATCACAACGATTGCCTGGACCGGAATAAGCGCAAATTTGGGATTTGCGCCCTTATTGGTATTAAAGTACAGGTTTTCCTGGTTTACCGCAACGGTGGCCCCAACCGGTTTGTAGTAAAAATAAAAGGAGTCAAGGCGGCACTCGGGATAAGGGTTTGCCGGCACCCAACCCGGTAATTGCGAATCCTCCACAAAAATACGTTTGCTGGTGACCCGGCCGGCGCTCAGGTACCCGATAACCCTTTCAGACCGGTTTGAAACAGCGTGAATGTTGCTGGCGATCTCAGTTGGTTGCGGGTCGAATATACCACCCAGTTGCTCGGAGCTTGATTTCAAATTCTTCCAAAAGTTATAAGCTTCGCCGGTCAGCCCGTATTGCCTTACCAGGATACTGTACTTTGTGCCAATTTTTTCGGAAGCTGATGATACGAATGTTACCGGGGCGTTGGAAATGACGTCTTTTGACAAGGCCGCCGACGATGCAATCACAATATTGCTCGATGTATCGTTTCCCCAGCAATTATATATCTGGTTCGTAAAAAAATTACGCTCAATAACAGTGTCGCCGTTTGAAACGTAACCCGACAGGTAGTTTGAATGGAACTGCCATGTCTCCTGGTAATCCCAGCGGTAATAATGGGTATTATTTTTAGGGTCGTGTGCGCTTACATTGATCTGTATGCCGTTTCCCTGTATATCGAAGCCAACGGAATCCACTGGCGGGGCATTAACTACGGGCACATAATCAGAAAGATATTGTTCCCCCGAAACCAGCATCTTTAAACGATAATTCCGGGTGCTGTCCAGGCTTAACCCGGCAATACCATATCTTCCTCTCCCCAATTCCTGCAAAGGGTAGGTGTTATTCTGGTCGCTTTCAACTGTGACGGTGCTGCCGGTTACGGGATTGAATGTCGTTTTTCCTGACAGGTTTACCGTGCGGCTCAGCTTAATGATGGTCGAGTCTGCGCCGCTATTGAGCACCCCTTCAACCACCAGGTAACTTTTTGACGAGCTGACCGCCGGCGGGTTATATGGCTTTTTGCATCCCACAGTAGACAGCGCTGTTAATACATAAACAACTAATTTCCTCTTCACAATTAATTTCAAATCGAAGTTTCATCATCCCGGACAAGATATAACTTGATAGCCTGTTTCATGCAGGTCAAAATCTTATGTTATAATTAATAAACGGAATAGGCGACGCGAAAATGGACAATTTATAACCGCTGATTACCCCGCCCTGCTCGGTAAAGAAGGTGGAATAAGCATTTTGCCGCCCGGTGAGATTGTACACTCCTATGCTCCACGAGTTGTGAAAAAATTGGTGCACACGATGATTGCCTTCTATATTGATTGAAAAATCCGACCTGAAATAATCGGGTATCCGGTAGGCGTTACGGTCTGAATAAAAAACCCTTTCCGATCCGGCGTATTCATACTTCGCAATGGGCAAAGTGATTGGGCGGCCGGTACTGTAAGCAATATCTAATGACACACTGTAACGGTGGGTAAACCTATAATTACCCGTAAAGTTAAACGCGTTGGGCTTATCATAATCAGCAGGATACCATGCACCGCCATTGATCAGCTCACCTGCATTCGGGTCATCCTGCCTTAGCATAGTGTGCGAATAGGTGTAGCTTAACCATCCGTTTAGCTTACCGGCCGTTTTTTTCAGCAAAAATTCTACACCATAAGCCTTTCCTTCATCATTTATTACGTCCTGTTCAACATGCTGGTTCAGGATCAGCACAGCGCCGCTCCGGTAATCAAGCACATTCTTTAACCGCTTATAATAGCCCTCCACCGACATTTCAAGCGTGTTATTTGCCGCGTTTTTAAACAACCCGAGCGACACCTGGTCGCCGTACTCAGGTTTGATATTAGGGTCGCTTAGTTTGTAAACATCGGTGGGCGAAATTGCAGTAGAGTTTGATAATAGATGAATGTACTGGTGAAGCGTATTGTATCCTGCTTTTATGGACAGGTCTTCATTTAGCAGGTAACGCGCAGCCAGGCGTATATCCGGTGCGGCATAGGTATTAATAATTTTGCCGCCCTGGTAACGTGTGCTATCGAGCACATTATCCGGTATTTTGGGCAGGTTTGGTGCGTACGTATTAATGGTTTGTGCACCCAAATAGTTGTAAACGTTAAACCTTACGCCAGCGCTTACCTCAAGCTTGTCGTTCACTTCATACTTATCACCCAGGTATATTGCACTTTCTGCGGCCTGTTCCGGGGCGATCACCTGGGGTACTACCAGTGATCCTTTTCCATCGGGTTCGTAAGTACCCGGCTGGGTATAATAATATATCGAGGTTAATCCAAAATCAATAGTGTGTTTGCTGCTTAAATAGTAAGTGAAATCCGCCCGGAAATTCGACTGGTTAATATTATAGCCCAGGCTATACCCATTTACCGGGTTTGCAGTGCTGGCAATACTGTACTGGTACCTGTCGTACCCGGCGGTTATTAAGCTAAACAGCTTGGTGTTAAAGTTATGCTTCCACTTTAAATTGATGTTTTTATTGCTGTATTGGTATGTGGTGTCACTGTTCAGTTTAAAATTGTCATTGCTGATGTAACTGGATAAATACAAGTTATTTTTCTCGTTGATCTGGTGACTCAGATCGAGGTTCATATCGTAAAATGAAGCCGCACTGTTCTTATAGGCTTGTGGAAGTAATTTGAGCAGCCAATTGGAATACGATGTTCTGGCTCCGAGAATAAAGGAGGTTTTGTCTTTAACAATCGGCCCCTCAATATTAAACCGGCTGGTTAACAAGCCGATACCGGCCGAACCCGTAAATATTTTTTTGTTACCTTCCCGGTCAGTCACCTCAAGCACTGATGATAACCGGCCTCCGTATTTTTCGGGTATGCTGCTTTTATATAGCTCTATATCCTTTACGATGTCGGGGTTAAACGCCGCAAAAAATCCAAAAAAGTGTGCCGGATTATAAATCGTTGATCCGTTTAAGAGGATCAGGTTTTCGTCCGCGGCGCCGCCCCGTACGTTAAAGCCCGTAGTAGCCTCGCCCACTGATGTAACGCCCGGCAAGGTCAAAACCACTTTTAACACATCGGTTTCGCCAAAAGCTGTGGGGATTTGTTTAATATTTTTAATATCCAGGCGGGTAACGCCAAGCTCAACGCTTTTTACGTTTGCCACCTTGTCGGCCGATATTTTTACTTCTTTCAGGCTGTTAACCTGTTCCTGCATCTCGATATTTAACTTTCCGTCTGAATACAGGATGATCTGCCTCCGGGTATCACGCATGCCAAGGCCCCTTACATTCAGCACGTGCCTTCCCCGCGGCAGCGACAATGTAAAATATCCGAATTGATCCGTAGCCACACCGCTTTTTGTGCTCGCCACGTAAATACTGGCGCCCACAATGGCTTCGCCCGATTTGATATTGCGTATATAGCCGCTTATGGTCGAATTCCCCGGCTTTATCGTATTCGTTCGGACACCGATCTCGTAGAGCTTATTCTCAGTGGTTGCGTCCGGTACTTTTTTATCCGTCTCGGCGGTATAGTCGGCAACTGCGGTAGTCGGCTTTGGCGTATTAGAGGTAGCCGCCTCGGCAAAGCCCGGCGCGAGCTGAACCTTTATTTGCCGGCCTTTGGTAAGGAAAACCTGCTGCTGCGCGGTAATGGCGTAATGAAAATTCGTTTTATCAAACGCCATGTCCAAAATGGTAGCAAGCGGCTTATCATTAACCTGCAGGGTTACCTTCAGGCTGTCAAACTGGGCCGGATCGTAATAAAAGTGATAGCTGCTTTTTGACTCGATATCATTAACGACCTGCGTGATACTTGCCTGCTGAAAATTAACGCTGATCAATTTAATATTAGCCTGCTGGGCATACGATATCCGCAGCAACACTAACAGGCAAAAACTGAGAAGGTAGGCTTTTTTCATATTAATTGGTTAAATGGTCATAATAAGATGCAATTTTGACCATTGCCTCTTCAGGGTCTCTGCGGTATTTTATCTGGTTTTCCTTTAAATATTTTTGAATTTCTTTTTTCTTGTCTTTCAGGATATCGAGCAATGACCCCTGGCCCGAAAAGCTGTAATAAATGTTGTTTTTCCGTATAAAATAGGACTTCTCGTAGTTAAAGTAGGATTCGCTTGTTTGGCTGCTCGCCGTGGTCTGGATGTTTTTAGAATGCCTCGCCAGGACCTGGAGATGACCACCGTACAATTCGTCGTAGTAGCCCGGAAGGATTACCGGGTTGTTCATGGAAATAACGGTATCGATGCGGACAAAGTGATGGTTCAGGAAATCAAAGCTGGCTACCTTATCTTTTATCAAGCTGATCTTGGTAAAATGGTTATACAATAAAATCACCAAAGCATCGCCATAGATGTCGTATAGCATAGGCACGCCGCTAAAATGGACATTGTCATAAAATACCGAACCCGGCGTAAATGCGTTTACGTCGGCATAATAGGCATTTCCTTTTATGGTTGGATCGTAAAAGTAATACTCTTTGCCATTATATAAGGGTGATTGTTTCCCGGCCGACGAGTAAAAAAGACTCAGCGTATTATTCAGGGCATTTTGCTGCGAGCTGCTGTCACCCGGTGTAGATTGTGCAATGGCCGTCGAATTAAGGACGATACCAAGCACACCCGTTATCAGCAGGAAAAAAGTACATCTTCTCATATGTTAAGGTTAAAAACGAAAATTACATTACTTAAAGTTAAAATCAAACTTTTGAAGGAATTTTTAATGGTTTTTAACGCTCTTTACGTCAAAATCGACCAGATTGTAAAAATAGTATTACTATTTTAACTAAAATATTAGTCAAATCAATTCACGGCAGAACTTGCGACATTGGTCTCCCGGTATTTTAATCGTCGGGATGAGCGCGCAAAAAGTACCACAGTAAAAATAATTTTTTTTCCCATACCGCCCGCCGGCGAATTGTTAATAAATAATTCGTCCTCAGTCCAAAAATCCGTAGTATTCTTGAAGCAAATAAATGTTGTAAATATGAAAGCGATAAAACTATTAGTTATTACCGTATTGGCCTTATTCAGTTTTAGCGTTGCCGGTGCACACCCGGCACATGCACACAAAAAACACGCGCATGCTCATCACAAACGGGCAATTCATCATCGCCGCAAGGCTGCCCGGCATTACCATAAAGCCCGGCATGCCCACCGCTCCCGCCACAAAAAGTAATAAAAAAAGCCCTCCGGGTAACCGGAGGGCCTCATTTATTTTTATTAATGACTAAAGTGTTTACAACTTGCGCTTCACCTCAACATTCTCGTATGCTTCAACAATGTCACCTATCTCGATATTATTAAAATTGTGAATATTCAACCCGCATTCGTATCCCGCGTTTACTTCCTTCACATCATCTTTAAAGCGTTTTAATGAGGCCAACTCGCCGGTGTAGATCACTACGCCTTCGCGGATAATGCGTATTTTGCTGTTACGGGTAATTTTACCGTCCAGTACCATACATCCCGCAATTGTACCCACTTTGCTGATTTTGAAGGTTTCGCGGATCTCCACATTAGCAACGATCTTTTCTTCAAATGTAGGTGCAAGCATACCCTCCATGGCGGCTTTGATCTCATTGATCGCATCGTAGATAATAGAGTAAAGCCGTATGTCGATCTGTTCATGTTCCGCCAGCTTACGTGCGCCGCTCGACGGACGTACCTGGAAACCAATGATGATCGCATCTGAAGCTGTAGCCAGTAATACGTCCGATTCGGATATCTGACCCACTGCTTTCGATATGATGTTAACCTGTATCTGCTCGGTTGAAAGTTTCAGCAATGAATCAGACAACGCTTCGATCGAACCGTCCACATCACCTTTTACTATGATATTCAACTCCTTGAAGTTGCCCACAGCCAAACGACGGCCGATCTCGTCAAGGGTAATGTGTTTTTGCGTGCGCAAGCCCTGTTCGCGTTGCAGCTGCAGGCGTTTGTTGGCAATTTCGCGGGCCTCAACTTCGCTTTCCAGCGCGTTGAATTTATCTCCCGCCGTTGGCGCGCCCTGCATACCCAATACTTGTACAGGTGTTGAAGGGCCGGCTTTGTCAACACGCAGCCCGCGTTCATTGGTCAATGCTTTTACCCGGCCGCTGTAACAACCCGCTAATATCGGGTCGCCTACACGCAAGGTGCCGGCCTGCACTAAAATGGTGGTTACAATACCACGGCCTTTATCCAGGGCTGCTTCGATTACTGTACCAACAGCACGTTTATTCGGGTTGGCCTTTAACTCAAGTAACTCCGCTTCCAGCAATATTTTTTCTAAAAGCAAATCTACATTTAAGCCGGTTTTGGCTGATATTTCCTGCGACTGGTATTTACCGCCCCATTCTTCAACCAAAATATTCATCGCTGATAATTGCTCACGCACTTTATCGGCATTTGCCCCGGGCTTATCAATTTTATTGAACGCGAATATGATAGGAGCGCCGGCAGCCTGTGCATGGTTAATGGCCTCGCGGGTTTGCGGCATCACGCTATCGTCAGCGGCTATCACAATAATTACAATATCTGTTACCTGGGCGCCCCTGGCACGCATCGCGGTAAACGCCTCATGGCCCGGTGTATCCAGGAAGGTAATCTTTCCTTTATCATCAGGCAGCGTCACTTCGTAAGCGCCGATGTGCTGGGTTATTCCCCCTGCTTCGCCGCCAATAACATTGGTTTTACGTATAAAGTCCAGCAACGAGGTTTTACCATGGTCAACGTGGCCCATAATGGTTACAATGGGCGCCCGTGGAATTAAATCCTCCGGTTGATCAGGTTCCTCAAGGTTAGCTTCCTCATCCTGTGGTTTTACAAACTCAACCTGGTAGCCAAACTCGTCGGCAACTATGCTCAGCGTCTCGGCATCAAGCCTTTGATTGATAGATACGAACATGCCCAGGCTCATACAGGTCGAGATGATCTGTGTGACAGATACATCCATCATGTTGGCCAGTTCATTGGCGGTCACAAACTCAGTAACCTTCAGCACTTTGGATTGCAATTCCTGCTCCATTGCCAGTTCTTCGGCTGAAGCTGCCACATCGTCGCGCTTCTGCCGGCGGAATTTAGCCCGTTGTGCAAATTTGCCCGACTTGCCTGCGCCGCTTAAGCGTGCAAGGGTGGCCTTGATTTGGTCCTGTATATCTTTTTCTGAAGGCTCTTCTTTGGGGGCAACGTTTTGTCCGGGACGGTTGCGGTTATCCGGACGTCCCCCGCCGGGCTGGTTAGTGCGCCCGCGGAAATCGCCGCCGGGACGGCTGCCACCCTGCCCCTGCTGCCCGGGTTGCGAAGCACCCTGCTGGCCTGGGTTTCCACCTTGCGGGTGGTCTTTGCGTTTTCGTTTACGCTTATGATCCTGTGCACTATTGGTGTTTGAGGACGATGCTACGGGATTGCGTTTTGGCGCATCAGCCGGTAATTGTATTTTACCTACCACATTCGGGCCGGTTAAACGCTCCGCTTTTGCGCGGATCACCTCAACCTCAGGCTCCTGTGGCTCTTCAGCCACGGGTTCAGCAGCCTCCTTAACCTGTGCAGGCGTATCTTCGTTTTTAACTTCTGCCTGGGGCGCCGCCACTACGCTTTCTTTCGGCGTTTCTTTAACCGTTTCAACAGGCGGCTTTGGTGCGATGACTTCCGGCTGGGTAACTTCCGGCTTTTTGTCAACAGGTTTCTCGGCCTGCGGCGCCTTTGCATTTAAATTATCCAGGTCGATCTTTCCAACCACCTTAACACCGGGCAACTCGTTGTTCTCCTGCGGTTTAGGCGCCGGTACTTCTGCAGGTTTTGGTTTTTCTGCCGCAGGTGGGGTGAAATGATGGATATTCTTTATTAATATTTCCTCGTTCTCGAAGTCGCGCGAACGGCGGTTTTCAACAGGCTTTTCAGGGAAGTGACCAGGCTCCTCTTTCCTTATTTTACCAATGCTGATTTGTTTGGCTTCTTCCTTTATTATTTTGTCAACAGCAAATTCCTTCAACAAAGTAGCATACATGTCGCTATCCAGCTTGGCCATAGGTTGTTTTTGAACCTTATACCCCTTTGTAGCCAGAAAATCGACAATGGTACCCATACCAATGTTCAATTCCTTTACTGCTTTTATTAGATTGATGGATTTGTCTTCTGACATTTATTCCTTTCTGTTTCTGCTTTTTTTGCAAAAATACGATTTTAATTTTGGTTATAGCGCTTATTCGAACTCAGCCTGTAGAATTGATAATACTTCCTTAACGGTTTCTTCTTCCAGATCAGTGCGTTTCACCAACTCATTTACGCTCAGTGCCAGCACTGATTTCGCGGTATCCAGGCCAATTCGTTTAAATTCATCGATGATCCAGCTATCAATTTCGTCCGAGAATTCTTCAATATCCACGTCTTCGTCCTGCTCATCAGCTTCGCGGTAAACGTCAATCTCGTACCCTGTCAGTTTGCCTGCCAGTTTAATATTGTGTCCGCCGCGGCCTATCGCAAGCGATACCTGGTCGGGCTTTAAATATACCGCTGCTGTCTTCTTCTCATCATCTAACTTAATAGAGGTGATCTTGGCGGGCGACAGAGCGCGCTGGATGTACAACTGCAGGTTATTGGTAAAGTTGATCACGTCGATATTCTCGTTCTTCAACTCGCGCACGATACCATGTATACGCGATCCTTTCATCCCTACGCATGCGCCTACCGGATCGATACGATCATCGTATGATTCTACGGCAACTTTTGCCCTTTCGCCCGGTTCACGAACGATCTTTTTGATGGTGATCAGGCCGTCGAAAATTTCCGGAACTTCCATTTCGAACAAACGCTGTAAAAACTCGGGCGCTGTACGCGAAATGATGATCTTAGGATTGCTGTTCAGCATATCCACCTTATCAACTACCGCTTTTACGGTATCGCCCTTTTTGAAATAATCCGCAGGTATCTGTTCCGATTTTGGCAACAGCAACTCATTACCCTCGTCGTCAAGCACCAGTGTTTCCTTTTTCCAAACCTGGTAAACTTCGCCGGTAACAATTTCGCCTACGCGATCTTTATATTTCTTAAATATTTCGTCTTTCTCCAACTCTAAAATTTTCGACACCAGCGTTTGGCGGGCAGCCAGTATTGCACGGCGGCCAAAGCTTTCCAGCGTAATCTGCTCCACATAGTCGTCGCCAACCTCCAGGGAAGGGTCTATTTTATGCGCTTCGGCCAGCTCGATCTCCAGGTCGTCATCCTCGCTGAATCCGTCTTCCATTACCGTGCGCGTGCGCCAAATTTCAAGGTCACCATTATCGGTATTCACAATTACGTCGCAATTTTCGTCGTTGCCATATTTTTTCCTGATCATGCTTCTGAAAACGTCTTCCAGTACGCTCATCATGGTAGGGCGATCGATGTTTTTGAAATCTTTAAATTCCTGAAAAGAATCAATTAAATTAACATTGCTCATCTTCTTATTTAAATGATATTAACACTTTTGTTTCTGTTATTTTGTCAATCGGGATAACACTTTCAATGTCTTCAGCCTTTTTCCCTTTTTCTTTTATTTTTTCTTCAATTACGATGGCATCTTCGGTAATGCTGCTTAGCTTACCTTCTCTTTTTGTACCGTCGGCCATTTTTATCGATAAATTACGGCCTACATTTTTCAGGTACTGCCTGATCGACGTCAGCGGAGCATCCAGCCCGGGCGATGATACCTCCAGCGTATAGGCGCTCCCGATCACATTCTCTTCTTCCAGGTGAAAGCCTACATGCCTGCTTACGGCAACACAATCATCTATGCCAATGCCATTATCGCCATCCAGCAATATCGTCAGCTTGCCGTTCGGCAGCATTTTTATATCCACGATAAACAGGTTAGGCTTATCGGCTATTTTCCCCTCAACCAGTTCCCGTACCCTTTTTTCAATATTCATTATTGCAGGTTTCCTACCGGCCACAACCGGCGCAAAAATAATTGATAATAAAAGAGGGGACGCCAGTCCCCTCTCCATTTTTTAATTACGATGCAAATATAATAACTTTTGTCGGATTTTCAAAACGTTTATTTCTTAAAAGTCAAGTCGGTATACGCCTGGCTGCCCAATTTTTGTTTGTGCCTGATAATATCCCAGCTGCTGTTGCCTTCACCGGACCGGTGGCAACGCAAAAAGTAGGTTTGGCCCTTTACAAAAGGTGTATCAGGCGTAAAAATTACCGCATCACCGGACAGGGTGTAGGTGCCCGGCTGCTGCCTTTGAAAATCCTTCATATCCGTATCTGCCGGCATGCGGTAAACCGGGAAAATATTCTGCCAGGCGCCAGCGATGCTATCACGGCCAATGTCGTGCATTATTTCGTTGTCGAGCCCTGTGATTTTAACCGATTGCTGATCATTAATAAGGCTTACCTTTACGATAAACGTTTTTGGTTTGGACAAGCATCCCAAACACAGTAATATTAAAATTCCGGAAAAATATTTCATGAGGGAATGCAATTTAAATTTTGTTATAAGTTCAGTCGGCGCCAGACGTATCGTTATAAAAAACAAGGTATTTAATGCCGGATAGTTTGCCTTTTGCAAACCGGTCTATCCGCAGACAGATATTATCTGTACTAAAAACACAGGGAACATTTTTGTATATCAGATCAATTTCTTTTTCTGTGCCATATTCGTCTTCATAGGCTATTAACGTATCTCTTAAATGCAGTTTTTTTTGGAACGCTTTTTCGAGATCATTATCGTAAACCTTTTTTGGCACTCTGAAGAAATAACCGGCAGAATCCTTTAATTTCCCGGACTTCGTTCTGCCCATCCAATTTACCGGCTTTTTATCACTTCTTCCCTTCAAGCTTACATTAAACCAATAGGAAACTTTAAAGCTGTCCATTTTACCGCGGGGAATTATCTCAACCAAATTATTTATAAAAACGTTATCCGAATTTCCCCACAAATTCAAAGAGTCCTTTTTTACAATAACGGTCCAGATATTATTGTCATCTACATCCAATTTTACTTCTGACTTGTCGCCGTTGTAAGTCCCGTCTAAATCATGAACACTGTAATTATGCAGATTAACGAAGAAATGCGGAAAGACGATCCGGGTGTATTTTTGTTCTTTTGTTTTTTCAACCGAATCGACCCTTTGTTGATTTGAATTTTCAGATGCATTACCGTCAACAGGCTCATCTATCGTAACCCATTGCAGTGAATCAACTTTCCGGGGGCGGTTTGTTGTAGTGTCTTTGCCCGGTATTTTTTTAACGGGGGAATTACAAGCATACAAAACTACTAAAAGAGCTGTGGCGATAATATGAGGGCTTTTCATTAGTTGCTGTTCATTCCCGCAATAAAAGTCGGAAACAAAATCTACTTCCGTCGCGTCTGTTTAAATTAATTAAAAGCGCCGTTTTTCTACCGTCAAAATCGATCACTTAAACTTTTTTAAAAAAAATAACATAATATTTGTTTCGTACGAAATTTTTCCTATGTTTGATCCGATGAATATGAAAGATCAAAATAAACAACTGGAGCCCACCCGGTCAGAGCTCGAAATACTGCAGATTTTGTGGGAAACAGGCCCTTCAACAGTGCGCGAAGTTAATAACGAACTGCTGAAGCAAAAGGACGTGAACTATACCACCACCCTGAAGCTGATGCAGATCATGGCTGACAAAGGCATCCTGAAACGTGACGAAAGCCAGATGAAGCATATTTACCATGTGGCCGAAGCCGAGGAAAAAACGAAGGACCATTTGCTTAACCGCTTCGTGGATACCATGTACCAGGGATCAACAGGCAAGCTGGTAATGCAGTTGCTCGGTAACAAAAAGACCTCGAAAGAAGACTTACAACAAATACGTGATCTGCTGAACCGGCTGGAAAAGGATTAAAAACATTTAAAAACCTGAGTTATGAAACTAATGGATATCGGGCTGATGCAAGGCGACTACCTGATAAAAGCGTTATGCAATACGCTGCTGCACTCGCTATGGCAGGGCGTCATCCTTGCAGTGATTGCGGGGCTGATCGTGATTTTTACCAAAAAGGCAAGCGCTGCCATGCGCTACAACCTGCTTACGGCTGCATTACTGTTATTTACCGTAGGGACGGTCGTCACTTTTGTAGCCCAACTGCAAGCACAAGCGGTTGTCGCGCCGATTCACCTTCAATTATACAGTGACGCTTCGTCACCTGTATCCGTTAATCCGACCGTTATTGCAGCGGCCCCCGCGGAACAAGCCGCCGCGATAAGCCTTACCCAACGAGTAACCGGCTATTTCAATACGCATTATAACCTGATCGTAATCATATGGTTCCTTATTATCTGCGCCAAAAGCATTCAAATGGGGGTTGGTGTGTACGGCGTTTATCACTTAAAGCGGTCGAAGCTATCACCAGCCGGAACCTTTTGGACGGAACGCCTGGCACAGCTTACCGAAGCCCTGCGAATAAAACAGGCTGTTCGCCTTGTGGAATCCAGCCTGGCCAAAGTGCCCATGGTGGTGGGGCATTTAAAACCTGTTATCCTGGTGCCGGTCGGGCTGATCAATGCCCTTTCAGCAGCAGAAGTTGAGGCGATATTGCTGCATGAGCTGGCGCATATCCGCCGCAGGGATTACCTGATTAATTTCCTGCAAAGCTTTATGGAGATCATCTTTTTCTTCAACCCGGCAGTGTTATGGCTGTCGCAACTCATCCGCGCCGAGCGTGAAAACTGCTGCGACGATATAGCCGTTGCGCAAATGGGCAACAGGTTTAACTATATGAATGCACTGGTAAATTGCCACGAGTACCAGGGACAAACACCTGCTTATGGCCTGGCTTTCGCCGGAAATAAGGGCGGCCTGGTGACACGGATAAAGCGTATGGTGAATAACCGCAACCAATCGCTTAATATGTTTGAAAAAGCGGTGCTCACGATTTGCCTCGTGGCGCTTGGTTTGGGTATATCGGCATTCGCTGCCCGTAAGGATATTAAGCAAGCTGTAAAATCAATTGTAGCATCCATTCATCATAAAACCACTGCCCAGAAGATTAGAACGGGTAAAAACGATACGACGAACAACGGGCAGGCGACGCCGGTAAATAACGTAAATGGATTACAGCCGGAGATACATACACTTAGTTCGGACACATCAAAAAGTACGGGCAGCCCGGCGTTGGATGCGTTGATCCGCAAAGTGGATAGCTTGAAGGCATTAAGCCTCAATGGAAATCTGCCCGCATTAAAAGGAAACTTCGGCATCTCAGATACCACGTGGAAAACAAGAAGCAAGCCGACACTAAAAGTATTTCATGATATAGGCCTGGAGCTTTACCGCGAGCGGCTATTAACCGATACCTCGCACATGAGCATCAGCCTGAATGAAAGGGAACTAATAGTTAACGGTGTAAGAATGCCCGAAGATGTGCATGCAAGGGTATACGATCAATTTGGCAGAAAGAGAGCGCGTAGTAACTACGGCGGCGGTTATACAGATATTCCGTCAGACGCCCCGGAGCCCCCACCGGTTTTCGTTTCACCGCTGCAGCCGGACGATGTGTTCCGGAGGCTGTTCAAAAAATATGGCGAAAACACAAACATTACTTATCCCAATAACGGATCGCCGGATGCGCGGATGGAGCAGAATGCGTACTGGGCCGGGCAGCAAAGGAAGATCATAGATCAAATGCAGCGGGAGGGACTGATAAACAACCGGAAAGACCTTTCGTTTACGCTTACCGACAAAACGTTTGTGATCAACGGCGTGGTACAAAGCGGTGATGTGTTTGAAAGATACCGCCACGAATACGTACCAGCGGATGCGGGCGACAACTGGACCTGGAATTACCCGGGGCCCCCGGAAGATTATCTGGTATATGCAAACGGCTATCGCAACAAGGGAGCCCGTTATCAAATGAGCGCCCGGGAGCGTCAGCGATTGGAGGCAGAAAGAGATAAAATACTTGTTGCCGACCTGCTGCAGGATGGTTTGATAACCGACCCGAACAATGTGACGTTCACGCTCAGCAACAAAAAGCTTGAGATCAACGGCAAAAAACAAAGCGCTGAGCTGTACCAGAAATATAAGGAAAAATACGTGCCTAACGATTCCGGCGGCGACTGGAGCTGGACGTACTCGCATCATAAGTAATCAAAACTTCCGCAATATCATCAACACGCTGCAAGGAGCATGGAATAGCCGTGCCTTATTTTAACAACTAATTGCTAACCGGATGACCAAAAAATTAACGGCTTTTTTAGCCGCAGGCTTCTGTTTTGCCCTAAGTTTTGGCTATGGGCAGACGATATCTTTAAAAGGAAAAATCGTCTCAGCCGATAAACCGCTGGACGGATGCACCATTTACCTCAATCAAGCCGCCGACTCCTTACTGGTAAAGGCAGCGCTAAGCGAAAAGGACGGCAACTTCCTGTTTACGGCGATTGAAAAAGGAAGCTATAACCTCGTGATCAGCCTGGTTGGTTATCAATCTTATAAAAGCCCAATAATTGTTTTGAACGCCGATTCCGTTTTGCCAGTCATCAACTTAACCGAACAAACGGCAGTATTGAAAGAGGTAAATATTACGGCTCAAAAACCGGCCATCGAACATTTGATAGACCGTACAGTAGTTAATGCCGATGCCATCCCGGGAAAAGACGCTTCGACGGTGATGGACCTGCTGGAGAAATCGCCTGGGGTTGCGGTGGAACAAGACCAGATACAACTACAGGGCAAAGGTGGCGTGACCATTTATGTAGACGACCGGCCTACATACCTTTCGGGCACGGACCTGGCTAACTACCTGCGCTCGCTGCCGGCGTCTTCCATCGACCGTATTGAACTGATGACAAACCCGCCGGCCAAATATGATGCCGCCGGTACCGGGGGAGTAATTAACATCCGCACGAAACACACCAAAGAAAAAGGCCTGAATGGCAATGTGCACCTGAATTATATACAAGGCAAATACACCCGCAGCAACAACAGCCTAAACCTGAACATCAGGCAAAATAAATTGAATATAGCTGCCAATTTTGGCTATACGCTCAATAATGGGTTTAACGATGTGACGCTTAGCCGGTACTTTGATCCTTCCATCATCACCGGTCTTGCGCCGGTTTTTAAACAGAACTCCTACGACAGCCGCCACTCAGATAATTACAGTGGCAGGATCAGCCTTGATTATTACGTTACCAACAAAAGTACTATCGGAATGGTACTGTCAGGACTGTTTACTCAGGGAAGTAACAGATCGGTCAATCAAAGCGCCTTAAGCAATCAGCAAAACCAGCTCGACTCAACCATTGCTGCCAATAATATCGAAAGCCGCCGGTTTAAAAACGGCAGTATTAATCTCAATTACCGGCATGATTATGATAAAAAAGGCAGCCAGCTATCGGCCGATTTGGACTATGTGATTTATCATACCCAGCTCGGTCAAACCTTTGCCAATAACAGCTTTTATCCTGACGGAACGCTGTATGATCAAACTTTGCAAACCGGTAACCTGCCCGCGCAGATCGATATCTATTCAGCCAAAACCGATTATACACGTGTATTAAGTAATGGCTTGCGGCTAAGCATGGGCGTTAAAAGCAGTTATACCAAAACCGATAATAACGCTGATTATTTTGACATCGAAAACGGTATCGCGGTGCCTGACTACAATCAAACCAATCACTTTCTTTATCACGAAAACATAAATTCGGCCTACATCAATGGGGCAAAAGATTTTAAACGACTTTCGCTGCAAGCAGGTTTAAGGTTCGAGAACACTGTCGCTTATGGCCATCAACTGGGTAACCCGGAAAAACCGGATTCATCCTTCAACCGTGGATATAACAGCCTGTTCCCTACCTTTTATGCGCAATATAAACTGGATAGCGCCGGGAAGCAGGTTTTAGGTTTTAACTATGGACGAAGGATTGACCGGCCGTATTACGGGCAACTGAACCCATTTCTTTCGCCCCTGGACAAGTTTACGTACAACGCGGGAAATCCTTACCTGCTGCCATCCTATTCGGATGACTGGCAGGCTTATTATACCCTTAAGGGCGTAACCGTCACGCTTTACTATACCTATATTAAGGACCGCGTGGATGGCCTTGTTCAAATTATCAACGGCTATTATTATAACGAGCCGGGCAATATCGGCAACAGCTATAATGCCGGCCTTGAGCTGGACGCCGACCTTGACCCTGCCAAATGGCTCAACATTCACCTGTATTTGAATTTAAGGCAGCTGCATACCGTCACTAATTTTTATACCGGCCTGCTTAATACTACCGGACAGCAACTGGTATTGAACCCAACGCTTACTTTTAAACCCGGCGGCGGCTGGACACTGCAAGCATGGGGCCATTATCAAAGCCGCTTTGTTAACGAGCAGTTTATCGATGCGCCCCGCGGATCGGTTAATTTTGATTTCGGGAAGAAAATATCTGCGGCTTTTTCTGTGGAGTTGGATATAAATGATCCATTCTACTGGCAAAACAATACCTGGCAGATCGGGCACCTGGAAGGCACAAGTGCCAATTACCGCAGCGTAGCGGATTCGCGGATAGTTGTTTTATCGTTAAGCTACCGTTTTGGAAAAGCCATTCAAAACCAGCGCAAGCATAACGCCAATGGCGCGCAAAGCGAGGAGAACCGCGCCGGGGGTGGTTGAGCAAGTTAATCAGGTTGGATTAGGTTGACTACGCTGATTGAGTTAAGCAGATGATCAGGTAAAATATAACCCAATCAACTTAATCCATCTCAATCAACTTAATCAACCAGTCAACTACTTCCTTAACGTCGTTTCAAACAACTTAAATATCCGTTTATACTCATCCGTCCAACTGCTGGGTTGCTCAAAAGCATGGTCCTCCACAGGGTAGGACGCGAGCTCCCAATTATCCTTGTGCAGCTCGATGAGACGCTGTTCTAACCGGACAATATCCTGGTAGTTCACGTTCTGGTCAACCATTCCGTGCAGCATCAGTAAGTTTCCTTTCAGACCATCAGCAAAATAGATGGGGGAGCTGAGGCGGTACGCTTTTTCGTCATTGTACGGCTCGTTTAAAATCTCATCCGTATAGCCGTGGTTATAGTGCGCCCAGTCTGTAACGGAGCGAATGGCCGCGCCGGAAGTAAATACATCCGGCGCGGTGAACATTGCCATCAGCGTCATAAACCCGCCGTACGAACCGCCATACAAGCCAATGTGTTTGGGGTTTACACTGTATTTTTCCACCAGCAATTTTGCGCCGTCAACCTGGTCGCTCAGGTCCTTGCCGCCCATGTGGCGGTAAATAGCGGTGCGCCAGTCGCGACCGTAGCCGGCGCTGCCGGAATAATCCATATCAAGCACGGTATAGCCGTTATCAGCCAGCATGTTATTGAACATGTATTCCCGGAAATAATAGCTCCAGCCGTATTCCACATTTTGCAGGTAGCCTGCACCGTGTACAAAAATAACGGCCGGTTTTGCGGGATCGGGATGTTTAGGCTGGTACAGGTGTGCATAAACATCGCTGCCATAACGGTTTTTAAAGGTGATGATCTCCGGGTCGCGCCAGGGGTATGACTTAAATTCAGCGGTGGTTGAATTAGTAACCTGTACTGCCCCCGCGCCGGGCTTATTGGGTTGGATATACAACTCCCATGGTTTATTGGTGTATGAATACCGGATGGCAAGCCATTTTTCATCTGGCGACAGGGTTACCTCGCTCATGCCCTTCATCGACGTGATCTTCACCGGTTCGCCGCCGCTTACCGGCATTTTATAAAAATTTGTAATGCCGGGATGATCCATATTGGCGGTGAAGTAAAAAGTCTTTTTATCGTCGGAAAGCTGCAGCGTTTGCACTTCCCAGTTGCCATTGGTGAGTTGCTTTTTTTCGCCATTGGTCACATCAGACACATAAATGTGGGCGTAACCACTCGCTTCACTCTCGAAATAAAAATGAGTATTATCTACCCACCCGTCATTAAACTGCCCGGGGCCGCCTACCCAGGCATCGTTATGCTCACGATCCAGCAAAGCTAAGGCGCCCGTTGCCGCATCGAGTTTCATGATCCAGCGGTCCTTGTTATCCTCTGCCCGCACTATCACTACCGCATTTTTGCCGTCTTCGCTCCAATATGGCCCGCGGATGCTTACCTGGCGGTCAGCATTCAGTTTGGTTCGGCGGTCAAGTTCTTTAGGATAATCTTTTACATAGTCAGGCAAATCCTTTATCCCCGGAATTGTTGTGGTATTGATCTTATAAACCGAATCGCGCTGGGTATCAAAAACAAACGACTCCGAAACGGCTTGCGGACCGCCAACTTTCTCGCGGTTTTGGATATCTTCTGTAAAACCCGACGCGGTTACATAATCCGGAACGATAGTGCGCTTTTCGCCTTCTGGAGCTTTAGTGAGGCGATAGGTAATATACCGCCCATCCGGGCTTAGCTCAACAGCACCGACATTGCGGGCATCGGTGCTGATTTCCTTTAACTTTTTCGGCTCAAATTCTTTCTGCTCGATGGAGTCGAGCTTTTTATCGCGCGCCTTCTCTTTTATTATGTCAAACAGTTCCAATTGCTCCGCTTTCAGCCAGCTTTCCTGTTCACTGCCGGCAGACTGGTCTGCCGTAGCGGCCCGTGCGCCCCTCCGCCGCCCCACAGCTTGTGCCGGTGCTGCCGCCGCCGCACGCGAAAAGTTAGTGAGCTGCGTTAAGCTGCCCCCTTCCAGGTTCATCGAAAAAAGATTATCCCCGTCGGAGTAGATAACCTTGCTTTCATCGCCGCTGAATCTTGGGTTATTTTCCCGCCCGACGGTGTTGGTCAACTGACGTATCTTGCCTGTTTTAAGTTCCTCCAAAAAAATGTCGCCGTTTTTTTGAAACAATTTCAGCGTGTGCTTTTTATTCCATGTCCCAAATTCAGGTGTAAGTTCTTTTTGTTCCTCAATGCTCATCTTAACCGGTTTTATATCCGCGGGCGTTACAGAAAACAGTTCATCTCTTTCGGTACTATTCGGGTTCCAGTTAAAATAAATGTGTTTGCTGTCGTCGCTCCAGCGTATGTTGGATGGCGAAACGCCGATCCATTTCGGATCGCGCATTATTTTTTCGATAGTAAGTGTGTCCAGCTTTTGGGCAATAACGCCGGTTGATGCTGCAAGCAGCAGGAGGGTAATGAGTTTCTTCATAATTGGTCAGTTAGGTGTCAGTGGTGAATGATTGAAATGTAAAACGATAAAAGTAACTCCATATTTCCACTCACGATTCACCGTTCACCATTCAATGTCGTTTACTTAAGGAATTAGTATTTGCGCTTGGCACCGCGTTCGCCTCGCCCCAAACCCCTCTCCAAGGGAGAGGGGCTTAAAAATGGCAGTTTTCCGCTGTGCATCGAAGTCCTTCTCCTTTGGAGAAGGATTTAGGATGAGGCGAAAATGCTCAGGAGAACCCGTAAGTAAACGACATTGGTTCATCATTCACAAAATCAATCCTGCAAGATACCAGTTTCCCTAATCATTGCTATTTTTAGCGATCGTTTTGTTACAAATATGGAATTACACGGCACCGGCTTTATGCTTCGCGGATGGAAAGAAGAAGACGCGGCGGCTATACAGCCGCACGCCGATAACCCCAACGTGTATAACTACCTGCTAGACAGGTTTCCGCACCCATATACTTTGGAAGCCGCGCAAAACTGGGTGAGCCTTATGCTCAGCATCAAGCCAAACTATAATTTCGTGATCGAGATTAACGGCAATGCCGCGGGCGTAGTCGGGCTGGAGATGCGCGAGGATGTTTACCGCAAGTCCCCGTTGCTTGGCTACTGGATCAGCGAAACTTTATGGGGGCGCGGCATCATGACGGCGGCTATTAAACTGCTCGCGGATTACGCATTCAAAGAGCTCGATATCATCCGCATACAAGCGGGGGTTTTGGGCAACAATCCCCGCTCCATGCGAACGCTGGAGAAGGCCGGATTTAAAAAAGAAGGAATTCTTAAAAACAGTATGGTCAAAAACGGGGAAATATTGGACGAGCATGTCTACGGGCTGGTAAAACCCCGGGCCGCAACGTATCCGTCCTTATAAGCAAATAAACGCCGGGCTTTAAATTTTACTGTTCAAAGCATTTCCCTGCCATCGTTTAACTTAATCGCGTTTCATACGTACTTCTACGTGCCAAAAATCCGTATCAGCACGATTGTACGAGTTTGCACAACCACCTACTTTTACATCGTGAGCAGGGCGCTCTAATTTAACTATCCGCGGGCAGACACGCACAATGGATAGGCGGCATTATTGCAATACGACCATGGCAACTAAAGAACTTTCCGAAAAAACCGCGATTTACGTCTCCACCACTTCACAACTAAACGTTGAGCAAACACAAAGCATCACCAACGAATTGTTGCGCATTATCGGCTATCCCAATAATTATACCGGGTTTAACATTCATTTCATTGCCGAGGAAGATGGCGTGCAGGCCAATGCTTATGTGGACAGTCAGTTGAGGGTTTCGATCGGGAATTAAGTTTTTGACTCCTCATCAACGCCCCCTATCAGCACTTTTTTAATCTCCTGCTTCGCAGGTTCGCTATCCTGCGTACATCTCAACTGGCACAAACACCCCCCAACAATGGCATTTGAACCCCGCGTTAAAGCTAATCCCCGTCAATACCTTTATTGAAGCAAACACTTGCAATAAGGTATCGCAAATTAAACTTGAATATGAAAACCTCCATCACAATTGCAAAAAAATGCCGGGGCGTGCTATCTGCCGCTGTCATCCTTTTCATCTTTACCCAAGGTTTTGCTCAAAAGCCCGCGGGTTGGGAACTGGAGAAAATGCCGGTAAGCCTGGAGACTGACTTTGCGCTAAGCGCCCTTCCCCCGCAATTGCGTCATAACGCTACCGTTTATTTGTTAGACCCCAAAAAGGGCTATTACGTGGCCCGCAAAGGTTCAAACGGGTTTATCTGTTTTGTAACGCGGACAGAGTGGGAATGGGTCGAATTCAGGCAGGACGATGCCGCAGCCATCGGTTATGACGCCGAAGGGGCCAGGACAATTTTCCCTGTTACTGCCGATGTGGCCGCGATGAGGGCTTCCGGAAAATTCACTCCTTTGCAGATAAAGAACATCATAATGGACCGGATAAGGAAGGGGATATATAAAGCGCCGGCAAGGACGGGGATTTCGTACATGCTGGCCCCGGTAATGCGTGTTTACCCCGGCAAGCCAGATCACCATGAGGTGGTGACCATGAACATGCCGCATTATATGTTTTATGCACCCTATTTAACTAACACGGATATAGGTAATATTCCGGACGGCCAGGCCGACGGGCCGGTGGTAATTAATCCCGGTGCGATGTGGCTTGGAGATAGAAAGAGCCCCTACGGCTTTATAATTTTACTTGCGTCGGAGGCCGAAAAGGCTAAGATACTCAGCGAAAATAAGGAACTGCTGAAACGGCTTACCGACTATAAATCTTATTTTAGAGCCGCACCGGGCAGCATATAGCGGTTCCCGTTGTCCAATTTTCAAATGGTGGCGTAGGGGTTTTCCTGATTGAACACTTCGTTCAAACGCAGGGAGCGTTAGTCACTTTCTTTTGATCACTAGCGCCCCAAAACACTCCATCCAGCCCTGGCAACTTGGGCTGGGTGTTGAAACCGGGGTAACGTTATCGGGAATATCTTCAAAAGCAGAATTTGGTGGAACCATCACCCTTCAATATGACATTTCGAAGATTTTTGCCTTAACGCTTACTTCCGGTTATTATGAATTTGCCGGAAATTCCTATTGATGTATCCAAAAAACAATGTCGCAAACTAAAAAGCATTGAAAAATGTTAACTTACGCCGACGCACTAAATGCAATTCAAACCATTAAATAAATGCGATTATGGAAAGAAGAAAATTTATACAATCCGGAAGCCTGGCAGCCGCCAACTTGCTGCTGGCCCATTATGCAAAGGCCGGCGCTTTTCCTGGTAAAAGAATGGCTCCCGCATCCGGTCTGCAGTTATACACGCTTGGCAACCTGATGACAACCGACCCCAAAGGCACGCTGCAAAAGGTAGCGGCAATCGGTTACAAAGAAGTTGAAAGCGCAAGCTCACAAAAAGGAAACTGGTACGGCTTTAAGCCAAAAGAATTTGCCGCTATGGTGAAAGACGCAGGCATGACCTGGCGCTCGGCGCACATAGGCGGCGCGCCGATCAGTATAGACCAGATCATGAAAATGGCGAAAACGGCCCAGGATTCGGCCAAAATAAAAAAGATGGCTGAAGGATTTAAGAAAATGCCTAAACAGCTTAACTGGAAGGACGATTACCAGCAAGTAGCAGACGATGCTGCTGAAGGCGGGCTTAGTTATGCTGTATGTTCATTTATACCTGTGGGCACCTTAGATGAAATTAAGACCGCCGTTGACGTATTTAGTAAAGCTGGCGAGGCCTGTAAGAAAAATGGCGTACAATTTGCCTACCATAACCACACCACTGAGTTTGATGAAGTGGACGGCCACCGTCCGTTTGACTATATTCTTGGCAATACCGATAAAGATATGGTGAAGATGGAACTTGACCTTGCCTGGGCCAGCAAAGCCAAACAGGACCCTGTCGCACTGTTTAAAATGCACCCCGGACGTTTCCCGTTATGGCACGTAAAAGATTTGAATAAAACCACGCAGGAGCCGGAGGAAGTTGGCGCAGGAACTATAGCTTTTAAGCGCATTTTTGATAATGCCAAAGAATCGGGCATGAAATACTTTTTTGTGGAGCAGGACGGAGCGCCGCAACCCTTGCAAAATATTACGAATAGCTATAATTACCTGGCGAAGATGCTGGGATAGATTTTAAGTCGAAAGTCGTTAGTCTTAAGTCCTAAGTCAATTTATGTTTTTATGACTCAGGGCTTGAGACTAACGACTTGACACTATGCCACAGCTTCCTGAGCTTTCCGCACATCGTGCATGCCAACCTTATAACCGCCGGCTTTTATGCTGAACGCGATATTGATCCGGTTGTAACTGTTGATGGTAGTAACCGCTAACGTCAGATCGATCAGCTCTTCTTCCGAAAATTGCGCGCGCGCTTCTTCAAAAACCTCATCGGGCACATGGCCGCCCATGATTTTTGTAACTGCTTCGGCCCAGGCCAAAGCGGCCCGTTCGCGATCGGTATAAAAAGGCGCTTCGCGCCATGCATCCAAAACATAAAGCCGCTGCTCGGTTTCACCAGCGGCCCGGAGGTCTTTTGAGTGCATATCCAGGCAGTATGCACAACCATTTATTTGTGATACCCTATAATAAACTAAATCTAAAAGTGATTTTTCCACCGGAGATTTTGAAAGATAAATCCCCAAACCAAACAAGGCCTGCAATGCGCCTTTCCCTTTTTCATAAGCATTAATTCGCTGTTCCATTTGTTTAAATTTTATCGCCCCTGCTCCCTCGTTATTGCAGGAACAGGCAGGCGGATTAACAATTATACATTTATAATAATCTAACGATTGAACCTGTCTGATTTGGACAAGGGCGATGAAATAATTGTTTTTAATAAAGAGATAAGGACGGGACCGTTTGTATTCTCCGAAGGTGCCCCTGTGGCAATAAAACGCGAAAATAATTTTGGTTATTTTGCCCGGCGGGCTGCCAACCTTGCGCTGTTTAATTCACAAACCTCCCATTCAAATCAACCGTCCGGGCAAACGGGTTTAAATATTTGTTCGCCAATACTGCAAATTCCCGCCGGCTAACAGGCCGGTTTAAATCAAACTCTGATTTGAATTTAAACTGCATTTGCCAGGCTTTTTGGACAGCTGTTTTCAGAATGGCGGGATCAGTAAGCGTATAATCACTGATAAAGGAAAGCATATTCCCGACGGTGAATTTTTCGCCAGGTCTCTCACGGTTGAACCAAAGGAAAGCGCGGGTGTAAATGGCCTTTAATACCGTTTCAATATCAGCAGTTAATACAGGCTTATCCGGGTTAAAAAAAACCCAATCTCCCAATAAACCCGTTGCCGAAATTTGTTGAATTTGCCGCCAATCCATATCAGTGGCGGGTATGTCGTAGTATAATCTCAGGTCGGTTTTAAAATCAAGTAGTTCGCCCTGGATGGCTCTTACATTCAGATGGGCGCTGCTCTTTTTAAAAAATGCGCAGTATGCCGCAGCCGCGCCGGCGGCTTGCCCCGCGGCCAGCTGAACCGGTAACAAATTCGCATCTTTTCCGGAAGGTAAAATTACATTGGTCACAAAAAGATTTTCCACGCCCGATGCAACAAGGGATTTCAAAGGGATATACCAAAAAGTATAAAGGGTGTTTTCTTCGGGCCTCATCGGGGGCCAGGGTTCGCCGGCAGCTATCGATGTCCGCAATAGCTCAGGGTCATGAACCGTTTGGCGAAGGCGAATTTTGTCCCCAACTTTTGCCCCGGCCTTTTCGGCGGCTATGCCGGTTCCGGTTGCATCAATAACTACCCGGGCTTTTATTTCCTGCGGTTTTCCATCCTTCAAAATCCTCACTTCCCATTCGTCCCCATTTTTTTCTATGGAAGCGAGAGTCGTATTTAATTCAATCGTCAATTTTTTAATCGAATCGGCCATTTTGGTCAGGATATTCCCGCCGTCATTTTTATCAAGGCGCAGTTGACCCGCAAAAGCAGTGTCGTTACCGGCAGTAGCTTTATAAAACTCCGTGACGTGGTTCCTGAATTCAGCCCAGATACCCGACGGAGTCCGGGCATTTTCTCCAATCGATAGTTTCTGTTCGTCCGCAGCAATTTCAATTTTTTCCGCTGCAAGCACTGTCTTCACCTTACTCCTCGCGCTTTGTATTGCTGCCGCTACCGCGTCGGGCCCGCCGCCAATAACCAGCACATCCGTTTTTATAGTCTGGGCGCGAAGGCTGATCACGGCCAGCAGAAGTGGTAAAAGCGACAATTTTTTTATCATCAGGGTATCAAATTTTAAAAAGCAAACGCTAAAATAATGTAAAACCTTGCTGTGAATAAAAATTATATCTAACTTGACCATCCCAATGACAATCACCGACGACACATTACGCTACCCCGTAGGGAAATTTAAGGCTCCGGTTAGCTATACCTCAGAAGATCTGCGCACCTGGATCGCTACCATTAAGGAGTTTCCGGGCAGGCTGAGACATGCCATTATCAGCCTGACTGAAAAGCAACTCGACACACCTTACCGAACCGGCGGGTGGACACTGCGCCAGGTAGTACATCATTGTGCCGACAGCCACATGAACTCGATGCTGCGCTTTAAATGGGCGCTTACCGAAGCAAGCCCGACCATAAAACCCTATAATGAAGCCGATTGGGCCTTGCTGCCGGATTACCGCATGCCGGTAGAGCCTTCTTTACGCTTACTGGAAGGCTTACACCAGCGTTGGGTGGCTATGCTGGAAAGTTTTACTGAGGATGAATGGAACCGCAATTTTACCAATCCTGAATCCGGATCGACCATGCAGCTAAAAAAGGCGCTGGCCTTGTATGCCTGGCACTGCAAACATCACCTGGCACACGTTACCGAAACGAAAAAAACGTTTTAGTATAATTCATCCGACTTTGATGCACAGGCTCATCATTGGTTCTGCCCCTGCTCCCGCTACTGAAAAAACCTCGATAAATCAAGGGATTTTTTTTTAACCGCCTGAAGGTAATGATCAAAGTACGGGAAAAAGTACTTTGTTGACAGCGTCGACCAGGTTTTCGATATCAAACGGTTTGGTAACACAGCCTTCGGCATGTACCCGGTTGGCTACGTTTTGCACTTCTACGTTTCGGCTGAATTGACAGTAAGATACCCGCTGGGGCTGACCAAAAAGTAAAGCCAAAAAAACCATTCACAAAATCTTATTTGCCAATGCGCTTACAAGACCAAAATAGTATCGAATTTAGTTCTTAATATACTGACATTCAGAACTTTATTTGGCAGTCGACCTGACAAAATTTCTTTTTAGTCAGCCCCAACTAAAATCTATGCCTAATCTTGTGTCTCCCCAACTTTTCGTCATGATCCACAACTATGCCTGGAAACTGTATCTCCATTGCTCGGCAGGGCTGCGAAGCATAATAAAAAAAGCCGCTCAACTTTCGTAAAGCGGCTCTGTAGCCCGTAGGGGAATCGAACCTTGTCCGTAACCCTTTGGCATTCAATGTCTTTCTTGAACTGTATTTCCTAACTCACCGATTCACTCACTGCAACCATCATACCTGTTCGTAGTTGTAAACCGTTACACTAAGATAGTAGAAAGTAACGAGAATTTCAAAAGAAATAGTGCCTTTTTTACCAAGTTTTAATCCTTGTGCCAAATATCAAATTCAGCACAAGACAGAATTTGCCGGTCTTCAGGCGAGTGCTTTCGGTCAATTTTCAACGCTGATCCTATTTCAATTTATAAACCGAATCCCTTATCGAAACCATTAAGATCTCAAAAATCCAGGTTCAACATATCTGCAACCGGGCCTACCTGCGTGAAATAGATTTTTTCAGGTTCCCCTAAATCATTGGTTTGTCGGAATATATCGCGTTTGACCAAATGCACTCCTACTGCGGTATTGGAAAATGACAGCCGTACTTTGCCTGAGACATCACGAAGAGACTTTCCATATTATCCACTTTTGGCAGCCTGGCCAACTTTTCCATTAGGAGGTGGTTATATTCATCCATGCCTTTCACAGCTATTTTTAGGAGGAAATCAAACTTGCCGGTCAGATGTGAGCATTCTACCACTTCAGGCAATTTCACTACTTCATCCCGAAAAGCTTGGAGGTTTTCCTGGGAATGTGGCTTGATCTGCACCTGTGTATAGGCAATCAAACTTAAGCCTATTTTCTTCGGATCGAGAATGACGCTGTATTGCTTAATAAATCCTTCATCCTGCAAACGTTTTAGCCGAACATAAAGCGGATTGGGTGAACGATGTAATTTTGCTGCTAGTTGCTTGGCCGAAAGTCTGCCGTCTTCCTGCAGTAAACGTATTAGATTTTTGTCGATCTCATCCAGTTCGTAAGGCATACTTAGTGTAAGATTTACAATTTAATAAGTAATAAATTATTGAGGCAAAGTAAATTAAAAAGCCCTGAAAATTCAAAAGCTAACTGTTTTTTGGAGCCGATTGCTCAAAGATTTTCGATAGTCATAGTGTAACGGGTCGTATTTTTCAGATTCCGACACATTAAAATAATTCATATTTTCGTCACAAGATGTACTATTTCACCGCAAAAATCATCCGATAAAGTCTTTTTTACCAAAATCCTGACCTGATATAGCAATTTATTCCTGCTTCTAAAATCTTTACGGGAAAACCGGGTAATCTCGGGAAGCAATTTAACGCAAATTATTCCGTCATGTCAAAACACAATTTTGGCGCAGGGCCATGTATCCTGCCACCGTCTGTTTTAGACCGTGCCGCTGAGGCGGTAAAAAGCTGGGACGCCACCGGCCTCTCTATATTGGAGATATCCCACCGCTCAGAGGCATTTGAAGCTGTGGTCAAGCAAACCGAAGAACTAGTCAGGAAGCTATTGAACGTACCGCATGATTATTGTGTTTTGTTTCTCCAGGGCGGAGCCAGTATGCAGTTTTGCATGGTGCCGCTCAATTTTTTACAGAGGAGCAAAAGGGAGGCGGTGTACCTGGATGCCGGTCATTTCGGCGATAAAGCCATAAAGGAAGCCAAGCTGATCGGAAAGGTAAACGTCATTGCATCTTCAAGGGACCGCGATTACCAGGATATTCCCCGCGATTATAAAATACCGGCTGATGCGGCCTATTTCCATTGCACGAGTAACAACACGATTGAGGGCACACAGCTGTTTAAGTTTCCGGAGACCAGTGTTCCTGTCGTTTGCGATATGTCGTCGGACATCTTCAGCCGGGAGATCGACGTCAGCAAATTCAGCCTGATCTATGCCGGTGCACAGAAGAACACCGGGCCGGCCGGGATGACCCTGGTGATCGCCAAAAACAGCTTTTTGGACAGCCTACGCCATCCGCTGCCCTCAATGCTCGATTATCGGGTTCACCGCGACCATGGGTCGATGTACAATACACCCCCGGTTTTTGCTATTTATACCGCCATGTTAAATCTACATTGGCTCCAGGCGAAGGGAGGCTTAAAAGCCATCGGTCTCGAAAATAAGGCAAAAGCAACTTTGTTATATGACGAGATTGACGGCAACCCGCTGTTTCATGGTTCTGCCGTTAAATGGAACCGGTCGCTGATGAATGTGACCTTCAGGATGTATGACCAGGCCAAAGAAAAGGACTTTCTCAACTTCGCCGAAAAGAACGGCATGGTTGGCATAAGAGGGTACCGGTCGGTGGGCGGCTTTCGCGCTTCGCTGTATAACGCGCTGCCGCTTTCCAGCGTGCATGCACTGGTGGATTGCATGAAAGCTTACGCTCGAAAAGAAGTGTCGCATACTTTTCAACCGGCTTACTGAACCTTATGGCCTCGATAAAACCCTTCCAGCCGATTTGCCCGAACCCGTTTTACGCCGGCGAATTAGTATTTACCAGGCCGCAGGCCGAATCCGTATCCGGTAAGCTTAATGGAAGCGATGCTTTGCCGCCGCTGAAGACGCTGTTGGAAACCGGTGCAAGGCAACGCCCTGAAACGCCGGAAGGCCAGCAGCAGGCTTATGCCGATATCGGGCATACACTCCATGAGTTGCTGGCAGGCGAACGCCTATGGCGGGAGGATTCGCCGGGCATCTATATCTATGAGGTCATACAGAACGGCCGCAGGCAAACCGGCATTTGGGCGCTGACTGACTTAGTAGACTACAGTAGCGGTAGGATTAAAGTGCATGAGCAGACGCTCGCTAATAGTGTGCGCAGGCTTCAGAATTACCGGCGGCACACCGGATTAGAAGGTGGCCCGGTACTCCTGACCTACCAGCCCGATAAATTGATCAATCAATTAATCGCTGAGTTGAAACGCGGGCAGGCCAAATTAGCGTTAGGCAATAGTCACGGCTTTCACCGCATTTGGAAGATTACGGAGGAGGAACGGCAACAGACATTGGTAACCGCGTTTGAGCGTATCAAAAGCGTGTACGTCGCCGACGGCCATCACCGGTTGGAATCCGCTCACGTGCTAGCGGCGGCGCAGCGGCAAGAAGGATTACCCGTTTATAACGACATTTCGTCGTTGTATATGGCGACCGATGAGTTGTATATTGAACCTTATGACCGCATTGTAGTCCCGGATACACCTTTTGATTTGGATGTATTGATCAGGCGGATCAATCAGCGGTTTCATTTGCTGGAAAGCGCGGGCAACCGCTGTATCCGTCCAGAAGGGCCCTGCCGGATGGGGATGTACCTGGACAGGCAATGGTATCACCTGTTACTGAAATCTGAGTTTTTGGATGATCCGCTAATCCTTGACATGGAAATCCTACAACGCCACCTGTTGGAGCCGGTTTTCGGCATAATCGATCCGAGAACAGATGATAGGTTAAAATATGCAGGAGGAGAAAAGGCTCTGGATGAGATCAATGTCCTTATGCGGTGTTACCCGGGTGCGATTGCTTTTACGCTTTGCCCTTTGAGCATGCAACAGCTGGTTCGGGCCGCGGAAGAGAGTCGCGTTCTACCGCCGAAGGCGACCTGGATCGTACCCAAAGTGCCTTACGGCCTGCTGATACAGCAGCACATGAATGATGCCCATTTATAAATTCTCAATATCCGATTCGCAAACCCTGATGTACCGATGTGGGGTGAACGGGCTGCTATGACGGACAAATGAAGAACCGAATGAAAGAACCAAGAATATTGGTGACCGGGGCCTGCGGCCAGATCGGAACCGAATTAAACGCGGCCTTGCGGGAAAAATATGGTAGGGTCAACGTCGTTGCCGCGGACGTGCTTCCGAGGTTAGCGACCGCGGAAAGCTATATCCAGCTGGACGTGCTGCGGCACGACGACCTGCAACGGGTGATCCGCGAATGCGGCATAACGCAGGTCTATCACTTGGCAGCGATGCTGTCGGCCAAAGGCGAACAAAACATAGAAGCGGCCTGGAACCTAAACGTGCACAGCCTGCTTTCCGTTTTAAAGATCGCACAAGACGAAAAATTGGACAAGATTTTTTGGCCGAGCAGCATAGCGGTGTTCGGGCCGGGTTCGCCCAGGGATGATTGCCACCAGAATGCCCGTACAGAACCAACCACCGTTTATGGAATCAGTAAAAGGGCTGGCGAACATTGGTGTCAGTATTATTTTGAAAAGTTCGGCGTTGATGTGCGCAGTTTGCGGTATCCGGGCCTGATCTCATCAGGTGCCTTACCCGGCGGTGGCACGACGGACTACGCAGTGGACATTTTTCACCAGGCTTTAGAAAAAGGAAGTTATACCTGTTACCTGGAGGAAGACATCTGTTTGCCGATGCTATATATGCCCGATGCCATACGTGCTACAATAGAACTAATGGATGCGCCTAAAGAAAAGATCAGCGTTCGAACTGCTTATAATATATCGGCAATGAGTTTTGCCCCATGTGATCTGACCGCACACATCAAAAAATTCCTGCCCGACTTTAAAATGGAGTGCCAGCCGGATTTTCGACAAGCCACAGCCGATAGCTGGCCGGCCAGTATCAAAGACACCGAGGCGCGTAAGGATTGGGGCTGGCAACCCGAATATGATCTAAAACGCATGACACTCGATATGTTGGAGCGACTGAGCGTTTCAAAAAATCTGCCGTTGCCAGAAAGCGATGAGGCATTGGTTAACTATCCCGACTTTGTGGATGAGCATTAGCCAAACCGATTGGTCATGGTACCCTATTTATCGCTTAAGCTTTGTTACAATAATCCAACATAACTAAGCATTTTTTGCGTTTGTAAGAACACAGTTGCTGGTAATGTCTTATGGAAATTTGCCAAAACTTGCAACATTTTCACTTGACGCGCAGTCCTTTATAAAAGGTGCTGGAAAAAACTGGCTAACTACTTGCAAAGAAATTTTCTAATATTGGCGATAATATGTGTAAATTTATGAGACAATTCCCTTGAAATGACTGATGTTCGGAAGCTTAGTGAGGTTGAATTAACGGACTTGTTAAAGTCAGGCGACCATGCTGCGTTCGCGGAAATTTATCACCGGTACAAAGGGCTATTATACCTTTTCGCCTACAAGAGAGTTGGCGACCGCGAGGAAGCCCGAGACATCATCCATGAACTTTTTACCGTGTTATGGGAAAAGCACGGATCACTGAATATTACCGGCAACTTGTTGCCTTATTTGTACACCGCCGTTCGCAATCGGATCATGGACAGGGTGGCAAGGCAAAAGGTAGCGGCCCGTTATATCGACGAGTTTCAAGAGTATATTGACGCTGGCCATACTCCTGCGGATCACCTGGCCAGGATGCGGAACCTGGAAGAACTTATTGAAAAGGAAATCGCCGCCCTTCCACCTAAAATGAGAAAGGTATTCCTGTTGAGCCGCAATACCGAGTTAAGCCGCAGGGAGATCGCCGAACAACTCGACCTTTCCGAAGAAACAGTTAAAAGTCATATGCACCACGCGCTGAAAACGCTCAAAGGCCGGTTAGGACCATTGGTTGTTTTGCTGTTTATGCTGCATTAACGAAATAATCACATTTTTTTCATTTTTATTTAACCCCTGGTTTACACTTGGCCGTCATGGATATAGATAGGACAAAAATCCTTTTTATATGCAACCGAAAGACGCAAAAGAATTACTGAAAAAATATCGGGAAGGAACGGCCACAGATGCTGAAAAAGAGTTATTAGGCGACTGGGTTCTGTTTGGAAAACTGAAAAACCTTGACCTGACCGACGACCAACTGGAACAGGAACTTAACCTTTTAGATGAAGGTATGGGCCTGCGCCGTTCTAAGGTGACCCGGCTGTGGCCGCGTATTGCTGCCGCCGCGTCGATATTATTAGCCCTTTCATTTGGTGGCTATTTGTTGTTGCACAAAACGAAAGAAACTAAACAAACCCAATCTTTCGCCCAAAATCGATTTCACGATATAGTCCCAGGCGGCAATAAAGCCGTCCTGACCCTAGATGGCGGCCGCCGGATCGTCTTAACAGACGCTAAGAATGGCAAACTGGCTGAACAGGGGAACACGATAATAAATAAAACACAAAACGGGCAAGTCGTTTACACGGCTGGTGCTGCCGCTCGACGTGCGGAATCCCTAACCTATAATACCATCGAAACTCCGCGCGGCGGCCAATATGAACTGACCCTTTCCGATGGTACCAAAGTTTGGCTGAATGCAGCTTCATCGATCAAGTACCCGGCAGCATTTACAGGTAACTCCCGCCAGGTGGAGATCACGGGCGAAGCTTATTTCGAGGTAGCGCATAATGCCGCCAAACCATTCAGGGTAGTATCTAATGGGCAAACGGTCGAGGTTCTGGGTACGCACTTCAATGTGAATACTTATAAGGACGAGCCGGCTACGCGAACCACCTTGCTGGAGGGAAGCGTGAAAGTCTCCGATGGGAATGGCGGGGCTATCATCAAGCCGGGGGAGCAGGCCATATTGAAAGGCAATGCCATCAGCGTTGTAAAAACGGATGTGGACGATGTGGTAGCCTGGAAAAATGGCCTGACCACTTTCGAAAACGCGGACATCTACGGCGTTATGCGCCAGGTTTCCCGCTGGTATAATGTGAAGGTGGTTTTTGAGGGTGAAATACCAGCAAGGCACTTTTCGGGTGCCGTTAGCCGGAGCGCTGGTATTGGCGATGTATTAAAAATATTGGAATTAAGTAAGATACATTTTAGGGTTGACGGTAAAACAATCACGGTAACACCTTAAGCATGATTTAAACAAAAGCAAAACAGAGAAAGGAAAGAGCCCTGAAAAAGTAAGCCGGAAGTGGTGGAACACTGCCGGCTAAGCGTTTGGGCACACCCTTTAAACAATATCCAGCGACGGAACAATTTATAGAGAAACCCAAACATTGCAAAAGTATGATTTTTTACGCGCTTCACGGCGTTGCCCCAATCAAAAGGGCGGTATTCATTAAAACCCTGAGAGTGATGAGAGTAACGGTTTTATTGATCTTCCTGTTCTGTCTGCATGTAAGCGCAGCTACCTATGCACAAATTACCCTGTCGGAAAAAAATGCTCCGTTAAATAAGGTCTTCCGGGATATTAAGAAGCAAAGTAATTACCAGTTCTTTTACCAGGAGGAATTGCTGACCAGCACAAAAAGGGTCAGCATCTCAGTTCAGAATGTAAGCGTTCAACAGGCACTGGATGCTTGCTTGAAGGACCAGCCGCTAAGTTATACCATCGTGGGCAATACGGTGGTGATCAAGGAAAAGGAAATGGTTCCGAGCGCGGCACTCAAAATCGAGGCGCTACCTGTGTTCATTGACATAACAGGTCGTGTCATAGACGACCATGGCCAGCCGTTGTCCTCAGCTACGGTACAAATAAAGAATGGTAAACAGCAGGTAACCGTCACTGACGAAAAGGGCCTCTTTACATTAAAGGGTGTGGAAACCAACGCGATTGTGGTGATTACCATGATAGGGTTTGAGAAGAGGGAACTGCCTGCTGCAGCTAATATGGGTGATATAAAATTAAACTTTGCCAACTCAAAACTTGATGAAGTGCAGGTTATTGCTTATGGCACTACAACGCAGCGGTTAAATACGGGCAATGTGATAAGCGTGAAATCGGCAGAAATTGAACGCCAGCCGGTTAACAACCCCATCCTTGCTTTGGAAGGCAGGGTGCCGGGTATGTTTATTACTCAGGGCAATGGATTGCCAGGCAGCCATACATCAGTGCAGATAAGAGGTAATAACAGCATAGTTAATTCGGGGGATCCGCTGTATGTCGTAGATGGGGTACCTTACAGCAGTGACGAAAATTTGCCAAGCAGTAATAGTGTAAATATCCTTGGTGGACGCTATAGCGACCCTAATCCTTTGAGTTTTATTGACCCCGCCGATATTGAGTCTATCGATATCCTGAAAGATGCCGATGCGACAGCCATTTATGGGTCGAGGGGGGCTAACGGGGTGATATTGATCACCACCAAAAAAGGGAAAACCGGGACAATGAGGATTGACGTGAACGTTAAAAACGGGTTTGGCCAGGTTGCTCATGAATTACCGGTTTTGAATACAGCACAATACCTTGCAATGCGTCATGAAGCTTTTAAAAACGACGGCGCTTCGCCAAATCCGAATGTCGACTATGATTTAACGCTTTGGGACACAACACGTAATACAGACTGGCAGAAAGTGCTGACAGGCGGCAAAGCGCAATACAGCGATCTTCATGCCTCCGTATCCGGCGGAAGCGAAAATACTCAATACCTCATTGGCGCCGGCTACCATAGAGAAACTGCGGTAACGCCCGGAAATTTCGCCGATCAGAAAGCTTCCCTAAATTTTAATATCAGCAGCAATTCTGTCAATAAGAAATTTAAAATGACCTTATCAGGCATTTACACCTATGACAACAATCAATTGCCTGCCGATAATTTTACTTCGAAGGCAATTCAGCTTCCGCCTGATGCACCTCCGCTATATAATCCGGATGGAACCATCAATTGGGCTCCAAATGCTCAAGGGGTAAGCACGTGGCCATTAGCACTCAATAACCCTGTGGCGATTGTCCTGCAAACGTATGGTGTTAAGAGCTACAATTCGGTGCTCAACTCCACTTTGAGTTATGAAATCTTGCCGGGCGTTCAGGTCAAGAGCAGTTTTGGCTATACTTATTTGCAAACAAACGCTAATACTTCGGTTCCGTTGGCCTCGGTGGACCCGTCAACATGGTTTACGAGCCCCTCTTATTCCAACTTCGCGAATAATAATTTACAATCATGGATTGTCGAGCCGCAAATAACCTATACGAAGAACATTTCGAAGGGGATCGTGTCGGTTTTGATTGGGGCGACTGCTGAACAAAATACAAGCATTGGCCAAGATACCCACGCGACCGGTTTCAGCAGCGACCTGCAGTTGCAGAACCTTTCCGCCGCGACTGCAACTAATGTAGTTGCGACGAATGTAATTTATAAATACACCGCCATATTTGGGCGGCTCAACTATAACTGGGAGGACAAATATTTATTGAACTTTACCGGTCGGCGCGACGGCAGCAGTCGTTTCGGTCCGCAAAATCGTTTTGCTGATTTTTATGCAATAGGAGCGGGCTGGATATTTTCAAAGGAGCGTTTTGCAGAAAAGAACCTGACCTGGCTGAGCTATGGCAAATTACGCGCAAGTTACGGCACAACCGGTAATGACCAGGTCGGGGATTATAGCTTTCTGGATCTTTATAAAAACGTTACGGGTATCGGGGTGCCGTACCAGGGAGTCCAGGGATTGACGCCGGTTTCTATTTATACGCCAAACCTACAGTGGGAATTGACGCGGAAACTTGAGGCCGGGCTTGAATTTGGCTTCCTGAAAGATAGGGCTATGTTTAATATTTCATACTATCTAAACCATTCTTCCAACGAATTGGTGCCTTACGAGCTTCCTGGTATAACAGGTTTTACCACTATAGAAAAAAACCTGCCGGCACTTGTCCAGAATAAAGGTTTAGAGTTAGAACTGAGCACGGTCAATATCAAAACAAAAAACTTCCGCTGGTCCAGTTCTTTCAACTTGTCTATGAATCGAAACAAATTGGTATCAGGCTACCCCGGGATGAGCTCATACTACCAGCAGTTGGTCGGCTACCCGATAAACTCAGTGTTCGTTTATCATTTTGTGGGCGTCAACCCGATCACCGGTATTGATGAGTTTGCAAGCAGCACCGGCGGCGAAACCACAACGCCGAATCCTGCTACTGATAAAACAGTGAATATCGACTTGACGCCAAAGTTTTTTGGCGGGTTTCAAAACTCGGTAGCCTATAAAGGATTTCAGCTGGATATACTATTCCAGTTTGTAAAGAGGCGCGGTAATATTTACCTGTACAATTTTATTCCGGGATCGTTCGCCGGTAATACGAGCGGATCAAACCAACCGCTGACTGTCCTCAGTCGCTGGCAGCAACCGGGCGATGTGACCAGAATCGAACGGTTCAGCCAGAACGCCATTAGCCTGGCGAATATCGTAGGGGATGCTGACTTCAGTGATTTATCCTACGGCGATGCTTCTTTTATCAGGCTCAAGAACTTGTCTTTGTCCTGGTCATTACCGGAAACCTGGACGAAAAGCATCAATATGCAAAAAGCTATGATTTTTATCCAGGGACAAAATTTATTGACAATTACGAATTACCATGGGCTTGACCCCGAAACTGAAAATAATGTTTTGCCCCCTTTAAGGGTGATTACGTTGGGGGTGCAAGTTATATTTTAAAGAAATGAATTATGTTAGCACAGAGTATTAACCGGTTTTTCACCTTATTTTTGATTGCTCTTTTGCTGGGCGGGGTGAGTTGCAAAAAATTGGTGGAAGTTCCGGCCCCGGTCACATCTCTGTCAAGTGATAATGTATATACGAACGATGCGACGGCCGCTGCGGTTCTGACAGGTATTTATACCCAGCTTTCAATGCGTAGCCCTACCAACGGAGCTGCAAGTATAAATAGCATTTCATTGGCAGCGGGTCTGTCAGCGGATGAATTGACCCTTTTTGCCGGCTCGGGCAATTTCAATACGCCGCTTGCGCAACTCTACCTAAACAAATTGACCCCAGGGCTATCCACCACGCAGGGCGGTGTAATGTGGGATGATTTTTATTCAAAGATATATATCTGCAACATAGCGTTAGAGAGACTGGCAGCATCTAAGACGCTTACGCCGTCCATCAAACAGCAACTGACCGGCGAAGCGAAGTTTTTACGGGCCTTTTTCTATTGCTACCTGGTCAATTTCTATGGCGATGTGCCTTTGACCACCACCAGCAATTACGGAGTAAACGCGGCCCTAGGTCGTACGGACAAAGCAAAAGTTTATCAGCAGGTCATTGCTGATTTAAAAGATGCGCAAAACTTGCTGACCGATGGATATGTGGCCGCTGATGCTAAGACGACGACAATGGAAAGGGTGCGTCCGAATAAATGGGCGGCGACTGCGCTCCTGGCCAGGGTCTACCTGTATACAGGTGACTGGAGTGATGCTGAGGCACAGGCTACAGCGGTAATTAGCAACAGCTCATTATTCGGGTTAGTTGCTTTAAATAATGTATTTCTCAAAAACAACAATGAAGCGATTTGGCAGTTACAACCGGTAAATACCGGCTGGAATACCGAGGATGCCAGGTTTTTTATCCTTCCGGCAACGGGGCCGACGAACAATTCAGCCACAGGGAGCTATCCCGTTTACTTGAGCTCCCAGGTGCTAAGCAGCTTTGAAGCCGGCGACCAGCGCCGTGCAAACTGGATAGATAGCGTCACGTTTAGCAGCAACACTTATTATTATCCATATAAATATAAAAGTGCAACATATGGTGCGCCTGTTACTGAGTATACAATGGTCTTGCGTCTCGGTGAGCAATACCTTATCCGCGCTGAAGCCGAAGCGGAAAATAACGACAGCGGTGACGCCATAGCCGATCTTAACATGATCCGCGCCCGTGCCGGACTTGCAACCTACGCAGGCGGTACTGACAGAACAACGTTACTGGCAGCAATTATGCACGAACGGCAGGTGGAACTATTCACCGAATGGGGCCACCGTTGGCTGGATCTGAAGCGGACAGGCAATATCGGTGCAGTAATGACAACCGTAGCGCCGGCAAAAGGGACATCCTGGAATCGGGATTGGGCATTGTATCCCCTACCGCTTTATGATATAACGCAGGACCCAAAGCTGGTACAAAACCCGGGCTACTAAAACTAAGACTATCAAAACGACTAATAAATAAACTATTGACCACTAAAAAATAAACAATTTAACGATGAAAATGATCAAAAATCTACTTTGGATGGTTGTGGCTCTAACAGCCATATCCACAGGATGCAAGAAGGAGAAGAAAGAAATTCTTGCAACGGTAACAACGACTACAGCGACCGGCATAACCGGATCGGGTGCGGTAACGGGTGGTAATATCACCAATACCGGTAATTCAGCCATTTCTCAAAGCGGGGTCGTGTTTGCTACTCATACCACGCCGATATTAACAGACAGCCTTAGGGCCAATACTTCAGGCGGAAACACTTTTACAATCAATTTGACTGGATTAAACGCCAATACGGTTTATTATGTAAGGGCCTTTGCTATCAATGCTACCGGTACCACTTATGGCAATCAGGTGACCTTCACCACTGCTGCCGGCTTAGCCACAGTTACCACTACGCCGATAGGGGCGATCTCAACTAGCGCGGCGACCGGCTCAAGCGGCGGAACCATCGTCAATACGGGCGGCGCGGCAATCACAGCAAGCGGTGTCTGCTGGTCGACCAAGCTGCATCCAACAATTGCCGATCACTCGACAAACGACCAGGTCACCAATAATGCATTCACCAGTACGCTGAGCCTGCTGGCCGCCAACACGGTTTATTACTACCGGGCCTACGCCACCAACAGCTTCGGCACGGCCTACGGCAATGAACTGAGCTTCAATGCGGGCTCGACGGCCACGGTCACAGACGTAGACGGTAACGTGTATAATACGATCACGATCGGTACGCAGACCTGGATGCTGGAAAACCTGAGGGTGACCCATTATCAGAATGGCGACCCTATCCCTAACGGAGCAACCGGGTATAATTGGGTGACTACCTTTACACCGGCTTATACACCAACCAACGGCGACCCAGCAAATAATACAACTTATGGTTTGTTCTATAGCGGAGGAGCTGTTAATGATGCGCGGAATATAGCCCCGTCCGGCTGGCATGTTCCAACCGACGCAGACTGGTACACCCTGGAATATTATGAGGGAATGACTGCCACGGACGTCGCATCAAACCCGGGCGACAACGGTTTAAGAGGCAACTTCGGCGGGAAGCTCCTGGCGGGAGGATCTTCCGGTCTGAACCTGCAATTGGGCGGCTATATCGTGGGTGACACGCCTGCACCCGATTATCAGGGGTTTGGGCAATTCGGTGCTTACTGGACATCTACCCCGGGTACAAATAGCGCCGCCGAATCGAACTGGGCGAGAGCATTTAATATAGCGGGAACCGGCCCGGTCTACAGAACTTATCTAAGCGGGGCGATGTCCGTTCGCTGCGTGAAGAACTAGGGACAGGTTGATCTTATGCCAATACCAGAGCCCGCAGATCAGGTCAGGCGGCTGCGGGCTCTGGTTTACAACCCAAAAATCAAAAAGATGAAGAAAATATTTTTTTTATTAATGATTTTGCCTTCGGTGCTTAGCGCCCAGGTCGAAACTAAACAGTCTCAGGTAGCTCCGGCTCAGGGAATCGTATTTGACCAGTTAAGCTGGCAGCAGGTTGTCGCTAAAGCTAAGGCTGACAACAAGTACATTTTCGTCGATTGCTATGCCACCTGGTGCGTGCCCTGCAAAGAAATGGAGAAAAAAGTGTACCCGGACCAGAAGGTCGCGGATTTTTTTAATGCCAGATTCATTTCAGTAAAGATGCAAATGGATACCGCGAAGAATGATAATGAATTCACAAGGTCTGCGTACGCTGACGCGCGCTATATCCGAAAACAATATCGTGTCGGGCTTTATCCAACATTTCTTTTTTTTAACCCCGATGGCCGATTGCTCGACCGGAGCGCAGGCGCTATGGATGCTGATAATTTTATCAAAGCCGCAACCGATGCGACGGACCCCCAAAAAAATTACTATTCCCTTTTGAAGCAATTTCAACAGGGAAACAAGAACATGGCGGAAATGAGCTACTTGGCCCGTCAGGGCCTGATACTTGGTGATACCGGGAATGCAAATAAAGTTGCAGCAACTTATATTTCTTCGTTAAAAAGAAAAGACTTGCTGACCAAGGAAAATATTTTATTTATGGTGAACTACACCCAAAAAACGAAGGATTATGGCTTTAATTTTTTGTATACGGATGCTGCCGCTATTGATAAAATAATGGGAGATGATGATTATGCGCAAGGAACTGTACACGGTATTATTTACCGGAATAAGGTAAGGCCCGCCCTTTTAAGTGCACAAAAGTCAGGGCGACAGCCGGACTGGAATTCCCTGGCAGCAATGCTGCGGAAAGCCTATAATCCTTACTATGCTAACAGGATTATAGCAGGTGCAAAAACAGACTGGTATGCGGCGACCAAAGATACACTCCAATACACTTACTACCTGGTACGGTATGTTGACCAATATGTTATGAGTATTAAGCATAGTTCGGGCAATTACGGGCTTTCCCTTGTACTGAATAATGATGCCTGGGAAATATTCCAGGATAGCAGGGATAGCGCCGAATTAACGAAAGCGCTTTCCTGGAGTGGTCGGGCTGTTTTAATGTATCCTTCACCGAACTGGATGGACACCTATGCTAACTTATTGTATAAGCTGGGCCAGGTAAAACAGGCCATTGCCTGGGAAGAGAATGCGGTGAAACTGGCTCCGGGGGAAAAACAGCTTCAGGAGATCCTTGAAAAAATGAAGAGCGGTAAAGCTACCTTGACTAAGAATTAGACATAAATATGAGAAGAAAGAAATGCCTGCTATCGGTATTAATACTTGCGCATAGTATTCTTCTACCAGCTCAGGAACGTTTGGCGAAGCCATCGTTAGACAGCACCGCTTTAAAAAACTGGACCCAGGTCAGCTCCGGGGCTATTAGTCCGAATGGGGAGTACATAAGCTACGTTATCAGTGACGGGTCCCGAGGAAACGAAAATCTGGTGGTACGATCGGTTAAAAGTGGCTGGAAAAAAGAATTTCGGGGCGCGTCAGCGCTGTGTTTCACAAATGATAGCCGGAGGATCGTGCTAAAGATAAATAAGGATAGTGTCGGCCTGCTATCACTCGGAAAGGACATTATTGCTATAATACCTCAGGTAGGCGCCTGCAAGATATCCGAAAACAACGAGTGGCTCGCTTGCAGGTTATCATCGCCCGCGAACCAAGTGTTGATCTACGACTTGAATACCGGGTGCGAAAAGCGTTTCGACCAGGTGAATGACTATAAGTTTTCGGCCAATAGTAAAAATCTATTGTTGGAAGTTAACGACATTGACAAAAAGTCGGCCCTGCGGTGGATCACCTTACCGGGTGGGGAGCTGCATACGATTTGGTCGGCTGGCCGGCCCGGTGAAAAGCCCTCAAACTTTACATTCGACCCAACAGGGGAACAGCTGGTATTCTTGACAGAAGAGCACGACGTTAACCATAAGACGTTTGAGCTCTGGTATGCCGATTCGCGGAAAAAAAAAGCGATTATGCTTGTCAATAACAAGACCAGTGGAATTTTGCCCGGCATGACCTTATCTAATCAAACACCGGTATTCACTAATGACGGCCGGCACATATTTTTGAACTTGCAGGCTTCCGATCGGCCAAAAGCAAAACCGAACGCGGTACCTGTAGATGTCTGGAGTTACCGGGATCACGATTTACAATCCGTACAGTTAAACTACGCACGTCGGGATGCCGTTTATAGCGCAGTTATTGATACTGATAACAGGCAGCTGAGAATACTGAGTAGCGATGGGGAATACGTCGAAGGGCACACCAATGACTTTGCACTCATTGTTCGCGAAGGATTGAATGAGGTATTCGAAGCCAATTGGAATTTGCCATCGCAGTTGTCTTATTATTTGGTGTCACTGAAGGATGCCTCCAGGAAATTGCTGAAAACGAATGTTTCGAGTTATAACAATAGCTTGCGCTTGTCTCCTCAGGGTAAATGGATAATCTATTACAATTCTGAACAACAGAATTATAATTCCTATGAACCGGCGACCGGCATTACCCGCAATATCACTAAACAATGCCATGCAAATTGGACGAACAACGACGACGAGCACCCCGAGCCAGGCCTTGGGTGGATGAAATGGATTGGAAACGACGAAGCTGTATTGATTTCCGATGGTTATGATCTGTGGCAAATTGATCCGGCCGGGCAAGAATCCCCGGTAAACCTGACAAATGGGTATGGACTGAAAAATCAGATCCGGTTCAACACGGCAGAATCTATTTATCTTTTGCCGGCGGACGCGCTACGGCAGGGGGCCAAATTATTGTTGAATGCCACCAATAGCATTAACAAGGATTGGGGATTCTTTATTAAGGTGATCGGGAAGCCGGGTGACCCGGAATTGCTCAGTATGGGGCCATTTACCTACGGGCATTGGAGCGGACATGAAAATACAATTTACTCGCCGCCCTTGAAAGCTGGCGGTCGTCATGTGTGGCTGGTTGAACGATCCGGAGCCGCCGACGCGAATAACTACTTTATAACAACTAATTTCAGAAGTTTTAAGCGCATAACCGATGTACAACCGCAAAAAAGCTGGAATTGGGTCACCACTGAGCTTGTGCATTGGAAAACGCCGGACGGAACGGTTTGCGACGGGATCTTATACAAGCCTGAGAATTTTAATCCAGGGAAAAAATATCCTCTCCTCTTTAATTACTATGAAAGACGTTCGGACGAGTTGAATTTATATATCCAACCGGGGGCCTCAGGCGATAATATCAATATTCCATCGTTTGTGAGCAGAGGCTATCTCGTTTTCGTACCGGATATCCATTATAAAATAGGAGATCCGGGCCGGAGCGCTTCTGATGCAGTCGTATCCGCTGCCAATTATTTGGTAAAAATGCCCTGGGTAGATGCTGCCCACATGGGTATCCAGGGGCATAGTTTTGGCGGATATGAGACCAATTATATCGTGACCCACAGCAATATTTTTGCTGCAGCTTGCTCCGCCTCGGGGCTGGCGGACCTGGTAAGTTTTTATTGCTCGGACGAAAGGGGCGGTTTTGAAATGTATAGCGCCGAACGAAACCAGCTCCGGATGGGGGCTACGCCCTGGCAAACACCTGATAACTACGTTAATAATTCTCCGATTTTTAAGGCGGATAAGGTAAGCACACCTGTACTGTTAATGGCCAATAAAGGCGATGACGTGGTGTATTTCGCACAGGGTTTAGAGTTCTTTATGGCACTCCGGCGCCTTGGGAAAAAAGTGTGGATGCTGCAGTATGACGATGGGGGCCACGAAGTTTACGGAAGATCAGCTGACGATTATAGTAAACGGATGATGCAGTTTTTTGATTACTATTTAAAGGGTGCGCCGGCACCAAAATGGATGATCGAAGGTATAACGGCCAGGAGGAAAGAAATTGATGACGGTTTGGCATTGGAACCGGCCGATAAAAACCCTGGCCCCGGATTGGAAGTAAATCAATAATACAAAACTAATGGGAATTAACCCAATTTTAATCTAAATAACAATGAAAATTATATCAAGAATCGGCGTAATAGTTGTGCTGCTTATTTTGCTGAACAACTCGAAAACCCTGGCACAGCAAAATTTCTCAGGCACTTGGCAGATCAATACCGGGAAAAGTGATTTTGGCAAGGCCCCGGCTTCAACAGCCGTCAAAAAATTTGAATTTAATATTAAGGCAGACTCTGTGTTCATTCAGTCGGTCGATATAGACCAAAATGGAAACGAGAGTAAATCAAGTTCGGTATATATCTTAAATGGCCCGGCTGTGGTAAAGCCGACAACGAACAACAGGACAATGACCGCGACAATGAAATGGTCGAAACAAACACAGGCGATCACCCGTACCGGTGATTATAGCCAGCCGGGAAACGGCGAGGTAGCGTTAAAGGTAAATGAGACCTGGAATTTAACCGCGGACGGTAAAGAACTCACCATTACTAAAAGTGTTGAAAATGTAGCCAACCCTGAGTCTAACTATGCCATCCGGGCGGTTTATGATAAGCAATAACCGCTTAACCTATCTGATTATGAAGACGAAAATCAGTGTGATCCCTAAAGCGCTACGCTATGTGATCTTATTAATGTACTGCTTGGTCCCGCCTAAAGAATTGCGGGCGCAAATATTGCATCCGGTCAAATGGAGTTATGCAGCAAAAATAACCGGGCCGAATGAGGCGGTTGTTTTTATCCGGGCAACGATCGATGATGGCTGGCACATTTACAGCACCGCGCAGCAGGAAGGCGGACCTGTAAAGACCTCATTTTCGTTTAAAACATCGAAGGATTATATGCTCGATGGCAGTATAGCTGAGCCGGGGCCGTTAACCAAATACGAAAGCGCATTCGGAATGACCGTAAGCTATTTTGAAAAAGTGGTTACGTTTCAGCAAAAGGTGAGCCTTAAGGCATCGGTGCCGGATAAATATGTTATTAGCGGCACGCTGCGGTATATGGTCTGCAACGATCACCAATGCCTGCCTCCGGAAGATGTTGCCTTCTCGATACCGCTAAAATGACCTTGTTAAATGCTATTGTCTACTATGATACAAACCGATATGCCGGATAAGTTAAAAAGGGGCATTAATGCCCAAACGGACAGCCTTTGGAAGATGATTGGCAACACACCGCTGCTGGCTGTCTATTATTCCTGGGAAGGCGGGCCGGCGCAGCGTATCCTGGTGAAATGTGAGCAGTATAACCTGACTGGCAGTATTAAGGACCGGATGGCTTTGTACATTTTACAAAAGGCAAAGGAACTGGCGTTGATCAAAACGGATGATGTCATCGTGGAGGCCACTTCCGGGAATACGGGTATTGCTTTCGCCGCTATCGGGCGGGCGCTTGGTCACCGGGTACGGATCATCATGCCGGATTGGATGAGCGTGGAACGGCGTTCGCTGATCAAAAGCTTCGGCGCTGAGATCGAACTGGTCAGCAAAGAACAGGGCGGCTTTAAAGGCAGTATCAGCCGGGCGGAGCAGCTGGGTACTTGTAAAAATGTTTTCCTGCCGCGCCAGTTTGAGAACCAGTTCAACGTAGAAGCGCATGTGTGGACGACCGGCCGCGAGATCGGTTATACCCTGTTGCTGGAAAATATTAAACCAGCTGCGTTTGTGGCGGGGGTAGGCACAGGCGGTACCGTCATGGGCGTAGGCAACAGCCTGCGCAGGCTGTACCCGGAAATCACGGTTCACCCGCTGGAGCCTGCGGAAAGCCCGACGCTGACCACGGGTTATAAAATTGGCAATCACCGTATTCAAGGTATTAGCGATGAATTTATCCCGGCTATTATCGATTTAGAATCTCTGGATGATGTAGTACAGGTAGCCGATGGCGATGCCATTTTGATGGCCCAGAAATTGAGCCAGGTGTTAGGTCTGGGTGTCGGCATATCATCGGGCGCCAATTTTATCGGCGCGGTTAAATTACAGCAGCAAAAGGGAGCCGAAAGCGAGGTCGTGACGGTGTTCCCGGACGACAATAAAAAATACCTGAGCACGGATCTGACCGGTGAAGAACCGGTAAAAGATGATTATTGGTCGCCCGCTATCGGCCTACTGCATTATGAAACTTTGGAACGCTCCGTTTGACATGAATAAAATACGATTGGCCGGTTTAATGTTGTTCCTGCTGTGCTTACTGTACGACAATACCTTTGCCATGCAGCAGGATACGGCAGGTTTGGTGTTTACGACAGTTCACCCGATCAAAAAGGCCGTTAAGCCTGTAGCGGTGCCGGTACTCGCAAAACAGGCTACGCCATTGTTCGCGGTTTTCAGCGCCGGGTTTCTCGGCGGCCTGGCAGCTTTGCTGATGCCCTGTATTTTCCCGATGCTGCCGCTTACGGTGGGATTTTTTACCAAACGGCAGGAAAAGAAAAAGAAAGGCTGGCGCGATGCTTTTCTTTACGGCTTGGCAATCATCCTGATTTATGTCGGCTTAGGGATGCTGGTGACGGTTTTATTCGGGGCGTCAGCGCTTAACCGGCTGGCGACCAATGGTGTATTTAATTTCTTTTTCTTTCTCTTACTGGTTTTATTTGCGGCGTCGTTCCTCGGCGCTTTCGAACTGACTTTACCGCACCGCTGGGTTAACCGCGCGGAGGGTCACACGGGCAAGAGAGGATTTGCAGGGATTTTCATGATGGCTGCGGTGCTGGCGCTGGTTAGCTTTAGTTGTACCGGGCCGATTATCGGCACCTTGCTGGTACAGGAAGCATCGTCTGGTCAACGCATAGCGCCTGCATTGGGTATGCTCGGTTTTTCGATAGCGCTGGCTTTACCCTTTGTTTTGTTTGCATTGTTTCCTTCATGGCTGCAGAAGCTGCCTAAAGCGGGCGGCTGGATGCATATGCTGAAAGTCTCGCTGGGTTTTATCGAACTCGCATTTTCCTTGAAGTTCTTGTCCAATGTGGACCTGGCTTATCACTGGCATTGGTTCGACCGCGAGGTTTTCCTGGTATTATGGATAATGATCACCGGGTGTTTCGCGATGTATTTGCTGGGTAAGCTTCGGCTTCTGCATGAGCAAACGGAAGATATCGGCGTGGGTCGTTTATTCGCCAGTATAGTGGTCGGCGCTTTCAGCCTGTACCTTGTGCCGGGGCTTTGGGGCGCGCCATTAAAAAGTATTGCGGCTTTTCTGCCGCCTCAACAGACCCAGGATTTTGATCTGTATACCGCCTTGCAACTGAAGGTGCCCGGCCTGAATAAGCCTGCTGTCAAGTATGAGGACTTATTCCAGCCGCCTTTGGGGCTGAACGCTTTCTTTGATTATCGTGAAGGCATTGATTATGCTAGGAAGGTACATAAGCCAGTTTTGATCGACTTTACCGGGCACGCCTGCGTCAATTGCCGGAAAATGGAGGCGGATATCTGGCCCGACCCGGCGGTATTGCCCTTGATTCGCGACAAGTATGTCCTGGTTCAGCTATATGTAGATGATAAAACGGCGGTTTCAGGCGACACGACCCTAGGTGATTATAACAGCGGTTTGGAAGCGGCTAAATTCAACAGTAATAGTCAGCCTGATTATGTGTTGCTCGATCCAGTCACGGAACTGCAATTAGCAGCCGCACAGGGGGCAGATTATAATTCCGATGAATTTGCGGCTTTTTTGAAAAAAGGTATAGAAAGGTATGCGCTTAAAATACAAAAATGAATGCGTTCCAGCTAGGATATCTGGTGATTGTAGTATATGCTCTGGCGGTGTTTATACAGGTGATCAGGGATCGTATTCGGTTGAAATAAGATACTCATTGTTCTTTTAGTTTTTTCATTTCGTGAGAAATGATATCAGTTAATTAATGCGGCGTTCTCCGGGGAGTAGGAGAACGCTTTTTTAAACCAGCTTAGGCTTAACCTACGTTAAAGATCATTTTGCTGCTGGTTCGCAGCCGGCATTTCCAAACTAACTAATTGCAGTGCAACCTTAAACGGGAATGCACTTTTTTTGGCCCTAAAAAACATATTAATTAATACGCAATATTTAATTTAAAAGATAGCTATGAAAACGAAAACACACCTGGAAACCAACGACAATAATGTATATTTGCTAAAAAGAAAAATTAAAGAACCGGACAGACAATTTAAACATATAAGATTTTAGCGTTCACTGCGCTCCCATCCAGAAAACGACGAACTTTCTAAGGAAAAACAAAAACGGGATCAAGGTGCAACGCTCGTGCGAAAGCGCGGGCTTGCATTACTGTTTTTGTGGTATTCGTCGTACCTCTGGATGGTTTTGTATAGTACCGCGCTTTTGTTCTTAACAAATGTCGCCGGTCAATACAAAAGTCATGTTATTCCTGACCCTTGTCGTCAATTACTGATCCCTTGCCCGGCATATTCTTACATCCTTAATAACAGAATATGCATCCCGATACAGACTACCTGAAAACGATTGCAAAAGAAATTGCAGCCAATGCGGTCAACAACGAACTGAAAAGCGAAAAAGCCAATCACCATTTAGAAAGAGAGGCGAAGCGCCTGGAGAAGGCAATCATTCAAAGCCTTTATTCCATTGAAAATTTTACGCAACGCGATACTTTTCATTTCAATACCTTAAATAAACTGGTTAATGTTTGTGACATTCTATTTGATATCTCCCACGCCGTAACAGATGACGTTATGGTTATCCTGGAACTGCTTGCCGGCGTAAAGGAAATACTTCCTAATGAAATACGTCCCAATTTAAGACTCGCAAAAGCTTTTATTGTTCTGCAGCAACCTGTGATGGATGAGCACTGGGCAACCCATCACCGCGAGATGCAGAAACAGGGAATCAGTCCAAACTTGACCGACATCGCAGGCATTCCCTTTAAACGGTTCGCGTTGTCTAAGTATAAATTATATTGGAGTGACTTTACGTGGCTCAAGGGCTACCTCGCAAAGCTTGAGATTATAGACTGGGAACATGCTGACTGCAACAGCCCGGAGGAAGCCCTGCTATCACTCCTTATTGGCAGGGATTTTAACCATGACCGCTTTTATGTTTATTGCAAGAAATATGTGATCGGCCGTGTCAAAGCCGCCAACAATAAGCGTAATAGATTATTGGAATTGGCAGCTTGTGAAAAACTGATTTTACAAGACACACAATTTGATGTGCCGTCATTTGATGTGCATGCCAATTCAGTCAGTACCAGACTGGTGAAATGGATCAAGGAGGAAATTGATTTTGTTGAAACTCACGAACGCGAACAACCACATGCCAAGCTTGGTTTCCAATTTTATAAGTACACATTGGCCTTTTTCTTCAAGCTGCTTCATGAGCAAAAGATTTTCGGCGATATTTCCTTTCAGGAACTTTCCAAGCAGATTGCCGCGACCTGCACTGCGATGGGCGCGGATGTTCCGCCAGAAACTATGGTGAAGAAAGCCTACCTGAAAAAGCAGGTCGATTTCAAGCGTATGGAAGCATTACTGCTCGCGATGCTCAGTTATTTACGGCGATTTATGTAGCGCGTGTAATTTTGCTGATTTCTTGAACTGTAAATTGATACCGCGCGGGTAACACGCGTGTATACACTCGTTTTTGAATGATTAGAGGCGATTCCTTTGCCCAAATTATTCAAATCATGAAGCAAAATTTTGACAACCAGAGTTTCCGGGAATTCGAGTATATACCCGGAATGGATGCCTGGGCGCGTGCGCGTATGTTCCAGGCTTATTTGAACGATCAAACCGCAAAGGGGCAACTTAATTACCGGCAAGTTATCACCTCGGGCTGCGGCCCGGTCGTCGAAATGCACGGCAGCAGACTAATCAGCCTGGTCTCCAATGACTATTTAGGCTTTACCCAGCACCCAGCCGTTAAAAAAGCCGCAATAGAAGGCGTTAAAAAATATGGCTCCGGCGCAGGTGCTTCACCTGCCATCGGAGGACATTACGATTACCACGCCAGACTGGAACAAATGATCGCCAGGTTTTTCAGAAAGGAACACGCTATTGTTTACACCACCGGCTATACCTCCAACAGTGCATCGCTCCAATGCATTTTGACAAAAGATGATTTTGTGTTGCTGGATGCAGGAGTACATACGAGCGTCATGGAAGGTTGCCAGTTGGTGCGACGTAAAACCGTCCCGCACAACGATCTAAATGCTTATGAGCATAACCTGAAATTGGCAGCCGGGAAATACCCACTGGTACTGATGGTCATAGACGGCGTTTACTCGCAGGATGGTGACCTGGCCCCCCTTCGTGAAATTATCGCGCTTTGCAAAAAGTACGGCGCACGGCTGATGGTAGATGACGCGCATGGCACCGGTGTAATTGGCCGGACCGGCAGAGGTTTGGTCGAAGCTTGTGACGCCTGGGATGACGTGGATTTGATCACCGGTACGTTCAGCAAGACCTTTGCGCATATTGGCGGCTACGTCGTTGCAAGCGAAGAAATGGTCAATTACCTCAAATACCAGAGCAAGCAGCATTTATTTTCGGCCAGTTCGACACCTGCTGCGATGGCGATCATCAGGGCGATTGAACTCATCGACGAAGAGCCTTTGTGGATGGGTATCCTACGAACGAATATCGATTATTTCAGGCATGGCCTATTAAGTCTCGGCTTGCAGATCGGCGATACCCGGTCGGCCATTTTTCCTGTGCGCGTCGGTGATAAAATCAAGAACGCGAAGATCTGTTATGCGCTACAGCAAAAAGGAGTGTACGCCAACCAGATCAATTACCCGGCGGTGTCGCTGAAAGATGCGCGGATCAGGATGGGAGTTACGGCGCTGCATGAAAAAGCGCACCTTGACGAAGTGCTGAATGTGTGGTCGGATATTAAAAAGAAGTTTGCCATATGAACTCCATCAGCCAGGTTTATCGGCAGGCTTGCCGGGAGATCGACCTGCCGCCTCTGGAAAAGGAGCTTTTCCTAAAACTGTTACGCGAGATCAGTGTCAACGCCGTGCGCTCTCAAAAAGCATGGCACATTAAGGAAGATTTTATCACGCTGTGGTTCATCTCCACAGGACGGTTTACTGCATTGGCCGCAAGCTCTTACAGCGCTACAATTGGTAAATGGATAACTAACCACCTGCCATTTGCCCTGACTGATGACGAACAGCGTACACTTTGGATTTAACCCTACAAACCATGAAAGATTTTATCAAAAAACTCCATATGGAAATGGAGGAAGACCTTTCGGTATTTGCCGATACCGGCACTACAGCGGTCAGCCGGCTTTCCTCGTCATTAAATTGTGTATCTATAGCGCTGGATAAACTAAAGGCCTGGGTGGATGAGAATGGGTTTGAGTCAGAAGCCGCCGAGATCGAATTTTTTAAAGTACACAAGCCCCGTTTCTATTGCTGGAAGATTTACCTGGTCGAACAATACGGGATCATAGTCAACCTGCCCAAAGGCAGTAACCAGATGCAGCGTCAGTATTATCTGAATGAACTGGCTCTGCTGGAACGGACATATAACCAACACCGGCAGGTCTGGCAATATTATTCCGATCATGAATGTTACCGTGACGCGGAGTACTTCCTGCGGGCCAACTATGTTTCCTATTTACCGGGACAGGATTATCATCAAACCCTTGCGGGGTTTACAACCAACCAGGACTACTTGTTTGCCCGGTTCCGCGCCGGTCAAATGCTGCAGGATTTTATGCTCGCAAAAATCAGCCGTTTGGAAGCAAACGTCGCCGAAGACCTGGCCGGCAAAGTCCTGAGCCGTCGAAAAAAACGCTGGACCGGCGATAAGATCAACCTGATCGAAATCGCATATGGCATTTATTTCACCGGGCAAATGAATGACGGCAAAGCCGACATCAAGGAAATCATCGCATGGTTGGAGACCAGCCTACACATTGATCTCAGCCAGGCCTACCGGATGTTTCTCGACATCCGCAGGAGAAAGACCACCAGCTATACCAAATGCCTCGAAAGCATGTGCGCAGCCATCGCCGAGCACATTGAAGAAACCTACAATTATAAACCCAAAAAATAAACGATAAAAAATCGATACCAACATCCCAAAGTTGGCAAAGCCCCGTCCCGCCTTTCAAGAGTTTTGACCCCTGTAACGACAACAATTCTTTGACATACAGGGACGAGGCATTATCCTGCTAACCACAGGAAATTTTGCGAAGCTGAGATCATATCAAGATGGCGAAAACGCATTGGCAGGCGAGAGCCCGGTTTGTAGAAACCGACGTAAGTAATCCCGAAACAACATAAATCCCCCGATAAGCGCGGCGTTTGGCGCAAAGTCCGGGGTACCGAAGGGGGCATGTTTTGTCCCCTTTTTTATTTTAAAAAAATCCCATGAAAAAGCTACATCACAAAATCAGCGCAGCCTGGGTCAAAGACCATATTTCTATTATTGACCTCATGGCAAATTTAGGCTACCCGCCGCCAAGACCAACAGGCAAGGAACGCTATTACAACAGCCCACTACGGGAAGACCCGACCCCGTCCTTTTGTGTCGATGACCGGAAGGGAACCTGGTATGACCACGGGGATGATATCGGCGGCAACATCATCGACCTTGGAAAACAACTTTGGACAGAGTTGTCTTTTCCTGAAGTCTTGGAGAAAATTGTCAGTGTAACCAATTCCGGCTATTTGATCGATCATCCCGCATCGCCAATCAGGCAAAAACAAGATATCGCAAAGGAACCCCATTATCATATCCTGAATGTACAGGACATAGGGATAAACAACGCCATCACAGAATATCTGCAAAGCCGGGGAATCTGGCAATCAGCACAAGGCAGGCTAAAAGAAGTCTATTACTATGTAGAAGATGAGCAAAAAAAACGCAACAACTTTTTCGCCGCAGGATGGCAAAACGCCAACGGGTCCTGGGAGATCCGCAGCACGCTTGATTTTAAAGCCTGCCTGGGCCATAAGGACATTAGCTATATACCCGGAGACCCAAATTCGCTGGCCGTATTCGAAGGCTTTATGGATTACCTCAGCTGGCTCACAGAGAACCCGTTCGCCGAAGAGAGTGTGCTCGTACTGAACTCCACAGCCCTTCTTCAGGAAGGAATAGTGAAAGCCGAAAGCTTCTGCAGCATCTCCACCTACTTTGATAATGACGCAACCGGCCGCAAGGCAAGCCAGGCGTTCCATGTCGCCCTGCCGCAAGCCATTGACCGTTCTGCGGTATATGAAGGCTACAACGATTACAACGACAAAATCGTGGCAGAGCTGGGCGGCTATCAATTAATCCGCTAAACATAGACGGGTTCCCTTTTGGTTTTTATCCTTGCAAGATGTGTTCGTGTCCGACAAAAACTCGTACCTCGTAATTTGTCAGACCCTCACAATCTTGCCCTGGACGCCCGCTCCGTTCAATTGTCACGCGCCGGCATCCCGGCACAGTTCCTCATTCACTCCACGGGCAACCAGGGAGTATCGGGGACTCGCAACTCGTCCCCTCTTATGAAAAAAACACGGCGTTTAAAAGGGAGGCCACAAAAGGGAAAGGACAAAAGGATCAAAAAGATAGACGCGAGGTTTACGCAGGATGAATATGATACTATCCTGGAGTTGGAAAAGACGCTGGGCATCCGCAAATCGGATTTGGTGCGTACCAGGCTTTTGCAGGATGCCCGGCTTACCATTGTGAATGCCAAAGAGCTGATCGGGTTTATAGACAGCATCGGAACAGAAATTGGCAGATGCGGGAATAACATCAACCAGCTGGCAAAATATGCCAATATCCTGAAGAAAAAGGGCGTCTTATCGCCATTGATCAGCGAGCGGTTTAATATCTTGTTTGAGCAGTACATCGGGAATCAAAAGGAACTGGAAATTTCTCTAAGGAAAATCATCAGGATGGGCGCAGGTAAATAGTTCATTCAACACTTGTTCGGACAGAACCTGTTCTCAACGAATCTGTTCGAACCAAATTTGTCCATTCGGAATTTGTTTAGAGTGAACTTGTTTCCAATGAATTAGTTCCAGGCGAATTTGTTCACACCCGATTTGTTCCCTCCGAAATTGTTCACATCGAATCCGACTGGTGGGAACTTGTTCAAAGTTCAGACAGCACCCGTTCTTAAAGAACAAGTTCCGGCAGACCATCATGATCGTTAAATTTCTTTACACCAAAGGGCCGAACGGACACTTTCCCGCTATTGCTTATAATACCGGGAAAATGGACAAGAACAAGGGCGAACTGATGAAGGTGGCTAATTTCGGAACATTGCAGGGCCTGGGGATTTTACGGCCGCAGGATTACAGGCAATACCTGAAAATGGTATCGGCAACGAATAAGGCGGTTAAAAAGCCGCAATTTCATGTGGCCATATCAGCCGGGGGAAGGTCATATGATAAAAACGAACTGACCGAAATAGCAACGCAGTGGATGGAGCGGATGGGCTATGGCATGCAGCCGTACCTGATTATTTTCCATAAGGACACATTAAACAACCACGTCCATATCGTAAGCACCCGTGTCGATAAACAAGGTAAAAAGATACGCGATAGCTATGAACAGATCAGGGGCCAGGCCCAAATGAATATCGTGCTGGGCCTTAATGAAAAGCATGGTGCGGAGTCTGATGTCGCCGGTGCCCTTGCCTACCAGTTTGCTACCAAAGCACAGTTCATGATGATTTTGGAGAGCAAGGGTTATGTGCTGAGAGAAGCCGGAACAATGATGCAGGTGATCAAATTCGGTAAGCAGCAGGGCGAAATCGAACTTAGAGCTATTGAAGAGAGGCTAAGTAATTACAGGCAAGACGCAGGCAGAAAAGTTCAGTTAAAGGCACTCTTTCATAAATACGCGGCGCTTCATTCTACCGCGCTTACCAAAGAACGAAAAACCTATTGCTCTGCTTTTTCAATCGTTTTGAAGGAAAAGTTTGGGATTGAGTTGTTGTTTCATGCTTCAGGCGATAAGCCGCCGTATGGCTTTACTGTGATTGACCATGCGGGAAAGCAGGTCTTTAAAGGTGGTGAGATCATACCTTTAAAAGAGTTGCTTGCCCTGCAAGCAGTTTCAAATGGAAATGTATTGGAAACGGGCATAGACCCGAATACACAAATAGAAACGGTGGCAGCGGAAAAGACCTCCTACTATTCGGCTTTGCTAAAAGCCGCATTGCACAATTATCCCGACCTCATTCAGGGCCTGCAGCATCAGGGTTTAGTGATTTGCCGAAACGGGGAAAGCTTTTATTTACATGATCCCGGCACCAATATTTCCATCGGGCTCGAGGATTTGTTGGATGAAAAGGACTACAATTTAATAGTCGAAAACTTTAGCCAGTCGCAGGAGATCAGTGAGGAACTCTACCGGCAGCCTCATCTACGCGGGTTCAACCTGGCTTCGGATATTGACGATGAAGCCATTCACGGACGCAACCGAAGAAGGAAGAAAAAGGCACGGACGAATACACGTTAGCAAAAAATCAATTTACTTATGGTCATTATTATCGGGAACCAGAAAGGGGGGGCCGGGAAAAGTACGCTTACACTTTTGCTGGCCAATTACCTCACGCAAAATAAAAAGTGCAAGGTCACGGTGCTGGATATGGACTACCAGCAGTCGATCTCTCAAAAATTCGAGAAGGCAAAAATACTGGAGAATGCCGAGCCTTACGAGGTGCTGGCCTTTGGCCTGGCCGACTTCCCGGAGATGGCGGACACCATTAAACAGAACCCCAAGGATATTGTCCTGATCGATCTGCCTGGCAAACTGGATGATGATGGCTTAATTAAGGTTTTTAAAGCAGCCCAGGTAGCAATCTGTCCCTTTGCTTACGATGAGTTCAGTTTTGAATCGACCATACCTTTTGCTTTGGTGCTCAAAAAGATCAACCCGGAGGTGCATTTATTATTTGTGCCCAACCGGATCAAGGCCAATGTCAAATACGAGATCAAGGCCGATGTGAATGAGCAATTGAACCAGTTGGGCCACGTAACCGAAGCGATTGCCGACCGGATCGATTTCCAGCGCACCAATACTTTCCAAACGCCGCTTAACGTGCAAGCGCTTTTGCTGCCGGTATTCGACCGGGCTTTCAAAGATTTTATCCAACCCTATTTATGAGCGAGATCAAAACGCTGGCCGACCAGTTAAGGAGTAAAATGGCCAAACCGGACACACCAGAGAAGCAGGTAAAAGTGGTTAGACCTAAGTCGGCCAAACCGCCGGACATCCCTGGGATCGTTTCTTTAATGCGCGATCTGGATGTCAGCGCTAACAAAACACTGATCCATGCCCGCGTGGACGCGCAAACCGCGCAAATGATCCATCACCTGAAGATCGCTACCGGCATCGAGGTGACACGCCTGATCTGCTTTTCTATCCGGACTTTGTTCGAGCAGAACCCCGAACTCAAATCATTAATCAAAGCACACTTAGCCAAATTCGAGCTATGAACCCTAAAATCCTTCGCCAACAGCGCGACCCGGCCTTTAATGAGATACTCGACCGTATCCGGGCCTATGATAACAGTGACCACCACAGCGTCGTGCATATCCGGCTCGATGAATACACGGTCGTGATCCTCAATCAGCTCAAGCTGGCCACAGGCATCGACATTACCAAAGTAATGGCCTTTGCCATCAGCGACCTGCTCAAAAAACACCCGGAACTGCGGCTGGCTATCGACCAATTCTTAAAACAACTCAAAACATGAACTGGACCCATTTTCTACTCTGGCTGGCTGGCGGCTACGGTCTTTACTATTTAATCGTCATCCTGTCCGACCTGGCGCGTAGCAAACAGCAGACTGTTACCAGCGGAAATCCGCATGAGCTGACTTTTTCCGAACAGGTTACGCCGGTGCAGCTGGCTACCCAGGCGGCCGCACCAGCTAATTCCCCAAACAAAAATGAACTGCTCGGCACTGGTGGGGTGCCGATCACCGACCTCTTTCGCCTGGCCAAACAGGAAGCCATTATCTATACACGCGGCGTCAGCTTTTAACATGAGATCATCTTTAGTCACCCTTTGCTGTTGCCTCCTGGCATTGGGCGCAACGGCGCAACCCGGTATTTCTGAAATGCAGCAGGCGCAGCAAAACTTAAGATCGACTTTCTTTTCCGCGATGGATTGTTCGCTGGTTCTGGCCGCCGTGTTTGGCATTATCGGCGCGGTCCGCATTTACCACAACTGGCAAATGGGACACCCGCGTATCGATGAGCAGGTGGCCGCCTGGTTCTTTGCCGCTTTCTTTATGGTACTGGCCGGTGCCTTCCTGCGCGGCGTGTTTGGACTTTAGTTTTTTAATACCCCTCCATAACCCGGGCGGTTCCCTGATGATTCGGGGGCCGCCTTTTTTATTTCATCTAATTTTTAATACCCCTAAAATGAACAAAATCAAAAAAATGTGGGCCACAGCCGTGGTCCTTGCCCTCGGTACGGCATCCGCCTTTGCCCAAAACGGTGTTACCGGCCTGAACTCCGCTACCACTTCCCTTAAAACCTATGTCGCCCCGGTAACCAATGTGACACTGGTTATTGGCGGTATCGTCGGCATTGTCGGCGCGATCCGCGTGTATTCGAAATGGAACAGCGGGGATCAAGACATTAACAAAGAATTGATGGGCTGGGGCGGGTCATGCGTGTTCCTCGTGGTTTCCGCTGTCGTGATCAAAGCCTTCTTTGGTTTAACCTAATGGCGAGGCAATTCCAGGTATACAAGGGGCTGCAAAGGCCCCTCGTGTACCGGGGCTTTAAAGGCAAATATATCTATTGGGGCGTCGCTTCGCTTTTGGCCGGTCTGGTATTGGGCGCACTAACGATGGCGCTCATCAATATGTGGCTGGGGCTGATTGTCCTGATTGCCGCCGTTGCAGGTGGGCTCGTCTTTATCGCCACCAAACAGAAACAGGGCCTCCATATCAAGTCCCGTCCTACGGGCATTTTCATTCACCAGGTCAACTTCAAAAACCTCTCCCGCTATGGCCGGAAAACAAGTCTTTAATATTCCTTACATCGGTATCGATCATTATAACGGCACCAATATTTTAGTCGGTGCAGGCGGGGAATGTTCGGTGGTGATCAAAATCACAAATCCGGTTACCCGCTTTTCCGCCTCATCTGCCGCTTATGATGAGTTCCATGCTTTGATGATCAATGTGGTCAAGATCATGGGCGATGGCTATTTGCTTCAAAAGTCAGATGTGATCAGCAAAGAGAAATACCCGCTCCAATCAGGCGGCGAGTATTTACAGCAGAAATATAATGAGCATTTTGCCGGGCGCGATTACATCAAAGTTAACACCTATATCACGCTGACCCGCCAGGTACGCAAGGGCGCTTTTTATGTATTTGATAAAAAGGCGCTCCGTGATTTCAGCCAGCAATTGGATAAGGTGATGGACATCCTCATTGCCGCAAAAACGTCACCTGTGATCCTGGTCGAGCAACAGCTAAATCTGCTCATCATGCAGTTCCTGGCGATGGATTTTAAGCCTGAACACATTGTGCTCAACAACTTCGCGCCGAACGACACCGAGATCAAGATGGGTGAACGCGCTATCCGTAATATCCCCTTGATCAATATTGATAACGTGGATCTGCCGCCGACTGTTTCCACGCATATTGAAATGAACGAAAAAGAAACGTTGCGGGGTTTCCCGGTAGATTTCCTTTCGTTCCTGTTCAGGGTGCCGGATTTCGAGGTGATCCTGTTTAACCAGGTCATTGACATACCCAGCCAGTTTATGACACTGAAAAAGCTGGAGCTTAAAAAGAAACGGCATTCGGGCATACCTGATCCGGCTAATACCCTTTGTGTCGAAGATATTGATCTGCTGCTAAATGATGTAGCACGGGAGAACCAGTTATTGGTCAACTGCCATTTTAATATTGTGCTGGCCGCACAACAGGACAAAATACAGAAAGCAGCCAATTTTATTGAGAGCGCACTTTTTGGTTTGGGCATTATGGCCAGTAAAAACGGCTATAACCAACTGGAACTTTATAGATGTGCGTTGCCGGGCAATGCGGTGGAACTGAAAGATTACGACTGGTTCCTGACGACTTGTGATGCGGCCGTTTGCTTCTTTCTGAAAGAGTCAATGCCGCTCGATGAACCGTCTGATTTTTTGGTACGCTTTACAGATCGGCAGGGCGTACCGGTAGGCATAGATGTAGCCGATCTCCCGATGCGCACCAACCGCATCAACAACCGCAATAAGTTCGTGTTAGGCCCGAGCGGTTCGGGTAAATCCTTCTTTATGAACAGCCTGATTGAACAATATATGCTGTTCAATATGGATATGGTTATCGTGGACACCGGCCATTCCTACTCCGGGCTGTGCGCCTATTACAAGGGTAAGTATATCACCTACACCGATAAGAAACCGATCACGATGAACCCCTTCCAGATCACTGTGGAGGAATTCAATATCGAGAAAAAAGATTTCCTGATTACGCTGGTTGGTTTGCTATGGAAAGGCGCGGACGGGGTTTTCACTCAGGTAGAGCGCGATGTGATCAGCAATGTGATCAACGCTTATTACCTGCAATACTTCGAGCAGGGGGAACTGCCGCAAATATCAAAAAAGGATCAGTTCGCGATCCGCAAAAAAGTAGCGGAAGAAATGAAAGGCTGCACCGGCTTTACGCCCTTTGCCGATTTTGAGATCGAAGTGCTTGACAATGAGCTAGCCGGTGAACTGCCGCGTGATGACCAGGCTCTTGTAGATGCTTTGACGCATTCCGGGGATACGCTGACACCAAACGAAACCAATCCTTTCCGTGCGGCTTATGATGAAAAGTTTCACCAGGCGGTTAAGGATGAGCAATTGCGTCGGCTGAAAGCAGAAGGCAAACCTCATATTGAACAGTTAAACTTTAATAGCTTTTATGAGTTCGCGCTTTGGAAGATCCCGGAGATCAAGCAGGAAGAACACATTCCTTTTGATGTGGATGAGTTCCGCTATGTGTTAAAGAAGTTTTACAAGGGCGGTGAATTTGCGCAGATCCTGAACGAAGCAACCGATTCCTCCCTGTTTACCGAGCGGTTTATTGTGTATGAAATTGACGCGGTGAAAGAAAATCGGGTGCTCTTTCCTATCGTTACGCTGGCGATCATGGACGTATTTATCCAGAAAATGCGCTTCCGTTCTTCCCGTCGTAAAGCTTTGGTTGTCGAAGAAGCATGGAAAGCGATTGCAAGCCCCTTGATGGCTTCCTACCTGCTGTACCTCTATAAGACGGTTAGAAAATTTTGGGGCGAAGCCATCGTGGTGACGCAGGAATTGGGCGATATCATTGGTAACGCGGTCGTCAAGGACAGTATCATTAACAATTCAGATACCATCTGCCTGCTGGACCAGACCAAGTTTAAAGACAACTATAACGAGATCGCCGCCCTTTTATCGATCAATGAGACGGAGCGAAAAAAGATATTCTCGATTAATCAATTGGATAATACGGAAGGGCGCGGACGCTTTAAGGAAGTTTATATCCGGCGCGGCGCGGTTGGTGAGGTGTATGGTGTAGAAGTTTCGATTTTTCAATACCTCACTTTTTCTACGGAAAAACCCGAAAAATCAGCCCTGGAAATCTATTTTGAACACTTCGGTTCCTACCAGCGTGCCCTCGATCTTTTCGTGGATGACCTGCATACCAGCAAAATGCCGCTTGCGCAATTCGTCAGCCATATTAACCAAAACGGACAACCTCTTTTATATATTTCAAATGAAAACGATCTTGCTTTTCCTTATCCTGCTGCCCATATTAATTTTTAAAGCGGCTTTCGCGCAGGAAATTGTCGTAGACCCAGCGACCTCTGCGGCTATTGCCGTAAACAGCGCCGTGATCAACGGGCAATTAAACACGACCAATAATAACTTAAGCGCCATTCAAAAGGGTCAGCTGGCAGTTACCGGGCAGTTGGTCATTATCAATGACCTGCAAAACAAGATTTACACCGGCCTGAGCCAGGTGGCTTCGGTCATCAATAACCTCACGTCCATTAAAGAGATCGCCAGTTGCGGGACGGATATTGTCAATGACGTGGGCCAGGCCATCACCATCGCCAAATCTGACCCGGTACTCCTACTATTTGCCGAGGAAGGCGCGCGGGAATTTCAAACGCGGGCGGTGACGCTTGCCGCCGATGTCAGCGCCTTTGTGCTCAAAGGTGGTTCAAACCTTATGGATGCGGGTGAACGGGGAAAGCTTTTAAACCACATTGAGAGCGAAATGCAGATTTTAAGGGGGATCGCTTACGGCATGGGACGCGCGATGTATTGGGCAAAAATGCGGGGCATTTGGGCTTCGCTCAATCCCTGGGCTGAATGGAAGAACATGGATGTGCAGATCGCCAACGATGTGTTGAACAACGCCAAATACTTAAAGCAATGAAGAAATATATATTAATGCTTTTAGGTAGCTGCTTTATGCTTTACGCTTTTTCGCAGCAAAGCACCCTCGACATTGCAGGCATCCATCAACTCATCGATCAATCTAAATCCGAGCATACACAGCAGGTCAACGCCCGGAACAACCAAGCAACGGTCACCGCTAATGAACAGGCGAATTTGACATTGCTGACCAAGATGAAAAATATGTACCGCACCTTACAAAACAGGTACAATACGTTGGGTACGGCCATTAATATCGCGGACATCGGTATCTATGCGACCCCTGAAGTCAAACAAATCGTAGGCTACCAGGCGCAGATCATACAATTGGTAGAAAAGAACCCGGCTCTTGCTTTTTTGGGGTATCAAACGGAGATTGAATTTGTCGAAAAAGCGCAAGGCCTGATCGGCTATGTTACCGGTCTTAGCTTATCGATTGGTGATGTCAACCAGATGAAGGCTTCCGATCGCAAACTGTTGTTTGATTATGTCCTGATGCAGCTTTCGGAAATACAAGAATTATCCGGCAACCTTGTCAACACGCTGACCTATTCCAACTTAAACTCTTTGCTGCGATCTATTAACCCATTTCAGAATTACATCGACCAGGATAAAAACGTGGCGGAAAGTATTATTCAAAACGCCAAATACTTAAAGCAATGAACAAGCTATTTATTTTCCTTTCTGCTTTCGCCTTTTACCTTTCGCCTTGTTCCGCCCAGCAATACGTATTCGACCCGAAATATTTTGCGTCCGTCGAGGCTAACGAGGCAGTGCGCAGCAGCGCAGAGGAAACTCATAACCAGTACTTGGGCAAGATCAACAATAACATAGAAGACCTGAATACCAATGTGGGGTCGGTGGTGCTGGCGCAAACCATCATTTACAACGGGCTGTCTAATGTCAATTCCGCTTTGAAGGACGGTTTGGAGGTTAAGTATATGGCGACCATTACCGCCGATATGATCAGCTATCTGAACCAGGCATTGACTTTGGGCAAATCCGACCCTTACTTATTGTTATTTGCCACCAATATCGCTAACGAAATGAAGGTACGGTCAGTCGCACTCGTTAGCGAAGTATCGACTTATGTGCTGAAATCCGGCGATAACGTATTGGCCGATTATAACGGGCGTGACCAGTTATTAAGAAAGGTCACCAATACGCTGCAAATTTTGGACGGGCTGGCTTATGGTGCGTGGCGGGCCATGTATTGGGCGAAACAGCGTGGCATCATCGCCGCCATCAACCCCTGGCAGGACTTTATCAATAAGGACAAATACTACGTCCAGGAAATTATTAATAACGCAAAATATCTAAAACAATGATCTTACATTTAAAACTATTCATCATAAGCCTGCTTGCCCTATTCTTTTTCTTTTCAGGCAGGATACACGCCCAATCCATCATCAAGGATGATGCGGTTGATAACCAAAGCCAGCGTATGGTTTTCCAGCAATGGGATCAAAACAAGTTCTATCCCAAAGCAGGCTTTTTAAGTTTGAACCCCTATTACTGGCTGGTTTGGGGTTTATTCGATCCGAATTACCATAAAACGGACATCCGGCCATTAAGCGCCACCGGGCAGCAAACACAAAGGCTGGCCTTGGTGGCGACCATGAACGGCATCGACAACCGTTATAAGCTGCAATCAGATACCGCCCGGAATACGGCGCTTTCGCAGATCGCTTCGCAATCGGGTTTATTGTCAGATGCCGACCCTTTATGGCTGCTGTATTATAAGCAGCAATTCAATCCCCTGCTGAATTATTCGCCCGTTTCCATTTTAGGGGGCCTGTCTTCACAGGTTAGCGGCAAATTAGTTTCCGAGGGACTTTACGGCTGGTACACCGGCGAACTGGATAAATTAAAGGAGCGATTGAACGGTGCCCGCACAACGGATATGGACCGGGGTTCACGGATCATGGCTTATTACCGGATGCTGAACGAGTATAAAAATCTGTCATCTGTTTGGGCGATCCGCACCTCATCGGCGCAAATGACTTTGGATATGGCCGCACATCAGCAGGCTTTGCAAAAAGGCACCGTGACCATTCCCAACTGGACGCCCAACAGCGACGTGCAGATCGCTAACAAAATACTTCAAAACGCTAAATACTGATGAAGAAGAAATTGTCTTGTTTATGCCTGCTGTTCATCCTATGGGGGACGGCAGGCTTTGCCCAGACCGCTACCGTTGATACGATGATCAGCCGCAAGTCGCTGCAATACTTGCAGGGGGATGCGGTTTATGAAAGCGGTGTCATGGTGTTTTTAAAGGGGCTCAAAGATTCAATCTGGTCACATTTCGATCTGTTCATATCCGATGCGCAGGCGCTGGCTGCCATTTTTATGATCATCTTTTTTGCCATTAAGAGTTATGAAATGATGGTCGGTGACAAGCGTATGGAAATCATGCCGCTGCTTCGGCCTTTTGGTTTGGCGATGATCATTATCTGGTGGGGCGGGTTTGTGAAAATGGTAGCCTTTCCGACAGACCTGGTTGCTAATCAAACCGAGCAAATGTTTGATAGTGTGCAAAGCGACGTGGACGGTTTGCGTTTTACAAGGGCGAACCTGATGCTGCAGGTCGCTAATTCCCTTTACACGTTCCAGGCGCAGGCCGATGTGGCCGAAAAGGAAAGTGATACCTGGTACGGGCAGGCCTGGAATGCGGTCACCAGTACGGTGAAGCAGGGCATTGCCGATGTGGTATCACCCTTGCTGGAACTAAAGAACCGGCTGACGGTCGGGATGCAATTGTTATTTACGCAGCTATTAGAATTATTGGGGATATGGATTCTCCGGATAGCTGTGTATATAATTTTTATGATTCAAATTATCTATTCTTCGATACTCATTATCCTTGGGCCGTTCTCCGTAGCAGTCAGTATTTTGCCTGCTTTCCGCGATAGCTTTAGTACCTGGGTCGCACGTTTTGTATCGGTTAATTTATATTCGGGAATCGCTTACCTCATCATGTATTTATGCGGGCTGATGCAGCAATATGCGCTGACCTCCGAGATCAGCAAGTACCAGGAACTGGTTGGCAAGACCGGCGCGCCTGCGGATATGACCAAACTGGCGGTTTTTGCCGGTAACGGCATTTTGTCGTTTGGCACCGTGATCATTGTTTTTGTGATCGGCGCGATCTGTATGTTCACCGTGCCCAGCATTTCTACCTGGATCATTTCCACTTCGGGCGTCAGTTCAGCCGCTTCCAACTTTGGCCGTGGTGCCAGTACAATGGCCGGTGCCACCCGCATCGTCGGCAGTTTCATCTAACCTCTTTACCAATCCTTTTTATGATCGTTAAAAATATCGAAGCCAAAATAAGGCTGGCGACCTGGGTAGCTATGGGAAGTTTTCTGACCTCCATTATTTTGTCGGCAGTCTGCTGTTCGTATGCCTACCGGCAGGTTTCAGATGCCCGCAAAAGTATCTATATTCTGAGTAACGGTATTCCCTTACAGGCCAATCAAACGGATATGCAGGTCAACCGTCCCGCAGAGTACCGGGCCGACATCGACCTGTTTCATTCCCTGTTCTTTTCGCTGACACCGGATGATAAGTATATCGAATACCAGTTAAAAAAAGCGATGTACCTCGTCGATGAATCAGGTGCCGACCAGGTAAACAACCTGAAGGAGAACGGCTTTTTCAATTCCGTGCTGTCCTCCAGTTCCGTCATAACCCTGCAATCGGATTCCATTTCATTGGACATGGCTAAGCGCTATTTCCGCTATTACGGCAAGCTGAAAATCGACCGGCGCAGTTCTACGGTCATCCGTTCGCTGATCACCGAAGGCTATTTAAAGGATATCCCGCGCAGTGACAATAACCCGCATGGCGTGCTCATAGTGAACTGGAAAACGCTCGAAAACAAAGACCTCGAAAATGTTCAGAAAAATACATTCTAACCGCGATCCCAGGGATACGCTGTATAGTGAATTGAAAAAGGAGTTTTCAGTCTATGCGGATAAAGGTAATCAGTATAGTAAACAGCTTGCGGCCAAATATCCGCGCTTCCTGCTTGGTTTAATGACCGCCTTATTGTTGGCTTCGGCTGTGCTGGCTGTATGGCTGCATCCTAAAATGGTACCGCCGGAGAAAGTAAAGGTCAGGCCGCAAAGCGAAGCGCTGAACAGCGGTTTTGATCATATCCTGGCAGCTGGTGTGGCGCTCAGGACAACCATTCATTTAAGACGGCAGGTAGATAGTATCACCGCAAAAAAAGTTTTGACAAAAGCTGACAGTATAACCCTTGTGCGCGATCTCGACAGCTTGCAGCACATCCGTCTCACCATACCCCATTAGCATCATGCAAATCAATTTAAAACAACCCAAATACATCCTGCCGCTCATCCTGTTGCCTTTCCTGTGTTTGTTCTTTTTTGTTTACCACAGCGGCTTTGCCGCCAAAAAGACCGAGGATAAACCGATAAACGGTATCAATACTTCGGTCGGGCAGGTTTCCGGCGATGTACAAAAGAAACAACTGGACGATAAGCTGGATGCTTACCGAAATACCTATAAAGAAGGCGACGGCATGACCGCCGTTAATCCCCTGCCCTCCGAAAAGACCAGTAACCCGGCCTTTCAAAGCAGCTATTCTGACAAGGAAAAGAAAATGCTGGATTCGATCAATGAAGCGATGAAAGCTAAATACGCGCAAAACCCGGCGAGCGTCACCACGCACAAACAATCTGCGAATAACGATCAGGCCATGTTAGCTGCGCTCAATGGTTTAAAAAACAGGCATCCTACGGAAAGCAGCGGAACAACCGATCAAAAGGTTAAAGACCCGATGGAAACCTTCCGGCAGCAAATGGCTTATCTCGACAGTATGAACAAGGCCAATGACCCGCAGGCCAAAGCCGAACGGCAGCAGTCAGAGGCACGGGCTAAGTTAGCCGCGCAAAAAGCAAGCGAACCTAAATTAGCGGTGAAGCTGGCAGATGCGCCATCATCGGAATTTAACACCGTATTGCCTGAAAAGCACCCGGATTTTATCAAAGTGGTGATCGATGAAAACCTGACTGGTTATGCCGGTTCACGCATACGTCTGCGGCTTTTGGATGATATTGATGCCGGCAACTACCGGATCAGCAAAGGCACTTACCTCTATGCGCTGATTACCGGATTTTCCGGGCAGCGGGTGGAGCTGACCGTCAAATCCATTTTGTACGAAAATAAAATTCTGCCGGTCAAATTGCAGGTGTACGACCTCGACGGGCTTTCCGGGCTTTATGTCCCGGAATCGGCTTTCAGGGATTTTACCAAAGACCTCGGCACTAATACCGTACAGGGCGTCACCATTGACGGCAGCGGCACCGGTTCGGTAGCCAGCCAATTTGCGATGAGCACCGCCAGCAAAATGTTTGAGTCTACTTCTTCAGCCATTGCCGGGCTGATCCGTAAGGACAAAGCCAAGATCAAGTACAATTCCTACCTCTATTTAATTGATAACGAAGCGCTCGAAAAAGCGCAGCAACACTATTAATCATGAACAAATTCTTATTGTTTCTCGCCGGATTACTTGCGGGCATGCACAGCTATGCGCAATTAACGCCCTTTGCAGAGGGTGTTAAAAAAAACGCTTTACCTATTATCTACCTGCCCGAAAATGTATCGGTGCAGTTTATTTCACCGGAACCGATCCAGTACGTGGATATTTCGGCCAAATCGGTCATCGGCGATCTGCCGCTAAAAAATGTGCTCCGCATCCGCTTAAAGGATTCGGTGAATGTGGCCGATGCAATCATCACGATTGCAGGTGAGAAATTTATCACGCAGTACCATGTGATCCGGGCGGATTCCATAACAACCAGGGACGCCCGAACGGAAATTGCGATTGACCCCGGCGACACCCACCCGCTGGACATTTCGGGTATCGGTCTTTCACAGAACCAGTTAAAACAGCTTTCGCTCAACCTCTTTTGTAAACGACCGGGTAAGGCCATTGAAAAGACAAAAGCTTTTGATCTCAAAGCGGAACTATACCATATTTATACGGCGGGCGATTATGTGTTTATTGACCTGGGATACCGGAACAAAACCAACCTGGCTTATGACATCGCCGACCTGCGGTTTCATATTGATGATAAGAAGATCACCAAGGCCACCAATGTACAGTCGGTGGAACTCAAGCCTGAATTTATCCTGTTTACCAATCCACTTTTTCAAAAGACTTACCGCAACATCATTGTTCTGAAGAAAATGACCTTCCCCGGAAATAAAGTCCTGCATATAGAACTAAGCGAAAAGCAGATCTCCGGACGGGTGATCACCTTAAATATCACTTACCAGGACGTGCTCGATGCGGATACCATCCCCATCTGATGAACCCACTAAAGTTACTGGAGCCGGAAGAACGCGAACGCTATGATTATTTGCAGGAGGTCTTCGAGGAAGAATTTGAGCAAACCCATTTGGCTTTTCATGTCAGCGGCATCCTCGTTTATGAGCTGCTGAATTTACTGGCGGCCTGCAAGTACCTGTTTGATGAGTACGGATTTCCCGAAAGCGAGGACAGCCGCCTCTTGCGCTACGCCGTCACCGGCACCATTGCCGAATACCTGGAAGGAGATTAGATCATGGCTTTTAACAGTTCAAAGAAGCTGGCCGGTAATATTGATGCGCTGCGCGTCGCTTTGTCGGAGCAGGATAATTATAGCCCGGAAGAAGTGGAAACACTCAAAGGCTACGCCGGCTTCGGCGGCTTGAAAGCCATCCTGTTTGGTGCCGGGCCAGTTGAGGAATGGGTGCACCAGAATGCTTCGGCGAACGACCTGCGCCTGCACCCGCAGGTGGTCGCTTTGCATGAATTGTTGTGGGAAAAGCTATCGCCCGCCAATTACAAGTCGGCTGTAGATGGGATGAAAAGCAGCATTTCGACGGCATTTTATACGCCGGAACTGGTGCCGGGTGCTTTATATGCGGCCATGAAGGGTCAGGGCATTTTGCCGCAGCACCTTTATGAGCCGAGCAGCGGTGCAGGTATTTTTATCACCGAAGCAGTTAAGGCTTTCCCGGACTTGCAGGAGATCAATGCGGTAGAAAAGGATGAGTTGACCGGCAAGGTGCTGATGGCGCTGGCTATGAGTTTATCGGTCAATAGTATTGTTCAGGTTAAGGGCTTCGAAGAAACGGCCCCGGACGAGAAAGGCAAATACGATTTTATTACGAGTAATATCCCCTTCGGCAATTTCAGGGTATTCGACGCTGCCTACCAGGGCAGCGCGGTAACCAACAAGATCCACGATTATTTTTTTGCCAAAGGCCTGGATAAATTGGGTGACGGTGGTTTGCTGGCCTTTTTGGTGACCGATGCTTTTTTAAACACGGCATCCAATTCCCTGGGGCGTAAGCATGTTTTTACCTCAGCAGATTTTATCAGTTTGTCGGTTTTGCCGGATAACCTGATGAAGGACACAGCCAATACGGAAGCGCCCAGCCATTTGCTGTTAGTTCAGAAAAACGATCAAAAGGAAGCATTTACCCCAACCGAATTACTGCTGATCGAAACGGTCGAACAGGAAAACAGCTACGGCAAGTTTTCCATCAATGCCTATATCGACCGGCACCCGGAACTGCGCCTGGGCGATACCATAGGCGATGGCAAAAATCAATACGGTAAGGCCAGCCAAATGGTCTGGCAGAAAGGCCCGCTTGAAGATCTCCGGCAGCCACTGATGGAGCAAATCGCTGAGGGCTTGGCGGCAAACTTTGATTTGGACCGATGGAAAGCTTTACAAGAGCGACTTTCGAATGAACAATCGGCCAGCAAAACCGAAAGTAAAACCGTGCCGAACGCACGGTTTTTTACTTTTCTGGCTATGCCCGAAGTGCAGATTTCCGATGTTTCAGCACAGGGGCAGTTGGGACTTTTTGATGCGCCGACTTTTAACAATGACCAGGCACAGGCTTATTTATCCGATTTGGACAAGGCCTTTGTCGATCCCGCAACCGGCAGGCAAATCAGTACCATCCGCACCACCGCCAGGCCCGACCATGACAGTATTGTTTTGATTGCCTCGCAGGCGAAACAATCCGGTCGTTACCTCTATAAGTTATTCAGCAATGTCAAGGAATTAAGCTTTTCCAATAAATGGGTCAGCGGCAATACGCTTACTTATGAACTCAAAGCCTTATCTGCCAAACTGAAATATTTCGGCCATGATTACCGATATGAAGGCGACCGGAGTCTGGAACCAGCCTTTGAATTGCTGCCTGATCGCCCGGTGCCGTTCACCAATATTAAACCGTATTACAAACGGGACACCCTTGTGATCCATGAAGGTAAGGCGGGGCTGACCGGACTGATCGAAAACGGGCAGGCAGACTTTAAACCCTTTGACCAGCAAATTGATATTTCTTTTTTCCGGCAATACATCGCCCTGCGCGACAGCTATATGGAACTGTACGCGAAGGAAGCGGAAACCTTGCAGGTGCAGCCGCATCTCCGGGTGTTGCTCAACCGGAATTACGAAAACTTTACCGGCAAATACGACGACCTGAATAAAGGCCGTAACCGGAACCGGATATTACAGGATGCCGCTTTAGGTTTTGTGGTGCTTTCGTCTTTGGAAAGGCGCGAAAATGAGGCCTGGACAAAAGCGGATATCTTCTTTGGGCCGGTGTTTTCGCAGCAGGAAGAACTCCACACAGATGATCCCGCCGAAGCTTTGGCCCGCAGCCTGAATGATAAGGGCATTGTTGATCTGGACTACATGAGCACCATGACAGGTCTGGATGAATATGCGATCATCCGCCAGCTGGACGGCAAAATATTGATGAACCCCATCAACCGCGCCTGGGAAACCAACGATAGTTATCTGTCAGGTAATGTCGTTCAAAAGCTTTCGATTGCTGAACAGGCGGCCAAAGTCAATCCCGATGATCTACAGATCGCCCGGAGTCTCGCAGCGATCAGGCGGGTACAGCCGGAAAAGATACCCTTTGAACTGCTCGACTTTAACCTGGGTGAACGCTGGATGCCGGTGGATTATTACCAGCAATTTGCCAGCGACCTGTTTGGGCTGGACACGCATATCGAATACTTTTCCTCGGCTGATGCTTTTAAGGTTAGTTACAAAAATGGCAACGCCAAGACCGACGAGGAATTTGCGATCATGCCGAAGTCCGGCATTAAAATGAAAGGTGCCGCGCTATTAGAACATGCGCTGGAAAACACCAGTCCCTATTTCAGCTACAAGGTGGGGTCAGGTGATACGGCGGTCAGGCTCCCGGATAACGAAGCCATCCAGTTAGGCCATCAGAAAATTGAGTCGATCCGCAGCCGCTTTGAGGAATGGCTGCGCGAATTGCCGGGCAGCGAAAAGAATATCATTGAGGATTTATACAACAAAACCTTCAATTGTTATGTACTGCGCGAATATGATGGCAGCCATTTAGCCTTTCCCGGCCTTGACCGCAAGGCATTGGGCATTGAAGATTTGTACAGTTCGCAGCGGAATGCCGCCTGGCGCATCATACAAAACCGTGGCGCTTTGATCGATCACGAAGTTGGTTTGGGTAAAACGCTTACGATGATCGTCGCCGCGCAGGAAATGAAACGTTTAGGTATTGTCCAAAAGCCGATGGTCCTGGGGCTCAAAGCAAATGTCGGGCAGATCAGCGATACCTACCGCAAGGCTTATCCAAACGCGAAAATACTGGCGCCTGGTGAAAATGATTTTACGCCGGTCAAAAGGCAAGCGCTCTTTCACCAGATCAAGAATAATAATTGGGACTGTATCATCCTGACGCACGACCAGTTCGGCAAGATCCCGCAATCACCCGAAGTGCAACAGCAGATATTGGAAGCCGAGCTGGATAATATTGACGCCGACCTTGCCACCCTTAAATCTTTGGGAGGCGAAGTTTCGCGCTCGATCCTCAAAGGACTGGAACTCCGCAAGAAGAACCTTGACGCCAAATTGGAGGGCGTATTATATACACTTGAAAATAAAAAAGACACCGGCATCGACTTCCTGGAAATGAATATCGACCATCTGTTTGTGGACGAATCGCATAAATTCAAGAATCTGACCTTTACCACCCGGCATAACCGCGTGGCAGGTTTGGGCAACCAGGATGGCAGCCAGAAGGCTTTGAATATGCTTTTTGCGGTCAGGACTTTACAGCAAAAGTTCGACGCAGATTTGTGTGTGACCTTTCTATCCGGTACACCAATTTCCAACAGTCTGACGGAAATGTATTTGATCTTCAAATACCTGCGGCCAAACGAGTTGGAGCGCCAAAGCATCGGGAACTTTGATGCGTGGGCAGCGGTATTTGCGAAAAAGACAACCGACTTTGAGTTTTCGGTAACCAACCAGATCACGGCTAAAGAACGCTTCCGCCACTTTATCAAGGTGCCGGAACTGGCACTGTTTTATAATGAAATTACGGATTACAAAACGGCCAAACACATCAACCTGGATAAGCCGGAGCTTTCGGAGACATTAGTCAACATTCACCCGACACCCGACCAGCAGGACTTTATCAAAAAGCTGATGAAATTTGCCGAGACGGGTGACGCTACTTTATTAGGGCGTCCGCGCCTGACCGCCGAGGAAGATAATGCCCGGATGCTGATCGCCACCAATTACGCGAAGAAAATGTCGGCGGATATGCGCCTGATTGACCCGGATTATGAAGACCACCCGGATAATAAGGTCAATGTATGCGCCCGGAAGGTTGCGGAAGTTTACAACGTGAGCACTGAGCATAAAGGCACGCAGATCTTATTCAGCGACATCGGCACGCCAAAGCCCGGCCAGTTCAATATTTATGATGCGCTGAAGGAAAAACTGGTGCGGGATTTCGGGATACCGGCACACGAGATCACCTATATTCACGATTGGACCGACCGGCAAAAGTCGGAACTGTTCCGAAAAATGAATGCCGGTGAGATCAGGCTGTTATTAGGCAGTACGGAAAAAGCTGGCACCGGCCTGAATGTACAGGCGCGTGTATTAGCCATGCATCATTTTGATACACCGTGGCGTCCGAGCGATCTGGAGCAGCGCGATGGCAGGGGCGCACGTCAAGGAAACTGGCTTGCCAAAAAGTTCTACGATAACAAGGTGCTGAACTTTATTTATGGCGTGGAGCAATCATTGGATGCCTATAAATTCAACCTGCTCAAAAACAAGCAGACTTTCATTTCGCAGATGAAGAACTGCGAACTGAACGTGCGGACGCTGGATGAAGGGGCGCTGGACGAAAAAAGCGGTATGAACTTCTCCGAGTATATTGCCATCCTTTCCGGTGACACCACGCTTTTGGAAAAAGCAAAGGTGGAAAAGAAGGTGGCGCAGTTGGAAGGCTGGAAATCGGCCCACTTCCGTGAAGTCGCCCGAAACCGTTACAGCCTGGAAGCCGCTGAGAAAAGGTTGGGCGAAATTAAAGGCACGATGGATGGTCTGCTCCGGGACGAAGCGCTGTACAATTCACAATTGAAGCATAATAAGGAGGGCAACAAACTCAACCCAATTCAATTGACGGATTTTCCATCTGCTGATGCCGAAGCATTGGGCAATAAGATCATCGCGCTTTACCGGGGCTGGCAGCCGGGCAAGGGTGAACCGGAAGAACAGCAGATTGGTACACTTTACGGATTTAACCTCTATATCCGCCAGCAGCGCGAGGGTTACGAAGACCAGGGGTTGTTCAAATACCGGATGCAAAACCACCTGTTTGCCGAAGGGCCGGGCGGCATCAAATACCAGGCTAACGGCGGGAACCCTAACATCGACAACCCCAAGCTGGCAGCCCGTTATTTTCTGAACGCCATTGATAAGGTAATCGGCTTACGGGAGAAATATGAAAAGGAACAAACCGAACTACTTGCGGAGGTGCCGACCCTAACGGAACTCAGCCAGAAGACCTTTGAAAAAGAACAGGAACTGGTCGAACTGCGGGTAGAGCTGCGCAGGCTGGAACAGGAGATCGCCGCTAAGATCAGGGAAACACAAATGAAAGCCGTCCCGGAAGATGAACAGACTGAAGAACTCACTGTAGAACAAACACCAAATAATAGACTCGACCATTCCGATAACCTGCGGCCTTTGCGTGCTACCACTTTCGAACAACATGATTATCCGGCACAGGGAATCAATTAACTCAATTAATAATCAGTAATATGGAAGAACGGCGTAAGCCTTCCTGGCTTCCTTTTGAAATCAAATAATATGGAAGAAACGCATGAGCAGCATAAGCTGCACGGCTTTATGCAATGCCTGATCTATGTCTCCATTACGCTGGAAGCCGCCATTTTTGTTTATTTGAAAGCCCCGTTCTGGGGCTTTTTTATTGGACCTCTGGAAAAGCTGAGCCATGTGCTTATTTACAGCAATTTGCTGTACAGCAAGCTTGCAACGCTGTTTTTGATCTGCCTGGTCAGCATCGGCACTTTAGCCAAAAAGAAACAGGAGCTTGACCCGAAACTGCATATTCTTTATCCGCTGGCTTTAGGGCTCTTGCTGTTTTTTGGCGCGGCTTTTTTGTATGGCCTTGCCGGTTCATTAGCATTTGCCTTTACCACCTGGTGGGATCTGGGCTATATGCTTTGTTCGCTGTTCGGGGCAATCCTGATCAGCATGTCGATGGATAACGTTTCCAAAATGATTCGTTCCGGTTTAGGTAAAGATATTTGGAACGTGGAAGGCGAAAGCTTTATGCAGCCGGTTAAGCCGGTCGTTACGCCTTATTCGGTAAACATACCGATGTTGTTTTATTTCAAAGGCAAGGTACGGAACGGCTGGATCAACCTCGTCAATCCGTTTCGCGCTACCATTTTAATTGGGACCCCAGGTTCGGGCAAATCCTTCGGTATCGTTAATCCTTTTATCCGCCAACTGATCGCCAAGGAGTTTTGTTGCTGTGTCTATGATTATAAGTTTCCCGACTTAGGCAAAATAGCTTATTACCATTACCTATTGGCCAAGCAGCGGGGTAAGTGCGAGGGTTATGACTTCCACGTCATTAATTTGAACGATGTCGAGCGTAGCAGGCGCACCAATCCTTGGCGCAGTGATTACCTGAAGACTTTAGCGGATGCTTCCGAAAGCGCGGAGGGATTAGTAGAAGCCATGAAAAAAGGCGACAAAAGCGGCGGCAGCGACCAGTTCTTTACGCAGTCCGCGGTCAACTTTTTAGCGGCTTGTGTCTATTTTTTTAGTAAACATGCCGGTGGAAAATATTCCAGTTTGCCGCATGTATTGTCCTTCCTGAACCACTCCTACGAGGATATTTTTAATACCCTGTTTTCGGAGCCTGAACTGGTTTCGCTGTTATCGCCATTCAAAACGGCCTATGTCGCTAAAGCATTCCCGCAATTAGAGGGGCAGATCGGTACGCTGAAAATATTCATATCCCGTCTGGCCACGAAAGAGACTTTTTGGGTGTTTTCCGGTGATGATTTTAACCTGAAGATTTCCGACAGGAACACACCCGGCATGGTCGTACTGGCCAATGATCCGAGTACGCAGAACATCAATTCCGCCTGCTATTCGGTGGTGATGAACCGCCTGACCAAGCTGATAAACAGCAAGGGGAATCTGCCATCGGCTTTGATCATTGACGAAATTCCAACTTTATATATTTATAAGATCGACAACCTTCAGGCAGTTGCCAGATCGAATAAGGTGGCCATTCTGATGGGTTTGCAGGAATTACCGCAATTTAACCAGCATTACGGAAAAGATACCGCTGCTACCATTACGGCCGTCGTCGGCAACGTGCTGGCCGGTTCCGTCCGCAACAAAGAAACCCTTGACTGGCTGGAACGCATATTTGGTAAAAATAAACAAATTGGCGAAAGCCTCTCCATTGACCGCAATAAAACCTCTACTTCCTTGCAAGAGAAACTGGAGCCATTGATCCCGGCGGGTAAGATGGCCTCTTTAAATACGGGGGAAATGGTGGGGCTGATCGCTGCTGATGTGCAGGAGGTTTATACGGGTAAGTTTGAGACTTCGGCCATCAACTGCAAAGTAAACCTGAATGCCGCTGAGCTTGCGGCAGAAGAAGCCGGGTACCGTGACTTGCCGATTTACTATGACTTCGCAGGCCGCAAGGACGACGTGTTGCGGGAAAACTTTATGCGCATCAACAGCGAGGTCGATGCGATTGTGGCCAGCTTCCGAAAGCCGGTTCCACAGGTGCAGGTCATCCCCAAGGGCAGCATGAAAGCGCCCGGTAAATAACTATTTATCCATTTAACGAATTAACCCATGAACAAACACGATGAGCTGTCCGGCACGTTTGTGCTGGTGCACCCCGACCTTGTATATGACCCGGAAGAAAGGAAAAACCGGATCGGCATAATTGCTTCTGCTGAACTGGAAAACGACAATGTGATGGTCAGTTTTGGCAAAGATGGCCAGTCATTATTTTCAGCAGATGCGCTTTTGGTGTTGCGTAGGCACAACGACATTAGCTTTGATGCGATGAGGGATCATCACCAAATCTCTGCGGAGGATTTTAAGGATTTACTAAAAATCAGCCTTTTAGCCAATTCTTCCCTGACGAAAGATCACCGGCAGGCTATTGAAATTGCCGGGGAAAACCGAACGGCACTGGAGTACAGCATGGCTTCGCTGGAAGAAGAATTGGGGTTGAAGCAGGATTACAGCATTGGGCGCTAACCGATATGGACGATTTTGATTTCTTTAAAATGTCCGGCGCAAACGACAAGCTGCGGGGCGTGGTGGTGTTCGTACATCCTGAGCTGGTAGCTGATCCATTGGGCAAACGCAACCAGGTCGGCGTGATCAGCGAAACAGACATCGGCCTTGATAATATTTACGTGGACTTCCGGGATAAAGTCGGGCTTTTCTCCGCAGACGCACTGTTCACTTTTCTACCTGCGGATCAAATACAGCAAAACCTCGTCAACCTGGCGGATAATCAGTTATCGGAAGAATTCAAGGCGTTGCGACGCGTTGAGTTGCTCGTGCGCTATGGTAATGTTACCGAAAAGATCAAAGCCATGCAAACTGCCCGTGACCACCCAGCAATTCAACCTTTGTGTGTCGAAATTTTAAAAAATCAGCTTTCCCGGGACGTTTCTAATCAATACGGACGATGCTTAAATTTCTTTGCTGCTGCCTACTGGCTCTGCCGCTGCGGCATTTGGAACTTACTTCGGACTACGGATATCGTATTCACCCGGTTACAGGCCGGTTAAGTTTTCATTCGGGCATTGACTTGCGCGCCCATCGAGACACTGTTTTTGCAGTTATACCTGGGCGTATAGATTTCGTGGGGTATGACCCCGTAACCGGCGTACATATCCGGCTGATTAGTGGCGACTTCACTGTGCTTTACGGCCACCTATCCCAGGTCTTTGTATTGGCTGGCGATTCGGTGAATTCATGTATGCCATTAGGCGTTACGGGGTCATCCGGACGAGTGACCGGCGAGCATCTGCATTTCAGCGTCAGCTTCAGACAGGCTGCTGTCAACCCGCTGCTATTTTTGCGGGGCTTAACAAATAATCAATTAACAAATTAAATAAGGAAAACCCATGAGTACACCTTTTAAACCCCTGTCCGAACAGATCACAGGAAAAATGATCGCGGACCTGAAAGCCGGAACTTCCATCTTTCAACGGCCCAACAACAGCATGAATTCGGCTTTGCCGTTCAACATCGAAAGCGGCCACCGCTATGCCGGGCCTTCGGCATTGATCCTCTTAATGCAGAAGCGGGATGACCCGCGCTGGGGCACCTCCAACCAGGCCAACCGCAACCATACGGCGGTGGTCAAAGGCGCAACCGGCACGCTGATCCAGTTTATGTCCAATTATGAATATCAGAAAATGGTCGATGAGCATGGAGTGCCTGTTTTGAAAGAAAACGGCAAGCAGCGCACCGAACGGATCAAGCTGGAGGAACCCAAACAAGTAGATGCCTGGTTGTTCAATGGTGAGCAGATGCGCAACATCGAAAAATGGGAAAAAGAGCCAAATATACTGTCACCTGCAGAACGTGCGCAGCTCATTTTGGACAACAGCAAGGCGGTGATTGAAAATGGCGGCGATGATATGTTCTATGACAAGCAGATGGATGCGATTATCATTCCCGAAATGGAACAGTTCGCCAGCCCGGAACAATACTATGCCGAGGCTTTGCACCAGCTGGCACATTGGACGGCTGCCGAAGACAGGCTGAACCGTCCGCTGGTCGGCGAGGCGGGTGAATTTGTGATGATCCGTGAGGAATTGCGGACTAATCTTGCCTCTTTGCTACTAAGCAAAGAACTGAACCTGCCTTATGAACTTAATTACCATGAGGGTTTTATCAATTCCTGGGCACAGGTAATGAAGGATGAGCCTTCCGAATTGTTCAAAGCGGCTTCCGACGCGCAAAAGATTGTGGATCATATTTTAGGATTTGAGCAGCAGATCGAGGAAAAACAGGAGGCGGACCAAAGTGCGCAGGCAGAAAATGCGAATGTAACCGGAAACGGAGCCGAAAGTGGGGTCGATACACCAAAGATCGATCCGGCCAAACTCACCGAAGGCGAGGTCATACCCCATAACGGCACCGAGTTTAAGGTGATTAAGGCGCAGAAGAACAACGTTTACCAGATGCAGGATTTGGGCAGCGAACGCAAATTTAAGATGAGTTCCAAAGATGTGCTGTTTAATGAATTACTGGACGCCCGTAACAACTCGCAGGAGGTTACTATTGACCGGGGCGCTTCTGCGGAAGAAGCCGCTTACCATGAAACCGAGGCCGTTGAACAATTCCTGGATGAACAATACCAGATAGAACGCTAAAAGCTATGCTCAGACAACAATTTAAAAGAGAGGAACTCCCGATGGAGGAACTCCAAAAACTTGGGTTGGCAGACTGGAATGTCCTGCATATCGATGATGATGACCTGGCAGCTTTGCTGGCTGGGCGGCGAACCGATATGCTGCGTTTGGAAAATCTCGAACAGCAGGGTTTGCATATTCCGGCATTGGATGCGAAACTATCGCTTCGCCGTAATGAAAATGGAAGCGTCGAGTTGTTGGCCCACCCGATTTATAAATTTGCCGAAGGCCCGGAATACCTGACCGATACCGAAAAGGAAAGCCTGGAAAAAGGCGAAGTGGTGAATGTAGTCAAGACCATTAGTGACGGTGAAGGCGATAAACGCGAAGTGCTGGTAGAATTTGATAAGGATACCAATGAGTTTATTACCGTCGATACCGGGAAGATTTTTCCGCCGGATGAAATTAATGGCATCCCGCTGACGCAGCAGCAAAAGAAAAATTACCGCAGAGGTAAGGAAGTCGAAACCGAAGACGGTACGACCATCCAGTATTCCGCCAAAGATAAGCAGGCCATTCGTGCCGACCGTTTGGCTTTAATCGCCTCGGTGCTGATAGATGGCGGTGTTTCTTATGTGCTGTTCAAAGGTTTGAATGCCTTGTTTAATAAGACACAGCATAAGGAGCCGGGCAAAAACTTCCATAAAGCTTTGGAAAAATTGAAAGAAGTTGAGGCGAGGCAGGCTGCGCCAACTATTAAAGCGGAACCCGGTGAGGACGAGGAACAGGCCGAAACGATCAGCCGCTGATGCACGCTTATTTTACCCGTTTAGGTATCAGGCCGGAAGTGCAAAGTTTCTTCCGGCCATTTTATCGTTCTGACGATTTGGGTAACCTGGTCTTTGCTTATGGTGACGAAACGGAACACTTCGGCTTTGCGTTTCACCGGGTGCCGGTGACGGATTGGTTTTGGCTGGCAGGCAATTTGCATTTTTCACAAGTCCGGCTGGTCATCCTGTCCGCTTCGGCACTCGACGCCGTTTCCTGGCTGAACAAAAAAGCGGCTGCCTTTCCGCAGATCGAAAATCTGTTGTTCGTAAGTATGGGAGCTGGTGTAAGTGACGTGCAGTTGTTGTGGATCAGGAAGCATCTGGCGGGTAAGCAGTTCCGGCTCTTGTTCGGGCGGGATTTGCTGGGGCGCATGGCTGATGTAAAGCTGGCTGCTGCAATAAAGGGCTGGCCTTTGTCGGTTTATTTAGGTGCAGGTGAGCAAGTGACTGTCAGTTTTCGTTCCCGCATTTTTTCTTTCAGGCAGGAAAACTTCCGCCTTGCTGCTTTTGAGAAGGCAGCCGGGATACGGTTTGGCGTTGCGACCGATAAGCCGAAGTTATACAATACTTTTTTTGACGAGCTGAAGGCGGAAGCCGGGCTTTTGATCTGATTTAATCTTAATTTTTATGGAATCTGTTATGATGGATGGGCCGCAGGTGATCACGATCCGGCCTGCGCGTATTTTTGCTTTTGTGCATGTCATGGCGTTTATGCTGTGCAGCCTGGGCTTTTTGTTGCTGGCCTGGCGCTTATGGCCGGGGCTGGTCTGGACAAGTTTATTGTCTGCCGTATTCGGGCTTTACCGCTTTTGGTTTATCCGCTGCGTTTGTTATACCATCACGCCGGAGATCATTCGCATCAGGCGGGGGATCTTCTTTAAGCGCACCGATCAGATAGAGTTGTATCGCGTGAAGGATTACATTTTGACGCAGCCGTTTCTGTTACAAATTTGCGGTTTGATGAACCTGACTTTGAAAAGTACCGACCCGGAAAATCCCGTCATCTGGCTGCGGGGCATACCGGCCTCCGATCTCGTGGACACGCTGCGCGGCTATGTACAGCAGGCCCGGCTGAACAATAAAATCTATGAGATCAATTAAACTATTTGCCAAAAAAGTAGTCAAATAACTAATAAATTTAGTATCTTTAGATATAAAACATGCGGGTATTTTAACCAATTTGCCCGAGGTTGCTTAGCAAGAAATTCGATCTTTTTACTGTAATGAAAACGTTTGTCTATTTAGTGTTTACCTGTTTTATTTCTACCGGCGCTTTTATGGGTGCCTTGTATTCCAAAACGCCATTCCTGCTGTATGCAGTGGGCTTCGGGATCTGGGCGCTGTTCCTATGGGGTGTTTATCGCCGGATGAAAAAAAATGATGAGCGCCGCAGCATGGAGCGCCAGTTCCAGGACTATATGCGTTACCAGGTGCGTAAGCCCGCACGCTAAAAATTTAATATTGACCCGCTGCCACCGCAGCGGGTTTTGTTTTACCCCAAATTTTGATTTATGCCGAATTGGTGCTCCAACAGTGTGGTGTTTTCCGCTGATGACCAGACCCTCGAAAAGATCAGGGAGATGTTTGCAGAAATAGAGCAGAAACAACAACAGGATGAAAAATATCACCTGCCCGATTTTGTTACTGAGGATAAAGGCTATATGCAGGATATTATCATCGACAAAAACCGGATCACTTTTGAAACCCGGTGGGTTCCCAATATCGAAACCTTGCTGGAAATCGCCAACTTCTACCAGGCGGGGTTTGTATGTAAATATGATGAAATGGCCAATGGGATATTTGGCGAAGCACGTTATGACCGCAGCACCCTTGTTACGGTTAACCTCGATATGGAGGATTTTAGAGCCGTCCGTTATGATAAACTGCAAAAAGGTTACCCATGCGGCGAGCAGATTTTTGAATATGAGGGCGACTTGCTGGATTACCTGCTTGAGCAGAAAATGCAGGATAATAACGTCATCGAATTAACGGTACGGTAGATGTAACAACGGTCGTCCGTTAGAGTACATTAAACCATTTTTTTGTATTTTTGTGCCATTATAGCAGGCGTTTCTTCGCCTGCTTGTGATAAGGTTTAGGTTAAAATCCCCAAGCAGCGAGTGTAAGGGGATTTTTATTTACCACCTATTGCCATCAATTTCTTCATTTGCGCCTCCGCCGGAACTACGGAATTCGCGCCTCGGCCGCTGAAAATTATTTGATTTTTCCTGTTCTTTCTGTTCTGCCTCTTTCAGGGCAATCTTTCTGCCATAAACTTCTTTCCCGTCCAATGCGGCAATCGCCGCTTTTGCCTGGTCCCTGACCGGCATCTCGATAAATCCCCACCCCGTTCTTTTTCCTGTTTCCTTATCTGTCATTAATTTGATTGAACCGACCTGCCCGAATTGCGTCAATAGCTGCTTCAGTTCTGGCTCTTCCATTTTATGAGGCACATTTGCAATAAAAATCTTCATAGGCTTAGTATTATTTTACTCGTTCGATAATGCGGAGCGTCAGGATGTTAGCGGTCAGGTTATGCATCGGGCATACCAGCACGCCGTCCTTTTCCAGCATAGCCGTACCGAGGTGCGGGCACTTGCGCCCTTTGCAATAGCTGCCCATATAAGCCGCATACCATTGTTCATACAAGGCCAGGCCCTCTGTGTTAATGGTATGGCTGGGAAAGGACAGGCCGGTTTCCGCCCGTTCACATTTCAGGGTGTGGCTGACCAGCCCGGCAAAATCGTAAGTGTTTGATCCGTCTGCCAGGATCACGGTGCGGGTTAAACCGCAATCGATTTGCAGGCGGTGCCTCATACGCGGGTGGATCTCAAATCTGCCGTCAATGTGATAATGTCGGTGCGGGAAATTAAACTGCGTGTCCATGTGCGCCTGTTCAAAGACAGGAATGGCATAGACCCGCCCGTCCTCCTTCAGTCGGATCTCCGCACAAGGTACTACATAGTTTTCTCCGACTTGATAATCCATAATCTAAAATAACAAAAATTGGCGGACAAAACAGATCTGGGTCGAAACAGATTGATAAACCGCTTGTTGGTATTTCCAGCTATTTGCTAACTTTAACTAATGTTTGAGGATAACCTTGTTTTCGAGATCGAATATGATGGGAAGGCCGTCAGGGTCAGCGAACATTATATCGGTGAGCGGCGTGTCTTTCATGTTGATTTGCCGCTACGTGGCAAGCCCCTGGTATTGACCGTTGCAGAAGGGCCTAAAGGAAAGTTCTGGACATCAGTTCCGCAGGGCAGACAGGAAGATGCGGAAAAGGTTGGTCCTTTAATTGCATGGTATTTTAAGAACAAGAAAAATAAAGCATAAGGATATGTGTTATTACAACGGACAGAAAGTGACCAAAGCGGAATTCATCAAATTGAAGGCGCTCGAAAAGGCGGTGAGCCGCTATAATTTTTTGAATGTCGGGGTGCATAATGGTTTTAACTATGCGCCTTGTGCCATATTGGTAGCTACGGAGGACGGCAAGGAATTCGACATTGTGCAGGCCGAATGGGGCTATGTACCCGGCTATATCAAAACGCGCGCGGAGGCTAATATCTTTCGGGCGAAATATACGACGCTGAATTTCAAGTCCGAGAATCTCTTCAAGAAAGAGGACGGCAAGCCTTCGATGTGGGCTTCAGCCGCCAGGAACCGCCGCTGCCTGGTACTCTCTACAGGGATCGTCGAATCACGTCACATTCCCAAGATCGGCAAGAAGGGTCAGGAATTGAAGGCAACCATCAAATACCCTTATCAGGTGAGCGTTAAAGATCAGGAATATTTTTTTATGCCAGGTTTGTATAATGAGTGGCTCGACCCCGAGACCACCCAATTCGTGACTACAGTGGCCATCGGTATTACGAAAGCGAATGACCTCATGAAGCAAATCCATAACACCAAGCTGCGTATGCCGACGATATTAACGGAAGACCTGGCCTGGGAATGGCTGATGGAGAAACCAGGCGAAGAACGGTTACAGCTGATTGCGCGGACGCAGATCCCTTCCCGTTTGTTGGAATATTGTACTATTGATCCTGATTACCGGAAAGCACTGGAGGCGACGCCGCGCGATTTCGATGAGCTGCCAGCGCTGAATACTTCCTATTTGTACCGTGAGGAACTGGAGTTCGATCACTGGCCTGCGCCGTCATTCGAGCCGGAACCGCTGGCAGACGAAGCGGTCATCAGCGAACAAACAGTCTTGTCCGGCCGTCCGGGAAACTTAACCCTGTTTTAACCGCCAGTTATTTAAAATTCCGGCTTTTAGGAAAGGGACGTTGCAGATCCTCGGCGGATAGGACGTTTTCAAAATAGGCATCCGCGTAAGGATCGATCTTTTTGGCTGCCGTCGAATTTTTGAGCTGTCTGGCTTCTGCCGCCTTATTATGCGTAAGCTGACCGATGAGCCGGGAGTAGTCATAACATTTAGTGACGATCAGATGCGTGCTGCCGCCTTCCTGTTGAACCCGTCCTTCAACGCACAGCACATCCGAATACAAAATCTCCTTTGTGAATTTCTTAAAGTTTTGTTTAAAGACCACCAGGTTGCAGGTGTCTTCCTCATCTTCCAGGGTAATAAAGCATACGCCTTTCGCGGTTCCCGGCCGCTGGCAGAACAACATGATCCCGGCCAGTCGAACATAAGTACCGTTCGGTACGGCCTTGACCTGCCGGGTGGTCAAAGCTCGAAGCTTTTGCAGTTGCGGGCGCAGGAAACTGAGCGGGTGGGCTTTGATGGATAATCCGGTGGTCGCATAGTCCTGTAGCACATGCTCTGAAAGCTGCATAAAGGGCAACAGCAGCTGCGGTTCAAAGGCACTGTTGGAGGCCTGTCCGGTAAACAAACCGATGGGCCGGTCTTTCAGCGCTTCTGCTTCCCAAAGCGCCTGTCTCCGGTCAAGCCCGATGGAACGGAAAGCATCGGCTTTAGCCAGCATGACAATTCCTGCCTGTGACACACCGGCTTCAGCCAGCTGCTCCATGCGGGTAAAGGCCTTCGTTCTTGCTGCGGTCAGGAAATGGCTGTCTTCTTCACGTAAGCCCTTGACCTGCCGGAAGCCAAGGCGCAACGCGCAGAATTTGCCTTTAGTTTCTTCCAGCGTATAATCCCATTCGGAATGGTTGATGTCGATGTTACGTAGCGAAACGCCGTGCTTATAAGCATCGCTCACCAACTGTGCCGGCTGGTAAAATCCCATAGGCTGGCTGTTGAGGATCGCGGCGGCAAATACATCAGGGTAATAGCATTTGATCCAGCAGGATACATAGACCAGGTGGGCGAAACTAATGGCGTGGCTTTCCGGGAAACCATAGCTGCCGAAACCTTCCAATTGCTTGAAGATGCGTTCGGCGAATTCACGGCTGTAACCGCGGGCGATCATGCCGCCGATCAGCTTATGCTCAAACTTGCTGACCAGGCCATTAAACTTGAAGGTCGCCATGCTGCGGCGCAGCAGGTCGGCTTCGGTCGGCGTAAAGCCCGCCGCGACAATGGCCAGTTCCATCGCCTGCTCCTGGAAAAGTGGGATACCGAGCGTACGTTCCAGTATCGCTTTGATCTCGTCGGATTCATAAGTGACTGCTTCCAGGCCCTGCCGTCTTCGGATATAGGGATGCACCATGTCGCCCTGTATCGGGCCCGGGCGGACGAGCGCCACCTGGATGGCCAGGTCGTAAAAGTTTTTAGGCCTGAGCTGTGGTGCCATAACCATCTGCGCGCGGCTTTCCACCTGGAAAGTTCCGGCGGTATCGGCTGCGGTTACCATTTCAAAAACCTTCGGGTCATCCTGCGGGATATTCGCCAGCGTCAGGTCAAGTCCATGGTGCTTTTTGGCCAGGTCAAAAGCCTTGCGGATGGCGGTTAGCATACCGAGCGAAAGGAGGTCGACTTTCATGAAACCGAGCGCGTCGATATCATCCTTGTTCCACTCGATATTCGTCCGGTTGATCATGCGCGCATGGAATACCGGGCAGAGGTCGCTGAGTTTACCCTGCGTGATCACAAATCCACCCGTGTGCTGGCCAAGCTGGCGCGGGAAGCCGATGAGCTGGCCCGTCAGCTGGATCACTTTCCGTAAGTGCCGTTCTTTCGGGTTTAGTCCGAGCTTAATGATCGTCTCTTCATCGATATGCTCATCCGCCAGTTCCCCGAAGGCCTTGGACAATTTTTTAACCGTGTCTACCTGCAAACCCATCGCACGCCCGACATCCTGGATTGCGCCTTTGCTTTGCAATACGGTTACGGTCGGAAGGATGGCCGCACGGTCACGGCCAAAACGTCTGAATACATATTGCATGACTTCTTCCCGGCGCTCATGCTCAAAGTCCACATCAATATCCGGTGGTTCGGGCCGGTCATCAGACATAAAGCGCGAGAACAGCAGCCGGTACTTCATCGGGTTGACCGGCGTGATGCCCAGGCAGTAACACATGGCCGAGTTGGCAGCCGAACCCCGGCCCTGGCAAAGGATCTTTTGCGAACGCGCCCAGGCGACATAATCGTGCACCGTCAGGAAATATTTGGCATGACCGCGCCGCTTCACAAAATCCAGCTCAAAGCGCAGTTGCTTCTCTAGTTTGGGTGCCAGCTTTTCGCCAAAGAATTCATGTGCGCCTTTAAAGGTGACCTCGGCCAGGTAATCATCGGCGGTCATCCCTTCAGGCACCAGCTCATCCGGATACTCGTATTGCAGACTTTTTAAGTCGAAGTTGCAGGCATCGGCAATCTTTTGGGTGTTGGCAATAGCATCAGGATAAGCATGGAACAAACGCTCCATTTCCTTTGCATCTTTCAGATAACGCTCCGCGTTCTGGTGCAGCAGGTAACCGGCATTAAAGATGGTTCGCTTAGCCCGTACACAGGTGAGTACGTCCTGTAATTCGCGGCGTGAGGGATCATGATAATGCACATTATTGGTAGCGACCAGTGGGACCTCCAGTTCGGACAGCAGGAACAGTCGTTTCGCATCGCCGTCAGCAAAGGTGCGCGAAGCTGCGATATACAGGTTTTTAAGGTTTTCGCGGTATTCGGCTACCTCGTTTTTGAATTTTTTGGGCAGCTCAAAATCGGCAGTGATCTTATCCGGCGGGATGATGACAAAGATACTGCCTTCCGCGTATTCGTAAACGTCCTGCTTATGGAGATAGCATTTCTCTTTTTCGGCCCGCAGGTTGCCTAAAGTGAGCAGCCCCGACAGCCGCGAGTAAGCCGCCTGGTCGGTCGGGTAAGCCAGCAGGCTCGGCCCGTCCAGCAGATCGAGCCGGACAGCTGGAATAAATTTAATGCCGCGATCTTTGGCAACGACGTAAGCACGGACGACACCGGCAAAGGTATTACGGTCGGTGAGCGCAATAGCGGTGTAGCCGAGATCAGCCGCCGTATCGACGAGTTCCTCCGGGTGGCTGCCGCCGAGCCGGAAGCTGAAATTGCTCGTGACTTGCAGCTCCGCGTAACTCATGGGAAATATCCGTGAATGAACCAGCGCCGCGTTTGGCCCGGTAAGTCATTAGGTGTGCCGAACAGCCAGTAGCGCATCCCTTCTTCATCCTCCGCGACGTAATAATCCCGATAGCCGCCGTCCTCGATCCACCATTCATGGCTGATGCGTTCCGGCCCGTCGGCATTTATGATGATGTGCCGTTCATGACGGTAGACAAATTGCCTGGGCGCGTAATCCGGTGTCAGCGCCATCGCCTCGATGGGTTCCGGCGGCTCCAGTAATTGCACCGGGCGGATATGGTCCTCCGGCCAGTCGCTTTCCGGTTTTTGCGTCAGGTCTGCCGTGGTACCTGCGGCACGTTCCGGCCAGTGGCGCTCCTGCGGCAGGTAGCGATGAATATGATCATTGCCGACACGGGCGGCCACATTGTCGAGCAATTCCGCCACCTGTTCGCTGTCCGCCGACGGCTTGCCGTTCCAGAGCAGGTTCTGCTTTTCGCTGGCCGGTTCGGTTTTTGGTGCGTCCAATATAAACAGCTCGATGCCCAAACCCGGCGCTACCTGATCAAACTGCAAAGCGAACAGTTTAAAAATATGATCCGTGCGCTGGCTGGGATGGTTGGTGCCGATGGTTAGCTGGCCCGATTTGCCATCGATGCGCAGGTAGGTCAGTACGGCACTGCGCAGACCCAGACCTTCGCCGTAGAGCCGTTTGCAAAGCTGGTCAATAAGCGTATGCACGGTTGTTTCGATAACTTCGCGGGTGCGTATCGGTTCGAGCAGCGTGATCCGTTCACTGTAAGGTACCGCTTCTTTCAACGGTAACAAAAATTCCGCTTCCTGCCCGAGCGCCTGGTACAGCCGCAGCACGATACTGGCTCCAAAGCGGCGCTTCAGCACGGATTTGGGCAGATGAATAAAACTGCCGACCTGGTAGAAACCAAGCTGGTTGAGTTTGATCAATAATTCGGTGGCCAGACGTAAGGATGCCGGTGGCAGCGGCATAAGCGCGTTGCGCTGGCCTCCGGGCGGAACGATCAGCCCGCTTTCTGCGCAGCGCGCTACGGCCCAGGCGCAGCCGATAGTATCGGCCATGCCAGGCCGGATTGTATAACCGAGGCCGCGCAGACGGCTGACCATATCTTTCAAATATTCCATTTCGCCACCCTTCAGGTGCGTGCAGCCAGTTACATCCAACAGCAGCCCGTCGGGCGGATCGACCATCACCAGCGGTGTATAGCGCAGGCACCATTCGGCCAGGCCCTTCAATAACTTGATGTTCCGCCCCGGCTTGGCTTCAAAAAGCTGGATGCCCGGTGCAATCACGCGGGCATCGGATGCCGTAATGCCAAATTTGATACCGCAGTGTTCTGCATGAGCGTTCATCGCGGTCACCAGCTGCCTGCCGTGGTCCGGTTCGGTAAACGCCACAGGTAGTTCCCGGAGCGATTTAAGGCGGATGGCCTCCCGGTCGGTCAGTAAATATCTAAACCATATGGATACAAAGCGCTTAGGCATAGCGTTTGGCCTTTTCCGTTTGCGGTTGTTCAATAACCGGCATAAACTGTTTGTTCTTCCACTCCACGTTCCAGCTACCGGGATTGCCATTCTTCACTTTTAAAAGGTCAACCTGCCAGCGCGGATGACCGACACCGGGTATGCCGGGCCGGAGCTGGCTGCGCAGCGGCCTGACCGTCCAGCGCGCGGTACAGGCGGTTGTATTCATTTGCTTAACGTCCTTGCGCAGGATAAAGCCCGTGACCTGGCTTTGCTCGATGGCCAGTTGCAGCCGTCGCGATTCCATAAAAGTGAGTAGCCGCGTTTCGCAAATGACGGCGGCGATACCGTTACACTTCAGCGCTTCCTCGGTCACCCAGAGCACATCCTTCTCACGCGCCACATCGATAAAGATGATGCGGTCGGGATTGACGCCGAAGCGTTTAAGCGCGGGCGGGTAGATGCGGCGGGTATAGCTGACCCAAACGCAGACGCCGCCTTTTTCCAGCAGGGTTTGCAGGATACCGGCGATAAAGCCGCCGATAGCCGCAGTAAATTCGGGCCGTGTACTGATAAATTCATGCAATGCGCCTGTCGGAAACGTTTGATTCGGAAAGGCGCTTTCAATCGCGCCCAGGCCAAAGGACTGCCGTTCTTCCGGAGGTATGGGACGGAACCCTTCCCAGACCTGCAGGTCCTGGCGCAGTTTAGTGATGATCTCCTGTTGTGTCGCTGTCATATCCATTGCTTTTAAAGATCAAAATTGAATTCAGGGAAGCTGATGCCAGCCTCCCGGTTATATTGTCGGATCGCGGCTGCGATCTGGTTAAGTTCCCTGGCGCTGAACAGTTCTTCATCGTCATCTACAAAGGCTTGCGCCAGTTCGGGATAATGAATGGCTTCGTAATAGGCTTCCAAATCCTGCGGGATCACCGGAGGCTGCGGATCTTCGTACTCCACGTTGACATAAACAACGGCACGGCGCTCTCCGGCCGTGACGTCATAACGGCAATAGCCATCCACGTCGGCAAAATTTTGTAGCTGCTCTACCGTGATCGTGAGCGATTTGTTGTCTAATTCGAGTTCAAGAAAAAACGGTACCATACTAATCAAATTTGGGACTATAAAGTTATGCTAATATTTTTAGCATTTTCTTAACCTTTTTTACATTTTTTTCGCGAATTTTGTTTTAATGAAAAATAAGTTGTTCGACGACCTGCCTAAAACGGTGAAGCTCAGCACCGAAAAATGGCTATATATTTTGCCAAATAAAGGCGAGGGGTATTTGCTTTATGATCCCATTAATGAAAAAGAAATGGGGCGCATCCTGATGAATGACGCCGATCAATGGATTTACGATGGTGAACTGCTGAATGTCTACGAAGCGGAAGAAGTGGCGGGTGCGATCACCGGCCATGAAAAAGAAATGGAAGAATTATTAAAGAGCCTGAAGGAAAAGTGATGGAGCAATTGTGTTTTTTCCCCGAGGCTGGTCAAAGTAAGGGCCTGCCTAAAGAGATGCTGGAATATATGCCGGGGCTGTTCAGGAAAGAAGAAAGCGATTACCTACTGGAAAAGTTTATTAAAGAATCACCCTGGAAGCAGCGTGTGCAGAAAATGTGGGACAAGGAAGTGCTGACACCCCGGCTGACGGCCTGGTATGGCGACCGTTTGGAAGAAGAACCGATACCCTGGACGCCGGAACTGCTGATGATCAAAGCAAAAGTTGAACCGCTGGCCGGTGTCACGTTTAACAGCGTCCTGCTGAATTATTACCGCGATGGCAATGACTCGGTGGCGTGGCACAGCGACAAGGAAAATGTGCTGGGCAAACGTCCGGTCATAGCTTCTGTAAGTTTCGGACAGGTCAGAAGTTTCGACATTCGTACCAAAGCTGATCACGGCGAACAATATTCAGTACGACTCGAACATGGTTCTTTCCTGCTGATGAAAGCCGGTCTGCAGGAAGCATTTGAGCACCGCATCGCCAAGTCCGTAAAACCAATGAAAGCAAGAGTTAATTTAACATTTAGAGTCGTAAAGCATGAATATTGAAAAACTCCGGATTGATGGGACTTGCATTTTGGATGCAGACAGCGGAATGCAGTTGCGGGCAATTTCAGTTGACGATGTCGCAGACAACATCCCCTGGATAAGCGGCTGGTTTAAAGACGGAGATGGGAAGCTGATCATTCAAAAGTTCACGGTACTGAATGCAGGTAAGCCCACTTATAGGATGGCAAGTCGGGCCGTTGACTTTTGGGGCGCAAAGGTATTGGGCATTCCCGAAGCAGATGCGATAGAAATGTCACCGGCATTTGGAGCGAATCTGCTCATTCCGGCGGTCCGGCCGGATACGTTAATGCCCGACGGACTTAAACTTTTACCAATGCTTTCAAAGTTCGTTGAATCTTAAATCAGCTCAAGAATCGCCGATTATATATTAATAATATCGTCATAAGTTATTTGTTAATAGCTGATAAACAGTATATTTGAATTAATCAGCCTTATCTGTATGACGCATATAGAATATTTTAATACCTACGAAGAATTGTTAGATTTTCTTTCACGGGAAACGCGGTTTAACCCACCCCGGCTTGTCGAAGGCTCCTCTAAATTCTTAGGTAAATTTACACACTGGCTTTTCAGCTTCGAGGATACCCTTTCTGAGGATATCTCTTGGAAATGTATTTATCCTGACCCGAATTTTAATTTGTCTTATCCATATCCTGTTGATGAAGTAGGCGTGGCGGTTTTGCTGGCTGAATTTACTGCCGGAATGGAGTCGCTCGACCTCCTCAAACAATTTGAAATCGCAGATTCAACCGCCCGCAGGGAGATTGCTACACTGTCAGGAGGGGAATTACTGCTGGTTAGTTTCGCAAAAGCAGCCGCATATACAGGAATTACTTCGAAAATTTTTATTTGCAGCCCTACGCAATGGCTCCACCCATCCAAATATTATCTTCTTCAAAAGCTGATCGACATCTACGAAGAGAACCAAAAAGATGTAACGCTTTTATTTTTAGAAGGTGAAGAATATAAAGGATACAGCAGCCATCTGATACCTGCGGCAAGCGCTCAGTACGATCCGAAAATTCCATTGGATGCTATCCCTTGGAATATATCGTTTAATGACCTGAAAATAGTTTTTGAAGAACAGCTTTTCCCTAAAAAAACACCTTTTCATGAGATAAACTACCAGCCCCAAAATCTAAATGCGGAAATATTCTCCCCAACCTTACTGACCGGCGATAATGGAATTGGGAAAAGCATCTTTGTAAAAATGATGAATGGTATGGTCAAACCAAGCCAGGGTAGCTTATCTATCCGTTGTCTTGGCAATGAAGGCGCAGCAAGGCTGCTCATGCAGGATTCCCTGGACCAGCTTTTCGGTGAAACAATCGACGATCATTTTTCAAGGGTATTTAAATATGATAAGGAACGCGGCAAAAATGCCAAAGAGTTATTTCAGGCGATGCTGGACCGCATCAAAGAAATGGTGAGCGAGGATGCTTTATTACGGAACTTAAAGCTAATCGCCGCTACCGATGATACCTTAGTGACCATTTTGCAAATCAAGTTAGCCTTAGTTGCGGAACGACTTGAATCCCGACCGCCGCTTCTGATCCTTGACGAACCTGACTGGTGTTTATCCCGCATGGTTAACCGTCTTTTCGTGTCGGTAGTAATTGAACACGCACACCGGCTTAAAGTACCGGTGCTGATCATTTCTCATTTGGAAGATTGGTATGCTGAAATTTTTAATAGTAAACTGGAATTTACACGGGGGACTGATTTCTCTGTCAATATTTCTTATGACAACAATGGCAAATTATCAGCTTAAACTATCCGAGGTAAAACCGACATGGTTCAAATTATTGATATTGATCTTCATCGGTCTGCCCCCTTTCACTGGTTGGCCGCTATCGAGATTCATGTCCGGTAATTATGCCGTTCATAACATTTCCGTCTGGACCGCTTACGGCGTATTTATCTGGCTTTTTACAGGTCTTAACGTTGGCGGAAAGCAACTGCTGAAATATCTTTCAGTAGCGTTTACCGCCAGCCTGCTGATTTTAATGCTGACCGGTGTATTCTCTCATATCCCATTTTTAAATCCTGAAAAGCCGGCTGATGAATCACTTGCGCTTTCCTACACTTCGGCAATGACTTTTGTCATTATGATCGCTGTCATTCCTTACGGATTATTTGCGATCAATTGTTTCTCCGCATCTGCCTATGTACAAACCCTCCAATTTCAATCCGGCAAAAGATTTAAATTTAAAGTGCACCTGGCGCTCGCTCTCAGGGTGTGCCAGCATGTCGGGGATGTTTTAATGAAATTGTTTGATATCTGGAGGGAGGAGAATCCTCGCCTGATCAGGCCGCGTTTTGCGACAGACCTGAATGAATCCAAGCTAAGTTTTATTGGATATATACTTTGGTTCAAGAATGCTGTCGTCACCTGGTGTTTCGCCTTGCTCAGCCATACCTTCGAAGCCATTCCCTATTTTTCTGAGGAAATGCGGATCGTGATCAACCATAAACATCAAAAAATCAAATGAAATGGAAAATAAGTGGACACTCGGAAAAACCGCAGTCGTAGCTGCGCTTACCGCACTTGCAGCACTGGGCACGATGATCATTCGTGTACCCATTTTTATCAGCACCGGATATTTCAATATCGGTGACATCTTTGTGATTTTAGCGGGCTTATGGCTCGGACCCGTACCGGGGCTGATCGTCGGAGCATTTGGCCCCGCGGTGGCGGACGCGGTAGGGTATCCGCAGTTTATCGTGGCAACCTTCCTCATCAAAGGCACGGAAGGCTTGGCGGTAGGACTAATAGGAGGTGGCCCGTTTGTCACGAGCATCAAAAGGAAAGCTAGCGCGGCTGTTTGTGGTGGCCTTATTATGGTTTTTGGATATTTTGTTTTCGAAGCGTTTATTTATCCTTTCATCGGCAATTATGTTCCATTTTTCAAAGTGACTAACCTTGCGGGGGCTTATGGTGAACTTCCTGCTAATATAACACAAGCTGTTTTAGGTGTCGTCGGAGGCATGGCGATGTGGAAGCCGCTTTCAAACAGACGCTGACAAAATGAAAAATAGCCCACAGAAGCAAATCTCTATTTTTAAAAGGTACAAAACTGATATTATTGGTATTTCGTTGGGTTTAATGCCTATACTATTGTCATCGCTGTTTGGCGTTATTTTTGATTACGATAATTATACCATCAAGCTGTATAGCGCGGTCATCTTTTTTACCGCCGCAGTTGCTGTTGTTGGTTTGATCATAGTTTCTGTACGGGCAAACAAGAAAAAAATAAAAATCGCCTACCTGGTTTTAATCTTTATTTCTTCCCTGTTCTTTTTTTCATCCATCTATTATTACCTCTACGCACTTAAACCTTCCAATTATAACGCCGCTCCAACGATCATTGATGGTAAACTGGCGAATGAATATGAAGCGGAGTTTCACAAACTAATTACAATCAACCAACAGATTTACTTGCTATCGGAACTTCAGGCAAACTGGCAGATAGCTCTATTGGCTATCAAAGACTATAAAAAGGGTATTCAGGACAGTCTCTATCGCCTTGATAAGAATCATCGGTTTTATTTTTCAACGATTATAGGAGCGACATTCCCGCCTTCTCCAAATAATTATGTGTTGCATTTTATTACCCCTGGCCAAAGTCCCATCATTATCGGCGATGCCGAATTCTCCCAATTTACCTCTTTGGGACACCCTGTTGTTGGCGATATGCTGGACCAATCCACTAAAGAGGCATTTTCAAGTTATTGCGACAGGATTCTTGCAGAGTTCTGGAAGAAACAAAAGGCTCAGAGTGCAAAAGTCGGCGACATTGCGTTCAGAAGGTATAATCTTAACTATATTGACTTTTTCTATTTCAGTACTATAACCATGACGACTACGGGATACGGGGATATTACGCCCAATAGCAGTTCCGTAAGGTTAATTGTCGTAATACAAACCGTCTACGGTGTTATGTTTCTGGCTTTCGGATTAATAATAATTACCGGGGCTTCCAGACAGAGGCTGACTATTTAACTTAGGGCATTGCCTTCGGCCCGTGCTGTCCGCTATATCTTTTTTTCAAAAAGGATGCCGCTGTCATCACTAATGCGGCAATGCCTGCCGGTCAGGTTTGCTGGTGCGCACCAAACCGCAGGCCGCACAGCAAACGCCAGCCAAGCCGTTTAGCCACCGCCAAACCCAAATCGGTCCGTACCGCTGCGCTTTACCAGCCGATTTTACGCGCCCAACGGCAGGCTCGCCCTTGCTGTTTTCCCCACATAAAGGGTTGCTTTATTTTTCGATTAAACAGGCTTAGCAAAACATTTCAGTTTTTTAACCGCAAAGGTAAAGCGTCCTGCTCCGCCATCAAGGGTCTATGAAACCCCGCACCAGGCCGGGCCCTTGACAGCCGCGCAGCGTGCTTTTATAACCCTTGCATTAAAAAACTAAAATGTAATGTTATGGAAAGCCTGGTATTAAATCTTCAATCAAAAAATCAAATTACCGCTTACATGGCGGACAACCACATGGTTCCTTATGAAAGGGGTATCTTCCTGGAAATGATCGCCGCTATTAAAGCAAAAGATCAACAGCAACTCGACTGGTTCCGCAGCTTCGGCGATTCATTCAGGGCTATCACGATGAATGTTCATGCCTATCGCAAAGGTCTCGAATTCGGGTTTACTAAAATCACCTTTGACAAACACGGCTGGTTTACAAGGCCATTGTTTTTAGAACGGGAAGAACTGACCTTTGGCGATACCAGCCGATACGGAAACCATAGCCTGATCTATCTCGGCAGAGGTGAAAACCACGTTTGGACTTATGGTATGAATTACAGCTTCGGTGTCGCCGGTGGTTGTTACGGCCTGTCGGTTTATGGCAAACAATTCAAAAGCCGCCAGGATGCTTTGACCTTTGCGCTGAATGAACTGAAAACGATGATGACCAAAAAGATCGGAAGTACTGATACGACTAATGATAAACAACCGGTTATCCTGGCAACCTTGCGTGATATTGATAAAGCACAGCTAGGTATGGTTCAACTTAGCTTATTTTAGTTGTTCTCCTTACTGCAAACAAACGTGTTTGTATTTCACAAATAATGATTTTATAAGGTTCTTATCTATGCATAATTTAAAATTAATTTTTAAATACTAAAATTATTAGTAATTTCAATTTTTATTTGGTTAATTCTGGGCTATTGGATCATAATTTATTTTTCCACATCGAAATAACAAGTTTTCTTAGCCCAACATAAATGTTATAGGCGTATTTCATGATACTGATTTATACCGGAGTTTTGCCTGAAGATTGTTAATAACCAAATGGGGTTTTAGGCATTTTTTTTTGTTATTTTACCATTAGAGATTACTCATGTTTTAGCGGTTACAGGCAGATGGAAGTATTAGAAAAACAACAGGTTAAATATTCCTTTTCTGGTCACGATACTTTTCAGTGCAGGCAATTCTGGCTTAAAAAGGGTTACGAATTTGTGAAGGCGGGTAAATTGCAGGGGAATGAAGCGGCTAAGTCATTTGGAAATGAGGCCGCTGTTGTGGACCTGGGGGTAGGAAAAAACATGGTTTCCGCCATCTATTTTTGGATGAAAGCCTTCGATCTTTTAGATAAGGAGGGCGAACTCACGGACATTGCAAAATATCTTTTTGATGTCGAAGGGAAAGACCCTTATCTGGAGCACGAAGCCTCGCTTTGGTTGCTTCATTACCATTTGGTAAAGAAGGGATTGGCTTCAACCTATACCCTGGTATTTAATGAACTTCGACGGGAGAAAATTGAATTCAGCAAGGATAATTTTATTGGATTTGTAAACCGAAAAGTTGAATACGCGGGTATAAACAATATTAACCCGAAAACCGTTGCGACAGACTTCGATATTTTTGTGAAAATGTATAAGCAAACAAATTCACAGGGAAATGATATTGAAGATACATTTTCCGGCCTTTTGACAGAATTGAATTTGTTGAAATACGAGAACAGAAAGTCTGACGACAAAACTGAGACGTATTATTATATCGATAACCTGGAAAGGGCGGAAATACCGGACGAGGTTGTCTTATATGCTATCGTCAATACCGGAGGCTTTGATCACTCTATCAGCTTATCTGCTATCGAACAGAACCCGGACAATGCCGGTTCTGTGTTCGCATTTAACAGAACCGGGCTGGTCAATAAGCTTGAAAGCATATCCTCCTCCAAAAAATTCAAGGAATTCGGGATTACCTATACGGACCACGCCGGAATTAAAGAATTACAATTTAAGCGCAAGCCTAACCCTTTTGAAATACTGAACATATATTATGGCAACTAAATTCACCACATCTGTTAATATCATCAGGGACAGTGATAGAGAATTAAATTATATTCCTACGCCAAATGCTGTTCGGATCGTTAACCAGGTTGTAAACGACTTCAAATTAGGCATTCGCTCTTTTAACATAATCGGTTCCTACGGAACTGGTAAATCATCTTTCCTATGGGCCTTTCAACAAAGCATAACAGGTAAGAAAAAGCATTTTGGGATCAACCTTCTTAAAGACCCTACAATCGGTTTCATTAATCTTATCGGTGAATATAAATCGATTACAGAGACATTTGCCGATTACTTTGAGGTAAAGAACAACAAACACCTGTCGGAAAACATTTTCTCCGAGATCTATAATCGGTATCATGATCTGGGGAAGGATAATTCGTTGCTGTTTATCTTTATCGATGAATTTGGAAAGTTCCTTGAATATGCAGCACAAAACGAACCGGAACGGGAATTATACTTTATACAGCAATTGGCGGAGTTTGTCAATCATCCTGATAATAATATCCTGTTGTTTACGACTGTACATCAAAATTTTGATGCTTACGCGGTTTCATTGAACAATGTACAAAAACAGGAATGGACGAAGGTTAAAGGGAGATTCAGGGAAATCACCTTTAATGAGCCGGTAGATCAACTGCTCTTTCTTGCTTCAGAGCATTTGAATGAAAAATTAACTGCGACTGAAAATGCGAAGGCGATTCACAAAGCCAATAACCTGTTTCTAAAATCAAAAGCGTTTAACATCAATGCGGATTACCTTAAGGAAATTTCCTCGAAGTTATACCCGCTTGACTTATTCTCAGCGAGCATTCTCACGATCTGCCTGCAAAAATATGGTCAAAACGAGCGTTCGTTGTTTTCCTTTTTAGAATCCACCGATCATACAGGTATCGTTCAGCATCAGTATCATAATCCTGGGTTTTATAGCATTGCTGAAGTCTATGATTATTTGGTATTCAATTTCTATACACACTTAAATTCAAGATACAATGCTGATTTTTCAGCCTGGAAATCAATAAAAAGTACGCTTGAAAGAATCGAAACTACCTTTAATACGGACATTAATCCATACGGCAAAATTGTAAAAGCTATTGGCTTATTAAATATGTCAACCACGGCGGGGTCATCGCTGGATAAACCATTCCTGGTGGCTTACGCGGAATTATGTTTGGGCGTAAAAAATGCAGCCAGACTGATCGAGGATTTAGAAGTTAAAAAGATTATCCTATACCGGAATTACAGCAATCGCTATGTCCTGTTTGAAGGAACTGACCTTGACTTTCAAACAGCATTGCTTGCTGCGGGCAATAAGATTAATGAAATAACAGATGTCACTACCCTGCTAAAAAAGTATTACCAACTGCCGCCTATTATAGCCAAGGAAATATCTTATACTACAGGTACGCCAAGGCTATTTGAATATGTCATATCCGCGAACCCGATTGACCAGGTACCAAAAGGGGAAATTGACGGATACATAAATCTTATATTTAATGACAAGCTAAACCAGGAGGAGCTATTAGACCATTCTGCCCGCCAAAAGGAAGCCATTTTATATTGTTATTACAAGAAATCAGGTAGCATCAAGGATTTATTGTTGGAGATAGAAAAAACAAAAAAGGTAATTGAAGAAAATATTGACGATAAGGTTGCAGTAAGGGAACTTAACATCAGTATTGTTCACCAGCAAAACTTTTTGACCCACAAGATCCTTAACAACTTTTACGCTGCTGTCCCCGAAGTCGTATGGATTTTTAAGGGAAAAGAAGTAAGTATTCCAAACCGTAATGTTTTCAACAAACAGCTGTCCGAGATTTGTAATGCCGTTTATTCACAGTCCCCGGTATTTAATAATGAGCTGGCCAATAAGCATAAAATATCACCGTCCATACATACCGCAAAAAGAAATTACTACAAGGCATTAACGTTGAATTGGGATAAGCCCCAGCTGAGCTTTCCGGAAAATAAATTCCCCCCGGAAAAGACCATCTATATGTCCTTGCTGGAAAGTAATAACATCAATTTATATTCCGACAATGCAGAAGCAACCATTGCCCCGAATGACAAAAACAAGTTCCAGTTTTTGTGGGAAGAATCAATTGCTTTTTTAAACAGCGCTAAAGTATCCCGGAGAAAAGTATCTGAATTCGTTGAGGTATTAAGCAAACGACCCTATAAATTGAAGCAGGGGTTGATCGACTTTTGGATTCCCACTTTCCTTTTCATAAAAAGGGAAGATTTTGCACTTTTTGGCGAATCCGGATATATCCCTTTCATAAATGATGAGGTATTGGAGCTCATCGTAAAAGACCCGGATGAATTTGAGATAAAAACATTTGACATAGGCGGAGTTAAATTAGATATCTTCAATAGCTATAGGATATTTTTAAACCAGCAGCAGGAATTAAAATTAACAGGGAAAAGCTTTATCGAAACCATCAAGCCGTTCCTTACATTTTACAGGGATTTGCCGGACTACGCAAAAAACACCATCCGGTTATCGAAGGAGGCTTTACACATCCGCAGTGCCATAGCAAATTCGAAGGACCCTGAAAAAACGTTTTTTGAAGATTTTCCAAATGCACTGGGCTTTTCAATTGATACCATTCAAAACTCAGATCAGCTTTTGCAGCGATATATTGTTATGCTTCAGGCAGCAATAAGGGAATTACGAACTGCTTATGATGAACTGATTAACAGGATTGATCTTTTTATCCAGGCAGAGATAATCGCGGAATCCATTCCTTTTGAAGAGTATAAGGAAAACCTGCAGAACCGCTTCAAAAAACTTAGACGGCATTTGTTGTTGCCGCAGCAAAAGATTTTTGTACAAAGGTTAGATTCGCAATTGGATGATAAAAAAGCCTGGTTGAATTCATTGGTCCAGGCATTGATCGGGAGCAGTCTGGAGAAATTAAAGGATGAAGATGAGGTGGTGATTTACGATAAGCTCAAGGATATGATTTTAAGTTTAGACAGTTTAACCAAAATATCCAGATCCGACTACAAAGAGGATGTGGAAGATATATTTGATCTTCAAATTAATAGCTTTGTCGATGGCGTTAAAAACAAGCTGGTTCGATTGCCGAAGTCAAAACAAAAAGAAGTATCAGCCATAGAGGAAGAACTCAAAAAGTACTTATCTGGAGATCGTGTTCTGAATATAGCAGCTTTAACCAATTTACTTAAAGACCTGATAAAATAATGAAGAAAGTAAGGCATGTTCTAGGAATTTCAGGTGGCAAGGATAGTGCGGCTTTGGCGATCTATATGAAGAACAATTATCCGGGATTAGACATCGAGTACTATACCTCCGATACTGGCCGGGAATTAGATGAAACCTACCAGCTTATTGATAATCTGGAGGTTTACCTTGGGAAAAAAATAATTCGCCTGACGGCCGCAGATAAAAGTCCCGAATTGCCTTTTGACCATTTCTTAAAAATGTATGGCGGCTATTTACCCTCTTCCAATGCCAGATGGTGTACCAAAAAGCTAAAGTTAGAACCCTTTGAAAAATTTGTTGGCAATGACCCGGTGATATCTTATGTCGGCATCAGGGGAGACGAAGACAGGGAAGGATATATTTCTAAAAAATCAAATATTCAATCGATTTTCCCATTCAGGAAAAATATTTGGAGTGAAGACGTAGCCATGAAATTATTGGCGAATGATTATATAAAGGATCTCACACTTCTGTTTGACAACTTAATTCCGGTTAACGGTAAGACAGTCCGGATCAAAGAAATTTTGGAAACCCCGGTATCGGCCAGGTTCACCCAACCGCAAAAATTAAATCAATTATTGGATTTGGGCGTAAAGGAATTTAATCAATTGGTGTTTTCTTTTTTAAAAGGGACAAATTATCCCTTAGCTACTGAAGATGACTTTCCTTTAATTGCCAATGAGGAAGTACTGATCAGGGAAGATATTTTCAGGATACTTGAACAATCAGGTGTTGGGGTTCCTGAATATTACAAGGAGGTCGAATTTGAAATCAACGGTGCTAAATCATCTTATGCCCGGAGCCGTTCAGGTTGTTTCTTTTGCTTTTACCAGCAAAAAATAGAATGGGTTTGGTTATACGAACAGCATCCTGATCTATATCTGAAAGCAATGGAATATGAAAAAGATGGCTATACCTGGATGCAGGAAGAATCGCTTGCCGACCTGATTAAACCTGAACGTATCGCCAGGATAAAAGAAGATCATATTAAGCGAATGGAGCGAAATAAAAATCCAAAATCACCATATTTGTTAGATATACTTGCGGAAGCCGAAGGCGAAGGATGCGCAAGCTGTTTTATTTAATTAAACCTTATGAAATTTACTGTTAAAAGCTGGACAATCCAGGATTTATACGATACCTACAAAGCAGGTAAATTGAATTTATCACCTCCTTACCAGCGAAATTTCATTTGGTCAATTAATGATCAACGATATTTGATCGAGGCGATTAGAAAACATAATCCGATCCCGAATTTTTTCCTGCTCCAAAATGACGGGAAGTTCGAAATGGTTGACGGTCAGCAAAGGTCGAGAACAATATTGACTTTTATCGATCAGCAATTCACGGACTTTGACGGCAAGAATTATTCAGCAGAATTATATCCCAATTATTTGAAATACGATTTCCCGGTGACGATCATCACAGATACTGAAGGCGAATCGATTGAAAAATTTTATGCAATGGTGAACAAATCAGGTGTTCATCTTAATAAAACGGAAGTCAGGAAAGCTGACTTTTATAATACTGTCCTGTTAAACCTGGTAAATGAAATCACTGATAGTAAGAAGTTTAAACTTTTAAAAGTTTTTTCAGAAGGTTCGTTAAAACGGATGAATGACACGGAATTTGTGTCGGAACTGATTATTTTGGTTTTGATGGGTCACGTTGATAAAAAAAACCACCTCGACGAATACTATAAAAATGATATAAGCAAGGAAGAAGCAGCTGAAGTAAAAATAAAATTTAACTACGTTCTCGACAAGATTAACTATTTAAACAGTTCTTTCGAACTCGTCAAGTCCCGGTACAAACAAAGGAATGATTTTTATACGCTCTTTGATTTTGTCCTTAATAATCCGGTTATAAACCAGGAGGACCTTTTAACTTTATATAAAGTTCTGATCCTTATCGGCCCGGACATAAAACCATCCCAAAACAACTGCATCCCGCTTAAGGAATACGCGATAAATTGTGTTACTCAATCAAATTCGAAAAACGCTCGCGAAAACAGGGTCGAGTTTTTCAATCAGTTGCTGTTAAATAAAACCCAAAAAACTAATCAAACGCAAAAACAGATTATGGCCTTTTATGGACTTGCAAATGATGCGACCATGAAAGTAGCCGATAATCTTACGATTGATTTCAATGCGTTGAACGGGTCAAAAAACATTCCTTTCAAATGATTGAATACGTCTACGGAAATATTAAGCTCTCAAACGATGAGTATGAGAACTACATCACTTTAGATGGGGAGGAGTTTTTATTGTCCTATCTCAACCCGGGGAAGCCGTATAATAAAGGTGCCAGTTCAAATTTGTTTATTTTGATAGACCCTAATGGCGATACCGAAGATCGGGTGATAAAAATTTGTAAGACACCCTATCACAAGTATTCGAAAGACAGAAGTATTCTTAGGTTTAAACGTGAAGAAAGAGCATTCCGTACCGTCGAGCGAGAGGGCGCGGATGGTGTAATTGGGTTTTACAGTTCGGGAGTTATAAACTTAGCCGGTATTGATTTTCTATACTTGATTTTGGAAAAGGCGGATAATGATTTGGCTTCCTATATGGAGGAAAACAAGTTTGCCTTTACTTCAAATCAAAAACTTAATTTTTGTATCAGGTTGTTGGCTTCATTCAAAAGGCTCCACGAATTGGGAATTTATCACAGGGACATAAAACATGATAATATTCTGGTCGTAGGTGGGGAGCTTAAAATCGGAGATTTAGGATTGATAACTTTTCAGGATAGGGACTATGGCATGGATCGTGATAACGAGAAGATAGGACCAGCAGGCTGGCTATGTCCGGAGGCCACTAATAAAATGCTCACCTATAGGAAAAACATTGGCAACGTCTATGACTGTGTTATTGACCATCAATCGGACATTTTTCAATTGGGAAAACTGTTTTGGTATATTTTTCAGGGCAATATTCCAACCGGACAAGTTCAGTCGGGAGACCGGAGGTTTGCTGAACAGGATATTTACGAAGTTGTCTTTTCAATGATCCAATACGATAAGATCCGTCGCCCTACAATTGACCAGATAAATGTCCAAATGGCACCAATAGCCGCCCGTTTATTTGTATAAGAATCAGTTGACCATGAATAGCCTTTCAGAATGATTCGGCCGGTCTATTGCATATTTTCCTTCACCCAGTTTCACAATCCATTGATATAATATCTGGATATTTTCTCTGAGTTCCCATCTGCATGGCAGGGGTACATTTGAACAGTTATCAAAGACCCAATTTTTTGCCTCTCCGAAATAAATCCCATTGCCCCCAATTAAATTGGTGAGAAAGGCTTTTATAAATGGATGGTTGAAAAATGCATCCTTTAAGTTATTTTTTAACTTATCCATTGGAAGACCGAACGGCAAGCCATAAAGGGCCAGATCGTGCGTGACGCAGTTTAATTCAGTCTCGTTTATATAGTCCATCCGTTCGTAAACTCTATAAAGCGTATCGACATTGTAGGTAAGGGGTAACGAAGAAATTAAAAAATCCTTGTCCGGCGTATTTAGACTGATAGCAAATTCGTCCTCGTTTGGAAAAGCCGCCTTTTTTTCAGGTAGCTGATCGACAAATTGTTGGTAAATGTTGTCGGTTATCAATAAGCTTTCTTGTTCAATTATGCTAAAATATAATCGATCTTCAATGTTTAGATCATCGACAACTGTCGCTAATTCGTAATTGTAATGGTTACTCTCGGGATGGTTTAGCGCTCTGGCAGATATGTTGGCGCTTCCTAAAAAACAACTTTTATAGTTTTCAATGAATGCCTTTAAGTGAAGCCGTTTATTACGAAATAAGGCAATACCTCGCTCTTTGCAATACGGGTATATCTCAAGGTCACTTGCTCCAGCTATCAGATCCTTAGTATCCCATCTTACAAAAATTGCTACGCAACCGCTACAGTCATCTAATAGTGACTTAAGCGCGTTTAACTTAATGTAAGGAACGAAAATAAAAAGCTTTTCTGCCTTCGAGGTAAAATCTATTAGCTCCGAATGGAGGTTGATGCCGTTTTTAAATAACTTCATCGTTTTTGAAATTTTCGATGTCCTCAAGGCTAACCTTTATATCATTCTCCAGGAGGTAATTATTCAAGTGCATCCCGACAAAAGTTCTGAAATTATCCAGGTTTCTCTTTTTATTTTCGTCATTATTGAAATGCGTAAATTGCTCCCAGGCCAGGCTGCTGATGAACAACTCGATGGCCGTTAATGCAGATTCGAACCTGGTAGTTCTGAACTGCGCTATAATATTCTTGTAGAACTCATGGTTGGTATTGATATAGATCACCAGGAAATTTCGGACTTCATTAAACGACCAAAGCTGATCGTCGCCGGTAGGGCAGTAAAGTATGCATCCCCTGACGAGTGATTTGTCGAACCTTTCTACTGCAAGGCTAATGCCGTCACGGGGAATGTCAGGGAATTTTTTAGCCAACGTTTCAATTAAATCCAGTTTCTGCTCCTCATCAAAGTTTCCTTTTCGCTCTTTGTCCGTTTGTTTTATGGCCTCAGAGGTCGAATCGGTGCCTGTAGGAACGGGTGATGGTGTATCGTCGTCGCTCTGGTTTAAAAAATCTTCAAACTGCTGGGCCTGCGAAGATAGAAGCTTCGTAACGCCTTGAATTGCCCTTGTTATCCTGCTCGAGATTTCGAACCAAAGTTTTTCTCTTGCTTGTTGTAAGGAGGCGGTATGCTTATCGAAACCAATCGACGATTCATCATCAATTGTCTTACTGAACTTAATACCTTGCTTGGTATTCGACACGCCTAACAATTCGTCTGAATCGGCGTCAAAGTCAATTTCTATCGTCCACCATCTGTTATTTTCAGCCGAGATATTGTAAAACCCATAATGGCCAAAAGAGATTTCACGTTGATGACGGGTAAAATAGATATTCCCGTTTTTCATTTTTTCACCATATATGTTTCCTATTTTGGTTTTACCACCCTCTCGAATGCCGGGCTTCTGAATATCAATGTTGGCATATGATGTTTTTACTCTAAAATGATATTCCTTATTCTTCCATTGAAACTTGTGGACATAGGAAAAATCTTCAAGTTTTGAACTTGTCGGCAAACTTTCGTTTTCAGGAAGTCCCGCAATGAATTTTGAAAAATACATGGCAGGGTCATACTTTTCATCGATAGATTCATTCCTTATCGAGGCCTCCCTCAAAAACTTGGTGATATATGCATTTGGCGTTAAAAATAGTGGGTCGTTTATCGGAACCAGCTTTGTTGACTGCTCAACATAAGAGTCGTCTTCCAGGTTGTGCTGGTAAATACTTAATTCGATCTTACATCCATTTGCAAGATGATACCTGAAGAGTCGGCCCAATATTCCTTCTGAACGCTTAAATAAGGTATCGGCAAATTGCCTGTCCAGACGGTCGCAATTTTTCCAGCTCACTATTGTTCCATTTTTCTCCCCTACAGTAGCATCTATCGCATCGAAATGAGATGGGAGGCTTGTTTCATAACAATCGGCTAACTCCGTAACGTCATTATCAACTAACTCCTTTATATCCAGTTTTTTGCACCTCCAGGCCTCACCGGCAGGTTTCGAATAGACTTCGACAGTTTTACATTGGCTTATTGACGAATTAGGCAAACCCATTCCGAATTTTCCGATCTTTTTCCTCCTTATAACTTCGTCTAAATCCTCATTAGTTCCATACGCAAACGTCAAACAGTTGTTTAGTACCGCGAATCCCATCCCATCGCCATTATCTGAAAAAATGATCTCATCGATAAACCTTTTATTCTGTCTGTCACGTTTCTCGATGCAAGTAATCTTCACTTTTGTAGCGTTCGCATCAAACGAATTATCAATGATTTCAGCAAATGCATAGCTTGTTCCCTGGTAATCAGAGGACCGCATTTTTTCGATAAACTTGGGCGTAATAATACTTGTAGCCATATAGAATTATTTAAGTATCTCCCATTCCCCTTCATAGTAATGGTATAAAAAGGACGTGCCTGGGAAATTTATAATGTTGTCTTTTATATTTATTATGGTATTTTGTTCATTACCTCCATTTTGAGGCCCCCTTAACGCTCTTCCTAAGATTTGGCTAAGCAAGTTTGGCGAACTTATCGGACGGGCGATAATAACCTTTTGAATATTTGGCAAGTCAATACCTGTCGATAATATATCAAGGTTTATAAGGATATTATATTGCTTCTTTTTAAATTGATCCAATATCTCAATTCTATCGTTTTGGTCGATATCACCAATAATGTATTTAGCATTGATACCAAATGCCCTGCATAAAATCAAAAGTGCGTACACATGATCCAAAGTACACGCAAAGACGATAGTGGCTTCATTATTATCATTTGCTAATTGTATCTGCTCAATTATCTTTTTATTTCGCTCGCTGCTTGAGGCCAGGGTCGTTAGAACGGTATCTTCAGTCCTTTCTCCCGTACTTATACCCGTTTCTAGGAGCAGTGTTTTTAAGTGCGCCAAGTATCCACCCTTTTGAAGATAGGCAATAGCATCGCTCACCGGGCGCCAATGCTCATCCCTGATACTTATTTTATCTGCAGAATAAAGCTCAACCAACTTATTTGTAGTTTCAACGTCTGAGGACCCCGGCGTTGCTGAAAGTCCCATTATCTTGATAAAAGGGACGTTCCGAAACTGATTGATACACGCGAAATAAGTTTCTGCTAAAGAATGATGGGCCTCATCAACGATGAGTAATTCTGAATTTTCGATCAGGTATTTTATCGAGCTAAATGCAGCATGCGTGTGATTTTTCAGAATTGCATATAATTTGTCAAACCCGACAAAAACAACGCCACCGGATTCATGCTCAAAATCCGGTTCAAAATCCTTGAACAGTCTAAATACATTTATTGGATGGTCGCCCCGCATCGTCCACAATTTTCTAAATGACTCTAATGCCTGTTCTGCAAGTTCATTTCTGTCAACCAGCCACACAATAAATTTGTCAGGCCTGGGTTTATGATTTTCATCTAATCCCCTGGGCTTTCGCATCAAATCAACCACACATTCAAGAGCAGTGTAGGTTTTTCCCGCCCCTGTAGGCATTTGGACAAAAAAGGACTTTTCGGACTTCATATTTAACCGCTGCATGGCCTCATCTTTCACTCTTTTTTGATAGGGATGCAAATACGAGAGTAATTTCATTTCCTGCCCAAATCGAACATTTATAGCCTCTTTCGGCAATCTGGTATCGGATGACTGCTGATACCGATAGGTTCCAGGCAACGCTAAAAAATCCACAAGGATTCTACTTTTAGTGGAATTGTACCCCCTTGAAAAGAAAGCTATCAATGGATTATAGACTTTATAATCGTTAATATCCGAAATGCCGCTCCCAACGGCTAAATCAACAGCTTCATCAACTGATAATGAATTAATTACGGCAGCTCTGATTTCAGTGGAATTCAAAACCAGATTACCGTATTTCAAAGCCAGCACGTTAGCAAGTGCTGTTTCATCTTTGGTTTCATGTACTGAATCAATGGCATTAATAATTACCGGCCCTACCAATTTTATGAGGGTCGGCAAATCAATTTTTCTAAGAACATTAATGATATTTTCATTCACTTCCATAAATTGATTAAGTTTTAGTGAATGTTTATCGGGGTCCAACCTAAGAATTTCACCTTAGTGTAATGAAATGCAGTATTATAGATAATCATTTAATAAGCTGAAATTGTTATAAGATAGGGTTTTGCATTTTTATTGGAGTAAATATAGAAGTATTAAGGATTTGTTTTTTTCTTAATGCTTTTATTTTTATTGCATATACCCTTCACGACGAGGTGCAGCACGTTTAAAGCCCTTTATCGGACAATTTCTCGGCGGGGCGATCCTTCAACTTACTTTGCGATCCCGTATTATTCAAATTTCCTGCCTGAAAAAAAAGTTAATTGTCGCACTTGGTTAATAACGTCACTAAAGTTCCCTCGTATGAATTATAGCTTGGTGCATATCGGATTAATCTATATTCAACTAAATCCTTCATACATATATGATAAGTACTTATTGAGGCAATTTTGCTGTAATTCATCAATATCTTGCGACTTACTTTAAAAGGAAGTTTGTGCCTTTGCTGATCCCAGCAAATTACCAATGCAAAACATAGGCTAATATGGGAGGTGTTAAGCCGCTCGTCATCTGCCATGCGGTTTAAGAAGCGCATTAAAAATTTGAAGTGATCTTTACTCATCACCTCTTTTTCTCCAACACCTTTACGATATCTTCGTATTTATAATAGAATATGCCGCCGACCTTCGTAAACGACAGTGTCCCATTAACCCGGAAATTTTGTAAAGTGCCCGGCGAGATATGCAATAGCTTTCTTACTTCAACACTCCGTAACCATTGCTTGGGATGTTGGTTTTGTGGCTTGAGCAAAGCAGAGATATCCCTGATCAAATCCTGTTTGAAAAGTTCAAGGTCTTCTTTTGTAAGCAGATCAATCTGGGCCATTTGCAGTAACTAATGGCCCAAAATTGAATATTCAACAAACCGGAGATTGCCAACTTAGCGATGTTGGTATAAATTTAAATGCCGCACAAAAAGCATTGTGCGGCATCTGGAAATCCAATTTTAACTAGCCATTCTATCCAGTTTTCTTCGCAGTTTTTTCATATCCTGGCTCACCTTAGTATCGATGACTTTAGCGTAGTGTTGCGTAGTTTTAATATCCACATGCCCCAGCATCTTGCTAACGCTTTCAATGGGTACACCGTTGGTCAAAGTTACGGTAGTAGCGAAGGTATGACGCGATAAATGGAAGGTCAGATTCTGCTTGATATCGCAAGCATCCGCGATTTCCTTTAAATAGCTGTTCATTTTCTGGTTACTTAAAACCGGCAGAACCACACCCTCATTAACACATTTAGGATGATTTTTGTACTTCGCTATAATTTGCGATGCTGGCTTCAATAAAGGAATCCGGGATGAATTGTCATTTTTCTTGCGGTGTGTAAATATCCATTTACCCCCGTCGATCCCTGTTGTAATCTCATCCCGAGTCAGCTTTTTTACATCGGCATAGGACAACCCAGTATAGCAGCAAAACACGAAGATATCCCGGACATGATCGACCCGCGCTATCTTAAAATCCTTTTTCATCAGGCGGTTAAGCTGCAACTGGCTTAGAAATTCGCGCTCCTTAACTTTTGCCTTTGACTTAAATTCAGAAAAAGGGTTATCCCTTAACAGCTTTGGTTTAAGGATATAATTGTTAACTACCTTTTTCAGGTGCTTTAAATATTTGGCTGCCGAAATTGGTTGAATGCCGCAATCAAGTTTCAGGTAATGATTAAAGTCATTGATAAAATTGAAATCAAGCCGCTTGATGGCCAGGTCATCTGACTTGTACTTTTTTTGGATAAACCCGTTCAGGTGCAGCAGGCAGGTACGATAGCCTTTTAAGGTGTTTTCTTCAAACTCCTTACCGATTAATTCCTCCATTTGCTTATTGTGAATACGGAATATCTCCAATAGCTGTGGCACCTTTTGTGGCTTATCCCTGCCAAGGAATTTATCGCGTAGGGCTTCGGCGGTAATTTCTTCATCATCTCTCACCATCTGTGCATGGACATTATGCACCTTTTGTTGCAAGTCATCCAGGTGAAAATTCAGAGATTTGGAAGATTCAGTTTTGCCGTTTTCACGGCCAGATTTAGAACACCACTTTTCAGGATCGGCGGTTCGAGTGGTTGCGCATTCTTTGGGAATCCCATCAACCGTAAAACGCATGTAGACAGGGATGGGGCCGGATGTGTAGTTTTTTGGCTTCTTCAAATAGAAGAGCAGACTGTAACTTAATTCCATAAAACAAGCTTAAAATGTGAAACAAATTAAGTTTGCAGCTACCTCAGTTACAAGATGTGTTTTAATCGAACATCTTGTAATACAATAAGTTACGTGGTTTCCAGTGAGTCATTTGTCTGAATTTTCCCGACTCACTGAATTACTCACTGGAGATATACGATTTAGTGGATAATAAGTGGTTTTGCCGAAAAAAAAGAAAGCTGTAAATCAAGGATTTACAGCTTTTTGAATGATTTGATATCGATTTTTGTAGCCCGTAGGGGAATCGAACCCCTGTTTGAAGAATGAAAATCTCCTGTCCTAACCCCTAGACGAACGGGCCTTTCTTATTAGTCGAAAGTCTTGAGTCTATAGTCTCAAGTCAAATTATGCCTTTGAACCTAAGACAAAGGCTTTCAACTCCTTTTTTCGGGACTGCAAAGATATACGTTTGCGGGGAAAATTAAAAAAAAGTTTGATTTTTTAAGTTGGGAAGACAGGGAGTCGGAAAGTCCGGAAGATTGACCGGGTTATTGCCTGCCTTTTTTGTCCTGCGATACCCTGGGAATTTACGCCAAACCAGGGCGTTTCCCATCTTCCGGTCTTTCTGACTTTCGGTCTTTCGGACTTCCCCCATCACAAATTACAATAGGCAAACAAAATCCCTGGCAGCGGCATTTCATATATAAACATTTAGCTCCTATCTTTATAGTGAATCTTTCCAGCTACCAAACAATATGATAAAACATTATGATGCCATCGTGATCGGCGCCGGGCAGGCGGGCGGACCGCTGGCTAAAAAGTTGGCCCAGGCCGGCAAAAAAACACTGCTGGTTGAAAAGCGATGGATTGGCGGCACCTGCGTTAATGACGGCTGTACCCCCACTAAAACGATGATCGCCTCGGCAAAAATGGCTTATATGGCTTCCCGAAGTGCGCATCTTGGTATTAAGATAAAGGATTTTTCGGTAAACATGCCGAAGATAAAACAGCGTAAGGATGAGATTGTCCACCAGTTCAGAAATGGCAGCCGAAAGGGGCTGGAGGCCACAAAAAACCTGGCAGTGTTGTTTGGCGCGGCCACTTTTACCGGGGAGAAAACGATTTCAGTAAAACCAAAGGCCGGCAAAAGGCAGGAATTTGCCGCCGACCTGTTCTTTTTAAATACCGGGGCGCAAACCGTGATACCGGAGATAGAAGGTTTGAAAGAAATTGAATACCTGACGTCGACCACCATTCTTGATCTGGACGAGGTGCCTGAACATTTACTGGTGATCGGGGGGAACTATATAGGCCTGGAGTTTGGGCAGATGTTCAGGCGTTTTGGCAGTAAAGTAACGGTAGTGGAGCGTTCAGCCAGGATCGTACCACGCGAGGATGAGGATGTCTCCGAAGAACTGGACAAAATACTAAAGGTCGAAGATATTGTGATCCATACTGATGCCACAACCACTCGCCTCAAACAAAAAAAGGCCGGCAAAATTGTTGCGACAATAAAAGTGGGCGACGAAGAAAAGCAGATCAAATGCTCGCATGTCCTGATCGCCGTTGGCCGTGCACCGCAATCCGCGTTATTAAACTTACCGGCGACCGGCGTTGAAACCGACGATCGCGGCGCAATTAAAACCGATGACAAACTGGAAACCAATGTAAAAGGCATTTACGCACTTGGCGACGTTAAGGGCGGCCCTGCGTTTACCCATATCAGCTATAACGATTACACCATTGTTTACCGCAACCTGGTGCACGGACAAAGCCTGACTATAAAGGACCGGCCTGTACCCTACACCATGTTCACAGATCCGCAACTGGGCTGTATCGGTTTAAACGAAACGGAAGCTAAAAAGAAAGGCATTAAACACAAAGTGGCCAAACTGCCGATGGAGTATGTAGCCCGCGCTATTGAAACCGGCGACACCCGCGGATTTATGAAGGCGATTGTTGACCCGGATACCAAAAAGATACTCGGCGCGACCATTTTAGGCCCGGAGGGTGGCGAAACGATGACCGTATTGCAAATGGCCATGGCGGGCGGGATTACCTATGACGAGATAAGATACTTTGTTTTTGCGCACCCGCTTTTTGCCGAGTCGCTGAATAATTTGTTTATGGCGTTGGAAGGTTAAACTGAGGGCACGGGTTATACCCCCTCTGTCGACTGCGTCGACATCTCCCCCTAAAGTTAGGGGGAGAAAAAGGTTTCTTACTCCTTCCCTAAAATTAGGGGAGGCCGGGAGGAGTATTTAACCCCTCTGTCGGCTTTACCGACACATCTTCCCACTAAAGGGCGGGTGTTTTAACAATTGCCATGATAAAAGCTCAACATCTCAGCAAACATTTTGGCAGGGTAAAAGCCGTGGATGACATCTCGTTTGAAGTAAAAGAGCACGAAAACCTTGTGCTATTAGGCACCAGCGGCTGCGGAAAAACCACCACGCTAAAAATGATCAACCGGCTGATCGAGCCGTCGGCAGGACAAATATTTATCGGCGATAAAAACATCCTGGAACAACAAGCCGAAACGCTGCGCCGGGGTATCGGCTATGTGCTGCAAAACCATGGCCTGTTTCCGCATTATACCGTGGCTGAAAATATTGCCATCGTGCCTCAGTTGCTTCAGTGGGATAAAAAACGGACGGAGAAACGGATATCAGAACTAATAGAAAAGCTACATCTTGCCAAAGATCAGTTGCGTGCCTTTCCCGGCGAATTAAGCGGCGGGCAGCAGCAGCGGGTTGGCCTGGCAAGGGCCCTGGTTGCTGATCCGCCGGTTTTGCTGATGGACGAGCCCTTCGGTGCGCTGGATAATGTGACACGCGCGAAGATACATGCCGAGTTTAAAGCCCTGGACGAGCTAAAACGAAAAACCATCATCATGGTTACCCACGACGTCCAGGAAGCCTTTGAGCTGGGCGACCGAATTTGTTTGATGGATAAGGGCCGGATCGTGCAAAACGGGACACCTGCGGAGCTGCTTTTTCAGCCAAAAAATAATTTTGTACGAGAGTTTTTGCAGGAGCAGCGGCTGAGCCTGGAGTTGAAGTCGGTAAAGCTGATGGATCTGTGGAAATGGTTGACCCCCAAGCCCGCTGAAGGTAGTGTAGCATTGCAGGCAGACCTTGGCTTATGGACCGCCATGGAGCATTTCAAATTTAAAAACAGCGAAACGCTGAATATTATCCATCCGGAAAATAACAAAACGCGGTCGACCGGTTTTGAGCAGTTGATGGCCGCCTTTTATAAATACAAACAACAGGCGCATGAATGAGCAGCAAACCTTATGGGAGTTTATGCGCCAGCAGTCGGGCAAGCTGTTGGAACAGACGGTGCAGCACATCGGGCTAACGTTTATCTCGCTGTTTATCGCCGTGCTCATCGGTTTGCCGCTGGGCATATTTATCAGCCGCCGCAAAAACTTTTCGGGTGCGGTTTTGGGAGTGGCCGGGATATTGCAAACCATCCCGAGCATTGCCTTGCTGGGGTTCATGATCCCGGTGCTCGGCATCGGCCCAAAGCCTGCTATTGCTGCACTGTTTTTGTATGCGCTGCTGCCTATCATCCGCAATACTTTCACTGGCATTACCGGAGTTGATGCAACAGTTAAGGAGGCCGCTGTAGCTATGGGCTTGAGCAAATGGCAGGTGCTGTCGAAAGTAGAGCTGCCTTTGGCCATGCCGGTCATTTTCGCCGGGATACGCACGGCTACGGTGATCAATGTGGGCGTGGCCACGCTTGCCTCATACATAGCCGCCGGTGGCTTGGGCGAGTTTATTTTTGGCGGCATATCGCTCAACAACCCCAATATGATACTGGCCGGGGCTATTCCCGCTGCATCGCTGGCTATTTTATTTGATTTTTTGCTGTCGCGACTGCAAAAGCTAAACATTAAAAAACTCAGATCGGCCACTGCCGCGCTGCCACTGCTGCTGGTATTGCTGTCTTCATTTTACTTGCTGCCATCCGCCTATGGCACCAAACTGAAAGCTGGCTTTACGCCCGAATTTATGGGCAGGCGCGACGGCAACCTCGGCTTGCAAAGCAAGTACGGGCTAAAAATAAGCACCGTAGTGATCAACGATGCGGTGATGTATAAGGCAGCCTATGAAAAACAGTTAGACGTGATCAGCGGCTACTCAACCGACGGACGGTTAAAAGCGTATGACCTGGTGGTGCTAAAGGACGACAAAAAAATATTTCCGCCTTATTATGCCGCACCGATCGCCAGGGAAAATTCACTAAAAAAATTTGCAGAGCTGGAAAAAATACTAAATTTGTTAGCTGGAAAAATAAATGACAGCACCATGACTGCCTTAAATTACCAGACTGATTACCTTCACCAAAGTCCTGAAAAGGTTGCTAAGGACTTCCTGGTCGCACAGCATTTATGGAAGCGGGACCAAGGCGGAGGGGGCGGCGTGGTGCGCATCGGGTCCAAAATTTTCGGTGAGCAATATATCCTGGCTAACATTTACAGTATGCTGATAAAAGGCAATAGTCGGTATGACGTGGCGACGAAAACCGGCCTGGGCGGTACCAAAATTTGTTTTGACGCATTGATGAACGACCAGATAGATTTTTATCCCGAATACACGGGTACCGGTTTACTGGCTATTTTACAACCGCCCGCAAAGGTCGTCGACGCGTTGACGCCAAGCCCGCAGGCGACATATAAATACGTTGACGATGAATTTGAAAAGAAATATAATATTAAATGGCTAAAACCGATCGGGTTTAATAATGCGTATGCTTTGATGATGCGGCGGGGCCAGGCAGAAAAACTAAAAATTAAAACAATTTCGAACCTCAAACGGTATTTGGAAAGCAGGTAATTTGATGGATACGGCAGAACCACTACTTACTACAGATTTAGCGGTGCGCTACATGGATGTGCGCAAACGCACGGAGCATATTTGCAGCCCGCTGCAAACAGAAGATTACGTGGTGCAGCCCGTAGTTGACGTTAGCCCGCCCAAATGGCATATCGGCCACACTACCTGGTTTTTTGAAACCTTTATCCTGAAACCGTATTTTATGGGCTACCAGGAGTATAACCCGGAATTTAATTACGTATTTAACAGCTATTACGAGACGGTGGGCAACCGGGTGATCCGTACCGACCGGGGCAATTTAAGTCGGCCTACGGTAATTGATATTTACCGCTACCGCGAGTATGTGGATGAGGCCATGCTAAAGTTTTTGTGCAGCGAAATTTCGGGCGATGTAAAAGACTTGGTCATACTCGGGCTAAACCACGAAGAACAGCACCAGGAGCTTTTGTATACCGATATCAAATACATTTTAGGGCATAACCCCTTGTTCCCTGCATATTCGAAAGATTATGTTTCGCCAAAAGTTGAGGTTGTTGATACTGAATTTATAAAAATGGGTGAAGGTATTTACGAAATTGGTTTTAAGGGCGAAGGGTTTTGTTTTGACAACGAACTGAATCCACACAAAGTCTACCTGAATGCCTATCAGGTTAGTCCCAACCTGGTGACCAATGAAGAGTACCTGCAATTTATGAATGCCGGAGGCTACCATGATTTCAGGCACTGGCACGCCGAGGGCTGGGATTGGGTAAAGCAAAACAAAATTGAAGCGCCGATGTACTGGCATGTGATCGATGAGGAATGGTACCAGTACTCCTACCATGGGCTGGGGCCGCTTAACCCGCACGAGCCGGTTTGCCATATCAGTTATTTCGAGGCTTATGCCTATGCCGCCTGGAAGCGGTTAAGGCTGCTGACTGAATTTGAGTGGGAGGCGTCGTCAGATAAATTCGCATGGGGCAAAAGCTGGGAATGGACCGAGAGCAGCTATCTGCCCTATCCGGGTTTTACCAGGGCGCCCGGCGCAATTGGCGAGTATAACGGCAAGTTTATGGTGAACCAAAAAGTGCTGCGCGGCGCGTCCGAAGTTACCCCGCCGGGCCATAGCCGCAACACTTACCGTAACTTTTTTCAAACTAATTTACGCTGGCAATTTACCGGTATAAGGCTGGCTAAATAGATAACCTGACACCATATGAAAAACATAGAAACCATGCAGGCCGTTCCGATGGGATTCGGGATGAACCGCCCGGCCAAATCAAAATACAGCCAGTTTTACGAGGATGTAATAACGGGCCTTACTGCCGAACCAAAATACTTAAGCTCGAAGTATTTTTACGATGCCATCGGCGATAAGATATTCCAGGAGCTGATGGCCTGCGCCGAATATTACCCTACTAATTGCGAGCTGGAAATATTTTCGGAAAAGACTGCCGAAATATGCGACGCGATCATCGGCGATGGTGATGCTTTCGACCTGATCGAACTGGGTGCAGGTGATGCCACCAAGTCCGCTTATCTGCTGCGTTACCTGCTGAAAAGGCAGGCCAATTTCAACTATCTGCCTATCGATATTTCCGAAAATGTAATTTCATATTTGAACGTTACGCTGCCGGTAACTTTACCCGGCCTGCAAATGAACGGTCTTAACGGCGAGTATTTCCAGATGCTTGAGAAAGCTGCCGCGCTATCCAACAAGCGGAAAGTGGTGATGTTCCTGGGTTCAAATATAGGCAATATGGAATCGGCAGAAGCGGAAAGTTTTTGCCGCGAGCTGCGTAACCACCTGGCTGATGGCGATATGCTGCTCATTGGGTTCGACCTTAAAAAAAATCCGGCTACCATTTTGGCAGCTTATAACGATAAGGAAGGGATTACCAGGCGCTTCAACCTCAATTTACTGGAACGCATCAACCGGGAGTTGAACGGAAATTTCAATATTGACCAATTCGCGCATTATCCAACTTATGATCCCGATAACGGAGCTTGTAAAAGCTACCTGGTAAGTTTGGAAGAGCAGGAAGTTAAAATAGGCTGTGAAACGATCGGCTTTGCAAAGGACGAGTGTGTTTTTATGGAGATATCGCAAAAATTCACCGTCGCGCAAACAAACACGATCGCAAAAACCGCCTTATTTAAACCGGCTTATCATTTTTTTGACCGCAAAAAATGGTTTTTGGATGCAGTTTGGCTGGCGGATTAATTTTTGCCCATTCGTTTTACCAGCTTATAGATAGCAGCGCCCCAGTAATTGCCAAGCGCAATTGCCCCTTCTTTATTGGGGTGCAGGTAAAATGTTCCCTGGTGGCCATTTTCGGGGGTTAAATCGGTAAGGTAATTGGTTTTAAAATAATCGAAGGCCATTAAGTCGCCCACAAAAACTCTTTTCGGTTGGGATTTTCGATAGTCGGCCACCAAGCTGTCAATTTCCGGGAAATAGGTTTGTAGCCGGTCCAACCCTTCCTGCAAATACATGGCGCCATTATAGGTGTTGGGGCTATACCAGATCGGGTGGTTGATCATGACAACGCATCTGGGAAAATCCTTTAACAAGGCATCTGTAATGGTTTTTAAATTTTCCCTGTAATCCTCCGGCTTTACTGGCGCACCGTTTGGCCCTTTGATCGCACTGTCGTTGGTGCCCAGGTCGATGGAAAAAATGAGGAGTGCATTTTTATCGCTAAACACCCTGGCGGCGGTTTCAGCCGAGGCGAATGCAGCTGTATGCGGCAGAAAATCAAGCGTGGTATAACCGCTGTGTCCCTGGTTTGAAAACGCAATTGCCCCGATCGGCACTTGCTGCGCCCAGTATTTAGCAACAATAACGGGTGGAGCATCTGTTTCAGGATGTGCAAGGTTGGCGCCATAAGTGATGCTGTTGCCGATGAAGACGATGTTAAGGTTTTTGGCGGACTGAGCCTTAGCGCCCATCACAACCAAACTTAATGTAATGCCGAAAATCAGCCGGGTAATATTTTTCATGATCATATCTTTTTCCGGTGAAACTTACGAAGTCTCAAAGACTTTGTAAGTTTACTCCGCCTTCAAAAATCCGATCCCGATAGCTATCGGGACGAAAATCCGACTTCCGAAATCAAAACGCCACACCCATATTCCAAAACATAAAGGCCCATTTGTCTGTCTGCCCGGCAATCACCTGCTCGGTGCTTTGGCCCGCGCCGTGGCCGGCTTTGGTTTCAATGCGGATAATTACTGGTGCATTACCTTGCTGGTATTCCTGCAGGCGTGCCGCAAACTTAAACGAATGCGCCGGAACTACGCGGTCGTCGTGGTCGGCGGTGGTCACCATTGTAGCAGGGTAGCTGGCCGGTTTCAGGGCGTGGTAAGGCGAATAATTGTACAGGTATTTGAACATTTCCCCGCTGTCTTCTGCGGTGCCATAATCATAGCTCCAGCCGGCACCTGCGGTAAACTGGTTGTAGCGCAGCATATCCATTACACCCACCGCCGGAAAGGCCACTTTACAAAGGCCGGGATGCTGCGTCATGGTGGCGCCAATAAGCAGTCCGCCGTTTGAGCCGCCCGAAATGGCCAGGTAATCTTTCGAGGTGTATTTATGCTTGATCAGGTATTCGGCAGCGGCATAAAAATCGTCGAATACGTTTTGCTTTTTCATTTTGATGCCTGCCTTATGCCATTTTTCGCCGTATTCGCCGCCGCCGCGCAGGTTGGGTACGGCGTATATGCCGCCGTGTTCCAGCAAAATGATATTGCTGGTGCTGAATGCCGGCGTAAGGCTGATGCTGAAACCGCCATACGCATACAAAAGGGTTGGGTTTTTGCCGTTCATCACCGTGCCCTTTTTATACGTGATGATCATCGGTATTTTCGTGCCATCCTTCGACTTATAAAAAACCTGTGTGCTTTCGTACCGGGTGGGGTCGAACTGTACATTTGATTTTTTATAAACGGTGGACGCTCCGGTGGCAATATCCAGCTTAAAAATCGTGGGCGGATAAACGTAATTGGTAAAGGTATAGTAGGTTTCCTTTTCGTCATGCTTGGTACCAAAACCGGATGCCGTACCCACCGCCGGTAAAGTTATCGTACGTTCCAGTTTGCCGTCCATATCGTATTGCTGCACAAATGATGTAGCGTCTTTTAGGTATTCAGCAAATATTTTACCGCCGCCGGTGGAGGCGCTCAGTACATTTTGGGTGGTCGGGATCAGGTCCTTCCAATGGGTAGGCGTTGGGTCGGATGCATCAACGGTCACAATTTTAAAATTAGGAGAATACACGTTGGTGATGATGTATAGTTTGCTGCCCACATTATCCAGAACGGAATGCTCATTGTCAAAGTTGCCGACCACCTGCACAATCTGGCCCCCGGGCTGGCTTAAATCCTGTATATAAAGCTCGTTGCCAGTAGTTTCATTGGCGGCTGTGATGACCAGGAAATGCTCATCCTCCGTCAAATACGCGCCGATATACCTGCGCTTGGTTTCGTCCCCGCCAAAGATCAGCTTATCTGTGCTTTGCGCCGTGCCCAGCTGGTGATAAAACAACTTGTGGTATTGCGTCATCCCCGAAAGCTGCGAACCTGTCTTCGGTTTGTCGTAACTGCTGTAATAAAAGCCCTCATTTCCCCGCCAGGCTATTCCGCTGAATTTAACGTCCCGTAAAGTATCGCCTATCTGCACTTTGTTGTCCGTATGGATAACGATCACTTTGCGCCAGTCGCTGCCGCCTTCTGATAACTGGTAGGCGGCCATCGAGCCGTCTTTGGTAAAGTCGATACCCTGCATGGAAGTGGTGCCGTCCGCGGAGAATTTATTGGGATCCAGGAAAACCTCCGGCGCACCATCACCCACCTGCCGCCACAACACCGACTGCGCCTGCAAACCGTCGTTTTTATAAAAATAGGTGTACTTGCCCTCCTTAAACGGCGCGCTGTATTTCTCAAAGTTCCACAGCTGCTCCAGGCGTTTATGTATGGCGTCGCGGTAAGGTATCTGCGCCAGGTAATCAAAGGTCACCTTGTTTTCAGCCTGTACCCAGGCTTTGGTATCGGCACTGCGGTCGTCTTCCAGCCAGCGGTACGGGTCGGGCACTACGGTGCCGAAATAGGTATTGGTGGTATCCACCTTGCGGGTTAAGGGGTAACTCAATTTAGTTGTATTCATTTGTTGCGCACAGGCAAAGCCGCAAAGTAAAACAGCTGCCAATAAACAGGTTAACTTTCTCATTGCAATTGTGTGGTTGTGGGACTAAGGTAGGTTTTTTGAGGGGAAAGGAGAAAGGGTTTTTTGAGTTGAAGGGCGAAAGGAAAGGGGTGAAAAGGATTTTGAGGATTAATAACCTATGGTTAAACGATGCTACTTACTGCCAACTGCTAACTGATGATATGTACGTTCCCTGCTGGTAAAAGCGGGTCGGGTGCTTTACTCATACGCCTGCAAGGCCTTACACACAGGCCGGTCCAAAGGACTCCTATGTAGTACCCGCGACGCCCCCTAACGCGTTGTCTGAACCGGATTCGTCGGATTTATGGATGGCCCTGATTAAAAACGCTATTTCACGAACTCTTTGCCACGCTGGACGCGAATGACATGAATAAACGCACCGTCCGTCCGCAGAACAGCTTCGGGCGAAACCGGGCAAAACGATGGTGGCCATGTGCGGCTGCGGGCATAGGAAATTTTGGCTGAAGCGCAGGCCTTGTGTGGAACGCAGCACGGGCAAAAATATTCCAGCCCGTGGTATTTCCTGATAGTGCACATAAGGCCTCGCGTGGCAAGGCATTCTGCTGACAAGCGTTTTGGTTTGTCGCGACTGACAAAGTAACTAGTGTCATGTCAACTTGATTTTGTCGTATAAGTTTTATAACTTTATCAAAAAACCGATTATGATAAAGTATAAGGTTACCCTTACGCAAGAGGAAAGGGATCAATTAACATCGATGATC
>Ga0134127_10000053_pt1 | contig 166068 bp, 167 predicted proteins | sample KB31753_FD_96459 | JGI IMG/M metagenome (GOLD analysis project Ga0134127, IMG submission 96459) | Terrestrial soil microbial communities with excess Nitrogen fertilizer from Kellogg Biological Station, Michigan, USA - KB3-175-3 | ecosystem: Environmental > Terrestrial > Soil > Unclassified ...
CCAGTATCCGTTTCACCAAGCTTGTTTTACCCGATCCGGACACGCCGGTCACCACGGTCAAAACCCCCAGCGGGAATTTCACATTTACATGTTTAAGATTATTTTCCCTTGCGCCTTTAATCTCAATAAAATCGTTCCATTTGCGGCGGCTTGTCGGGATGTCGATAGCTTCTTTTCCGCTAAGATAGCGGCCGGTTAGGCTTTCGTTATCTTTTATAATGTCTTTATAAGCGCCCGAGAACATCAAATTGCCACCATGGGTTCCGGCTTCCGGACCAATGTCGATAATATGATCGGCGGCCTTCATGATCTCCTCCTCGTGTTCAACTACCAGTACCGTGTTGCCTACGTCGCGCAAGGATTTTAACACCCCGATCAGCCGTTGTGTGTCACGCGGGTGGAGGCCGATACTTGGCTCATCCAGTACATAAACAGACCCCACCAGGCTGCTGCCCAAAGAGGTTGCCAGGTTGATGCGTTGCGATTCGCCGCCCGACAAGGTATTGGATAATCTATTCAATGTCAGGTAGCTTAAGCCCACATCATTTAAAAACGTTAGCCGGTTGGTGATCTCCATCAGCAACCGTTTGCTGATCTTCACATCGGTTTCATTGAGCTGTACCGACATGAAAAATTCCAGCGCTTTATCAAGCGGCATCAAAACCACGTCGGTGATCGATTTGCCGTTTATTTTTACATACGAGGCATCCTGTCTTAACCTGCTGCCCTTACACTCCGGACAGGTGGTTTTTCCGCGGTAACGCGACAATAACACACGATACTGAATTTTATAAGTTTGCTCTTCCAGCTCTTTAAAAAACGTGTCGAGCCCGCGGAAATATTGATTGCCCGTCCATAATAATTTTTGCTCCTTTTCAGTAAGCTGGTTATATTGACGGTGTATCGGGAAATCAAATTTTAATGCATTTTTTACCAATACATCATTCCATTCGCGCATTTTTTCGCCGCGCCACGGCGCGATGGCGCCCTCGTAAATGCTCTTGCTTTTATCAGGGATCACCAGGTCTTCGTCAATGCCGATCACCCTGCCATAGCCCTCACACCGTTTGCAGGCGCCATAAGGATTATTAAAGCTGAAAAAGTTTGGCGTCGGTTCTTCAAAACGGATCCCGTCGAGTTCAAACCGGTCGCAAAAAAAACGCTCCTGCTCACTATCGGCATCGGGCTCCTGGTACCGTACATAACAATCGCCCTTCCCCTCAAAAAATGCTGTTTGGACGGAGTCGCCTAAGCGGCTCACAGTCTCGTCTTCCTCGTTTTTCGTGATACGGTCGATGACGATCCTTACGGTAGAGGTTAGAGGCTGGAGATTAGAGGTTAGGGGAGCTTCTTTTTCACCTTTTGCCCCTGCCTGTCCGGCAGGCAGGTTTTGCCTTTTACCTTTCACCTCCTCAATCAGCCACGACCCGTCATCAACAATGCTCATATCCTCAAGCAGGTCCTCGATCCGCGAAAGCTTACCTTTATATTCAATGCGCACAAAGCCTTTCTGCATCAATACTGCCAGTTCTTCTTTTAAGCTGCGGTTGTTATGCGGATACAGGGGGCATAACACGGTAACCTGCGTTTCGCCAGGCAGCGCCATAATAAAATTCACCACGTCTGTAACCGTATCCTTTTTTACGACCCCGCCGGATACCGGCGAAATGGTTTTACCAATACGCGAAAACAGCAGTTTTAAATAATCATATATCTCGGTTGATGTACCCACCGTTGAGCGCGGGTTGGAAGTGATCACTTTTTGCTCGATGGCTATCGCCGGCGCTATGCCTTTTATATAGTCTACATCGGGCTTATTCATGCGCCCCAGGAATTGCCGGGCATATGACGAAAGACTTTCCACATACCGCCGCTGTCCCTCGGCGTATAAAGTATCAAAGGCAAGCGACGATTTGCCCGAGCCCGACATGCCGGTAATAACAACCAGCTTGTTTTTGGGAATGGCCACATCCATATTTTTTAGGTTGTGTACCCTTGCCCCTTTTATGATGATATGATGCTGAGGATCTTTTTCTGCTTCGTTGATCATGATAGTCCATGTCCATAGTCGATGGTCTATAGTATCCATTTGTAATGGTCTATGGACTTTGTCTATGGTTTTTTCTCCAAACCGCAAAAATCCTAAAATTTTTAGCCGTATCCAAATGAGTTTAAGAAATGTAGCTGGTTTATTGGCAGTTACTTAAATACTTTGCATTGGGCTGACAATCCGGTCAGGGCAACGATTTTTACAGCAGGGTATTATAAATTGAGATGTTAAAAAATGTTAAATTCACGTGTTTACCCGGTTTATTTCAAAAATTATATTTGTTTTTTTCGCGATAATTCGCTTTATTTGGGTAACAATTTTTTAACCTCCTAACAAGAAAGCTATAGATAAAACTCTACTTAACAAAGTATTTAATTAGTTATAAGTTTTTTCTATGGATTTTCAATTGAGAAGTGATCAGGATTTAATCCATCTCTATGTCGCCGGTAATGAGGCGGGGCTGGTAGAGCTTATTCGTCGTTACCAATCAAAAATATATACCTCTATTTACTTGCTTGTAAAAGACGAGCATCTGGCTGAAGACATCTTCCAGGATACTTTTATCAAGGTTATTAATACCCTGAAGGCCGGTAAGTATAACGAAGAGGGAAAGTTTTTGCCATGGGTGGCGCGTATTGCCCATAATTTGGTAATTGACCATTTCCGCCGCGAAAAGCGTGCACCGATGGTGAACAACGGCGACGACTTTGACATTTTTGAGGTGTTGGGCAAGTATGATGAGAGCATTGAGGACCGTATGGTGCGCGAGCAGACCTACCGCGATCTGAAATCGTTGATCCATTTGCTGCCTGCCGAGCAAAAGGAAGTATTGATTATGCGGCATTTTGGTGATATGAGCTTTAAAGAAATTGCTGATATTACCGATGTAAGCATAAACACCGCCCTTGGCCGAATGCGTTATGCGTTGAATAACCTCCGTAAAATGATGCAGAGCAAGGAAATGAGTCTTAAAAATTAGTGATTGGTGAGTAGTTGATTGGGTTGATTAGGTTATTAGAAAGTCTTTTAATAATCATTTAAACCGGTTAACAAACTACTCACTTAATCAACCTAATCCAACTCTATCAACCAATCCTCAAAAAATTTCATTTAATTTTCATCTTCGTAAAATATTCCGTTTACGCTTACGTTAGTATCTCATAAACTAACAATAAAAAAAAGCGTATGGAGGAAACTTTTACAACGAATTTAAATGTACTTACTAACAAAGCGATGGTGAAGGAGGAATTAAAAGAGAATCTGGAAGGCGACGAGTTAATGTTTTATCATTCACTTCGTGCTGATCTGGACCTTTTGAAGAAAAACCCCAAACTCCAGACCATTCATCACATACTCGACTATTCAAAGAGTTTGCGTTAGTACATTCGGTCTTACAGGTTCACAGTCAATAACTGTTATTAAACAGGCATAGGCTGTGAACCTTTTATTTGGGGTTCATTAGGTCATTGGTTCACTGGTTCACTGGTTCGATAATTCATTGGTTCATTAGTTTTCATTGGCCGAATTCACTGTGATAGCGTATAATTGATATAGAGCGTTGAATATGTCGGCATTATTAAGGATTATTGTACGATAGTTTACGGCCGGCAGTGTTGTGCTTACCAATGAACTAATGAGCCAATGAACAAAAAGGAACGCTACCGCCACTTCGTCGATTATTTTTCCAAACATTCCCCCAACCCCGTTACCGAGCTCCATTACGGCAACCCGTTTCAATTATTGGTCGCTGTTATATTGTCCGCACAGTGTACAGATAAACGGATCAACCAGGTAACGCCTGCGCTGTTTGAACGTTTCCCAACCCCGCAGTTGTTAGCGGCGTCATCTGTCGATGAGGTGTTCAGTTATATCCGCAGCGTAAGTTACCCCAATAATAAGGCTAAGCATTTGGTTGGCATGGCAAAGATGTTAGTCGAAATTTTTAACGGGGAGGTACCATCCGCTATCGACGATCTTCAAAAACTTCCCGGTGTGGGTCGTAAAACGGCAAACGTAATAGCCTCGGTAATTTTTGAGGCCCCGGCCATAGCCGTAGATACCCATGTTTTTAGGGTGGCAAACCGTATCGGTTTAACTACTAACGCCCGCACTCCGCTGGCGGTCGAAAAACAATTAACTGAAAACCTTCCAAAAGATGTGCTGGGCGTAGCGCATCACTGGCTGATATTGCATGGCAGGTACATTTGCGTAGCCCGTACCCCTAAATGCGAAATTTGCCCGTTAACATGGTTTTGCCGCTATTATCAAACCATCAATACTGAAACCGCATTATTGAAAGCTGCGGCACTAAAAGCCAAAAAAGTGAAAGATCTTAAAAAGATGAAAACATTGAATAAAATAAGTAAAGAACTTAAAAAGCGAAGTATGAATAATAGCGGCTGACTGTGATGATGGATAATGTTGATAAACAAATTTGATTAATATGCATAGGTTAGGTAATTTTCATCAATAATATCAATCGCAAACCAGGCAGGCCACCCTGTAAAGCATGCGATTGCTTCGTTCCTCGCAATGACAATTCGCATAATCCCGGCTATGGCGAATCGCGATGGCAGCGCGGATAATAAATTACTAAAAATATTAGCAATTGTAAATAATTGTTCATAAATTTGTTTCATAAATTTAAAAAATGAGCAGCTCAGAAAAATTAAAAGCATTGCAGCTTACGTTAGATAAGCTGGAGAAATCATACGGTAAGGGCACCATCATGAAGCTGGGTGAAACCGCCATCGAGGCTACTGAAGTGATCCCGACAGGATCGATCGGCCTTGATATAGCCCTGGGGGTTGGTGGTTTGCCAAAAGGACGGGTGATCGAGATATACGGACCGGAATCATCCGGTAAAACGACACTGGCTATTCATGCTATTGCCGAATCGCAAAAGCAAGGCGGGATAGCGGCTTTTATCGATGCGGAGCATGCCTTTGATCGCTTTTATGCCAAAAAACTGGGCGTCGACGTTGAAAATTTACTTATTTCCCAGCCCGACAATGGCGAGCAGGCGCTTGAGATCGCCGACAACCTCATCCGTTCAGGAGCTATCGACATCCTGGTGATCGACTCGGTAGCCGCGCTCGTACCCAAAGCCGAGATCGAAGGTGAAATGGGCGACTCGAAGATGGGCCTTCAGGCGCGCCTCATGTCGCAGGCATTGCGCAAGCTAACCGGCACCATCAGCAAAACAGGCTGCTGCTGCATATTCATCAACCAGCTGCGCGAAAAGATCGGCATTATGTTCGGGAACCCCGAAACCACCACCGGCGGTAACGCGCTGAAATTCTATGCATCGGTACGTTTGGACGTACGCCGTATTTCGCAGATCAAGGATACCGAAGAAGTATCGGGTAACCGGGTTAAAGTGAAAATTGTGAAAAACAAAGTGGCGCCGCCCTTCCGCATCGCCGAGTTTGATATTATGTTTGGAGAAGGCATTTCCAAATCGGGCGAAATTATCGATCTGGGTGTGGAACATAATATTATCAAAAAAGCGGGCTCATGGTTCAGCTATGGCGAAACTCGCCTGGGCCAGGGCCGCGATGCGGTAAAACAACTGTTGCTGGATAACCCGGAACTAATGGACGAGCTCGAAGAAAAGATCAAAGAAACCGTAACCGGCGATCATTTGGCCGAAGTTTAGTTAGGATTTCATCGATTGATAAAGAGTGATTACACCGATGATACATGAGCCTTCCTTTTGGAAGGCTTTTTATTTATGTAAAAACGCTACCTTTATACAACGTTATAATTATGGACATTACGTTGAAATACAAAATAGTAGAAAAAATTATTCAAACGAATGATGATTTACTGCTTAATGAGATTAAGTCATTAGTGGGCTTATCAGAAAATGATTTTTGGACAGAGATTCCCGGCGAAATAAAACGAGCCGTTAATAATGCGAAAGAGGAACTTGACAGGGGCGAGGGCATTCCGCATTCGCAGGTGATGACAGAAATCAAAGACCGGTTCCTTAAAAAATAATGAACTCTTATTCCGTCACCTGGTCGCCAACTGCAAGGCTTACATACTATAGAATTCTTGAATATTTAGCTGAAAATTGGACGATAAAGGAGATAGAAAGCTTTATTGACCGTACTGAAGAAGTAATAAATCATATTTGTAATAATCACTTGCTTTACCCGTATTCAATAGAAAGCGACACCTATAAATGTGTAGTTGTGAAACAAGCAAGTCTATTTTACAGAGTAAAAACCGATTCTATTGAGCTTTTAGTATTTTGGGATAATAGGCAAGAGCCTTCAAAGCTACGCTTATAACTTGCCCCGTTATTTAACCATGCTAACGTCGGGCATGGTTTCGGTGGCTTCGCTTTTTTCGACGGTGTCGTTTTCTTTATCTTCTAATAATTTAAAGCTTACATAAAAGGTGGTGCCCACACCGGCTACGCTTTCAAAAGCAATTTTGCCGTTCTGCAGCTCTATATACTCCTTGCACAATACCAGGCCCAAGCCCACGCCTTTTTCATTTTTAGTCCCAAAGGTCGACCTGGCTTTAAGTGAGAATATAGTGCCCTGCTGGTCAATGGGAATGCCTATTCCATTATCCTTAATAACAATACGGCATTCGTTCCCGATAATTTCATCCGATACGATGATCTCGTCGCCGGGGTCAGTGAACTTTATAGCATTATCTATTAAGTTCCTGATAATTAACTGGAACATATCTTTATCGGCCGAAATCAAGACGTCATTTTTTAGCCGCTCAATAATGCGTATTCCTTTTTCAGCAGCTATCGGCTCATAGGTTTTAAATATATCCAATAAAACCCCTTTCAGGTCTGTACGCACCAGATTTACCGTAACGCCCTCCATCTGGGCCTTTGACCACGATAGTAAATTGGTCAGCATTTGTTTAGTGCTTTTGGTAGAGTCGAGCAGGCTTTTTTCGAACGACTGCCGCTCTTTTTCGTCCAGCTGCAGTTCCGAAAGTATCTCGAGATAGTTTTGTATTGATGCTAATGGAGATTGCAGATCGTGCGCCAGGATTGAAAACAGCTTGTTTTTTGTTTCATTCGCACGTTCGACCTCGGCCGCATGCTTTTCAACCAGTGCCTGTTCACCAGCGTAACTATTGCGGATATATTTAGTGATCAGAAAAATATAAAATAAAATTAACATATATGCCAACTCCTGGCGTATAAACCGCTCTTTCGAACTCATAGCAAATATCACCTGCGGATATTGGTATTGTATAAAAAGCAGGGAGGAAACCACGAGGATGTTAAGCGATATCCAAAACCAATATTGCTTTTTGGGGATGATGGAAACAGCGAGAAAGTTAGAAAGTGTAAAAACCAGCAGGGCAGGGCCGTTGATGCCTCCGTTATACCTGAAATTCGCGATGTTCAGCAGGTTAATAATAACCATGTATGCCAATATGCTTGCGGCTGACTTCGCTTTGTATCGCGAAAAATAATAGCACAGGCTAATGCATACAAATACGGCCACAAATGAAACCCCAATTTCTACCGAGCCGAACAACAAATTGCCGATGGTGCCGAATAAGATTGCTACGGCCGAGAAAAAGCACACCCCATTAAAGATCCGGGCCTCTAAATTGAATTCAGGGCTCTGACCGATTATTCTCGCCCAGGTAATTGGCATAATTTTATCAATTAGGGTGATCTAATATACGCATCTTTATTAAACCCGGTTCATTAAACCTTATATTATTACTTTTACACGACTAAATGATACAAAGGCATTTTTCGTAATACTTTATGGATATTCAAAAAATAACGTTAGGTAATGGGTGCTTTTGGTGCACTGAGGCGGTTTTCAAAACCCTAAAAGGCGTAAAGCAAGCCATATCCGGGTATATGGGCGGCCATACCAAAAATCCTACTTATAACCAGGTTTGTAACGGCGATACCGGCCACGCAGAAGTGGTACAAATAGAATATGATGCAGATATCGTATCCTTTGAAGAGCTGTTACTGATATTTTTCAAAACCCATGACCCCACCACGTTGAACCGCCAGGGAAACGATATCGGCACGCAATATCGCTCTGTTATATTTTATCATACCGCGGAGCAAGGAGAGCAGGCCAAAGCTATGATTGCAAAGTTGACCGGGGAACAGGTTTTCGACCGGCCTATTGTTACGGAAGTTACGCCGGCGACGGAGTTTTACAAAGCCGAAAGCTATCACCAGGATTATTTTATCAATAACCCCGGCAATGGTTATTGCAGGGCTGTCATTCAGCCTAAGCTGAACAAATTTGCGAAGGAGTTTACGGATCGTATAAAACCCGAGTTACTGTAACAGCGTTAAGGTACATCCAGAACTAACAGCATCTTTGTATAGGTATTACAGGATTTACTCACAAATCTGTATAGTTTTTCCAGGCTAGTCATGCGTTATATTTTGCTAATTTTTTGGGTTTACAGCTAAAAAAGGCAACTACATGATTTTCAAGTGTTTAAGTCATAAAAGGTCGAAAAAGTGTAAACCTTTGTAAACCCTTTTTTTAGTGTATCCCAGTTGACATGGCGTTGCGAAACTGAACAAAGATATGTGCATAAAAATGCGAAAAGCGCGAGGCTTTTTTGTGCCTTTAAAATAAGATTGTGCTGCTATGCGCCAGCGGAGGACGCCAGGTTCACCCGGTCGTCATGCGACTTTGGCTCGGATATAACCAAAAAGTGAAGATCGGTATTCCCATTATTGCTAATACGGTGTCGGGTTGTTTTGGGGATGTGGACGGACTTTCCGGCATTCACGGTTTTGATTTCACCATCTATCTCAAAAGCAGCTGTGCCAGACAGGATATAAAATAGCTGTTGAGCATGTTGATGAAAATGCAACTGCTCACTTGTTCCGGGCGGCATGCTTTCCTGTATCACGCTTAGGCTATCTGTTCGTAGTAAGTGCCAGCCGTCGCATTGATCGCCCCAGGTGTAATGTTCGGCATTGTCTGTTGAGGTGATCATTTTTACACCTTCTCAAAATAAATTACTTTATTCCGTAATGGTCATTCATTAATTTTTCAAAAAGCCCGTTTGGCAATATGGTTTTAAGCGTTGCCGCGATGGTCTGGCCGAAAGCACCCACCAGGTACCGCGGCGCGGGGCTCGACGATTCAACGATCTGGCAAAGCTTTTTGCCTATCGCCTCGGGGTTAGCGCCCACGCTCTCATCTTTCTCTATGCTGGCTACCGCAGTATTAAATTCATTCTCAAGCCTCTCATTTTTTATCGGGAACGGAACCCGCTCGCGGTTTTGGGTAAAGTCGGTCTTAAAATCGCCGGGATTTATCAGCACCACTTTAACTCCGGTATTGCGCAGTTCCATCCTCAGGCTTTGTGAATACCCCTCAATGGCATATTTGGAAGCGCTGTACATGCTTTGATAAGGCAGCCCGAAAAGGCCTGCGAGCGAGCTCATGTTGATCACCATGCCTTGTCCCGCTTCTATCATCTTCGGGATCACCGCACTGCTTACCCGCACGACGCCGAAAAAATTGACCTCGAACTGCTTCTTAGCGCTTTCAACCGGCATGGCGTATGCTGGTCCGGTTACGCCGTTACCCGCGTTATTAACCAATACGTCAATTTTGCCTTCGGCTTTAATGATTTTATCTACCGCGGCTTTCACGGAAGCATCGTCGGTCACATCCATCTCAACGGGCTTGAAAGATACGGAGCTTAAACGTTTAATGTCACGCGACGAGCCGTAAACGGTATGGCCTTTTGCCTGCAATGCATTTGCACAGGCTAATCCTATTCCAGATGAAGCGCCGGTTACAAGAATTATTTTTTTCATGGTTTAATTAGTTGGTGATTTATGCCGGTCGTAAAAATGCAAATTTAACCGGTATCAAAAAAATTGTTTTTGCTGCCTGGTTAATTGTCCGATACCCTCACTTTTAAATAGCTGGGGTGCTGTCCCGAGGTATAAATCCTGTGTGTCGCCTTTTGAAAATCGGAGTCCCTGGCTTTCATAATGTCCTCAAACCGCTGCGTATTCCGGTCGATCAAGGGGAACCAAGTGCTTTGCACTTGCACCATAATGCGGTGGCCTTTTTTAAACGTATGCAAGATATCCTGCAGCTCGAAATTGACCGGTGTGATTTTACCCGGTATGAAGGGTTCGGGCTTATCAAACCCGTTCCGAAATTTGCCTCTGATAGCTTCGCTGCGCACCATTTGCTGATAGCCCGACATATAAACATCCTTGCCTGTCCACTGATTATTTTTTGCCGAATCCGGATATACGTCGATCACCTTCACCACCCAGTCTGCATCCGTGCCGGTTGTTGATACCTTTAAGTCTGCCCAAATATTGCCGGCCAGGGTGATATCTTTATCCAGCACGTTCGTTTGGTAAGTGAGCACGTCAGGACGCCGCGCTGCAAACCGCTGGTCGCCGGTCATGTACTCTCTTTTCATACCCAGATCTATTCCGTTTATAAATGGCACCGGTTTATTCGGATCCGATATAAATTCATCAAAGCTATTAGTTGCCTTGGGTGCATCGAAGGAAAGCCTGCCACCGGGCAACAAATACAAATTCTTTTCTTCGGCATCCTTTGGCGGCCAAGCCTGATAATTCTTCCAATGGTTAACGCCTGTTTCAAACGCCGAAATTTTGGGCAGATCGAGGTCGGTTCCTTTTAAGTAATGACTAAAGAACGCGAATTCAATTTTCTCACGATAAAAAGGGCCGGTAGGACCGCCAAAGTCAACGTCGCCTAAATGGTCGCCGGCGCCGCGCGCCCAGCCGCCATGCACCCACGGCCCCATTGTGAAATAAACCGGGGTTGAAGGATTATTTTTTACCAGTATTTTGTAGGTGTTGATGGCGCCATACAAGTCTTCGGCATCATACCAGCCGCCGGTAACAAGCACGGCTGCTTTGATATCGTGCAGGTGATATAATACGTTACGATCTTTCCAGTGCTGGTCGTAGTTGGGATGATCCATCATCTCGTTCCATAAGCGGATCGTGTCTTTATAATATTTATCATTCGAATTTTTTACAGAACCCATGTTCATATAAAATTCATACCCATCTTCGGTTCCGTAATTCAGCCGCGAGCCGCGCCGCTGAGTGGGCTTATCGTCCTGGCGGTTAGTAAAGCCGGGGTAAAAACCAAAATTAGCGGCTAACATAAAGGCGCCGTTATGAAAGGCGTCATCACGGTAAAGATCGGCAATGGGCGCCTGCGGCGATGCCGCCACCAGCGCAGGATGCCGGCTAAGCAATGCGGTTGTGGTATAAAAGCCCGGATAAGATATTCCCCATACACCCACTTTCCCGTTATTGCCAGGCACATTTTTAATCAGCCAGTCGATGGTGTCGTAAGTATCTGTGCCCTCATCCACATCATTAGTCGTTTTGTGGACCTCCTTTTCCGGGGTCATCTCTTCGTATATGCCCTCACTCATCCACCGGCCGCGAACATCCTGGTAAACAAAGATGTAGCCGTCGTGCAAAAACAGCGGCGATGGCCCAAGACTGGTTTTATAAGCATCCGTCCCGTAAGGCGCAACGCTGTAACACGTGCGGTCCATCATGATTGGATATTTTTTTGATTGGTCCTTTGGCACATATACCGATGTGAATAGTTTTTTGCCATCGCGCATGGCTATCTGGTATTCGTATTTAGTGTAGTTTGCTTTTACATAAGCGGCATCTGATCCGCCGGTCTGCGCACAGGCAACAATAGCCGAAAACAAAAAGCTAAAGGCAGTAAGTATAAGTGGTTTCATACAATAAAAATAAAATGTAATAATACGGATAAAATAAAAAAGGCCCCGGTGTACCCGGGGCCTTAACAAAATCGTTACCAGTTGCTTAATCATTTATTGCCTTCACACCGGGCAGCTCCTTGCCCTCCATATACTCCAGCAAAGCACCCCCGCCGGTGGAAACATAGCTTACATCGGCCGTCATGTTAAATTTTGCGACCGCCGCCGCCGAGTCGCCGCCGCCGATCAACGAGAATGCGCCGTTTTCTGTCGCTTTAACCACAGCTTCCGCGATGGCCTTTGTACCGGCCTCAAATTTTTCCATCTCGAAAACGCCCATAGGGCCGTTCCATAAAATGGTTTTCGACGCTTCGATAACCTTGCTGAATTCGGCAATCGAATCCGGACCGATATCAAGGCCCATCCACCCGTCCTTAATATTGTTGTTTTGCGCGGTATCGGTATTGGCGTCGTTCGAAAAATTATCAGCTATAATTGAATCGGTTGGCAATAATAGATTAACATGCTTTTCCTTCGCTTTTTTTATCAGGCTGTTAGCCAGGTCCAATTTATCTTCCTCAACCAGCGATTTTCCGATCTTGCCTCCCTGCGCCTTTGCAAAGGTATAAGCCATGCCGCCACCGATAACCAGGTTATCTACCTTATCCAGCAAGCGCTCTATCAATTCAATTTTATCCGACACTTTTGCGCCGCCCATGATCGCCGTGAATGGCTTAGCCGCTCCGTTCAGCACCTTTTCGGCATTTTTGAGCTCGGCTGCCATAAGGTATCCGAAATATTTTGCGTCGGGAAAAAACTGCGCGATAACTGCTGTTGAAGCATGCGCGCGATGCGCTGTCCCGAAAGCGTCATTAACATAAACGTCGCCAAGTTTCGACAACTTTTCTGCAAAATCCCTATCACCTTTTTCTTCTTCTTTGTAAAAGCGCAGGTTCTCCAGTAACAGCACTTCGCCCTTTCCCAGGTCACTTGATTTTTTCACAGCCTCCGCACCTATGCAGTCATCGGCAAATTCTACTTGCTGGCCAAGCATATCCGACAGGTGCGGCACGAGGTGCTTTAAAGAATATTTTTCTTCGGGGCCGCCTTTCGGGCGGCCAAGATGCGACATTAAAATGACAGCTCCGCCGTCTTTTAATATTTTATTAATGGTGGGCAATGCGCCGCGCATTCGGTTATCGTCGGTTATCGTATAGTCCTTGTCAAGCGGTACGTTAAAATCTACGCGGATAAGGGCCTTTTTCCCGGCAAAGCTAATTTGATCTATCGTTTTCATAGTTTAAGAGGTGATAATGAGCGGCGCCAAATTCAACAATTAATCTTTAATTCCGAACGGTAAAATTAAAAAGCTGTTTCACCGGCTGCAAAATTTATGTTAGCTTAAGATAAAGTACATAATGCGGTCCTATGCCAGGCACATCGAAAACCGGCGATTTAATTTCGAAACCCATATCTAAATAAAATTGCAGGGCAGTTTTGCGGGCGTTGCACCACAAATAGTTGGTCTTTTGATCGCGCAGGCAAACGATGCCAAAGTTAAGCAGATGACTGCCAAGACCCCTGCCCCTGTATTCTCCGATGGTTGCCATGCCCCGTAGCTGGAATCCTATGCCCTCGAACTCGCTGTATGTTTGCGGATGAAAAGAAGCAATACTAACCAGCCGTCCATGTAAATAACTCCCGAGATGAAAGGCGCCGGGCAACTTATCAGCTGGAAACCGGCATTCATCCAACGTTAATTTTCCCGGGCGTAAAACCGCTTTCCGAATAGGCAACAACTCGTCAACCTCAATAAATTTAATCATTTTGTAGTAAGCTTATTTTTTCCACCAGGTCGGCAAGGCGGCTCGAATATCCCATCTCATTATCATACCAGCCAACAACCTTTACCAATCCGCCGACTATTGAAGTAAGCTTAGCGTCAAAAATACAGCTGTGGGTGTTGCCTAAAATATCTGTTGACACGATCGGATCTTCGGTGTATTCTAAAACATTTTTCATTGAGCCTTCGGCAGCCTGCTTAAATGCCAGGTTAATTGACTCAACGGTTGGTTGCTTTTTTAAGCTACATGTAAAGTCGGTCAGCGAGCCGTTGAGGACAGGAACCCTGATACCGGCGCCGCCAAGCCTGCCTTCCAAATGTGGAAAAATAGTGGTAATAGCCTTAGCTGCCCCCGTAGTTGTTGGAATAATGGATGCCGAAGCAGCCCGCGCTCGCCGGAGGTCTTTATGTGGAGCATCGTGCAGGCTTTGATCGCCCGTCATGGAATGCACCGTGGTTATATAACCATCAATAATCCCCCAGTTATCGTCCAGAATTTTTACCATCGCGGCCACGTTATTGGTGGTACAGGATGCATTGGACAGGATGGGCGAATGCAGATCGATCAATCGGTCGTTTACGCCTAACACAACGGTTGGCACACCTTTATCAGCGCTTGGCGCGGAAATAATGACCTGTTTGGCGCCCGCCGCTAAATGTTTTTCAGCGCCTTCCTTCGACGTAAACTTTCCGGTTGACTCAATAACCACGTCAATATCTAATCGACTCCAGGGCAGCGCCAAAGGGCCGGCTTCTGATAATATCCGTATGGTTTGGCCATTTATGTATAAGTTATCCTTGTCGAAATCAATTGTGCCTTTAAAACCGTGATGAACTGAATCGTATTTAAAAAGATGAGCAAGCGTTTTGGTATCGGTTAGATCATTTATCGCTATAACGGATATGTCCGCCTTGTTCAAAATGTTTCGTAAAAAAATTCGGCCGATACGGCCAAACCCATTTATGGCTATCCTCATAATTCCGGAATAATGCGGCAAATCTAATTAAAATTGATGGGGCGCACTTGTTCAGCTATCAAAATTGACCGCTAGTAAATGACTAAAGGGAAAGAAAGATGTTTGGAATCAGGCAAACAAATTGCGCACTGCCAGACTTTGGCGCTCTTTCGACCGAAGGAAAAAAGTGATCATCCAGTTAAATATCAACGAAATTGATATTATCAGGATAACCAGCACCGAGCTGCTATAACTGTTTAATAAAAATACGGTCGCGATCGACGCGATATTAATACTTATTAAAATAGCAGTGGTTTGCAAATGACTAAAGCCAAGCCGTAACATGCGGTGGTGAATATGATTGCGGTCTGCTACAAAAGGCGAAACCCCATTCGCTATCCTTAAAATAAAGACTCTTACCGTATCAAATATCGGCCCTATCAATATAGCGAATGTTAACGCCGGAGCGGAATAAATTATTGAAGAACTGCTGTCAATTGCGCTTTTACTTTCTTCCATAAATTTTAGGGCCATAACAGCCGAGATTAACCCGATCAAAAGCGACCCAGTATCACCCATAAATATCTTAGCCGGGGTAACATTGAACCTTAAAAAACCTATAATAGCGCCTGCCATTGCCAGCGAAACGCCGGCCAGCTCATATTTATGAATGTAAATAAATAACGCGGCGAAAACACCGTTAACCAATATCCCTGTCGATGCAGCTAATCCATCAATCCCGTCAATTAAATTAAAGGCATTAACCACCAGCAAGATTATTAATATAGAAAGAGCCACACTAAAAATATAGGGTAAAGCATATATTCCGAACACCCCATACATGCTGGTAAGCCTGATATTGCCTAATATAACCAATATGGCGCAAACAATAAATTGGATTAGAAATTTGGTGCTCGAATTTACTCCCGAAAGATCATCTTTAATTCCCATCGAGAATAAAATTATACAAGCGGTAAGCAAATAATTAGTAGGCAGAGTTTTGTTTGTCATGCAAAACAACAACGAGGTTATAGTAAAGCCTACAAAAATGGCGACACCACCAAGCCTGGGAATACCATGGTCATGCTCTTTTCTAAAGTGCCCAAGGTCGTCATATAAGTGGCGAAAGCGCGCTACGTGTAAAATTGAAGGGATGGCGAAAGAAGTAATCAGGAAAGAAATGATCGCTATAAAAATATAATATATAAACGTAAAATTATGTAGAAAATCCATAGTTATTAATTGGGTTGGTCTATATATAATTTAGTGCCACATTTTATTTAATTATTATCTTCCGGCTGCATTCATCTCGTATTGACCCTTTTACGGGATGGTTATGCTTTTGGTTTCTTTATTTTTTATTATCTTTCGGTACCGACGTTATTAACTTTAATGAAAAACGTTTCGCCGCCGCTCAGTTATTTGATAAGTCGTGGGTAATATTATTCACCATTTGCGAATAATATTACCCACCGCGCCTAATAACTATATAAATATAATCTCTTTATAAGGCATGTATAGGCCGTAAAATACCAATAAGTATAAACCGTTAGGCATTAAACGTGCCAATACATCTTCCCCGTTGGCTAAACGGCAATTCATTAATTAAATACCGGTACTATAAGCTGTGGGGTATTAATAGTGATAATTAGAGATATTGAATAATTTTACGAACGGGCTTAGCTATAAGCGTAAGTATGGGAAATAATACCTCATTTTTCCTCATTGCCTTAAAATCAAAGTACAAGCTTTTTAACCGGTTCAGGTAACTTTCGTTGCTTTTTCCGCCAATACTCATTTTTACCAAAACCTTATTAATGAATATGACACGCAGGTTATTGCGGTGCATAAACCGCAGCATTAATTCATAGTCGGCAGCACTTCCAAATTCCATGCTGTAAAAACCATAGTCGTTAAATAAATTTCTTTTGCAATAAAAGGTAGGGTGTGGTGGCATCCACCCCCAGTTAAACATTAGGGGCTTATATTTATCAGAACGCCACTTCCTAACAGTTTTTTGGCGCGAATCTATATAATCTAAATTGCCATATACGATATCCGCCTCCTGCTGCTTAAAAGCCAGGGCAACCTCACTTAACACGCTGTCGTTAGCAAAAAAATCATCTGCGTTAAGCATACCCACAATATCGCCGCTCGCCAGTTTAATCCCCTTATTCATCGCGTCATATATTCCGTTATCATGTTCAGACAAGAAAATACTGGTATGATCTTTATATTTATTTATAATATCAATGGTTTTATCGGTCGATGCCCCGTCAACTATTATATATTCAATATTTTTAAAGTTTTGGGAAACTATAGATTCAATACACCGGCGGATGGTAGCATCTGCATTATAGCAAACGGTGATTAAAGAAATTTTTAAATCCTGCACTAGGAAAATACCCGGTTATAGTCGCGAAATTATGTAAATTTGAAATCGATACCTAATTAAAATTAATTACAGAACCTGCTTATATGCGTCATTCATTCTATATTTATTTAATATTAGCCATTATCTTTATATTTCAATCCTGTTCAAATAAACAATACCAGGCGCTTTTTGAGCAAAAAAGAGCCATTTCCGACACCGCAGTTCAAAACAACACATCCCAGGTTCCATACTATCGTATAAAACCACAGGACATTCTTCAGATCAGGAACCTGCAAAACAGTAAAAACATTGTAGATATCGCCCCGAGCGCCAGTGGTTCTGCTACGGTTTCTGGCCAGGCAGACAATTTCCAGGTTGAAAATGATGGTACGGTTGCGTTAACCGGCCTGGGATATATTCACGTGGCGGGGCTGACAAGAGTTGAGGCACAAAAACTTATTGGAGACCTTTACCGTAAAACTTTTCTTAAAAGCCCGATAATTGAATTGAAAATTGTAAATCTTAAGGTCACTGTACTTGGAGAGATAAAGGGCCAGGGAGATTTTCCGTTAATTAAGGACAAAACAACATTGGTTGAACTGATTGGGCAAGCCGGCGGCTTAACAGAGAAGGCTGACGAAACCAATATAAAGATCATTCGCGGAAATCAGAAAGATCCGCAAGTAACTGTAATTGATCTCAGTAACATTGAGTCGATCAATGATCCAAGGGCCGTACTGCAAAATGGCGATATTATTTATGTGGGTAAAAATAACAGGGCCACACGAAGCGAAAAAATTCAAAATTTTTCTCTCATCTTTCAGCCTGCCATCTTATTATTTAACACAGCTTTAATTATCGTCTCGCTTATCCGTCATTAAAAATGGAAGAAACAGATAAGGTATCACCCAAACTCCCAAACCAGGAGATCGACTATATTAAAATTGCTAAAGTAATACTTAGCCGCTGGTATTGGATTGTCGGGTCGGTTGCAGTCTGTATCATTTTGGCTAACCTCTATTTGTGGTACACACCAAAACTATATGCCACAGCGGGCAGCATGAAATTCGAAGAAAAAAAATCCGAGATGTCCGACCTGGTAACCGTTATAAATAGCACAGATCGGGCGATGTCGAGGGTTCAAACGGAAATCACGGTGATGCAAAGCGCGCCGTTATTATTAAACGCCATACGGCACCTGGATTATAGAATCAGTTTTTATATAGTAGGCCGCGTTCTTAACCGAACGAACGAATTATACCCTGAAAAACCGCTCGACATTCAACTGGTTAAGTTTGACACTTCGAATTTTGTCCATGACATGTTAACTTTTAAACCGGTTGATAAAAAAACATTTTCTTTAAGTTATAAACAGGGCGCTAAAGACATCTCACACTTATATTATTATAATGTTCCCTTTTCAGTAGGACCAACGGCATTCAGCATAAAATATCCGGGAGAAATACCAAAAACGTCGGTGTATTTATTTAAATTAAATTCGCCTGAAGATTTTATCGGACGCGTATCCGGAGGGCTTCGCATTGCGGAAACAGCTAAAAATTCGAATATTATTTCGTTGCAGGAAACAGACTTAAATCCAAAGTTCGCTGCCGACGTGTTAAATGCGATAATGAATGAATACCTGGTTTATGATAAAAACCAGCGGACATTATCAGCGTCTCAAATGATTGGGTTTATCGATAGTCAGCTGGCATTCCTTGCGAGTGAACTGAAAGGATCGGAAAATTCTATCGAACAATATAAAGAGCATAAAAAAATTATCGATATGTCAAGTGCGTCCGATCAGGCGTTTGGCAAATCCAAGGATCTTGAATCGCAGATTTCCTTGCTAAAAGTTCAGTTGCTTGCTATTGATCAATTAAAACAGGATATAATTTCAAAAAAAGATAATGTTAATTTAAATTTTGACATAGGAGGCATTGAAAGCCAGGGATTGGGCGATTTCATAAGTAAGCTTAATACGCTGCTTACCGAACGGAATGCCTTATTGAAAACATACAATAATAATTCTCAGCCGGTGCTCGATATAAACCAGCAAATATTAGAAGTTAAAAATAATGCTTTAAACAGCATTAATACATCAAGGCAATTCATTGAAAACAAAATAAAATATCTGCAAAACCAGCTGATACCTGTAAACCAGCAAATATCTACGTTGCCCTCCACCCAGCGCGACCTGGTTAATTTACAACGCGATTTTGAGATAAATGATAAAGTTTATTCGTTTTTGTCCGAAAAGAAACTGGATGCCCAAATAAGCAGCGCTGGAATATTACCCGGTGCAACCATTATTGATGTCGCCCATCCAAACATGAGTCCGGTATCGCCCGATGAGCACTCCATTCGGCGTTCAGCTATAATTTTTGGCCTGGCCATCGGCTTGGGCTTGATTATTTTGATCAGGGTATTAAACCCTTATATTTATGATAAGGAAACTATTGAAAGCCTCACAACAATCCCAATAATCGGGGTGATACGAAAATTTCCCGGCGAAATTGATGAATATAGCTCGCAGATATTAGCAATTAGTAAGCCTAAATCAATATTTGCCGAATCGGTGCGCTCGGTTCGTACCAATTTAAATTTCCTGGCAACAGAAAAGAAAAGCAAGATCATATGCATTACCTCGGAGGTGGCCGGTGAAGGAAAATCGTTCGTCGCGGTCAACTTATCAAGTACATTATCGCTCATAGATAAAAAGGTAATATTGATCGCTGCGGATTTACGAAGGTCAAAACTGCATAAAACCTTTCGAACGCCTAACGACATAGGTTTAAGTAATTATCTTGCTCACCAATGCGAGATTAACGACGTTATTAACCATTCGCAGCAAAAAAACCTGGATTTTATTATCTCGGGCCCCGTTCCTCCCAACCCTTCCGAGTTACTGTATTCGGCCCGGATGTCAGCATTGGTTGCCGACCTGAAATTGAGATACGATATCATTGTGATAGACACCGCCCCGATAGGCCTGGTTTCTGATGCGATACCGTTAATAAGAATGAGTGATATAAATCTCTTTGTAATACGTTCGGGCAAATCAAAATTCTATGCTGCCACTGTTCCTCAGCGCATTGTGCAGGAATATCATTTAAATAACACAGTGATTGTGCTTAACGCATTTGCGGAAGACATCCTCCATTCAAGATATTATACGACGAAATTCACAGGCGAAAGTTATGGTTCACGTTATTACTATTACTCTGACTATAGCGGGTATGAAGGTTCGGGATATTATGTAGACGAAGAAAAAAGGAAATGGTGGGATATAAGAGCATGGTTAAAAATATAAGGGCTGATGGGAAATTATGCCGTTAAAATTAAATACAAGCACTTGTAAATGGTATCCGGTTTATACACATCCCCGAGCCGAAAAAAAAGCTTGCCAGGCTTTGGCAAATAAAGGGCTCGAAACCTATTTACCCTTGCACAAACAGCTTAAGCAGTGGAGCGACAGAAAAAAATGGGTTGAAGAACCTTTAATAAAATCCTACTTATTTGTTCATATTACAGAGCAACAGCAAACCGAAGTGTTAATGACCAGGGGCATAGCGCGATTCATTTATTTTTCCGGTAAAATTGCTTCCATGCCCGATCGCCAGATAGAAGAGCTTAAACTACTGATGGCGAGTCCATATGAATTGGAAACCACGGAAGAAGATTTAAAACCCGGGGAAAGGATTGTCATTAAAGCAGGTCCGCTCAAGGGTATTACCGGCGAGATAATATCTTATCACTCACAAAAAAAGCTGGCATTGCGGCTCGAGAATATGGGATATTCCATTATTGTTAATGCGGCGGCGGCCCTGATTGACAGGTTTTAGAGAGAAATACGCATTCTATTTGTAGAATGTCTGATATATGGCGGGTAATCATGGGAAACCTTGATTACGGTAAGTTTCATATCATATATGTGACTTACGCGGCGAAGCTGTGAATTTTATTCAACATGTGCAGGATAGCAGGAATGATAGCAAGTCGCCTGGAAACAGGCGAAATCCTCAATAAGGTGGGGATAATGTGCGAGGCTCTCAAACACGGGGGGCCCGACGATGAGGGCATTTTTTCGGATGAAAAAGTTAATCTGGCCTTTGGAAATCGTCGCCTGTCCATTATTGATCTAAGCATTAACGGACACCAGCCTATGCCGGATGTCAGCCGACGGGTATGGATAACATTTAATGGCGAAATTTATAATTACCGGGAATTAAAGCAGCAATTATTAAAATCGGGATCGCAATTTCACTCAGACAGCGACACCGAGGTTATTTTGGCAGCCTATCTTTATTGGGGGGTCGATGCATTTTCTAAATTACGGGGAATGTTTGCCTTTGGTTTATATGACAAGGAAAAAGCGGTGGTTTACCTTGTGCGTGATACCACCGGGATAAAGCCGTTATATTATCATATTAAAGATGGGCAGTTAAGCTTTGCTTCAGAAATAAGGGCATTAAAACTGGCAAACATTGCTAAGGATACCGACCCGGCATGGCCTGTCAGATTTTTGGCTTTTGGACATATTCCCGAACCATTCACCACGTTAACAAACGTATTTTGCCTGCCAAAGGGTCACTATCTTTCGTGGAACCTTGTTAACCAGGCACACAAAATCGAACCTTATTTTAGCGCAGCGTCAAGCCACCCGGTTATTGCATCTGTTGCGTACGCGGAAGAAAGCATTCGCTCCACATTAGATGCAGCAGTTAAACGCCAGCTTATTTCTGACGCGCCAATAGGCGTTTTTTTGAGCGGAGGGGTTGATTCGAGTATATTAACATTATTAGCCAACCGACAGCAGGAACAGGAGCTTAAGACAATTTCTATTTTCTTCAACGAAAAAGCCTATGATGAGCATGCTTTTCAAAGCCAGATACAGAAACTGATAAATGGTGAAAAATTTTCGCACCTGGTACAACAACAGGATTTTGAAAAATTTTTACCCGATATAATAAATAAGATGGACATGCCGACAACTGATGGCATAAATACTTGGTTCATAAGTAAATATGCCCACCAGGACGGATTGAAAGCGGTATTGTCGGGCATGGGAGCAGACGAGCTTTTTGGGGGATACCCCTCCTTTAATAGAATTAGATACCTGGCTTATTTGCGAAAAATACCCCCCTTTATTTTTCGCGGAGCCAAGTATTTCGCAGCGGATCGTTATAGAAAAATCTCATTTTTAACAAACCGGCATCCATTGGCCGACTACCTGTTACTGCGCGGGTTATTTGTGCCAGAAGATATATCGCAAATACTCGATTTGGACATACGCCAGGTAGACGACATTCTGTTTAGCGGCATTCCGGTTCCCGACCTTGGCCCTTACGACGAGGAGCATGCCGCGTGGTTCGAAACTAATTTATATATGCAAAACCAACTGCTTCATGACACCGACGTGATGAGCATGAGTCACGGGTTAGAAGTACGCGTGCCGTATTTAGATGAAGATTTGCAAAAGCTGATACAGGGCATCGATATCGGCATTAGGTTTAATCACCGTCAGCCGAAGCAACTACTGATTGATAGCTTTAAAGACATTTTACCACGGGACGTTTGGAACAGGCCAAAAATGGGATTTACATTTCCCTTGCAGGAATGGATGAACGAGCATAAAGAAATAAGCGATCCGTCCTTGTATAAAAGCGAAGTTGCGCAAGAGGCGGTGAAAAAATTCAAAAACGGCAAAATGCATTGGTCAAAGATATTTGCTTTATACCAGGTACAACTTCATGCCTAAAAGAATCGCGCTGTACACCCTCCAAACTTTTAGCTCAACCGGGGGCATTCAGAAAATGACCCGCACGCTGGCTCATTCTTTAACGCAGCTTTCCGAAGATAAGGGTTGGGATTTTAAACTTTGGTCGGTATATGATTCTGATCAGGATCTTATGTCACAATATTTACCGGCCAAAAATTTTAAAGGTTTTGCTGTTAACAGGGTGCTTTTTGTTTTAAGAACTCTTATAAGCGCACCGGATATTGTTTTAATAAGCCACGTTAATCTATCGGTAATTGGCTTGTTAATAAAAATTTTCAATCCAAAATGTAAGGTTTGGCTAATTGCTCACGGTATTGAGGTGTGGCGCCCGTTACCACCCTTTAAAAAATTGTTTATGAAACGTTGCGAAAAAGTAATTTGCGTTAGTAACTATACGCGGCAGCAAATGATAAACAAGCACCATTTAGACCCTGAAAAATGTATCGTTTTAAACAATGCTGTTGACTCATTTATGAAACTGCCGGTGAGTTTCAACAAGCCTGCGCACTTATTAAAACGTTATGGATTAACCGTCCAAAATCAAATTATTTTTACCTTAACGCGGTTAGCCGTAACGGAACAATACAAGGGACACGATCAGGTTATTAAAATTATAAGCCGGCTAAAAACTAATTTTCCTCAAATAAAATATATTCTTTCAGGACAATACGATCATAAGGAGGAAATCCGGATCCGAAGATTGATTGCAGATTATGACGTAAATGATCAGGTTATATTAACCGGATTTATCGGAGAGCACGAGTTGTCGGACTATTTTTTATTAGCCGATTTGTTTGTTTTGCCCAGTAAAAAGGAAGGATTTGGAATTGTTTTTATTGAGGCCCTGGCCAATGGATTACCTGTAATATGTGGCAATTCCGATGGAAGCGTGGATGCTATCCGTAACGGCGAATTAGGCGAGGCTATTAAAGTGGATAACCTTGATGAACTTGAAGACGCAATTAAAAAGCATTTAGGTACGCCTTTAACAGACGAAAAAAGAAAATATCTTAAGGACCGGTGTCTGTTCCATTTTAACGAAACAGAATACAAAAACAAGCTAGCAAAGCTCATTAACGATGGAGAAAGAGACTGAAGAAATTTGGGACATTGAAATAACTCCTAAAAACGCCCTGCTTGACCTGAAGTTAAATGATGTGTGGCAATACCGCGACCTTCTCATCTTGCTGGTGAAAAGAGACTTTATCGCATTTTACAAACAAACCATATTGGGGCCAGTTTGGTTTTTTGTTCAGCCGGTAATAACTATTGTAATGTATACCATAGTATTCGGCAACCTGGCGGGTATTCCAACTGATGGCGTCCCGAAGCCGCTATTCTATCTCGCGGGCACTATCATTTGGAATTATTTTGCCGATTGCCTGACCAAAACCTCAACCGTTTTTAAAGACAACGCCGGCATGCTGAGTAAGGTTTATTTTCCGCGGCTCATTATGCCACTCAGCATCGTTTTCTCTAATTTGGTAAAGTTCGGTGTCCAGTTGATCTTGTTTTTTGTTTTACTGGTTTTTTACTGGTTAAATGGGGCAACTATACAGCCTAATATATTTATATTACTTTTCCCGCTGTTAATTATATTCATTGCCGGAGCCGGCCTCGGCTTAGGCATGATGATTTCGGCCGTTACAACCAAATACCGCGACCTGGCATTTATAGTGTCTTTTGGTGTACCCCTCCTTATGTACTCTACAACGGTTATTTTTCCCCTTTCAGAGGTATTGTTAAAGCATCCAAATTACCAATGGTTTATAAAACTTAACCCGGTTACTGCCATAATTGAAACTTTCAGGTACGGTTTTTTGGGCAGGGGCAGCTTTAGCTGGGCGCTGCTTGGCTACAGCAGTTTAATGACGATATTTTTACTGATCACAGGAATAATCATTTTCAATCGTATTGAAAAAAACTTTGTCGATACCGTTTAATGAGCAGTGTAATTAAAGTCGAAAACCTCTCGAAGGCTTATCAGCTGGGGAATTTCGGTACCGGCACAATATCACGGGACCTGGAGCGCTTGTGGGCCCGGATCAGGGGTAAAGAAGACCCATTTTTAAAGATAGGTGAGGTAAATGACCCCAGCATAAAAGGTGTAAGCGATGTTGTTTGGAGCTTAAGAAATTTAAGTTTCAAGCTGGAGCAGGGCGAGGCCGTGGGGGTTATCGGACGTAATGGGGCGGGTAAAAGTACGCTGTTAAAAATATTAAGCCGGGTAACTTCGCCAACTACCGGGTCGGTCAAGATTAAGGGCCGCGTAGCGAGTTTGCTCGAAGTGGGCACCGGCTTTCATCCTGAATTGAGTGGAAGAGAAAATATATTTTTAAATGGCACTATCCTCGGTATGCGCAAATCTGAGATCGAACAAAAATTCGATGAGATAGTGGATTTCGCCGGGGTTGAGCGTTATATCGATACGCCTGTAAAAAGATATTCGTCGGGCATGTATGTGCGGCTTGCTTTTGCGGTCGCGGCACATTTGGAATCTGAGATTTTGATAGTCGACGAGGTTTTGGCGGTTGGCGATGCTGAATTCCAAAAAAAGTGTTTGGGGAAAATGGGCGATATCAGTAAGGGCGAAGGAAGAACAGTTTTGTTCGTGAGCCATAATATGGGCAGTATCAGGCAGCTGTGTAATAAAGGTATTGTGCTAAGCAATGGAGAATTAGCTTTTGCCGGAAGCGTTGAGGCCTCCATCAATAATTATATGAGCAATTCGATGGCTGTAAGGTCGGGGTTCGCTCTTATTGGCACTTTAAAAAATAAGATCAGGATTAATTATGTAACCGTTAATAATAATCCGCTGGACGTGGCTATAATGCCGGAGGACGAAATAGAAATTTATGTTAATTATACCTGCCTGGAATACATTCCCGATTTCAGAATGTCGTTCACCATATTAAAAGAAGGAACAATTGTTTTAACAGTACAGGATCTTGCAGAATGTATGCCGATTAAACCAGGCCTATATCAATCAAAAGTTAAAATAAAAGCATTTTTGTTAAGACCGGGCGTTTATGTTGTTTCTATAGGCGGTCATAATACAAACCATACCAACTATTCAGTCGGAAATGTCGAGTGGTTTTATGCGTCCGAAATAAGCTCATTTGAGGTACTTGAACACTGGAGCATACCATTCGATTTCAATAATAAAGGACTGGTAAATTTACAAAACACAGTAGGAGAACGGCACCGATTAGACTGATAACGGATGAAAAAAAGGCTTAAAAATCTTTTCCTTAAGCTAACTCCTTCGTTCCTTTGGAAATTTTTCTTTTATAGTCATCCGGAATATCTAAAGCTCAAAAATGGCTATGTTTCGTTTTCCCAAGAGGGCGAGGACATGATTTTACGGCGAATATTCAGTAATAAACCACGGGGGCGTTATGTGGATATTGGCGCGCATCATCCTTCACTTTATTCAAATACCAATTACTTTTATCAACGGGGATGGAGCGGAATAAATATAGACGGGTTGCCGGGCAGTACGGTTCAGTTTGACATGGAAAGGCCTGGGGACGTTAACCTTGAGTTGCTGATATCGGAAAAGGAAGGATTAATAGAATTTCACTTATTCGAGCCGCCGTTGATGAGCACGATGTCGGCAAAACAAGTTGAGGAAAATAAAAAGTTCGAATGGTGTAAATTCAAAGAAACCATTTTAGTGCCTTGCATGCCGCTTAGCAAGGTGCTTGATCAATATCTGCAGCCATCCGACAACATAGATTTTATGACTATAGATGTTGAAGGATCAGAACTAACTGTTCTTAAATCCAACGACTGGGGAAAATATTTACCGGATGTGCTTTTGGTGGAATTTATTGATATAGATATAGAAGATATTTTTAAAACGGACGTTCATAAATATCTCACCGGGTTATCATATAAATTTTTTTCCAAAACCTGGAATACGGTTTTTTATAAGCAGGTAGGTTTTTTTGAATTTCACTGAGACTAGTATAACGTTGAAAATAACCGCGAATATTCGATGAAGTATGCTAATTTAGAATATACTGCGGTATGCCCGGTTTGCTCACATTCCAAAAACCGGTTGTTATATAAAGTTAATTCACGGGAGGCGTCGAACCATTTTTTGATTACCCAGGGCATAAGTACCGATATGCTGAATATTGTAAATGAGAAAATAAAAAGCGTGTGGAATAAAGACACCGCTGCGGTTATACTTTGTAATAACTGCGGTTTTGGATTTGCTGATCCGTTTATTGCGGGAGATCAGGAATTCTATAATCTGTTGCCGCATGCCAGTGCGGAGGGGGCGGAAAACTGGAAATGGGAGTTTGAAAAATCGTATAATAAAATAAACCAGATCAGGGCAGGCCACCCGGGTTTAACACTTTTGGAGATAGGGGCAAGCACCGGGGATTTTGTAAAACGAATAGCTGGTATTATACCAAAACAAAATATTTTTTGCCTGGAGCACTCGGAGATCGGGGTCGGCAGCATTAAAAAGGCGGGCATCGAGGCGCATTCGTGGGATTTCCGGAATTTGAAAACCCAAAAAGCGTTTTCGAAAAGGTTCGATGTTGTTTGCCTTTTCCAGGTTTTGGAACACCTTGATCACATACATGATACTTTTGAAACGATCAACATGGTGACCAAGCCCGGGGGACATTTGTTTATCGGCGTGCCGAATGAAAAAAAAATCAGGTTCAATGAGCTAAGTGATGGCTTATTGGATATGCCGCCAAACCACATATGCCGGTATAACAAAAAATCGTTTGAGATACTGAGTGAAAAATACGGATGGGTCATTAAAGAAATTGCTATTGAACCATACACAGTACTTGAAGTTATGAAAACGGTAATGTTTTACCGATCGTTAAAGAAGTTGCAATCCCCGGCTTCAAAAGAGTCATTGGCTCAACGGATCAAAGAGTATATACAAATCAAGTACATGCGGGTGCAGGCCATTTTTAAGCATAAGGAATTGGGCGAAACGCAGTGGGTATACTTGCAGAAGTTAGCCGCATGAAAATTTTTGTACTCAAAACACCTGGTATCCTGCAACCGAACAAGCAATCATTTCGGTACCCGGCACATAATAAAGACTATGGTGTTGAACAGGATTTTTTCGTTTGGCTGCAAAAACAAAGGCACTTACTTACCCAAGACCCGGACGAGGCCTCGTGGCATTACCTGCCGGTTTACTGGACCCGCTGGCATATCAACCACCATTTTGCAGCCAATGGCGAAGGTTTGGAACAACTACAGCGGGAAGTGGACAGACTGTTGATTGATGACAGTAAAACTTTTACAATAAGCCAGTTTGACGGCGGAACGCTGATCGACGCAAAAAAAACACTCGTATTTACAGCCGCCAAAACAGGCAACATCGGCATAGATATACCTATTCTATGCTCCCCTCATCGAAAACCTTTTTTGCCGGTAAACAAGAAATACCTGGCCTCATTTAACGGATCGTTTATTACGCATCCTATCCGGCTCGAAATGCAAAACGAGCTCGGTAAGTATCCAGGAATACTGATTGAAGGAATGTTGCCAACACGCTTTTACAAACGGTGGTTTTGGGCGAAAAGCTTTAATTTAAATACCCTGGCGTCTTATGTGGCGTTATGCCCGAGAGGTACCAGCAGCAATTCATTTCGTTTTTTTGAGGCCATGCAATTGGGCGTGGCGCCGTGCTTAATTGGAGACAGCGATGTACGTCCGTTTAAAAAATTCGTTCCCTGGGACGACATCAGTTATTATGCCTCGTCTGTCGACGAGCTGAAATACCTGCTTACCCATTTAGACAAGAAGGAAGCAATTGAGAAGGGTAAAAAAGCGTATCTTTTTTGGAGGAACGAATTGTTTTATCAAAAATGGTGCAAATATGTTTTAAAAGAACTGGAGGATATTGAAGCGCACGGCTGATACTTCTGCTGTAAAATTCAAAACAAGGGACCATGCAGTTGACAATCTTAAGGGCGTATTAATTATTTTAGTGATACTCGGGCACGGCGGATTACTAACTGCGTTTAAGTCGCCTCTCCTCAATTTTGTGCAAGAATATATTTATTTATTTCATATGCCATTATTCTTCGGCCTTTCCGCTTTGTTCATCAAAAACTTTTCATGGCAATATTTGTTCCGGCGATTTTTACAGCTGATGGTGCCTTTTTATTTTTTCGTGATCATCGATCCGATCCACGTCATTCTTAGGATAATACATCCGGCTTCATCTGTGATACCTCTGCTATTTAATCCGAACTTTTTAGACGTAATAAAAACAGTATTTATTGGTTCGGGCTTTTACCTGCAAAGCGCGCTATGGTTTTTGCCAACTTTGTTTCTATGTGATCTGTTTTTTTCTGTCGTTTATAAATATCGTTTCAATAAAATGATCCTCCTGGTTTCCGGCGTCACTTTTTATGCTGTACTGTTTCTGTCAAAACAAATCCAAGCACAACATGAGCATATGCCGTACGGCATTGACATCGCAATATATATTGTGCCATTGCTGTTTCTGCTGCATTATGTCTATAAAAATAAATCCCGTTTGCTAAAATATAGCGCTATAGTATATGTGGCCGGGATGATTTTGTCTTCGTTTTTAATTCTTTATTTAATACCCGAAAAAACGCAAAGCGGTATTAGCAGGAGGTTTGATCTGGCCCAGTTTTACGTGCCCGCCACACTATCGGGCTACGCGCTTATTTGTACGCTTTCCGTATGTATATTTTTATTGTTCCTTTATATCGATAGGGTGACAATTTTTAGCAGGATCGGCCTTTATACGCTGCCTATATTTCTATTTCATATATATCCATGGTTTAACGGGCTGCAATATTTGCCTCCCGCATTGTTTTTGCTCATTTCGGTGGTTGGAGATGTTCTGATAGGTATCGGTTTGTCTAAACTTCTTATAAAGCTATCACCAAAATTTAGCTGGATAGGCATGGTTGCTTAGATATATGCAAAATATAACATTCTTCATCCCCGCCTATAACTGCTCAACAACTATTGGTGAATCGGTTGATTCGATTATGAAATCCAATTTTGAGGATAGTGATGAGGTTATCATCGTAAACGATCACTCCACTGATGATACAGCTGAAGTATTAAAAAAGCTACAGGAGAAATACCCGGCAATTACGCTAATAACCCATAAAAGAAACAAAGGAGGCGGGGCCGCCCGCAACACGGCTGTGGAAAATGCCAGGCATGAACTTTTATTTTGCCTTGATGCCGACAATGTATTAGCCCCGGACAGTATTGATCCGCTAAAAAAATACCTCATAGAACACGATGCTGATGTCACCTCTTTTCAATACCAGCACTTTTTTTTAAATGATAAAAATACACCCGAGTACACATGGTCTTTACCAGCCGGTGAGGTTCCCCTATCAACATACCTGCATGGTGAAAACACACCCGGCCAGCATGGAAATTACCTGTTTACAAAAAAAAGCTGGATAAACGCAAAGGGCTACTCCGAAGGTTCGGGCGCTCTGGATACGTGGACTTTTGGTTTAAGGCAGGCGATAACAGGCGCAAAAATAATGGTGCTGAAAGATACGTTTTACTATCACCGGTTAGATCCTAAAAACTCGTATTGGATGCGCGACGCCGAATCCAATTTATGGTCAGTATCAGTAAAATCAACCACCGCTTTACTGCCCTTTATCGACATGATCGATGAAAGTTTTTTAAATTACATGCTGGGGAAAGGCCGCTACTCATGGTTTCACAACCTTAAAAATAAGCCGCTTAAATTAGTTAAAAACGGCTCAAAGGCAGGCTTTTATGATAAGTTGCACAAAAAGATCGCCAATTTTATTTATCCAAAGCCGTCTATTTGGCAAAGAGTTGTACATAAATTAAAAAGGGACTTAAAACTAAATGATCGCCGTCAGGCTTGAAGGCCGGTTGGGCAACCAGCTTTTTCAATACGCTTTTATTTACGCCGCCGCCCGAAGATTGAATACTTCATTCTATTTGGATAAAAGCATCGAAAAGTTTCTATTGCCCGGCTATTTTGAAGTAGAAAATGACTTCATTTATTCGCTCGACAACAATGTGTTCTCCATTACAGGGTATAAAAATATTTTCTACATCCATTTTAAAAGAGCCTTTTATCGGATTTTAAAGAAAGCTTTATTTAGAGGTCGGAAAACTGTCGTAAATAACAGCACACCGCCCGGCGAAGCACTTAAACAACTGAAAAATAAAACACTATACGAAGGACATTTTCATTCGGAAACTTATTTCACAGAGTATACAGGTGAAATAAAAAAAATATACACGGTTCGCAAAACCTACGCTGATGCATTTCAAAAGATTAAAACTCACCTTAATCCCCTGAAGAGCATCGCGGCGATACATATCCGTCGCGGTGATTACACCGATCAGGATCTATGCTTGCCTATGTCGTATTATAGGCAGGTGATAGCGACTATTGAAAATGCGGATATGCAATACGTCTTCATTTCCGACGACCATTCTTTTGTTGAAGCCGAATTCAAGGATATTCCGAATAAATATATTTCAACTCATAATGAAATTATTGATTTGCAATTTCTTATTCACGCCGATGTATGTATCTTATCGTGCAGCTCTTTTAGCTGGTGGGGAGCATGGTTAAATAAAAACAAAAACAAAAAGGTGTTTGCTCCAAAATACTGGCTCGGCTTTAAAGATGAAAGGGAATTCCCGGCGGGGATTGGTGATCATCTCAACTTTAACTGGATAACAGTATGAGCAAGTTTTTGAATAAAGCGGTTTACAAGATACTCACTTCGCTCGCCGACCGTGAAAAATTGCTTTTTATGCTCGGCAATAAGGAAGAGAAAGAATTGCTTGGCTTCACAAAAGGTGGGTATCTTTTTGACATCGGCTGGACGAATTCCATAACCACGGGAAACATAGTCGACCGGTCAGATAACCCGCTTCCATGGGTTACCTACCCTTTCATTGCTTTTATTGCTGAGCGGCTCGATGCTTCGTTCGAAGTTTTTGAGTTTGGCTGCGGCAATTCAACGCTTTATTATGCGGGTAAAGCAGCGGGTGTTACCAGCGTCGAGAATGACCGGTCGTGGTTTGATAAAATAGAGCATTCAATGCCCGCAAATGTTCAATTGTTCTTTTGCGAGCTGGTTTACGGCGAAGACTACTGCACGTTTGCGGGGAAAACGAATAACAAGTATGATGTGATCATTGTAGATGGGCGCGACCGCGTAAATTGCTGTGTAAACAGCATTGCCGCACTTAAACCCGAAGGAGTTATCGTACTGGACGATTCGGAACGGGTGCAATACAAAGCTGCGCACGATTTTTTTAAAGAGAATGGATTTAAAAAACTTGACTTTTGGGGAATGGCGCCTGCGGTCAACTACTTAAAATGTACAACCATATTTTACCGCAACAATAATTGCTTGGATATTTAAGTGAACCTGGCCCCTATTATATTATTTGTTTACAACCGTCCGCGGCATACCGAACAAACTTTAAATGCCCTGGCTGATAATCAACTTGCCGATCAATCGGTATTGTATATTTATGCCGATGGGCCAAAAGATGGTGTAACTAAGCAGGTGCTGGACGATATAAGGCAAACGAGGGCGCTGATCAAACAGCAGAAATGGTGTAAGGAAGTTTTCGTCATCGAATCTGAATATAACCGGGGCCTGGCAAATTCGGTGATCCATGGGGTAACAGAAATCACAAACAAACACGGAAGGGCCATTGTTCTTGAAGATGATTTAGTAACCCATCCATTTTTCTTAAAATACATGAATAATTATCTTGAGATGTATCAGGATGACGAATCAGTAATTTCCGTGCATGGATTCATGTATCCCATAAAAAAAGAGATCGATTCGCCTTTTTTTCTACGAGGCGCAGATTGCTGGGGATGGGCAACCTGGAAAAGAGGATGGGATTTGTTTGAACCTAATGGACAATTGCTTTTGGATCAGCTGGTAAGCAGGCGTTTAACCAATGAGTTTAACTTCAATAATTCATATAATTACACGTCATTGCTCGTAACTCAAATCACAGGCGGCGTCGACTCGTGGGCAATCAGGTGGTATGCTTCCGCTTTTCTGGCAAACAAACTCACCTTGTACCCCCCATTTACATTGGTGCATAATATCGGCTTTGACGGAAGCGGTACACACCAGGACAACATTGCCGATAGTACTTCGTACACCTTTGACCACGGAAATTTTGAACTGAAATCAATTGCGCCTGTCGAAAACCGGGAGGTAAAAAAACAAATAGAGCTGTTTTTTAAAGGGAGAAATTTTTATTTTAAACTGGCAAAACAAAAGGTCAAATCATACATAAAAAGGACCTTATTTCCCAAAAATTAAATGATCGATACTATCACCTATAACGGACAATTATTCGGCATCATTATTTCGCATCGTTTTAATGAGCCCGGCATACATTTTTTTACAGAGAACCAACTCTCGCAGCAATTGGCTTATATGAAGCATCCGGCCGGGAAACTCATAGAGCCACATGTGCATAACCCGGTCCCGCGCGAGGTACATTATACGCAAGAGGTATTGTTTATAAAAAAAGGAAAAATAAGAGTCGATTTTTATAATAATGACCATGTATATATTGAAAGCAGGACGCTTGAAACAGGCGACACCATTTTATTGGCCACCGGCGGACATGGTTTTGAAATGCTGGAAGAAACTGAAATGATCGAAGTAAAACAAGGCCCTTATACCGGCGATGAAGACAAAACCCGGTTCGTCCCAAAAAAGAATAATCAATAATGTCATTTATCCCGGTTAACGAGCCTTTGCTCGACGGCAATGAAAAGAAGTATCTCAATGACTGTATCGATTCAGGCTGGATATCGTCTGATGGGCCCTATGTTAAAAAGTTTGAGGAACAATTTGCAGCAAGGGTTGGACGGAAATTTGGAATTGCTGTTTGCAACGGCTCCGTAGCGCTCGACGGCGCGATATTGGCCCTGGGAATAGGTAAAGGCCATGAGGTTATCTTACCCGCTTTTACCATAATTTCTTGCGTAACCGCAATCATAAAAGCCGGTGCGAAACCGGTATTGGTGGACGCTGATGCCCTTACCTGGAATATGGATGTGAACCAGGTGGAAGACAAGATCAATAAGAATACGCGTGCTATAATGGTAGTTCACACTTACGGCTTGCCGGTTGACATGGATCCGGTTATACAACTGGCCCAAAAACATGGTCTGAGCATTATTGAAGATGCCGCCGAAATGCATGGTCAAACTTACAAAGGCAAGGCTTGCGGCAGTTTTGGCGATATCAGCACTTTTAGCTTTTATGCTAATAAACATATCACAACCGGCGAAGGCGGGATGATACTGACAGACGATGAAGCGCTTGCGGAGAAATGCCGGTCATTGCGAAACTTGTGCTTTATTCCGTCCAAACGGTTTGTTCATTATGAGCTCGGTTTCAACTGGCGGATGACCAATTTGCAGGCGGCCGTGGGTGTGGCACAGCTGGAACGGCTTGACGAATTTGTTTCCAGAAAGCGTTCGATGGGCAAAAAATATACAGGGTTGCTTAAACATCTTATCCAGGTTACCTTGCCACTGCCGGCTACGGAATATGCCGAAAATATTTATTGGGTATTCGGTGTGTTACTAAACCGGGACACGGGACTGGATGCGCAAACGGTTATGAAAAAATTAGGCGACGAGAAAATAGCGACCCGGCCTTTTTTCTGGAACATGCATGAGCAGCCTATATTAAATGAAATGGGGTTATTTATTGGCGAAACCTATCCGGTTGCCGAAAACATGGCGCGCATGGGGTTTTATTTACCCAGCGGCATGGCAATTACCGAAAAACAAATAGAGACCGTGGCCAAAAAAGTAATGGGAATATTGCGCTAAACATGACCGACCGTTTCGGCTTATATGCCCAATATTACGATCTGTTATATAGTGATAAAAACTATGCGTTGGAAGCTGCTTATGTCGATCAACTAATAAAACAGCATGTACCTTCGGCCACAAAATTATTAAACCTGGGCTGCGGAACAGGCAAACACGATTATGCTCTTGCCCATCTGAATTATATCGTTACAGGTGTTGATATTTCATCGGACATGGTGGCCGTGGCAACGCAGAATCTGCCCGCGGATATCTGCAATCGTTTAAGTTTTTTGGAAGGTGACATCAGGAAGATCAATTTGAATACAACATTCCACGCCGTTATTTCACTATTTCATGTGATGAGCTACCAGGTTACCAATAGCGATCTGCGACTGGTGATCGACACAGCTTACAGACACCTGGAATTGGACGGCCTTTTTATTTTTGATTGCTGGTACGGCCCCGGTGTATTAACCGATCCGCCTGCCGTTCGCACGAAAAACATGTCGAACGAAAAAATCAGCGTTACCCGTTTAGCCGAGCCGGTGTTGAATTCAATAACAAATACAGTAGATGTAAATTATACCATCAGCATTCAGCCTATCAATTCGGACGAACTAACGGTAGTTAAAGAAACGCATGTTATGCGTTATCTTTTTGCCCAGGAAATTGAATTAATGATGGAAAAAAAGTTTAAATTACTCAACGTATATAACTGGCTTACTCAACAAAGCCCTGAGACAAATAGTTGGAATACGGTTTTTATCCTGCAAAAAATATAAATGAAGATCGGGATCTGGTTAGATAAACCTGTTGATAAATTATCCGGCGGAAGCTATACCTATTACAATGCCTTGATATCGGGTATCGACAATTTCAATTTTAACCGGGATATTGAAATAGTATACATATGCGATTTTGATGCCTATCATTTGAACCGGGCGGTTATTAACATCAAACCCTATCAGCGCGGCATATCGTTTCTTACAAAAGTGATCAGAAGAATCCTTAAATTAATTTCAAGGGAATTCTTTAATCATGCGATCAATGTCATCGATCAAAAAGAAAAACGGATCAGGGACGGCGCAGTAGCAGCGCAGTTAAAAAAACAGGATATTAAAATAATCTTTTACCCGCTGCCAGCCTCGCCCGTGATCAATGGCATGCCTTACATTTTAAATAACTGGGACCTTGGCCATTACTCAACCTATGCTTTTCCCGAAATTACCGGCGATAACGGATTCAACAGCCGGAATGACTGGTACGTAAACGTTGTGCCTTCCGCCCTGATGACTTTTTGTGAAACGGAAGCCGGAAAAAAAGAGCTTGAACAGTATTTAAGGATCAATCCTGATAAACTGAAAGTGCTGCCAATGTTCGCATCGGATGCTTTTTTAAACATGCAGGTTACGAATGATGAGCAGCTGCAAATATTGCGGCATAACGGGCTGCAGTCCGAGAAATTCTTTTTTTACCCGGCGCAGTTTTGGGCGCATAAAAATCATTATAACCTGGTAAAAGGTTTTAAAAGGTTTATTGCTGTCTACCCGGATTTTAAACTGGTATTATGCGGCAGCGATAAAGGAAACGCTTCTTACATAAAACAACTGGTTAGTCGTCTATCATTAAGCGACAATATAATTTTCAGCGGATTTATTGACGAAATTTATCTTTATACATTGTACACCAATGCCACCGCGATGATCATGCCCACCTTTTTTGGCCCATCAAATATTCCACCCATAGAGGCAATGCATTTAGGATGCCCGGTACTTTGTTCGGCGACCGAAGGACATAAAGAATTATTAGGTGACAGTGCGGTATATTTCGACCCGGCGGACGACTTTTCTATATTTGAAAGCATGAAGTTGATCATGGACGATTCCGTGAGATCGCAAACACTCGACAAACAACAGGCCCGGTCAGAGTCGACCGATCATACGATCAGTAAAGCATTGATAAAATTAAATAAGCATTTAACGGGCGTTGTCAATATCAGGAATTGTTGGGAGTGAATTATTCTATTTCGTACATTATAGCTACCCGAAACCGCTTAGCTTTTCTTACGATAACGTTGGGAGCGCTGATAAAAGAGATACAGGCTGGTGAAGAGATAGTGGTAGTGGATGGTGATAGCACAGACGGGTCGAGAGAATACCTGCAGCAGCTGTTTGAGCAAGGAAAAATACACCAGTTTGTTTCAGAGCCGGATCGTAACCAGGCACATGCATGGAATAAGGCCATGTTAATGGCTAAAGGCACCGTTATAAAGAAAATTATTGATGATGATGTGTTTTGTTACAGTGCCATCCGGGAATGCAGGGACTATATGCTTGAAAATGACACGGTCGATGTTGTTATTTCGAATGATCTTTCCAGCACACTGAACAATTATAAAGAGATTCAACAACACAGCCGTTTACCCCAATTTCAAAACTGGGTTAGCAGGGAAACCCCTTCATTTACTTTTGGCGACGTGCATATGCTGATCAGGAAAAGCTCGCTGGCATTTATTGGCCTTTACCAAACCGATTTTGTTATGATAGATTGGGAGTATTCGTTAAGGATCAGCTATCTAAAAGCGAATATCGCTTATTATACCGGCTATAACGCACTTTCTGTCGCTCATCCGGGCACAACTACTTCGAAAAAAAATGAAAAACTTATAAAATCGCAGGGGCAAAGAGCAGGTGGTTTGTATGGATATAAAGGAGACGATGCAGCGATCAGTGCTTGGTCGAAAGTGAAAATAAGCGCGGGAAGGTTATTAAATCATACAAAAAAAGCAGGTGACGTTCGAGCCGAACTGCCTGCCATCGGCGAGACCTACGAATTTTACTATGACTATCTTTCAAAGGTCAATGGTCATAATGAATTTCAATTTATCCAGGGCATTTGAAACGTATCCCCTCTTTAGACGGATTCAGGGCGATATCCATTATTCTGATCCTGTTTTGCCACAGCAGGCTATCCACCGGGTTCCCTCAATCATTATCCGATTTAGCGAGGCAGGGCGAGGTTGGAGTGACGGTTTTTTTCGTGATCAGTGGCTTTCTGATCACCAATTTATTGCTGAAAGAAGAGTCAGAAAACGGAAGAATAAACATCAGGCTGTTTTATGTTAGGCGGGCGCTTCGGATTATCCCCGTTTACCTTTTGTACGTAGCGTTCATTTTGCTTTGGCGTAATTTTGAAACCATTGGATTAACCCGAAACAATCTAATTCATGTGCTCACATTTACCGTTAATTTTGACACGAAAAACAGTTGGTTTTTAGGCCACTTTTGGTCGCTTTCGGTTGAAGAGCAATTTTATCTTTTTTGGCCGGCAATGCTTTTATTATTCAGAAAGCACTTAAAAATGATATTGGTGGTTTTGATAACTTATTCGTGTACCGCGCGGGTAATAGCCTATCAGTTTCCCGGCTACGACTTAATTACACTAACACCATTTTTTTCGTATTCCGGTGCTATTTTCATTGGCGCTTTTGGCGGGATATTATTTTTCGAAAAGCCCGGTATGTTTAAACATAAGATATTTAGCTCAATGCTGGCGCAACTAAGCGCACTATGTCTTTTTTTACTTTTCGTTTTTTTTACCGAACACGGCGTACTGGCGCCGGTGTCTCTGCCCCTTGGTAATATTATTATTTCCGTAAGTGTACTTTTTTTGATGGCTGCTTACACCTCCCCTTCAAACGGGATCGTTTACAAAATACTTAACCATAAAGCAGCGGTTCATATCGGGGTATTGTCTTACAGTATTTATATATGGCAGCAATTTTTCTTTATAGGAGAGATTAAGGCCATTTGGCGGGTATTCCCATATAATATTTTAGTTATATACGGTGTTTCACTGGCCTCCTACTACTTATTTGAAAAGCCATTCTTAAAGATAAAAAGAAACTTTTCTATAAATAAACTTCAGCCGCAGATCTGATCTTGCCAAAGCCTATTCTAAAAATCAGGTTTCAAAATGGTCTTACCCTTGAAGGATTTAAGAAAGAGGTTTTTGACATATATGATTTAACCGCCATTTATCAGTTTGAAGAAAGCAGCGATCCCGACTTTATCGTTTTCGGCCCTTATGGAAATGATGTTCCCCCTAAAGGGGATTATATCCGCATCGGCTACTTTTGTGAAAACATCAAACCCGACTTGTCAATTTGCGAGTGGGCATTTGGAATACCGCTCGAAAAGGACATTAATCGTCCAAACTACGGTCATATTCAATGGCACGGCTTAAATCCGCAACTGCTGGTAAAACCACCGGATTATAACGCTGACAAAATACTGGCTTCAAAAACCAAATTTTGCAATTTTTTATATTCAAATAAAATACCATATCGCGAGGCTTTTTTCAAGCGGCTTTCTGAATATAAAAGGGTGGACGCCCCCGGGGCATCGATGAACAACATGCCTGGAATCGATTCTATTTATAAGGGAGACCGGTGGGAGGCAAAACGATCATTTTTATCGACTTATAAATTTACGATAGCATTTGAAAGCGACATTTTTCCGGGGTATCAAACAGAAAAGTTATATGACGCCATGAGGGCCGACAGTTTACCGATATACTGCGGCGACCCCTCGATAGGGAACACTTTTAACACAAAAAGCTTTGTCAATTCGCTGAAATATCTGCCGGAAAAAGTTGTGAATACAACAGTCAAAATGGCTGAATTGAGCCAAATGGATTTTAGCGATATAAGGCCGGCTTATTTTAAAAGCCCCAAAGACAGGATAAAAAGAAAAGCAAAATCGCTAATGCGCAATTATAAAACCAGGTTTTCCAGGAAAGATTTTGACGGCTTAATTGCTCAGATCGTCCAACTGGACACCAACCCGGATTTATACGTTGAATATCTTAAGCAGCCCTGGTTAAAAAACAACACGGTGCCCGAAACTGACACAGTAAGGGAACAATGGATAAGAATATTCAGTCAGCCAAAATGAGCCAAATTACCGAAGCAGATATCACTTTCTTAATAGCTAAAGGACAATGGTTCTGAGATCAAAGATTAAATTCTGGCTAAGGCAATTTCCTTTCATCTACCCCGGTAAAGTCATCCATTCGTGCAGGGATTGGATAGACAACCGGCGAAAACATGGCGGCGTGTATTTTAGCCAGCGTGGACCATGGTACAAGACTATTTTACCGGGCGGCTCTGTGCATCATGCTGAGCCGAACACCATCGGATTGCCGAATAAAAAGGCTTTCAATTACAATAGAAATTATACGTTCGACACGGCGGCGCTGTTTTATTTACCAAATAGCTTCCTGTACGGGAGCAAGGGTATCGTGTTAACCGCCCGGCATCATATTTTTGAAGAATTTAGCCATAATTTCGGTATATCTTCTCTCGAAAAGTTTTTATGGAAAAATCCATTTTACACCTTTACAACTAACTTTAAAAAAGTTGCTGGCGCTGGCGCCGTGCTGGTTTCGCCGCAAAGCCATAATTATTACCACTGGTTAAACGACGTTCTGCCGCGCATCAGGCTTTACGAGCCCGTGTTCAATAGTATCGATCATTTCTGTATATCATCGGCAGTACCTGCAAAGTTTCTTGAAGTGTTGCGGGAATTCGGTATCGATCCAAAGAAAATCCTGCTGGTCGGAGAGAACGAGAAGCTCCATTTTGATCACTTGTATGTTGCTTCCCTGCCTGGAAGCGAGGGCCGCTCGCCCGATTGGGCCAGCGGTTTTATAAGAGAAAAGCTGATAAAAAACCCATCGCCCGTAGCCACAAAAAAGCTGTATTTTAAACGCGGCGACGGCACCGACCGGAAGATTTTAAATGAAGATTCGATCATCTCAATACTGCAGCCCAATGGCTTTGATATTGTGGATCCGGGCTCGTTAAGCATACACGAGCAGGTTGAGCTGATGCAAAATGCACGGATAGTTATAAGCGCGCACGGTGCAGCATTGAGTAACCTGGTTTTTGCACAGGAACATACCGTTGTAATAGAGCTTTTTTCACCCGATTATTTCCGCACCGACTGTTATTATACCTTATCATCGTCGTTGAAGCTAAATTATTGGTACATCGCCGGAAATAAGCCGGCTGGAGCGAACTGGGGGGACATCGAAGTAGACAAACATCTGTTGATCAAAACCATTGAAAAAGCCGATGCAAGGTAAGCCGGTATTACAAAAGATAATTGCGATCGATCTGTTGAGAGCCCTTGCCGCGCTAAGCGTATTCTATTTCCACAATCATTCGGGAACGCTGCTTGTAAAATACTCCGGAATACCATTTTTAAAAGTTACGGATGCATTAGGCGCCATATATGCTGTGCCATTATTCTTTTTAATAAGCGGCTATTGCATTCATGCATCCAATATTAAATACCTCAAGGCTAACCGGTCGCTGCCCTTAAAAGAATATTACCGGCGAAGGTTTTTAAGAATATATCCGCCCTATTTTGCGGCACTGATATTTGCCATAGCCGTTAATTATATAGTTGTTAAAAACTATCAATTAAATCTATACGATGGAATAATCCACCTTTTTTCGTTACAGGGATTTACCACACCTTATTTTAACACCATTAATTTAGTTTTATGGACCATAAGCATTGAGTTGGCATTTTATGCCATTTATCCTGTTTTTTATTATATCAGGTTTAAATATAACCTCAACTACGCACTGGCATTCACGTTTATAATTTCATGCCTAAGCATTAGTTATTTTATGCTAAAAGGCAACTATTCTGTGCCCGAACGCTTTTGTGTGTTTAATTTATGGTTTGCCTGGTGCGCCGGCGCTTACCTGGCCGACAAAAAAATGCTGAGCACTGCAGATTTTAAAAGGCCGGTGTATGTGGTTTTATACCTGCTTATTTTTTTCTGCCTTCTATATCTGACTTATATACATAGCACGCTGAGCTTGATCCAGGACCAGCTTGACATCCTGGTGTGGACAGCGCCGATGATCTTTTTATTGTCGAAAGAGGACTGGCTAAAACGAAAGCAAAATACGTGGATCATAAAAATATTGGCAGCTATTGGTCTTTCAAGCTACTCGCTCTACCTGCTTCATGAACCATTGATCGCCTTAAAAAACTTTCTCACCCATAAATATTTGCCTGCATCATTTCAGCTGGCCGGAGTAGGCGCAGGGGTACTGGTTATCCCCGTTATTGCCTGGTATAGCTATTATTATATCGAAAAGCCGTTTATCCATAAAAAAAGCCGTTGAACGCCTCTTTTCCTTTAGTTTCGATAATCATTCCTGTTTTCAATTCGCAGAAATATCTTGCGGAAACGATAACATCTGCATTAGCGCAAACGTGGCCTAATAAAGAAATTATTGTGGTGGATGATGGTTCGGCAGATGAATCGTTAAATATTGCCCGGTCGTTTAGCGATTCGTCAATAAAAATATTTAAACAGGAAAACAGGGGTGCCAGCGCAGCACGCAATAAAGGACTGCAGGAAGCAAAGGGTGAATACATCCAGTTTTTAGATGCCGACGATCTGTTAAGCGCCGATAAAATCGAGTTGCAAATCGGTCTTTTGCAGGGCAAAAATTTAGCTATAGCCTGTTGTGCAGCGATATACTTTTTTGACGGAGATGATCCTTATTCCGTTGAACCGGTGCACGAATGGTTCAGCAAAGGATCAACGGATAATTTACGATTTCTTACTAAACTGTATGGTGGCGGCCTGATAGGGCCTGCCTATGGCGGAATGATCGCCGTACATGCCTGGTTATGCCCGAAAGCTGTTATCGATAGGGCTGGCCAATGGAACGAGGAATTGACAACCGATGATGACGGCGAATTTTTTTGCAGGGTAATTTTGGCGGCCAATGAAATACTTTACGCGGATAAGGCACTATGCTATTACAGAAAATACAATAACAATAGATCGTTAAGCGCGGCTAATGATTACCGCGCAAGCAAAAGCCTGCTGGTTTCGACAAATCTAAAGACTCAACACCTTTTAGAAAGAACAACCGACACTGAAACGAAACTGGCGCTAAGCAGGCTCTATTACGAACATACGTGGAGTTTTTATCCGCGATATCCCGATCTGGCCTTTGAAGCCGAAAAACAAGCGAAAGCGCTGTTTCCGCATTTCCCGCTTAAGCCTTTTAATATAGGCATTAACTTTTGGTTGTCGAAGTTTTTAGGATGGAAGGCTGTACGGTATTTGCAATATCTTAAAAATGAAATCCTGCTAAAGCAGAAGAACATTAATTGATGGATAAAAAAGGAACGTTAAAATGGACAGGCGAGCGGTTGGTTACTGAAATTACCAACGAGGATACGATATACCACCTTCACAGGTATGCGATATCGAACGATTATATTACCGGGAAGATCGTTATTGACATCGCATCGGGCGAAGGGTATGGGGCTAACCTTGCGGCAAAAAAGGCTAAACACGTATATGGTATAGACATATCGAAAGAAGCGGTCGCATTTGCCGCAGAAAAATATCAGACTACCTCAAATTTGAGTTTTTTAGTGGGCTCGGTGGAAGCGATCCCTTTGGACAGCCATATTGCTGATGTGGTAATCAGCTTTGAAACATTAGAACATACCGATAAGCACCACGAAATGATGCGCGAGATAAAACGCGTATTAAAACCGGGCGGTATTTTAATCATTTCTTCGCCCGACAAGGCCTATTACTCGGATATGTACAATCGTACTAACCCATTCCATGTAAAGGAACTTTATTTTAAGGAGTTTAAGCAGCTATTAAACGGATATTTCAAGATATCCTATTTTTATCACCAAACCTTCTTCACCGGTTCGTTTATTACAAAGGAAAATTATGAGAGTAATTCCATTATTGAATACTCGGGCGATTATTTAAATATTTTGTCAAATAAGGGCCTGAGTTTCCCTTTGTTCAATATCGGTGTTTCCTCCGACGAGCCATTTAAAGAACCGCAGACCAGCTATTTTAACGGCGAAGACACCATGCGCGAAATGTATTTTAACCGCGTAATGAGCTTTACGCCATACCGCCTGGGCAATACAATTTTGAAACCTTTGCGGATTTTAAAAAAGCTTTTCAAAAAATGAGGCTCGTCGACATTGTCATTTTGAGCTATGCCAGGAACGCCGCCTTAAAAAAAGTGACCGAAGATGCGGTATCCAGCGTAATGGCATCAGAAGATTCCAATGAAATAAAATTTAATGTTCTTGTGATCGAATCGAATAAAAGCTTGCGGCCTTATAATTACCCCGGCACGAAAACCCTATACCCTGCAGAAAAATTTGGGTTCAACCGGTATTTAAATATTGGCATTCAAAACACGGAAAACGAGTTTATTTGCTTTTGTAATAATGATTTGATCTTTCATAAGTCGTGGGCATCTGCCATCGTCAAGGAATTTGATAAGGACAGTTCGTTGATGAGTGCTTCGCCGCTCTGCTCCGTTTATCATCCGACAATCGGTTTTATGCCGGGTTCCGGAAATCGTTATGGGTATGGCGTACGACAGGAAATTGCAGGCTGGTGTTTTTTTGTGAAAAGAAGCTTGTTCGAGACGATCGGGTTATTTGACGAGAAATTTAAATTTTGGTTTGCAGACGCTGATTATTCCAAAACCCTCCAGAAATTTGGCCAGAAACATGCCCTGGTAACATCGTCTGTCGTCGATCATTTGGACGGAGTTTCTACCGGCACGCTGGATGAGCAAACCAAATTAGCTCTAACCGCCGAACAATACTGGTATTTTCAGTATAAATGGGAACATCATAACTGGCCATTATATATTTACAGAAACTTTAGAAGTAAATTGAGGATCAAAAACAAAGGTGAATAATATAACACTTGTGATATTTACCTGCGAAGGACGCGAGCACCTGCTGCTAAGATCATTCGCATCTTTCAGCAAATCATGCGGGAGTACATTTGATCGTAAAATACTGGCGATCGACGGAAAAATAAGCCAGGAGACAATTGACGTTATTGCACCTGACGAGATTATCCAGTCGCCGATGAGAACCGGATATGTACCCAGCATTATACGCGCGCTTAAAAATGTCGACACCGATTATTTTTTTTGGCTCGAGGACGATTGGGAATTTCCACATGATTTTACTGTTGAGTCATTGATGGGGTCGTTTAATGATGATAAAATTTTACAGGTAACCCTGGCGAAACAAGACCGTAACGCAGCCTTTAAACCATATACTGAACCTGATACTTATATCAATGGTTATGGGTTTTCGGCCAACCCGTCCTTATGCCGTACCGCCGTCGTTAGAGAAATCTTTAAGGAAGCCATTGCTCATAAGAAAGATGAGGAATCAAAATTTCTAAGCTTTGAATATTTCGCCACCAACTTCGCGAACGGCAAAAACTTGATTTCATTAATAAAATATCATAACAGTGAGGCTTTTGTAAACCATATAGGCGATCTGGAAAGCACGGCCAGAGAATATCATATGATAAATTCGATCAGTATCCCTGTGAAGCAGGGGAAAAGCGAATATATATCCGGGTTAAACCGCTATAAAGAAATAAGTTTTGTTAATAGGTTAGGCTTATTTATAAAGCTATATATAGCCACGATCTATTTAAGCCTGAAGCTGTTTTTTTCGCGCGAGGCTTATGATTTCGCGTTTAGGATATATATCGCCTCACTAAAACGTTTTAAACATTAACGTGTTGCCACCCTTAAAGCAACCGGAGCCGGATAAAAAATATGTATTAACCATTGCTACCGGGAAAAAATTATATACCGATATGGCAGCCAATTTGGCGCGCTCATTTTTTTTGTGGCATTTGGGTTCTGACATTACATTCAGGTTAGTTACCGACAATAAGGACCAGCTGCCCGCCGATGTGTTGCAGCGTGCAGAAATAGTTATTATAGAGCCGGGCGAATTCGGTGAGGGCTTTTCAACAAAATTACAACTCGACAAGCTCGCCGCGCCGGGACAAACCTTGTTTGTAGACAGCGATTGCCTGGTGTACCGGAACCTTGAATTTGTATTTCAACAGTTTAAAGGCCATGCAGTGTCCGTCATAGGCGGTCACATTTCAAGCGGCGAATGGTTTGGAGACATGGCAGGCATTTGCAAGCAATTTGAGGTGAAACACCTACCTAAGTTTAACGGAGGCGTATACTACATCGAAAAGGGAGAAATTGCGGACAAAGTATATGAAACCGCACGGTCGCTGGAAAAGAAATATGATGAGATAGGATTTGTGAGGCTAAGGAACCGCCCCAATGATGAGGTTGTAATGGCGTTGGCAATGGAGCTAAACGGGCAACAGCCCATTCCCGACGATGGCAATATCCTTGCCGAATTTGTGAATTTTCAATCGGGCATAAAGTCTGATCTCCTCAATGGTATTGCTGAACTTTACAATAATCCTAATCATCCGAATTACCAGGAAAACTGGCACCTGACTAAAGCCCGGCCCGCCGTTGTTCATTTCCTGGGCCATCATAACCAGGTGATGCCCTATATAAAAGAAGCAAAGCAACTCCAATACCTGTTTTTGAACAAGTGGCCGAAGGGCATCGCCAAAACTTTAGCTTCGGCGCAGGTAAGCATGCCTTTTCTAGCCAAAACTTTTTTTAAGAAAATATTTCGTCCGTTATATCATTCGCTATTCGGAACAAGGAGTGTAAAAGTATCGGAAAGGGTAATCGGTTATGATTGATGTAAGCATTATCATACCAACTTATAACAGGCTTTGGAGCCTGCCAAAAGCGATTGAAAGCTGCCGGGATACGCTATTAAATATCGAAATAATCGTTATTGATGATGGCAGCACCGATGGCACTGCCGAATGGCTTGCTCAACAACCGAAATTAACCGTGATCACCCAACACAACCTGGGAAAAGATTGGGCGGTAAACGCCGGTATGGCAATTGCTAAAGGGAAATACATCCGTTTTTTAGACTCGGACGATTGGTTGTTGCCGCAGTCTACAGACGAATTGTTTGCTCATGCTGAAAAATATCAGCTGGATGTAACGTGCGCCGGTTACCAGGTTTTTAATGAAGAAAAGCTGGTCAGGCAAATTGAATGGACGGTTTGCGACGACTTCCTGGCCCAGCAACTGGGCGAATGTGATTCGTCGCATTATTCGGCATATCTTTTTAAAAAGGACTTTATCAAAGACGTACCTCACCGCCAGGAATATGGTTCCCGGGACGACCGGAAGTTCATTATAGAAGTGGCCCTTAAAAACCCTGCTATAGGGTACATTTCAACCCGAACATTAGCGCACAGGCAACATAAAAATAATCGCCTGCAATCCTCAGCCGGATTGAATAATCTGGTGGACAATATGGCATTGCTAACCATTTATAAAACAACTTTTGCCGCGCTGGAAAAGGAAAACAGGCTCAGCGCGCGATATAAGCAAGCAGCTGCAAATCAATTGTGGCACCTTGCGCATTGGATAGCTAAGGCTGATATAAATGAAGGCGAAGCGATATATCAATGGGTTTATAAATTATATCCCGGGTATATACCGGCCAGTAACAAAAAACTGGCTTTATTGTATAAAACTTTAGGTTTCGGTTTAACTGAGAGGATGTTGCGAGGTATGCGGATTTTTAAAACTCCAGCCGCAAAATAAAGACCATGATCCCATCGCAAAATTTATGGCAAGACCGGTATGAATGGGCATCGGAGCGCATCATTAATATCTTTAATGACCGGAAGTCGCCAGATTTTATCTTATTCGATATCGGCTCAAGGGACGATATTTTAAAAAAGCATCTTTTAACAATTCCTGTTTTATATAAGGGTTTCGACTTAGATCCTATCGGTGCGGAGACCGAGAAATGGGATATTGAGGAACGTTTTCCATACGCACACCGATCCCCGCACGTGGTAGCATTGCTGGAAGTGATCGAACACTTAAAAAACCCGGGAATTTGTTTAGATAATATCGGCAAAATTATGCAGCCTGGAGGATATTTAATCCTGACCACGCCGAATCCACAATGGAGTACGAGCAGGTTAAGTTTGTTATCCACAGGCGTGCTTACCTGTTTCACCCAATCGGATTTAGATGTAAATCACCATGTGTTTACGCCATGGGTACATGTTGTTGAAAAGCTTTTAAAGGACGCCGGCTTTGAAATACAGGAATATGTTACCCTTGAAGGCAAAACCAGGATATTCGACGAAAACTTACGCGGGGGAAATAGTTTGAAGAAACTGATTGCGCGTATCATTAAAAAATTAATTGAACGCCGCGATCCCGGAGCATGCGGGATGTCGTATGGCATTGTCGCAAAAAAGATTTGAAACCGCTTAACTTATTTTATAGCGAGCCCGAGCCCGACCGCTGGATCAAATTTGATCGTTACCCCCGCCGCGTAGTGCGGAGACTATTCAGGGGCAAGCCCCACCCCGGTGGCGTAATGATGGTTGCCATCAATTTGATGAAGGGGTTGAATAAATTAGGCGTCCAATACCGGTTTAACGATTACGCTTATATAAACAAACACCCGGATGAGTTAGCATGTATCATCGGCAAGCCGCATTTGTTGTTCAACAAAAAGTGGCCCAATCCGATATTATTTGGGGCAGGTGTTTTTTCGCACCCGTCAGACTGCCCCGATCTGTTTGTGAAATATCCGAACGTTCGGCGCATTTTAGTTCCAGGCGAATGGACGCGCAAAATGTTCGAACCTTTTTATGGTGACAAGGTAATAGCGTGGCCCGTAGGCATCGATACTGATTACTGGCGCCCGAGTACCGGTGAAAAACAGTTTGATTTTTTAATTTACGACAAAGTTCGCTGGGAGCGCGATCGTTTTCAACAGGAACTGATAGAACCCATAATCCAGATTTTGCAGCAGCAGGGGTTATCTTATCATTTTGTAAAATATGGCAGCTACACCCCACCTGAGCTGAAAACTAAATTGGAGCAATCAAAGGCGGCGATCTTTTTGTGCGAACACGAAACCCAGGGCTTAGCTTATCAGCAAATATTGTCGACCAATACCCCTATACTGGCCTGGGACCGCGGGGGTTACTGGCAGGACCCGGAATATTATCCCGACAGAGTTTGTTATGAACCCGTGACGTCCGTTCCTTGTTGGGATAGGAGGTGCGGAGAAACTTTCGCCGGTATTGACGACTTTGAATCTGTTTTGAAGCTGTTTGCCGAAACGATGGCCCGGGAAGCTTATTCGCCCAGAGCATATATCATGGAAAACTTAACGCTTGAAAAATGTGCAAGTGAATATATGAACATTGCGAGGTTGGTAAATGGAGCATAAAAATAAGCGCATACTTATCATCTCGCAGTCGCATGTTTGTCGCAATCCACGGGTTTATAAAGAAGCGACTACGCTATCTGGTGCCGGCTACGATGTAACGATCATCACCACCATTTATTCGAACGAGCTATTGTTGGAAGACGAGGAGTTGTTGAAAGGAACAGGCATCAAATATAAATTTGCTGCAGACCTGCGTAATAGGTCTTTTAAAAATTCAACTATACGGCTTAAGCGGCTTATGTATGTAAAACTGGTACGCTGGTTCAAATTCCAAACACCGGGCGCGTTAGGCTACAACTTAGGTGGTTATAGCAAATTAATAAACCGTAACATCTCTGACATTTATTTTGTACACCAGGAATTGCCTCTATATTTCGGTTGCCGCTTATTAAAAAAAGGCGAAAAAGTGGTCTTCGATTTTGAGGACTGGTATTCGGAAGACCTATTAAAAGAGGCAAGAGCCGAACGGCCTTTAAAGTTGTTAAAAAAACTGGAGAGGCATGCATTAAAATATGGCACCCATGTTCAAACCACGTCAAATGCTTTGGCGAATGCCTTAGCCGAGACCTATGAATCGAAAAAGCCTTCGGTTATTTACAATACTTTCGATCCATCTCCGGGTAAAGTTATCTACAAAGATCGCAGCAACCGCGAAGCGTTTTCTTTATACTGGTTTTCACAGACGCTTGGCCCCGGAAGGGGGATAGAGACTATTGTCAAAGCTATTAAAACCGTAAAGCATCCGCTTCAACTGCACTTTCGCGGGAATTGTTCAGAAGATTATCGCGATGAGCTTTTTGATTTAATGGGTAAACAGGACGTGCATAAGCTTTATATTCACCCTTTGGTATCAAATGCTGCCCTGGGCGACAGAATAAAGGAGCACGACATAGGCCTGGCATTTGAGTTTTATCATCCGTTAAATAAAGATCTGACCGCCAGCAATAAGATATTTCACTACCTGGTTAACAAAGTTCCCGTTATTGCATCTCCCACAATGGGTCATAAAGAAGTAGCTGCATTGGCAAAAGGCGGCGTATTTTTAACAAAAGATTTTACAAGCAGGGCGATATCCGACATTATCGATATGCTGCTAACCAATCGACAAAAGATCGATCACGCCAAAAAGGCGTTAAATTCCGTATCTGAAAAAATTAGCTGGAATGCCGAACGTAGCAAGCTCTTGCGTATAATAGCCGATATATCTTGAACAAAAGACTTCTTATCATATCTCCATACTTTGCGCCGATTAATGCTGCAGATATACATCGCGTTCGCATGAGCTTGCCATACTATGCCGAATTTGGCTGGGATGGAGAGGTGGTAACGGTGCATCCAAAATACAGTGACTTTGTTAAGGATGATTTGCTTTCGGAAGCTATCCCAGGAAATATACGAATACATTACGTAAAGGCGCTCGCCAAAAAAGTGACATCGAAGCTCGGATTGGGCAGTATTGCGTTGCGATCCTTGTATTTTTATTATGTAAAAGTAGCCGGCCTTTTAAAAGCTCAAAACTACGACCTGGTTTATTTTTCTACCACTCAATTTCCTGTGTGCATTTTAGGATATTATTGGAATAAAAAATTCGGCATTCCCTATGTGATCGACTTTCAAGACCCCTGGCACACCGATTATTATGAATTTAAGCCAAAAAGCGAAAGGCCGCCAAAATACTGGTTTTCATACCGGCTGAATAGGCTTTTTGAGGCGATCACCATGAAAAAAGTTGGAGGACTGATAGCTGTTACGGATACCTATATCAGTATACTTGCGGAAAGATACCCCTGGGTAAGATCGGTGCCTTCAAGTACAATTACGTTTGGTGCCTTTAAGCCGGATTTTCAAATTGCCGCAAAAAACGAGGTTAAATCGTTTATAAAAAAAAGCAGGGGCAAAATTGCTATTGCTTATGTTGGCGTGGCAGGCGAGATAATGGCCCCGTCGTTAACAGCTCTGTTCAAATCATTAAGTATGCTAAAGCGCACGAATCATCGGTTATACAAAAGGTTCGAATGGTTTTTTATTGGCACGAGCTATGCTCCGCCGGGCACAGGCAAAAAAACGGTTGTACCGATTGCAAAAGCATTCGGCGTGGAAGATTCCGTTTATGAGCAAACCGATAGGATAAGCTACTTTGAAGCTTTGAAATCTATCGTGACCTCAGACGCTTTATTGATAATCGGTTCAGACGAGCCCACATACACCGCATCTAAGCTTTACCCTTATTTACTTACCAACAAGCCTTTGTTAGCCCTATTTAACGCGGCAAGCCCCGCGCTGGAAATTTTGCAAGAATACGGCGCAAAGTATGCCTATAGTTATGATAAGTCGGCAGATATCGGGCTGAAAATTAACGATTTTTTAAGCGCACTGGCGGCCGGCGAAATTGGTGAGCAGCAATATGATCCCGATGCTATCGAAAAATATTCTGCCGAAAACATGGCAAAGCGGCAATGCGAATTATTTGACCGGGTAGTTGACAAATGATGACTACTGAGCATAATTGAAAGCGGGATGAAAAAGCTTGCCATTATAACAACCCATCCGATTCAATACTATGCACCGGTCTTTAAGTTGCTGCACCAGCGGAAAAAAGTGGCTATCAAAGTATTTTATACCTGGGGAGAAGCGGTTACAAGTGATAAATATGACCCGGGGTTTGATAAAAAGATCGCCTGGGATGTTCCATTACTGGAAGGATACCCTTATGAGTGGGCGCACAACAGCGCAAATGATCCGGGTACACATCATTTTATGGGTATTGTAAACCCCGGCCTGATCGCACAGATCGATAACTGGCAGCCCGACAGTATTTTAATCTATGGATGGGGTTTTTATAGCCATTTAAAACTCATACGGCAATTTAAAAATAAGATACCCGTTTTGTTCCGTGGCGACTCGACGTTACTGGATGAGAAAAAAGGAATAAAATCTCTTTTAAAATCCGTCTTTTTAAAATGGATTTATAGTCATATTGACCATGCTTTATACGTTGGCACCAACAATAAAGCGTATTTTACGAAATATGGTGTAAAAGAGGCCCGGCTTCACTTTGCACCCCATGCAGTTGATAATGACCGGTTTGCTGCAGAAAGGAAGCATGAAGCTGCGCAATTAAGAAGAGAACTGGGCATAAATGATGGAGATTTACTGGTACTGTTCGCAGGGAAATTAGAGGAAAAAAAGGATCCGTTGTCCTTGCTGGTTGCGTTTTTGGAGTTGGGACAAAAGAATACCCACCTGGTATTTGCCGGCAATGGTCCACTGGAGAAACAATTAAAATCCCGGGCAAAAAATTATCCGAATGTGCATTTTATAAATTTTCAAAATCAAAGCCAAATGCCAGTCGTATACCAGGCGTGCGACCTTTTTTGCCTGCCGTCAAAAGGGCCGGGTGAGACGTGGGGCTTAACTATTAACGAGGCAATGGCCTGCGGTAGAGCGGTGTTATCGTCTGACAAAGCCGGCGCTTCCGCAGACCTCCTTCTGCCGGGCCATAACGGGTTAATTTTCAAAGCTCAAGACCACGCTGATCTGTTGTTCGCCCTAAAAAGACTGCTGGCGGCCGACCGCGCCGGTCTGACCCGGATGGGAGAGGCCTCAAGAATGCTTATAAAAACCTGGAACTTTGAAAACCAGGTGAAAATGATAGAAGAAATTACGGCCCATGAATAATTTGCCACTCGAAAAATACGCTATTCTTTATACGCCGTGGCTTCTGTCGTTATTGTTTGAGTCGGATCCAATTACATCGTACCTGATCGCGTGGCTGGGATTCTTTTTAATACTTTATTTTAGTATTACCGGCAAACTGAAGCCCTTGCCAAATGACCGGCCCATTGCCGAACAGTTGATGCGTCCTGTTTTTATAGTGCAAATTATCTTCACAGGCTATATGTCCTTCAGCTCGATCTTTTATTTTATGAACTTATTAGGGTATGAAGATTTTCATAAGGCGAACAATCTATATTTTGTTGTCGATCAGCAAAAGTTAGAGCTGACCGCCCAATGCCAGCGCTATTATTCCCTTGGGCAGGCTGCTTTTGTTACCGGCATGATGGCCACTATGAAATATCCTATCGAAAAGAAATATAGGGCCGATAATCAAAAACTCGCAAACACGCTGTTAGTCATCGCAGTTATAAGCCTCCCTGTGGCTATATTGTTTTTAAGTGTTCCCGGTTTGGCACAGTTTTACTATCAATTTACGTCGTTAAGCTTTATTGCGGGCACACTTGCCCTGGCGTTTGCAATTCCGTTAAAAAAAATATGGAATACGCTTTTTTGCCTGTTCCTGTATCTTTCTAACTTTTACCAGGCGTTGATATCGGGTTTTAAAGAGCCGATAATTGTTAGTGTACTGGTATTGGGCATATTTCTTTACCCGAGCTATAAAAAAGTGGTGACTTTGGTTTTTATTCCTGCGCTGTTGTTGTTGTTTATGTTTTTACCCACGTACAACCAGATATTTCGTGAAAATAACTGGTCGGAAGATGTTAACGCGGATGCGGCTTATAAAATTGCCCTCGACGCTACACTTAAAAGCCAACAATCTGGACAAAGCAGTAACTGGATGTTTTTGGTGAACCGTTTAAGTGAAATAGATATGTTTACCGACTTTGTTAAATCCACGCCCGACTATGTTCCCTTTTATGGTTTGCAGCTGGTAAAGCAATCGGCTATAGTTATTATTCCGCGCATGTTATGGCCGTCAAAGCCCATCACCGAGGATTTAGTCATGGAGCGCGTATATGACGCGGGTGTTATCCGGCGAGGCTCAAATGTTTCGGCCAAGCCGACTTACATAGTCGATGCGTATCTTTCAGGCGGGGCCATCGGTGTGTTTATTGGGTTGTTTCTTTACGGCGCCGTAGTGCAATTAATTTCACAAAAGGCCGAAAAACTATTTGGCGGATATATGTTAGGCACCGCGCTGATTTTCACCGGCTTATTCCAAATTTTCTGGCGGGGTTTAAGTTTCGAGTTTCTCATTAACTCGGTTTTTTGGAGCTATGTAACCATGTTTTTAATTTTCAGGATATTAAAACAAACCGGCATATTAAAAGAGATTTAAGGATACTGCAGATTTGCGCCGCATACAAACCGGCATATATTTACGGCGGACCAACCATGTCTGTATCCATGTTAAGCGAAGAGCTGGTTAAAGCGGGTGTGAAAGTAACCGTTTTTGCGACAACGGCAAACGGACGGGAAGAATTGCCGGTGCTGACGGACCGCATCACCGATGTCGAGGGGGTTCCCGTGATCTATTTCAAAAGGATCACAAAAGATCACAGCCATTTTTCGCCGGCCCTGTTAAAATCCTTACGGAAGCAGGCAGCTGATTTCGATATTGTCCACATTCACGCCTGGTGGAACCTGGTGTCCGTACTTTCGTGTTGGATCGCTTTGAGAAAAAATGTACCGGTTATATTGTCGCCGAGAGGTACCCTGAGCCCATATTCGTTCAGCCACAAGAGTATCGGTATTAAGTGGTTGGTGCACAAACTGTCTGTTAGCTTGTTAAACCGGTGCCACATCCATACCACATCGGTAAGGGAAACGGAAGCCGTTGATCAACTCATTCAGCCTAAAAGCATTACGGACATTCCTAACTTTGTTAAGCTACCCCCCCGGCGAGCCGGTGCAGCCAGTCGACCTGATCATATTTTAAAGTTGCTTTTTTTTTCGCGAATCGAAGAGAAAAAAGGCCTCGATCTTTTGTTGAATGCACTTAATGATGTGACAGTGCCATACCATCTTACTATTGCCGGCGACGGCGATGAAAAGTATATCGACAGTTTAAAAAAACTTATTGGGGTCAATAATCTTGAGCAACAAGTTAGCTGGGCGGGATTCCACACCGAAAACAAGTTTGAATTTATCGGCGAACATGATCTTTTTATTTTGCCCTCTTACGACGAAAATTTTGGAAACGCGGTTATCGAAAGCCTTAGCGTGGGCACCGCCGTATTAATAAGCCGGGAAGTTGGGCTGGCCGCATATATAAAACAAAAGCGTTTGGGATGGCTTTGCGAAACCAGCGCGGTTTCTGTCGCATCGGCAATAAATGCGATCGGAGATAAATGCCGTAAAGAACTTGACCGTATACGAAAAGATGCCCCTGGAATTATTTACGAAGATTTTAATGGCGATGATCTGGTAAAGAAGTATATCGCAATGTATGAAAAGCTAATTCAACAACAATGACAGGATACACCGATTACGGTTTCCCCGATAACGAGCCCAGCCATGCTTTTCACTATTTGAAGGGGCCGTTGCTATCGTTGCTCGATAAGGATAAAAACCGCTGCATCCTGGATCTTGGCTGCGGCAATGGCTACTTAGTCAATTATTTAATCTCGGAAGGGTTTAACGCCTATGGAACAGATGCATCAGAACAAGGTATTGAAATGGGGCGGAAGGTAAATGCCGAACGATTTTTCGTCCAGGATCTATCGACCGGTGAATTGCCCGGGCAATTAAAAAACCTGGATTTCGATACGATCATATCGACAGAAGTGATCGAGCATTTATACGACCCGGCTGGTTTTATCGGCTTTTGTAAAAAAACGTTAAACAACAAGGGAGAAATTATTATCTCTACGCCTTATCATGGTTACCTGAAAAACCTGGTAATAAGTATTTTTAACAAATGGGACCTACACTTTAGCCCATTATGGCCGGGCGGGCATATCAAGTTTTGGTCGAGACGGACATTGGGCAGGTTATTGACGGATGCAGGTTTCGCCGCGTTGAAATTTAAAGGGTGCGGCCGGATTCCTTATTTTTGGAAATCAATGATTATTAAAGCGACGATATCTTGAACAGCGAGTATTCATTCGTGATACTTACGTTTAACGAGGAAATGCATCTTCCGCGTTTACTGGAGTCAGTTCGCAGCCTCGATGCACCTGTTTTTATACTCGACTCAGGCAGTACCGATAATACGATCGCGATCGCAAATGAATTTGGCGCGACTATTCTTGAACATCCGTTTGAAAACCATCCTAAGCAATGGGATTATGCATTTAAGAACTTTAAAATTCAAACGCCCTGGGTAATTGGCCTGGATGCCGATCAGAAAGTTACCCCTGAACTGTCAAAATACCTGACCGATTTCCGGGATAAAGATTACGAGGGAATAAACGGCATTTATTTTAACCGTAAAAATTTTTTTAAGGGTCGCTGGCTAAAGCATGGCGGCTATTACCCATTTTACCAGCTAAAAATGTTCAGGTATGGTATAGGTTATTCTGATCTGAGTGAAAATATGGATCATCGTTTTGTAGTACCCGGTAATACGACGATTTGGAAAGACGGGCATCTTTTAGAAGAGAACTTAAAAGAAAATAACATTGCATTTTGGATCCAAAAGCATAACCGCTATAGCGACCTGGTTGCCCGCGAAGAAGTGGAGCGCATGAAGCTTATGCGCACACAAACCGTTAGCCCCCGTTTTTGGGGATCGCCGGATGAACGAAGGGCCTGGCTGAAGCAACTATGGTGGAAACTGCCGAGATATTTAAGGCCCTGGCTGTACTTTACCTACCGGATGATCTTTCAGTTAGGCATTCTCGATGGCCGCACCGGGGTGATCTTTCATTTTTTGCAGGGCTTTTGGTTCAGGCTGATCATTGACGTTAAAATAGACGAAATACTACGGCAAGACCGGCCCGCCGCGGTAAGAGATAACCGGTCTGGCAGTCCTTTAAAGTTCATCATCGGTTTTGTTCTGCTTTTCCCGTTATTTTATTATTTTAATATTTGGTTTTTTAGTATAACCTCGCCAGGGGCGCGGCATTATAACGCATTTATTACCACGCATTTCAACTACATCAGCGGGCTACGCGAACTGTTGTTAAGCAGCAGCGCGCGAGTGCTTGGCTGGTTCGGCTTTCCATCCATTTATGACGAATACCACCTGCTGGTAGCCGGTCACGGGTATCTGCAACTGGTATATTCGTGTTTGGGTTTGGGAGTTGTTAGTTTTTTTGCCGCATTTGTTTTATCGTACCCGGCGAAATTGAAGCCCAAGATCATTCTTCTTATTTGCGGGGTTATCGGCATCGAAATTTTAAACATAGCGCGGTTTGTGCTGCTTGGCTTGTTTTGGGATAAAAAAAACAACCAAATTGTGGACCATCACACCATTTTTAATATAACCATTTATATAATTATAGCCATTACACTTTATTTTTGGGTAAAGCACACAGACCAGCTAAATACACGGCATGAAGCAAACTGACCTATTATCATATGATAATCATCCATATAATCCAGGCGGCACCGCGCTTAAACGGTTTATGTGGTATATTATTAATGCAATCGTGTTTAAGTCTTCGCTGTTTCCTTTTTATGGTATAAAAAATGTGCTGCTGCGATTATTTGGGGCCAAAATCGGTAACGAGGTTGAAATTAAACCCAATGTAAATATCAAATATCCGTGGTGGCTTACTATTGGCAATGAGGTGTGGATCGGCGAAAATGTTTGGATCGATAGCCTTGTGCCCATAACCATCGGCAATAATATCTGCATCTCGCAGGGTGTTACACTCCTTACAGGCAGTCATAACTATAAAAAGGCCTCATTCGATCTGATCACCAAACCCGTTGTTTTGGAAGACGGCGTTTGGCTCGGGGCATTTTCCATCGTTAACGCGGGCGTAACGGCCGGGTCGCATGCGGTATTAACGGCCGGATCGGTGGCGACTAAAAATCTCGAGCCGTATTTCATCTACCAGGGTAATCCCGCTGTGAAGATCAGGGCGCGGCTTATCGAATAGTAATTACATCATATATATTTTAATGCTTTTGTCAAAGGATAATACCCATCGGTTAATCCTTACGCTCCTAACCTTACTCATCCTTATACCGGGTGTTTTTTTGTTTTTGAACCCGCCCGCTGTTTTTCCCGATCCGGGTATGGGATTCCAGGTATTGCGGAACATGCAGCTGGGAGCCAGTTTTAATACCCTTATAACGCCCGACCAGGGAGACATTTCGCAAAATTATACCGAGTTTTTAACCTGGTGGTCGCCGGGGCAATACCTGGTTCCTTACCTGTTTAAGGGGGTTACTCATGTTAACCTGGGGCAGGCTACGGCGCTTACCGTAATTGCCGGTAGTTTGAGCGGCTTTGCCGGGTTTTATTATTTTTTTAAGAGGGTTGGATTTACCCCCTTTGTATGTGCCATAAGTTTACTATTTATCCTGGCGCAGCAGGCGTCGGTAGTGCCTTATGTGTTTTATAATGGCGGCGAGATATTGCTTTTTGCTTTTGAAGGCTGGTTTGTGTATGGATGCGCGGCCATAAAAAAACCAGGAGCTATCCTGGTTTTTTTTGTGCTTTTTTCCGGGTGGCTGGGGTTTTTTTGCAAGTCATCATTTTTATGGATGTATGCGGCGGGGTTGGGTTGCTTGTGGATCCGGTTATCGCCAAAAAAGTTAGTGATTCGCGACTGGATAAAAACAGGGCTGTGGGTAGCTGTACCTGCCTTAGCAGCCATTGCCGCTATTTATTTTTTGTTTCTTTCGAAAGGGTTGACACCCGCTTCCGACTCAAGTGGCCTCAAATTGAGCCTGCAGGCTATCGGTTTTCCAGTGGCCTCTCCCATTCTGTCCGGTTTTTCGGCCGATGATATGCTGCATGGCCTGATCTATCATACCGGCAAACCGGTACTTGATCCCCGATGGAGCATCGTCGCCTTAGTTCTCTTCGCCACCTTTTCTGTATGGCTCATATCAGCAATTGTTAGTCGTGCAAACCATCGCGAATACCGGTTATTTGTAGTCGTTTTTTTTATTACCGCTATCGTGTTCTTTTCTATTGTTTACCTGCGCCGGCTTACGATCTCGTACGAAGCAAGGCATTTCCGGATCATCGGGCTATTGATGGTACCGGGAATGATTGACCTGGCAAGCAGGGCAAAAGCGCGGTATCAGGTTTTGCTTGCGGCTATTTTTTTGTTCATAGCTTATACCAGCACAGGGTATTTGGTAAAAGGTTATTGGGCTAACAAACGCGCGGCCCGCGGCGTTACGGGAATAGCGCAACCCAACATCGATCAGCCATCGCTCGATAAAATTATGTTGCTCGATAAAGCAAACAGGGATGCGATATTTGTTTTTACCAGTAATGATATCGGGCTCGAAATTTTACACAACCGCATCATTACGTTACAGCCTATCGGCGACGACCTAAAAATTAACACGGACGACTACAGGTATGAGGGCCATGGCGGCCCGCTCTATATCGTGTTGCCGGAAACCTATAACGGGCCTCGGGAAAAAATGATCATGAAGTCGTTCACGGGATATACAGGGTGGAATGAGTCGATGCTTAGCGCTCAATATGTATTGTATTCCGCTAAAATGAAAAGCACGGCGCAATAGATTCCGGTAACGTACTAATTACGCTTATTAATTTCCTGCCAAAGCAGGTCCTTTAACCCGTCGATATTTTTATTGGCGACAGATGAAATAAATATGGAAGGAACGCCTGCGGGCAGTTCCTTTTGCATTTCTGCTACCAGCTCATCATCCAGCATATCGGCTTTGGTAACCGCGAGTACCCGGGGTTTATGCATCAGCTCGGAGTTATATTCCTTTAATTCATGGAGCAGGATCTCATATTCCTGTTTAATGGTACGGGTGGTATCGGCAGGGACCATAAATAACAGAACCGAGTTACGCTCGATATGCCGCAGAAACCGGAACCCGAGGCCCTTGCCCTGCGAGGCGCCCTCTATGATCCCCGGAATGTCAGCCATTATAAATGATTTACCGCCCCGGTAGGCAACGATGCCTAAATTGGGCACCAGCGTAGTAAAGGCATAATCTGCTATTTCGGGCTTTGCCGCTGAGACCACCGACAGCAGCGTAGATTTTCCGGCGTTGGGAAAGCCAACCAGCCCGACATCCGCCAGTACCTTTAGCTCCAGGACATTCCATTCTTCCTTACCCTCCTCGCCCGGCTGCGAAAAACGAGGGGTTTGCAGGGTTGGTGTTTTAAAATGCCAATTGCCTAATCCCCCGCGACCGCCGGGTGTGAGCACCCTGGTTTCGCCATCGGTTGTTATTTCAAATAAAACCTCGCCGGTTTCTGCATTTTTGGCTATCGTGCCCAAAGGCACTTCCAAAATTTCGTCGCGGCCGGTTTTACCGCTTTTTAGCGAGCTGCCACCCGGTTCGCCGTCGCCGGCAATCACATGTTTGCGAAATTTAAGGTGCAGCAGTGTCCAAAGCTGGGCATTCCCCTTCAGCGTTACATTGCCCCCGCGCCCGCCATCGCCTCCATCAGGACCACCTTTTGCTGTAAATTTGTCGCGGTGCAAATGCGCAGAACCCGCTCCGCCATGGCCGGAACGGCAGCATATCTTCACATAATCGACAAAATTTGAACCCTGAGACATGTGTATTTTGAATTTCGGATTTACGATTTCGGATTTGGAGCGCCGAAATTTAATACCTTTCGATCACGTTGTTAATAGCATCGAATATTTCTTCTATCGAGCCTATACCGTTAACGCTTTTAAACTTATGCTGGTTTTTGTAGAACCCGGCAACCGGGGCCGTTTTTTCGTTATACTCTTTTACCCGTTTGCGGATCACCTCAGGATTGGCATCATCCGGTCGTCCGGATGCCTGGCCGCGCAGCAATAACCGGTGCTCCAGTTCTTCATCGTTCACCTCAAGCGCAATCATGCCGGAAATCGGCGTATTCTTATTGTTCAGCAACCTGTCTAATGCCTCGGCCTGTGCCACGGTGCGCGGGAAGCCGTCGAAAATAAATCCTTTAGCATGCGGATTAGCGTCCAGCTTATTGCTGATCATCCCGATCACCACTTCATCGGGCACCAGGATGCCGGCGTCCATTAGTTTTTTTGCTTCTAAACCCAACTCCGTTCCCTGCGAGATCTCATTGCGCAGCAAATCGCCGGTTGAAAGATGGATCAACCCATGTTTTTCAATAAGCTTTTGCGATTGGGTACCCTTACCAGCTCCGGGAGGGCCAAACAATACCAGGTTTAGCATGCTTTAATCAAATTAAAAGCCTTTCAGTACATACGGAAAGGCTTAATTAGTGTTGAGTCCTTAGTCGAAAGTCCTCAGTCGGACAAAATCTCGAACTTAATAAAAGTGCACTTGAAGGGAGTCGAACCCCTAACCTCCTGATCCGTAGTCAGGTGCTCTATCCAATTGAGCCCCGCCTGCCGGCAGGCAGGTACAAGTGCAATACACTATCCAAATATGATCTTCCTACACCAGATTTGAGATATTTTTCTCTTTTTCTTGCTTCCGGTAAGGATTCATACGTTTCAATATGAACGATAGTCCAAGGCCGATATGCTTTTGTCGATCTTGTAAAACCACCATTATGATGCTTAAGTCTAACCTCAGGGTCATTACTCATTCCCACATATCTGCGGTTCGCTGTTTCGCTATATAAAACGTATACAAAGAACATATTAAGTGCACTTGAAGGGAGTCGAACCCCTAACCTCCTGATCCGTAGTCAGGTGCTCTATCCAATTGAGCTACAAGTGCTTTTCAAAACGGATTGCAAAAATAGGATTTCTTTTTTATCCATACAATATTTTTATCATGTCTTCGGATTACCTTTAAACCTGTTTAAATATTTTGTTTTTAACCCTGTCCAATTTTGGCGGCGCCACTTGATAAGCAGGTGTAGTTTATCAATCAGTAATATTAAATTTATAATCATGAAAGAATTTATCTTGATCTTCAGGCACCCAAACGGCCATGAAGTGGCATCTCCGGAACAAATCCAGGTATGGATGAAACAAACGATGGACTGGCTGGCCGGAATACGTGCCAAAGGAAAGTACGACGGGCAGGGCAACGGCCTGCTATTTGAAGACAGCCGTGTTGTGGGACACAATAACGTGGTGACCAACGGCCCGTTTGGTGAAATTAAGGAAACCATCGGCGGCTACGTTATCGTAAAAGCCGACTCGATAGATGAAGCCGTGGAGTTTGCTAAAGGCAGCCCGGTGCTGCAAGGCGCGGGCAATACGGTTGAGGTGCGGCCGCTGGCTAAACATTAAACGATTCATATTAAAGTATCATAGCTTCTGTATTTTTACAGGAGCTATTTTTATGATGCAGCAACAGGAGTTGATACCGCATTTATTCAGGGCCGAGTACCGGAAGATCGTTTCGGTGCTTTGCCGGCATTTTGGGCTCGGTCAGATAGAAATTGCTGAAGACCTGGCAAGCGACACGTTTTTAACCGCGGCACAAACCTGGGGCATTAAAGGCTTGCCGCCGAACCCGACCGCCTGGCTGTATAGTGTCGCAAAAAATAAAGCGAAAAATTACCTGCAGCGTGAACACACCTTCGACAGCAAAATTGCACCCGCATTGATCGATGCAGATCAATTCATGCCCGGCGATATAGATCTTTCCACGCAAAACATTAACGACAGCCAACTGCAGATGATGTTTGCCGTTTGCCACCCCGTTAATTCGCAGGAAGCGCAAATCGGTCTGGCGCTGCGTATACTTTGCGGTTTTGGTATCGACGAGATCGCGGATGCTTTCCTTTCCAATAAAGAAGCCGTAAACAAACGCCTTTACCGGGCGAAGGAGAAGCTGCGCGAACAAAAAATTAAAATGGTTTATCCGGGCGATGCAGAGGTAGCCGCACGGCTGCCGTCGGTATTGACGACGCTGTATTTACTCTTCAACGAAGGCTATTATTCCGAAAGTCAGAATCATATCCTCCGTAAGGACCTTTGCCTGGAAGCCATGCGGCTGTGTACTATGCTTATCGAAAATAAAAGCACCAATAAACCGGAGGCTAACGCCCTGCTGGCCCTGATGTGTTTCCATGCCTCGCGTTTTGATGCACGCATAGACGAGCACGGCCGGCATGTATTGTACGATGAACAGGATACGAGTCTTTGGGACTCGGACCTGGTAAGCAAGGGTATTTATTTTTTAAGCTGTGCCGCAAACGGTGATAAGATCTCGAACTATCATTTAGAGGCCAGCATAGCCTGGTGGGGTACGCAGAAGACAGACTCAAAGGAAAAATGGGAAAACGTTTTGCAATTGTACGATCAGCTGCTTCAAATTGCTTATTCGCCCGTGGCGGCCCTTAACCGTATCTATGCACTGTCAAAAGTCGCCGGAAAGCAGGCAGCTATTCCGGAAGCCGAAAAACTAAATCTGGCGGACAATCCTTTTTATTTTGCCTTGCTGGGCGAACTTTATACGGGTATCGATAACAACAACGCAAAGCTAAATTTTCAGCAAGCTTATTCGCTGGCGAAAACCGGGGCGGAAAAGCAGACTATGCAAAGAAAAATAGATAGTTTTAATTGAGATCTTAATAATATGAAATTTGCGGAATGAAGGCTATCATCATTACCCACCCCGGCGGCCCCGAAGTGCTGCAAGTTGCCGAAAGGCCGACCCCTGCCTTCGCCGCTGATGAAGTATTGGTAAAGGTTACTGCCGCAGGCGTCAACCGGCCGGATGTTGCGCAGCGCAAGGGCCACTACCCGGCTCCTCCGGGAGCTTCGGACATACCGGGGCTGGAGATTGCGGGAATTGTTGAAGAAGTTGGAGCCGATGTAAAGCGCTGGAAAAAAGGCGACAAGGTTTGCGCGCTGGTAACCGGCGGCGGCTATGCCGAATATTGCAATGTCCCGCAAGGGCAATGCCTGCCCATACCCGGAAACCTTTCCTTTATAGAAGCGGCATCGTTGCCCGAAACTTTTTTTACGGTTTGGAGCAATGTGTTCGATAGGGGCGCATTAAAACGGGGCGAGACTTTGCTGGTGCATGGCGGATCGAGCGGGATAGGCGTTGCGGCCATACAAATGGCCAAGGCCCTGGGCAGCACCGTTTATGTTACCGCGGGATCGGATGAGAAATGCCGGTTTTGCGAAGATCTCGGCGCCGACAGGGCCATCAACTACAAAACATCTGATTTTTGCGAGATCATTAAGCAAATCACGAACGGCAAAGGTGTGGACGTGATCCTGGATATGGTAGGCGGCGATTACACCCCCAAAAATATTGAATCGCTGGCGGACGACGGCCGGCTGGTAATGATCAACATGATGATGGGCAAAGACGTAAAAGTGGATCTTAGCCAGGTGATGCGTAAACGGCTTGTGATCACCGGATCCACGCTGCGTTCGAGAGACGCAGCCTTTAAAACTCAAATTGCTCAAAGTCTCGAAAAAACCGTGTGGCCGATGTTAGCGTCGGGTAAAATTAAAGCCATCGTCGATAAAGTATTCCCGGCTGAAAAAGCAGCCGAGGCCCATCAGTACATGGAAAGCAGCCGGCATACCGGAAAAATTGTATTAACTTTTCAATCTGAATAAATCTTAAATAGGTATTTTAATATTTGGCGATAAATCTTAACTTTGCGCCTCGAAATGGCGGGGTGCTTTATGTAACCCGGTTGTTTTATTAAAAATACTTTAAATAAGCAGGTTACATATGCCAAACATTGGAAAAATATCACGGATCATCGGTCCGGTAGTCGACGTAAGCTTTGCGGACGACGCTCACCTTCCCAGAATTTATGATGCATTGGAAGTTACCAAAGAAAACGGTCAGAAAGTAGTTTTAGAGGTGCAGCAGCACTTAGGAGAAGACCGGGTACGTGCCATTGCGATGGATTCGACAGACGGTTTGCTGCGCGGGATGAAGGTGCTTGACATGGAGTCGGCTATTAAAATGCCGGTTGGCGATGATATTAAAGGACGCGTATTTAACGTGGTGGGCGACGCCATTGACGGTATCGCTAACCTTGATAAAAGCAACGGACGCCCTATCCACAATGTTCCCCCACGATTTGAGGATCTGTCGACCGAGACTGAAGTATTATTTACCGGTATCAAGGTGATCGATCTTTTAGAACCCTATGCCAAGGGTGGTAAGATCGGTTTGTTTGGCGGTGCGGGTGTTGGTAAAACCGTATTGATCCAGGAGCTGATCAACAATATCGCGAAAGCCTATTCGGGCCTTTCAGTATTTGCCGGTGTAGGCGAGCGTACCCGTGAGGGCAACGACCTTTTGCGCGAGATGCTGGAGTCGGGCATTATAAAATATGGCGATGATTTTATGCACTCGATGGAAGCCGGCGGTTGGGACCTTTCGAAAGTTGACGCCAATGCGTTAAAAGATTCAAAAGCGACCTTCGTTTTCGGACAAATGAACGAGCCTCCCGGTGCACGTGCACGTGTGGCGCTTTCGGGATTAACCATTGCCGAGTATTTCCGCGATGGCGACGCCGAAGGCAGGGGGCGTGATATATTATTCTTTATAGATAACATTTTCCGCTTTACACAGGCAGGTTCCGAAGTATCGGCGCTGCTTGGCCGTATGCCGTCGGCGGTAGGTTACCAGCCAACGCTGGCCACCGAGATGGGTACCATGCAGGAGCGTATTACTTCAACCAAACGCGGTTCGATCACGTCTGTACAGGCGGTATATGTGCCTGCGGATGACTTGACCGACCCTGCGCCGGCCACCACTTTCGCGCACTTAGATGCTACCACCGTATTGTCGCGTAAAATTGCCGAGCTGGGTATTTACCCTGCGGTGGATCCATTGGATTCAACTTCGCGCATTCTTAGTCCGGCTATCCTGGGCGACGAGCATTATAATACCGCACAGCGTGTTAAAGAAACGTTGCAGCGTTACAAAGAGCTGCAGGATATTATCGCCATTTTGGGTATGGACGAGCTATCTGAGGAAGATAAATTAGTTGTATCCCGTGCACGCCGTGTTCAGCGTTTCCTTTCGCAGCCGTTCCACGTGGCCGAGCAGTTTACCGGCTTAAAAGGCGTGCTGGTTGATATTAAAGATACCATCAAGGGCTTTAACATGATCATGGATGGCGAAGTGGATGAATATCCCGAAGCGGCGTTCAACCTGGTTGGAAGCATTGAAGAAGCGATAGAAAAAGGCAAAAAATTATTGGCGGAAGCGAATGGTTAATTAGATATGAGATGTGAGATATGAGATTTGAGACAAAGGTTCCTGGCTCATATTTCACATTTGAACCAAGATTTGAAATTAAGATAGCGGGGCGGTAAGCTCTCATATCTCACGTCTCAAATCTCACATCTCAACAGAATGACACTAGAAATCCTTACACCCGATAAAAAAATATTCGAAGGCGAGGCCACCTCGGTTACGCTGCCGGGTACTTTGGGCTTTTTCGAGATATTGAATCACCACGCGCCCATCATCTCCACGCTGGAAGACGGTAAGGTTACCGTACGTAACGGTACCGCCAAAGAAGAAACCTATTTAATAAAAGGCGGGGTTGTAGAAGCCTCGAATAATAAGGTGATGATCCTGGCTGAAGGGATCATGCAGAAGTAGGGTTAATATGTTTTTTTGATATTTAAATCCCTGGTCTAAACGGCCGGGGATTTTTTTTGAAATACAAACGTCTCTATTGCACGACAATTGAAACCGCGCTGCTTCCATTATTACCGACGTAAAAAAGCACGCCGTTTTTCCAATAACAGGCCCGTTGTACGTTGTTATTTACCGTGAAGCCTGCAACATAAACATCGCCGCCTGAAACAAAAACGGAACTACCCAAAGAGGATTGGGCGCCGCCTGGCAAATGCTGCGGCGATCCGTTTTTCCAGAGGGTAGCGGTTATGATGCCATTTACGGTTTCGTAGCCGGCCACGTATACGTTGCTGCCAGACATGGTAACCGAATAGGCCACTCCGTCATTTGTCGAAAGATTGATAAGCTCGCCATTTTTCCATAGTGCGGGAATGCCGATAGGGCCTGAAATATACATACCGGCAATATAAACGTCATTTCCCGAAACATACATCGAACGGGCTTCCGACGTCGCGTCTGTTAATACATGCCGCACATCATCCTTCCACCAGGTAGCTATATTGTTAGTCTTATTAAACAGGCTCGTTCCGCAAATGTACACGCCGCCGCCTGAAACAACTATTGATTTAAAGACGCTGGAGTTTGTACTATCCACTACGGTTGGGTTGCCATTTTTCCAATAAGTAGCGTACAGGGTATTGTAAGTGATCGTCCAGCCCGCTACGTAAACATCGCTGCCGGAAACAAACAGCGAACGGGTTGTCGAGGATATAGTGCCGACAGGCACCGGCAAAAAATTTGGTGCTCCATCCTTCCAGTAAATGGCTGCGTCTCGCCCGGAATTAACATCTTGCCCGGAAATATAAACAGCACCGTTTGCCACTCGTATCTGGTTTGCCGCGCCGCCAAAGCTGCTTGAAAGTCGTTGGACCATGCCATTTTTCCAAAAAATTGCCGTATCGCCGTTAACGCCGGCTATATAAATCGTAGGAGTGTGCTTATTGACATGGTTTTTTTTGCAGGCGGCAAACAAGCAAAAAAAGCATAAAAGATATAACAGGCGAAGGAATTGACCGTGGTTCATGAGGATGATTTTTATAAAAATAGCAAAGATTTCAAGAATATGGACAGGCCCTCGGCAGTTGAGCAGGTAGGGACGCTCGTTTTCGGGTTACTTTTTTGGTTGAGAAGTATTAACAATAGCAGTTAATAAAACCATGAATGCAATCCTCAACACATTAAGCAAATATCAGGTCGCTCTAGTATTTTATACAATATATACAGGAAGTTGTGTACACACAGTATTCGAGCACAAGAAATTTAGACATCTATTTTTAACGCAACCTAAGTCCGTAGGCACCACCGGAGAGTATATTATATTTGGAGATATCGGTTTAGCTGGGTTCGCTATACTGTTGGTGATAATAAATGGGGTATTTTATGTGGAGAGTAACAATCAAAGAAAACTAAACGGGTGGCTAAGCGCCTTGATTATAGCCCAATTATTCCTTGTCTTTCAAATTAGTTAACCGGGCAGCCATTTTCCTCTCATCTGCATCCCGTACGCGGGCAAATTTGCACATCCGCACATCATCTCCCTCCATTTCACGCCGAAATCCAGGCATTTACTATGCATGCATAAAAAACATACCGAATACCGTTTTGAACTTTGGTATAGTTGTCTAAATATTTAATATGGCTATTTTTATATAAGTATCTATAATATACCGAGTTGTCTTGCATTAACAGAATTAAATACTGATTGAAAAAAATTTTTTTAAGTGTTGGTATTGCATAAGGGTCTCGCTAACTTACAAATAGCAAATTGTATTAAAGATAAACCCGGGATTTCGCTGAAATTTCAGCGCCCGATACAGCAGTTACAGCGTAAATTATGAGTCCATCGCACGACACCCTTGAGGCCGTAGAAATCAATAAATACAGCAAAACCTTAACCCAGGATCCTACCCAGCCTGCCGCGCAGGCCATGCTGTACGGCATCGGGTTAACGGACGACGATATGAAAAAGGCGCAGGTGGGCGTGGCGAGCATGGGCTACGATGGCAATACCTGCAATATGCACCTTAACGACCTGGCCAAACTGGTTAAACAGGGCGTTTGGGCGGAAGATCTGGTAGGCCTGATATTCAACACCATTGGTGTGAGCGACGGCATGAGCATGGGCACCGACGGCATGCGCTACTCGCTGGTGAGCCGCGACGTGATCGCCGATTCGATCGAGGCGGTGTGCGGGGCGCAGTATTACGACGCGCTGATCGCGCTGCCGGGCTGCGATAAAAATATGCCGGGTTCTGTTATAGCGATGGGAAGGTTGAACCGCCCGTCGATCATGGTGTATGGGGGTACCATTAAACCGGGCCATTATAAAGGCGAGGACCTGAATATCGTTTCGGCATTTGAAGCCCTGGGGCAAAAGATCGCCGGGAATATGGACGAGATCGATTTTAACCAGATCATCAAAAACGCTTGTCCGGGTGCGGGTGCCTGTGGCGGTATCTATACAGCCAATACCATGGCTTCGGCCATCGAGGCGCTGGGCATGAGTCTGCCATATTCGTCGTCGAATCCCGCGGTAAGCGAAGAAAAGAAAGCGGAATGTTTAGCTGCCGGCAAGGCGATCAAACTGCTGCTCGAAAAAGATATAAAACCGTCCGACATCATGACGCGCGAAGCATTTGAAAATGCCATTGCGGTGATCATGGTATTGGGCGGCTCGACGAACGCGGTGCTGCACATGATCGCGATCGCAAAAAGCATCGGCGTAAAATTAACGCAGGACGATTTCCAGGAAATAAGCAACCGCACTTCTGTTCTGGTCGACATGAAGCCCAGCGGGAAGTACATGATGGAGGATCTGCATAAAGTGGGCGGCGTGCCGGCCGTAATGAAATACATGTTAAAAATAGGCTGGCTGCATGGCCATTGCTTAACCGTTACCGGGAAAACCATCGCCGAAAACCTGCAGGATGTGCCGGAACTTGATTTTGACAAGCAAAAAGTAATCATGCCCGTTGAAAGGCCGGTAAAAGCTACCGGGCACTTGCAGATATTATACGGCAACCTGGCCGAGGGCGGCAGCGTAGCCAAGATCACAGGCAAGGAAGGAACCCGCTTCGAGGGTCCGGCGCGGGTATTCGACGGCGAGTTTGAGCTGATCCACGGTATACAAAGCGGCCATGTAAGGGCCGGTGATGTGGTGGTTATCCGCAACATTGGTCCTAAAGGCGCGCCGGGTATGCCCGAAATGCTGAAACCTACAGGCGCAATATTCGGCGCGGGGCTGGGAGCATCAGTGGCATTAATTACTGACGGCCGCTTTTCGGGCGGTACGCATGGGTTTGTCGTCGGGCACATAACCCCCGAGGCATACGATGGCGGCCTGATCGCGCTGGTAAAGGATAATGACACCATTGAAATAGATGCTATTAACCGTACGATGACGCTAAAAGTGCCGGAAGCCGAGATCGCCGAAAGGCGGTCGAAATGGGTAAAGCCTGCCTTAAAAGCAAAAAGCGGTTTACTCTATAAATATGCAAAAACGGTTGCGACAGCCGCTGAGGGTTGTGTAACTGACGAGTTTTAAAAAGGTAAAGGGCCAAAGGTGAAAGGCCAAGGTTATTTAGAATTAACAGGATTTAAAAGATATTGCAGTGGAAACACAAACAATTGCTACGCAGGAGATCGGTGAAATCGAAGAAAAATCGGTGAAATCACCAACAGTAGAAGTATCAGGCTCAGTTGCATTATTAGATGCGCTAATCCTTGAAGGCGTGGATACCATTTTTGGTTACCCGGGCGGGGCCATTATGCCGATTTACGATGCCTTATTTGATTATAACGATAAGCTGAATCATATACTGGTCCGCCACGAACAGGGTGGCATACATGCAGGGCAGGGTTATGCGCGTACGTCGGGCAAGGTGGGCGTGGTATTCGCGACAAGCGGCCCCGGGGCCACCAACCTGGTAACCGGCCTTGCCGATGCGCAGATCGACAGTACGCCGCTGGTATGTATTACCGGGCAGGTGTTTGCCCATTTGCTGGGCACCGACGCTTTCCAGGAAACGGATGTGATCAACATCACCACCCCGGTAACCAAATGGAACTACCAGGTGACGGACGCCAGTGAGATACCTGAAGCCATCGCCAAAGCCTTCTATATTGCTAAAACCGGCAGGCCCGGCCCGGTACTGATCGACATTACCAAGAACGCGCAGATACAAAAGTTCAATTACGAAGGCTACATAAAATGCAACCACATCCGCAGCTACAGGCCCAAGCCTATCGTGCGGCCGCAATACATACAACAGGCCGCCGAGCTGATAAATCAAGCAAAAAAGCCGTTTATCATTTGGGGTCAGGGTGTTATTTTGGGCGGAGCCGAGCAGGAGTTTAAAGCTTTTGTTGAAAAAAGCGGCATCCCAGCGGCGTGGACCATCCTGGGTGCGGGCGCTATCCCAACAGATCATCCGCAAAACGTGGGAATGCTGGGCATGCATGGGAACTACGGACCCAATGTATTGACCAACGAATGTGACGTGCTGATCGCGATAGGGATGCGTTTTGACGACCGGGTTACCGGCCGCCTGGACAAATATGCCAAACAGGCTAAAGTGGTGCACCTGGATATCGATCCGGCGGAGATTGACAAAAATGTAAAATCGACCGTGCCGGTTTGGGGCGATTGCAAGGAGACCTTGCCATTGCTTACCCAACTGGTGGAGAAAAGGTCGCATACCGCATGGGTGGAGAAATTTAACGGTTACATGCGACAGGAAACTGACGCGGTGATCCATGATGAATTGAATCCGTCGTCAGGCGAAATGACGATGGGTGAAGTGATCAAGCAACTGAACGAATTGACCAACGGCGACGCGGTGATCGTAACCGATGTTGGCCAGCACCAGATGGTGGCCTGCCGTTATGCCAAACTCAATAAAACACGCAGCAACATTACCAGCGGTGGATTAGGTACCATGGGGTTTGCGTTACCGGCTGCTATTGGCGCTAAATTCGGCGCGCAGGAGCGCGATGTGATCGCCATTATTGGCGACGGTGGTTTCCAGATGACCATTCAGGAGCTGGGCACTATCATGCAAAGCGGCGTCGACATCAAGATTATTATTTTAAATAACCGTTTCCTGGGCATGGTTCGCCAGTGGCAGGAGTTGTTTAACGCGCGCAGGTACTCATTCGTGGATATTCAAAGCCCGGATTTTGTAGCAGTAGCGGCGGCTTATGGCATAAAAGGCAAAATGGTGGCCGACAGGGCGGATCTTCCATCTGCATTAAAGGAAATGATGGAGACCAAGGGATCGTTCCTTTTGGAAGTGATGGTAACCAAAGAAAATAATGTGTTCCCGATGGTGCCGCAGGGATGCAGCGTGGCCGAGATCAGATTAAAATAAAGCCTCACCTAAATCCTCTCCAAAGGAGAGGACTTAAAAAAATTGAAATGGAAAATTCGCAGGAGAAACAGGAATTTAACATCACGGTGTACACCGAGAACCAGATCGGTTTGCTGAACCGCATCGCGATCATATTCACCCGGCGCAAGATCAATATCGACAGCCTGAATACGTCGCCGTCGGAGATCGAGAGTATTCACCGGTTTAATATCGTGATCAACGAAACAGAAGACGTGGTGCGTAAGCTTTGCCGCCAGATAGAAAAGCAGGTGGAAGTACTGAAAGTGTATTATCATACCAATGAAGACGTGATATGGCAGGAGCTCGCGCTTTACAAAGTGTCAACCGATGTGATCGCCGAGAAAGTGAGCGTTGAGCGCCTATTGCGCGAGAACGGCGCCCGCGCGGTGGTGATCCGCAAGGATTATACCGTATTTGAAACCACGGGTCACCGAGAAGAAACCGACAACCTGATCAGTATTTTACAACCGTATGGCCTGATCGAGTTTGTGCGCAGCGCGCGTGTGGCGATCATCAAAGACAGCGAGGGCTTTAACGCGAAGATCAGGGAATTTGAGCGGATGGAGCCGGGCGAAGATGTGATAGAAAATGAGTATTTGAACCAGGGGGATAAGGTGTTTACGATGTGAGGTAAGGTAAAAGGCGAAAGGTAAAACGGTCGGCTTTGTAAATAGAAACTTTTCGCTTTAAGCACTTGAAGAAAAATAAAAGTTAATAATAGATATAACCCACATCGGTTGTAACCAAACAAAATCGGTGTAATCAAAAACGAACAATAATGGCAAAATTAAATTTCGGCGGCACTGAAGAAAATGTAGTAACCCGCGACGAGTTCCCTTTATCAAAGGCCCAGGACGTATTGAAAGACGAAGTGGTAGCTGTAATCGGCTATGGCGTTCAGGGCCCCGGACAGGCGCTCAATCAAAAAGATAACGGCATCAACGTGATCGTTGGTCAGCGTAAAGGCACAAAAACATGGGACAAGGCTGTGAACGATGGCTTTGTGCCGGGCGAAACCCTTTTTGAAATTGAAGAAGCGCTGGAAAAAGGCACCATCATTTGTTACCTGTTGAGCGATGCCGCCCAGATCGAATTATGGCCAACCGTTAAAAAGCATTTAACAAAAGGCAAGGCTTTATATTTTTCGCATGGCTTCGGTATCACTTTTAAAGAGCAGACCGGCATTGTTCCGCCTGCCGACGTGGATGTGTTCCTTGTGGCGCCAAAAGGCTCGGGCACTTCGCTGCGCCGGATGTTTTTGCAGGGCCGCGGCTTGAATTCGAGCTATGCTATTTTCCAGGATGCGACGGGTCGCGCCAAAGAGCGGGTGATCGCGCTGGGTATTGCCGTGGGCAGCGGTTACCTGTTCGAAACCGATTTCAAAAAAGAAGTTTACAGCGACCTTACCGGCGAACGCGGCACGTTAATGGGCTGCATCCAGGGTGTTTTTGCGGCGCAATATGAAGTGCTGCGCAGTAAGGGTCATTCGCCATCCGAGGCGTTTAACGAAACCGTTGAAGAGCTGACGCAATCGTTAATGCCCCTGGTTGCCGAAAATGGCATGGACTGGATGTACGCGAATTGTTCGACCACCGCACAGCGCGGCGCTTTGGACTGGTGGAAAAAATTCCGCGATGCCACCAAGCCTGTATTTGAAGAGCTGTATGATAGCGTGGCAACGGGCAAGGAATCGCAGAAATCGATCGATTCCAACAGTAAGCCTGATTATCGCGAAAAGCTGAATGTTGAGCTTAAAGAGCTGCGCGACAGTGAAATGTGGCAGGCGGGTAAAACGGTTCGCAGCTTACGGCCGGAAAACCAGGCGGTTGAAGCATAAAGGAGGTGAAAGCTGAAAGGCGAAAGGTCAAAGGCAAGACGTGAGTTGTGAGTGAATACAATCGGTGAAATCACTACAAATCAGTGTTATGAAATGGGACGCTAAATTATATGACGACAAACATGCTTTCGTATTCCAATACGGCGAAAGTGTGCTGGAGTTGCTGGATGTAAAGCCCGGCGAACGTGTCCTTGATTTGGGTTGCGGTACGGGCCATCTTGCCAAAAAAATACACGAAGAAGGCGCCGAAGTTGTTGGTGTCGATGCGTCGCCGGAAATGATCGCGAAAGCAAAAGAGAACTACCCGGAGTTGGATTTCGGTATTGCTAACGGCGCGAATTTTACTGTTGACGAACCGTTCGATGCGGTATTTACCAATGCTACACTGCACTGGATACAGGATGCGGATGGTGTGATCAGGAGCGTTTACCATGCACTCAAACCCGGCGGCCGCTTCGTTGGCGAATTCGGCGGCAAAGGCAATAACCGGTTGATGTTAGCCGCTACGGTCGCGGTGCTCAAAAAGCGTGGCTACAATAATGCTGAGAACATCAACCGCTGGTATTACCCGTCGATAGCCGAATACGCTGCCAAACTGGAAGCGCATGGTTTCCGGGTAACGTTTGCAACCCATTTCGACCGCCCTACACTGTTGCAGAACGGCCGCGACGGCATGATCAAATGGTTCAATATGTTTGGTTCCTCGATTTTTAAACAGGTGCCGCCTGCGGAACTGCCAAAACTATTAATTGAAATTACCGGCCTGCTGCAACCCACCAATGAAGTGGACGGGCAGTGGTATGCGGATTATAAAAGACTGCGATTCATCGCAATAAAAGAGTAAGTAAATTGGTGTAATCACCACGTAATCGGTGTAATCAAAAAAGTAAAATTATGCTACACGATCCAAACCGCGTTTATGTTTTTGATACCACGCTCCGCGATGGCGAGCAGGTGCCGGGCTGCCAGCTGACAACCCCCGAAAAGATAGAAATAGCCCGTGAGCTGGAAGCGCTGGGCGTTGATATTATCGAAGCCGGCTTCCCTATTTCGAGCCCCGGCGATTTCCAGAGTGTGGTGGAGATATCAAAAGCTGTTTCAAAGCCTACGGTTTGTGCCTTAACGCGGGCCAATAAAGGCGACATCGATACAGCGGTCGAGGCGCTGCACTATGCCAAAAGGCCGCGTATCCATACGGGCATCGGCTCGTCGGATATGCACATCAAGCATAAGTTCAACAGCACCCGCGAGGAAATATTGAAACGGGCCGTTGACGCAGTCAGGTATGCCAAAAAATTTGTGGAAGACATCGAGTTTTATGCCGAGGACGCAGGTCGGGCGGATATCAATTACCTGGCGCAAATGGTTGAGGCGGTGATCGCGGCCGGCGCGACGGTTGTTAACATCCCCGATACTAACGGTTATTGCCTGCCAAACCAGTACGGCGAAAAAATAAAATTTCTGAAGGATAACGTACAAAATATCGATAAAGCTATCATCTCCGTTCACTGCCATAACGATCTTGGCCTTGCAACGGCAAACTCCATCGCGGGCCTCGAAAACGGGGCCCGCCAGGTCGAAGGTACCATTAACGGTATTGGCGAACGTGCGGGAAACACATCGATAGAGGAAGTGGTGATGATCTTAAAAACCCATCAGAACCTCGGCCTGCATACCAACATAAACACCCGCAATTTTTATGAGCTGAGCCACATGGTAAGCACACAAATGCGCATGCCGGTACAGCCCAACAAGGCGATTGTCGGCAGCAATGCCTTCGCGCACAGCTCGGGTATTCACCAGGACGGTTTTTTAAAGAACCGCGAAAATTACGAGATCATTAAACCCGAGGATGTAGGTTTTCCAAGTGCGACCATCGTGCTTACCGCCCGCAGCGGCAGGCATGCGCTGAAATTTCATTTGGAGCGCCTGGGTCATCATTTGGAGCGCGAAGAACTGGACGCGGTGTACAAAAACTTTTTAACACTAGCAGATAAGAAATTAGACATAAACGATAGCGACCTGGTATCATTAGTTAACAATACGAATCAGTATAGCCAGTCGTTTTCTAAATAATATAATAGAATTATAAGATGAGCAAGACATTATTTGATAAAGTATGGGACGCGCACGTGGTGCGCAAGATAGACGGCGGGCCTGACGTGCTTTTTATTGACCGGCATTTGATCCATGAGGTGACAAGCCCGGTGGCATTTTTAGGATTGAAGAGCCGCGGAATAAAGGTTTTATATCCCGAGCGTACGTTTGCTACGGCAGATCATAACACGCCTACCATTAACCAGCATTTGCCGGTTGCCGACCCGCTTTCGGCCAACCAACTGAATGCGCTGGAGCAAAACTCCAAAGAGTATGGCATCAGCTATTGGGGGTTGGGCCATCAAAAAAACGGTATCGTACACGTGATCGGACCTGAATATGGCATCACGCAGCCCGGCGCCACGATAGTTTGCGGCGACTCGCATACTTCCACACATGGCGCATTCGGCGCTATCGCCTTTGGTATCGGCACATCGGAAGTAGAAATGGTTTTGGCTACACAATGCATTATGCAGCCCAAGCCAAAAAAGATGCGCATTAACGTTACCGGGAAACTGGGCATCGGGGTTACGCCGAAGGACGTAGCGTTGTTCATTATCTCGCAGTTGACAACCTCTGGCGCAACCGGCTACTTTGTTGAGTATGCCGGCGCGGTATTCGAAAACATGAGCATGGAAGGCCGGATGACCGTTTGCAACCTGAGCATCGAGATGGGCGCGCGTGGGGGCATGATAGCGCCCGATGAGACAACCATCAATTATGTGAAGGGGCGCGAGTTTAGTCCGAAAGGCGAAGCATGGGACAGGGCCCTGGCTTATTACAAGACATTAAAAACGGACCCCGATGCGGTGTTTGATAAGGAACTGACCTTTGACGGCTCGGCGATCGAACCAATGATCACATTCGGCACCAACCCGGGCATGGGGATGGGCATTTCACATGATATTCCCGATGCTGCCCACGTGGAAGGCGGCGCCGCTACGTATGCGAAATCGTTGGGGTATATGGGCTTCTCGGAAGGCGAGCATATGCTGGGCAAAAAGGTGGATTTTGTTTTTGTAGGCAGTTGCACCAATGGCCGTATCGAGGATTTCAGGGCGTTTACGTCACTGGTAAAAGGAAAACACAAAGCCGACGACGTTACCGTTTGGCTGGTTCCGGGCTCGCATATCGTTGAGTCGCAGATCAAAGAGGAAGGCTTGCTGGATATTTTAACAGAAGCAGGTTTTACCCTGCGCCAGCCCGGCTGTTCGGCCTGTTTAGCCATGAATGATGATAAGGTTCCGGCCGGCAAATACGCGGTCAGTACCTCGAACAGGAACTTTGAAGGCAGGCAGGGGCCAGGTGCGCGTACCATGCTGGCCAGTCCGCTGGTTGCAGCTGCGGCTGCTGTTACGGGCGTAGTGACGGACCCAAGAGACTTAATCGAGGAACTAGTTTAAAGAGGTTAGAGGCTGGAGATCAGCGATTAGGCAAACAGCAAATCGGTGAAATCATCCCGATAGCTATCGGGACAATAATCGGTGAAATCAAATAATAATAATCGGTGAAATCATAAAAAATATGGCTTACGATAAATTTAATATATTAAGAAGCACGGCGGTACCATTACCGATAGAGAATGTGGATACCGACCAGCTGATACCCGCGCGCTTTTTAAAAGCGACAGAACGTGTCGGCTTTGGCGATAACCTTTTCCGCGACTGGCGGTATAACCCGGATAATACGCCAAAAAAAGACTTTGTATTGAACAATCCGACGTACTCGGGCAAGATACTGGTGGGCGGCAAAAATTTTGGTTCGGGCTCGTCGCGCGAGCATGCTGCCTGGGCGGTTTACGACTACGGTTTCCGTTGCGTGGTGTCCAGCTTTTTTGCGGATATATTTCGCAACAACTGCTTAAATATCGGCGTTTTGCCGGTGCAGGTTAGCCCGGAGTTTTTAGAGAAAATATTCGCGACTATTCACGCCGACCCAAAGACGGAGATCGAGGTAAACCTGCCCGATCAAACGATCACCATTTTATCAACCGGCGAAAAAGAGCGGTTTGATATCAGTCCTTATAAAAAGGGTAACATGATGAATGGCTTTGACGATATCGATTATTTGCAAAGCATAAAAGGGGAAATACAGGAATTTGCATCACATCTGCCGATTTAAGCTTAACACATCCTCAAGGAACTTTAAATATTAGCCGGTACTAAAATAAACCCAGCCATGGAACTAAAGAAAATAGAGATAATGGATACGACGTTGCGCGATGGAGAACAAACATCGGGCGTATCGTTTTCTGTCTCCGAAAAGTTAACCATTACCCAGTTATTATTGGAAGAGCTTTGCGTCGACAGGGTGGAAATAGCTTCGGCCAGGGTGTCTGAAGGTGAGTTTGCCGCGGTAAAAACCATTGCAGACTGGGCAGAAACAACCGGACATCTTGACCGCATAGAAGTATTAACCTTTGTGGACAACGGCGCCTCCATCGACTGGATGTTACGTGCCGGCGTTAAGGTGCAAAACCTGCTCACCAAGGGATCGTTAAACCATTTAACACACCAGCTGAGGAAAACGCCCGGACAGCATTTTTCGGAGATCGCTCATGTCGTAAACCTCGCTAACAAAGAAAATATAGCCACCAATGTTTACCTGGAAGACTGGAGCAATGGGATGCGTAATTCGGCCGAATATGTTTTTCTGTTATTGGATTTTCTTTCCACCCAACCCGTAAAAAGAATATTGCTGCCGGATACGCTGGGCATTTTAACACCGCACGAAACGTTTAACTTTTTAACGGAGATCCGGTCAAAATATCCTTCTCTTCATTTCGATTTTCATGCGCATAACGATTACGACCTGGGCACCGCCAATGTTTTAGAAGCGGTTAAAGCGGGCGTTAACGGTTTGCACCTAACCGTAAATGGCATGGGTGAGCGTGCCGGTAATGCGGCAATGGCCAGCGCGGTTGCTGTGATCAAAGATTTTGCGCCGGATGTTGAAATTCGGATCAAAGAATCGTCGATCTATAAAGTGAGCAAGCTGGTCGAGACCTTTTCGGGAATCAGGATACCATCGAATAAACCTATCGTTGGCGATAACGTATTTACGCAAACGGCGGGTGTTCATGCGGATGGCGACAATAAGCATAATTTATATTTCAACGACCTGCTGCCCGAGCGTTTTGGCCGGAAGCGTGAATACGCACTGGGTAAAACATCTGGTAAAGCCAATATTGAAAAAAACCTGCAGGAACTCGGGCTCAAGCTCAACGATGCCGACCTGAAGAAAGTTACCCAGCGGGTTATCGAACTGGGCGATAAAAAGGAAACCGTAACCAAAGAGGACTTGCCCTACATTATTTCGGACGTGCTCGACAGTAATCTTTACGAGGACAATGTGATCGTTGAATCATACGTGCTGACGAATGCGATGGGATTGCGGCCATCAGCTACGATTTCAGTGCGGATAGAGGGTGAAAAATTTGAAGAACATGCACAGGGCGATGGTCAGTTTGATGCATTTATGAAGGCATTGACATCCGTTTATGCCCGGAAAGAGCGATGTTTGCCTAAGCTGATCGACTATGCGGTGCGCATAGCGCCGGGCAGCAGTTCGGACGCGTTGTGCGAAACCATTATTACCTGGCAAACGGCAAAAGGCAAATTTATTACGCGGGGCCTCGACTCGGACCAAACGGTATGTGCCATCAAGGCCACGCAAAAAATGTTAAACATCATCGAAGGGCAGGAACAGCGGCAGCCCGTATCTTATAAAGAAATTTTAAAGCACGTATAATTAATGAAACTGAATATCGCACTTTTAGCGGGAGATGGCATCGGCCCCGAGGTTATCGACCAGGCCGTAAAGGTATCGAATGCCGTCGCTAAAAAATTTAACCACGAAATTACCTGGACACCGGCACTTACCGGAGCTGCCGCTATCGACGCTGTTGGCGAGCCGTACCCCGACGAAACGCACGAAATATGCATGAAGGCGGATGCCGTTTTATTTGGCGCTATCGGTCATCCGCGATTTGATAATGATCCGAAAGCGAAGGTGCGTCCGGAACAGGGCCTGCTGAAAATGCGAAAAAAACTTGGCCTGTTTGCCAACGTACGGCCAACGTTTACATTTCCTTCCCTGATCGATAACTCCCCCCTGAAGCGGGAGCGTATCGAGGGCACTGATCTCATCATCCTGCGTGAGCTGACCGGCGGCATTTATTTTGGCGAGCGTGGCCGCAAAGACGATGGTAATACGGCCTTTGACACATGTACATATACCCGCGCCGAAGTGCAGCGCCTGGCAAAGCTGGGTTTTGAAATGGCGATGGCCCGCGGTAAAAAGTTGTGCTGTGTGGATAAGGCGAACGTATTGGAAACATCGCGCTTATGGCGCGAAACAGTTCAGGACATGGAAAAAGATTACCCCAAGGTTACTGTCAGCTATGAGTTCGTCGATGCTGTGGCGATGCGCCTGGTGCAATGGCCCAATTCGTATGATGTATTGATCACCGAAAACCTTTTTGGCGATATCTTAACGGATGAGGCTTCCGTAATATCGGGTTCAATGGGTCTGATGCCATCAGCTTCGATTGGCGTTCATACCTCGCTGTTCGAGCCAATTCACGGTTCGTATCCGCAAGCTGCAGGCAAGGATATCGCCAACCCCCTGGCAACGGTATTGTCGGCAGCTATGATGTTTGAAGACGCGTTCGGGTTAAAAGAAGAAGCAGAATTGATCAGGTCGGTCGTAAACAAATCGCTGGCCGAAGGTATCGTGACTGAAGACCTGGCAGGGAAAAACAAAGCCTATAAAACCAGCGAAGTAGGCGATTGGCTGGCGAAGAATATCTAACGGGTTGCTGGGTGTTTGTTTCTTTGTAAGTTAAACACGGTAAACGCCACCCAAACAGTACCCAAACACATACCGCGGCGCAGTCAGCGATATCACGTAGAAAATTTTATTTTTGCCCTATACTATTGAAGTGGGAAAAGATAAGTTACGGCGGTTTGCTGAAGTAAGTACATTTAGCAATGTATTGCAACTGGACGAAGGCAAAGTTTTTAAAGGGCAGTGGGCCAACGGTTTTTTTAAGAACAGCAACCCCGTGGTGATCGAGCTGGCCTGCGGCAAAGGCGAATACGCGGTGAATATGGCCACGCTGTTTCCAGACAAGAACTTTATCGGCATCGACTATAAGGGCAACCGCATATGGCGCGGCGCCAAAACGGCGCTGGAAGAAGGCGTAAGCAATGTGGCGTTTTTACGGATACAGATCGAGGCTATCCTGGATTTTTTTGCCCCCGGCGAAGTAGACGAGATATGGATCACTTTTCCCGATCCACAGCCGCAGCTAAGCCGTGAAAAGAAACGCCTTACCTCGCCGCGTTTCCTGGAAAAATACAAACAACTGTTAAAGCCAGGCGGCTTTGTCAATCTTAAAACAGATAACGATGGCCTGCACCGATACACAGCCGAAAAAATAGAAGAGCTGGGCCTTAAGTTGCGCGTTAAAACTGAGGACCTTTATCATTCTGAATTTGCAGATGAAGTGCTGTCGATAAAAACGTATTACGAAAAAAAATACCTGCAGGATAATAAGAATATTAACTACCTTAAATTTTCTTTTTAACAAGTAATGGACGACGATAATTTTTTTGACCGTGTGTACCAGGTGGCGCGGCTGATACCGCCGGGCCGGGTGACCTCGTATGGCGCTATCGCGGCCTATTTGGGTACAAAGGGATCATCAAGGATGGTAGGCTATGCTATGCAGGCTTGCGGCAGGGTACAGCCGCCGGTTCCGGCGCACCGCGTTGTAAACCGGCAGGGGTTGCTGACCGCGAAATTTCATTTTGGCGGCGACCGGATGCAGCAAATGCTCGAAAGCGAAGGCGTAAAGGTAACAGATGACCAGGTTCAGGATTTTAAAAATTTGTTTTGGGACCCAATGACCGAACTGGCGTTATAAGATCCAGATTAATCCACAAGGGGTATCGGCGCATTTTTATAATGGGTTAAGAACCAGATAAGCAATAAAGCAGAGCCGAAAGCCTGGTAGAACATTTTTGCGGCAGGGTAGTGATAAAAAAACGTGTACGCCAAAATGATCAGGATCTCGCTAACCATAAAATCTATTTTGCCGTGGAGCGAAAAATCGACGCGCTTAAATAAGCCGGCATTGTAATCGGTTAATAACGCTAACAGGAAATAGGCCCCGGCCAGGGTATAGGTGAATGCGCCAACATAACCTGTTAATTCAAATGCCTTTGGCGACAATAATAAAAATACCACTATCAGATAGTCGATCACGCCGCGAACTTTTCGCGGGATAATTTCATACTTTTTATTTTCCACCTGGTATGACGAAAGCAAATCCATCGGGTTCTGAAAGTTTATTAAGTTAACGCAAGTCCCTGTTTAACGTAATTTGATTGGTAAGGTTCGCAAAATCTTCAACACTTAACCGCTCGGCTCTGAGGTCGAGCATCGGCTCGTGCGCCATCGCTTCTTTGTTGATGAGCGACGACAATGCATTTCGCAAAGTTTTGCGCCGCTGGTTAAAGCCGGCTTTAACCACCTGCCAAAATAATTTTTCATTGCAGTTCAATTGCTGCGTTTCGTTCCTCGTTAACCTGATCACGGCCGATAAAACCTTAGGCGGCGGGTTAAAAACACCGGCTTTTACCGTAAATAAATACTCAACTTTATAATAAGCCTGCAAAAAAACACTCAAAATCCCGTATTCCTTACTGCCCGGTTTGGCTGTACACCGTTCTGCTACTTCCTTTTGGAACATGCCTACAACCTCGACCACCTGCTGCCGGTTATCTAAAATTTTAAAAAGAATTTGCGACGATATATTATACGGGAAATTGCCAATGATAGCCAATGGCCCCGTAAAAAACTCCGTAAAATCCATTTCCAAAAAGTCGGCGTTTATAAGGCGGCTACCTAATTGAGGGTATCGTTTTTGCAGGTATTCGTACGATTCGGTGTCAATATCGACCAGGAATAACTCAAGCTGGTTTTTTTGAAGCAAAAAGTCGGAGAGTATCCCCATGCCGGGGCCAACCTCCAAAACCTGGCTGTACCGGTTGCCCGGGCGCAGGCTTTCCACAATTTTCGCCGCGATGTTTTTATCAGTAAGAAAATGCTGACCCAGATGCTTTTTTGCTCTTACTAATGTCATGCGTAGTTAAATATTGAGCAATATAATCCATATTTGTCTGATAAATCAGGAACTATAACCTTAAAATCTTTTTATTTGCAGGTAAATACCCGAAGATCATATATAAGGTTATAACAATTTAAAAAAATTCATCGTTAAGCGGTGTAATTAATATGCGCGAGAAGTTTAAGATCGGTATTAGTATAGGTGACGTAAACGGCATTGGTTTGGAAATAATTCTTAAAACCTTAGCTGACAGTCGCATATATGACTATTGCATGCCCATTGTATATGGCCATACTAAGCTGGCATCATTTTACAAGGGTACGACCGATTTAAATGAGATCAATTTTTTTGTGATCAATCATCCGGGCGAACTTATCGGGAAAAAGGACCATCGCAAACCCAATATGATCAATTGCTGGGAAGAAGACGTAAAGGTAGAGCCGGGCATAATTAACGCCCAGATTGGCAAGTACTCTTTTATTTCGCTACAGCGTGCCACCGACGATCTAACAAGGGGCGATATCGATGCGCTGGTTACGGCGCCTATTAACAAAGACAACATACAAAGCGACGAATTTAATTTTCCCGGTCATACGGAATACCTGCAGGAGCGCGATGGTGCGGCCGAATCGCTGATGTTTTTGGTAAGCGACACCCTGCGTGTCGGGGTAGTCACCGGGCACATTCCCGTTCAAAAAGTTGCTGAAAGCATTACTGCCGAAAAAATAGTAGCCAAACTTAAGCTGATGGACGCCAGCCTGAGGAACGACTTTTGGGTACGCAAGCCAAAGATAGCCGTGCTTGGTTTAAACCCCCATGCGGGCGACAACGGCCTCATCGGCGATGAGGAACAAAAAATTATTATCCCAGCTATCGAAGAGGGTAGAAACAACAATATACTTGCCTTCGGCCCGTATTCCGCCGACGGCTTTTTTGCGAACGGCACCTATCTGCAGTTTGATGCCGTACTGGCCATGTACCACGACCAGGGCCTGATACCGTTCAAACAGATCGCCTTCGAATCGGGTGTCAACTTTACGGCGGGATTGAATTTTGTACGCACTTCGCCGGATCATGGCACAGCTTACGATATCGCGGGCAAGAACCTGGCATCAGAAATATCGTTTCGCGAGGCGCTATTTACCGCTATGCACATTGTAAAGCACCGGCGCGAAACCGCCGAGCTTGAGGAAGACCCTTTACTGATAAGCAAACTTAGCCGCGACAGGGATTAAAGCACATAATTTTAAGCGTCCGTAACTATGCCGGCCCGAACAGGATCATTCGAGTGTAATTTGCCTTTTTATGCTTTCTTCCAGCGAGATAAAGGTTTCCGTGCGCTGAATGCCCTTTACACCCTGTATCTGTTCATTTAAAACCTCGCGCAAGTGGGTAGTATCGTGGCATACTATTTTTGCAAAAATGCTATAGCTGCCGGTAGTGTAATGCAGCTCAACGATCTCCTTTACGGTTTTTAATTGCTTAACCGCTTCATTGTATTGCGACCCTTTTTCGAGAAATATGCCCAGAAAAGCAGTGATATCATAACCTAATTTTTGAGGATCTACCTCCAGGCTGGCTCCTTTTATCACGCCCATCTCTTCCAACTTTTTCATCCTTACGTGTATGGTTCCGCCGGAAACGATCAACTCTTTAGCGATTTCCGTGTATGGAGTGGTCGCATTCTTCATTAATATCGATAAAATCTGTATGTCGAGATTATCAATTTCTAAATTTTGAGCTTTCCTGTGAGACATAAATTCGAATATTTTTATTTATGAAACAAGATTAATTAAAATCTGATAAAAATACAAATATTTTATTGAAATATTTGTAATGAATAGAATGGTCTGTTAGATTTGTACTAAGCAATTGACACTTGCGAGCGTTCTTTTCAATAAAAAAAATAATGTTGGGTGGTGAAATTTTTGGCAGACACACCTCCTTGTCCCGGTGGCGGAGACCCTGGAAAATCAGCTTGCCACAAGCAGCTGACTAACCACTCTGTGAAGGTTCGAGTCCTTCCCCAACAGCTTTTTCTAAGTCGGTAGTCTTAAGTCTACAGTCCGGAGTCGGATTTGACTTTCGACTTAAGACTACTGACTTAGGACTTAACAATGTAGGATGGTGAAATTTTTGGCAGACACACCTCCTTGTCGCGGTGGCGAAGAAATTGGGAACCGCTTAGCAATAAGCATAACCACTTCGTGAAGGTTCGACTCCTTCTCCTACAGCTCTTCTCATAATTTAGGTTTATAATTGGTTAGCAAAGGCCCCTGCCCATCAGGGGCTTTGCTGTGATATAACATTTTTATTTGTAGCATTGACAAATAAAAAAGTCCCGGTTCTTTCGAACGGGGACTTTTGTTAAAAGGTTTTTATCTGTTAAAAAATCTTAAATCCAATACTCAGCGCCCAAAGATGCTGCCTTTGGCCATAGCTTGAGTTTATATCGGAGAAACCGCCTTCGTAACGAAGATCGGCGGTAATGGAGCCAAGGTCAACACCGCCGCCGGCCTGGTAACCGATGGTGCTGTTTTTATAGCTGCCATTATTGGCGAAGCTTGAAGCGATCGAACCAAAATTCTGGTTCGAGCTTAAAACGGAAGTATAAACAGGACCGGCCATAACCCTTAGATTGAGGTTTTTAGGACCAAAACGTAGTCCGAGCAATACAGGTACGTTCAAATTGGTAAATTTAACGTTTCCGCTATAGTTGTTGTCGCTCGAATGAAATTCGCCGCCTGTGCTGCTCACGTACACCTCGGGCTGCAGGTAAACGCCGCCGCCAAGCCTGGCAAATGCGCCGGCCTGATAGCCGGCTACGCTCGACGACCGTAAGTTGTCCGAATTTATAGTGGAGTAATTCACCCCGCCTTTTATTCCCAGCGAAAACTGCGCTTTTGTGCTAAAGCTTATTGCTATCAATAATGCCGCACTCAATAGATACTTTTTCATAGGTTTCATAGATTAGTTTGTTTATAGACCTGATTTTTTACCGAACGTTTAAATTTTAAATAAATTACACTTGCCCAACAATCCGCCTGCCAAAATACATGGGGCATGTTTAAAATAATGGCCGTCAGGAGGCATTTACGAAGCCCCCGGGGCGCTTCCTTATACCTATAAACACGCGACTCCGCTGGAGTCGTGGTCGGGGCGCAATGGTGCGGCGAACCTGGCTTATATAGTATATATTGATTAACAACGCGGCCGAGCCCTTGTTTAACCGCAACTTGCGGTATGCCAAATATTTAAATGTAAGCCGGGCAGATTTTTATATTTTTGCTCAAATAATTTTAAATCATGGCAGAGATCACTATATCCAATAAAGACTGGGAGCGTGTAAAAATCAAATTTCAACGTAAATACAACCATTTAACCGACGAACAATTACAGTACACCGAAGGCCAGGAGGACAGCCTGATCACTAAATTGATGGGATTGGTTAACCGCGACAGGAGATATATACTATTTACCCTGAAAAAGGCGTTGGTTAATATTGACAATAACCGCTTGTAAACGGCCACAGCATCAAACAATTTTTGTATTTTTATATTTAGAAGATTAGGAATGAAAAGAGGAAAAGTGTTGTTAAAGAAATACAGAAAGCAGGCTTTTTTTGCCGGCGTTGTGATGCTGGCTTTTACTTTTTGGGGCTTTAACGACGATCTGTTCCAAATCGCCAAAAACCTTGACGTATTCGCATCGGTATACAAAGAAGTTAACATTAACTATGTTGACGACATCAACTCGTCGAAAATGATAAAGACCGGGGTCGACGCCATGCTCGACAGGCTCGATCCTTATACCGAATTTGTTCCTGAATCGGAAATTGAAGATTACAAGCTGCATTATGTAAGCACACAGTACGGCGGTATAGGGGCCAGCATATTTGTACGGAACGGTAAAATTTACTTTTCGGATGTATTTGAAGGCTTCCCGGCTCAAAAGGCGGATATCCGTCCCGGCGACGAATTGATGAAGATCAATAATATCGACCTGCAGGGTAAAAATAACGACCAGGTGGGCCAGCTGCTCAAAGGCTCGAAAGGTGCATCGATCACTTTGCTGGTTAAACGTGAAAGCTCAGGCCAGCCTGTTGCGAAAGTTTTGGTTCGCGACGAGATCAGGCAACCTAACGTGTCGTACTATGGAATGGTAGACGGCAATATGGGGTACATAAAGCTTGACAAATTTCTTGAAAACTCATCCGAGGAAGTGACTAACGCGCTGGTATCCATTCAAAAAAATAACCCTAACGGGGTGATCCTCGACCTCCGTTCGAACGGTGGCGGTATTTTGCAGGAAGCAGTTAAAATTGTGAACCTGTTTGTACCGAAAGACGTTTTGGTGGTATCCCAAAAAGGCAAAATAAAAGAGAAGAATTTTACATACAGCACCATGAGCGCGCCGCTTGCCCCCAACCTGCCGCTGGTGGTATTGGTAAACAGCCATTCTGCTTCGGCCTCCGAGATCGTGGCAGGCTCGCTCCAGGACCTGGACCGTGCAATCATTATAGGCCAGCGCAGTTACGGAAAAGGGTTGGTGCAGCAAACCTTCAACCTCCCTTATAACAGCCTGGTGAAGATCACCATCGCCAAATATTACGTGCCATCGGGCCGGTGCATACAGGCTTTAGATTATACGCACCGCAAAGATGATGGCAGCGTAGTAAAAGTAGCCGATTCGCTGATTCACGAATTTAAAACCAGGGACGGAAGATCTGTTTACGACGGCAGCGGAATATACCCTGATGTGTATGTTAAGCAGGAACATTTCGCCAATATTACACAGGCGCTGGTGGGCAAATTGCTGATATTCGACTATGCCACCCTTTACCGCTCAACGCACGCAACGTTAAACAACGTGCGCGGGTTTAGCCTTTCGGATGCTGAGTATGCCGATTTTGTAAAATACCTTTCCGATAAAAATTACAGCTATAGCTCCCCGTCTGAGAAACTGTTGGCGAATTTGAAAACTGAAGCATCAAAAGAAAAGCAATTCGGCGAGATCGAAAACGAGTATAATGCACTGAAAAATAAAATGGCGATCAGCAAGAAAAACGACCTTCAGCTGCACAAAGACGAGATAAAGCAGGTGCTCGAAAACGAGATAGCATCGCGCTATTATTATGAAAAGGGCCGGTTTGAAGCCAATTTTAAATATGACAAGGAACTTGCCGAGGCCGTAAAGGTAATGCAGGATAAAGAACAAATGGCATCGATCCTTAAGGGCGAAGGCGCATATAAGGTTATTGGAAAACCGGTATTAGCCATGGCCGCTAAAAAGGCCGGCAAGGATACCGACGACCAGTAGTAAGCGCCGCAACGCTATCTCCCCCTTCTTTAAAAACATATCATCCTCTGTACATCAGCTGGTTATTTATTGACCGGCTTTCCGATCGGCACCGCCGATTCACATGCGGCAACGTCTTAGTCTGTCTCGTGGCACGTTAATTGCAATTAACTTTTAATTAAAAAAATCAATCTTATGAGAAAGTTATGTTTTACGGCGGCACTTTTAATTAGCTGCTTAACCATTCAATTAGCCAACGCACAAATACACGTACGGGCTAATGTAAACATCGGTAGCCAGCCCGACTGGGGTCCGGTTGGCTACACCCACGCCGACTATTATTACATGCCTGATATTGATGCTTATTATGATGTGACCAATCATCAATATGTTTATTATGACAACAATACCTGGGTGCATAACCGGGTTTTACCACCGCGCTATGGCGATTTCGACCGGTACCACAGCTATAAGGTGGTAATAAACCAACGGAATCCATGGGAACACCAGGATGAAATAAGGGCCAAGTACGGTGATTATAAAGGCCGCCATGACCAGGTTGTAATCCGCGACAGCCATGACCGGCGTTATCGTCATCACTGGAGAGATGATGACAACAGAAGCCGCGAGGATCGCGACCATCACGACCATCACGACCAGTAATTTATTATTAAAGTGTTAACGGCCCCGCCTAAAGCGGGGCTGTTCGCGTTTTATAAATAGTTGAAAATCAATAGGCTTATATCAGCCTATTTGCAGGTCCAATAAAAATAAACTAAACTATTCGGCTTATTTATTGTCTATGTATTAAACAACTTAAATTATTTTATGAAAAAGCTCATTTTTATAGCAGCGATAACCGTTTGCTGCTTTTGGATCAAAGCCGATGCTCAATTGCACATTAGTGTGAATATTGGCAGCCAGCCAGCCTGGGGGCCGGTAGGCTACACCCATGCCGATTATTATTATATGCCCGACATCGATGCTTATTACGACGTACCGGCGCATCAATATATATACATGGAGAACGGCGCATGGATACGCCGCGCTTATTTACCGCCGCGTTACGCCAATTACGACCTGTATCATGGATACAAGGTAGTGGTGAATCAGCGCAATCCCTGGGAGCGCGACGATGTTTACCGCACCAGGTATGCAAACTACCGCGGCAGGCATGACCAGCAAGTGATCCGCGATAGCCGCGACGAAAGATACCGCAACCATTGGAACGGCGATGCCGGCCATTATGATAACGGCAACCATGGAGGCCGTGGAAACGAATTTCACCGGGATAACGGTAATCATGGCGGAGACCAGGGTCGCGGACATGACAACGGAAATCGGGGCGGAGACCAGGGTCGGGGGCATGGAAACGGCGATCACGGCGATAAAGGCCACGGCCACGACGACCACCATTAATTTTTGCGATAAAATTGTAAAAAAAGCGCTCCAGATACCGGGCGCTTTTTTTATGCCGTCACAAATTATTTTTTCGTAATATTTTATAGATGCTTTTACCCCAAAGCTCGCCCAAAACAGCCGCGCCCTTTTTGTTAGGATGCAAATAAAAAGTGCCTTGCTGGCCCTGCTCGGGCTGTAAGTCGGTTAAGTAATGCTTCTTAAAATATTTAAATCCTTTTTTATCGCCGTTAAACACACGTGCCGGATAGGCCGCCGCATAGGCAGCAACGAGTTGATCTATTTGCGGGAAGTAAGTTTGCAGTCTGGACAGGCCCTCCTGAAGATACTTTGAATGGTTGTACGTATTGGGACTGTACCATATAGGGTGCTGAAAGATAACGATGCAACCCGGAAATTCGGCTAATAAGCTATCGGCAATGAGCTTTAAATTGTTCCGGTAAGCTTCGGGCGAGACGGGCGATCCGTTAGGGCCCTTAATGGCGCTGTCGTTGGTGCCAAGTTTGATGGAAAAGATCAATAAAGCTTGTTTATCGCTAAATCCATGCGCAGCTTTTTTTACCTTGCTGAATAACCCCAACGGTGATGGTAAAAAGTCAACCGTTGTGGCGCCGCTTTTACCCTGGTTCGACCACGAGATATCGCCTATGCCCGGCTGGCGCCGCAAATAAGCCACAGCGGCCACAGGCGGCGCCTCGGTGGCAGGATTTGCAAGCCTGGCTCCATAGGTGATACTGTTGCCAATAAAAACAATATTGAGACTTTGTTTCGGTGACTGACCAAGACAAACCGAGGTAAGCAGCGCCACTAATACTGTCATTAACCCCTTAAATCTTTTCGTATTCGTATTCATCAATTTTTCTAAAAAGGTATGCCCATATTCCAAAACATAAACGCCCACTTATCTACCTGCCCGCTTATCACCTGTTCGGTGCTTTGGCCCGCGCCATGACCTGCCTTGGTTTCTATACGGATAATGACAGGCGCCGGCCCTTGCTGGTATTCCTGCAGTCGCGCTGCAAATTTGAACGAATGCGCCGGCACCACGCGGTCATCATGGTCGGCGGTGGTTACCATTGTTGCGGGGTAATTGTTTGGCTTTAATGCATGGTAGGGCGAGTATCTATACAGATATTCAAACATTTCCCTGGAATCCTCGGCAGTGCCATAATCATAGCTCCAGCCTGCGCCGGCAGTGAATTGATTATATCGCAGCATATCCATCACGCCGACAGCCGGGAAGGCCACCTTACAAAGATCGGGACGCTGGGTCATGACGGCGCCAACCAGCAAACCGCCATTCGAACCGCCTGAAATGGCGAGATACTCTTTTGACGTGTATTTGTTCCTGATGAGATATTCGGCTGCGGCGATGAAGTCGTCAAACACGTTTTGCTTTTTCATTTTAATACCGGCGTTATGCCATTTACCGCCGTATTCGCCGCCGCCGCGCAGGTTAGGCACGGCATAAATGCCGCCATGCTCCAGCAGGATAATATTGGAAGTGCTAAAAGCGGGGGTTAAACTGATGTTAAAGCCGCCATAGCCGTAAAGTAGTGTTGGATTTTTACCATTCAATTTGGTCCCTTTTTTAAACGTGATGATCATCGGAACGCGGGTGCCGTCCTTCGAGGTATAGAACACTTGTTTGCTTTCGTACAGTGCCGGATCGAACTGAACGGCCGACTTTTTAAATACGGTTGATGTGCCGGTTGCGATATCCAGTTTAAAAATGGTAGGCGGATAGATGTAGCTGGTAAAGGTATAGTAGGTTTCCTTTTCCTCCTTTTTTGTGCCAAAGCCCGCCGCCGTGCCGATGGAAGGCAACGCGATAGTGCGCTCCAGTTTGCCATCCATGTCATATTGTTCCACCACCGAGGTCGCATCCTTCAGGTATTCGGCAAATATTTTACCGCCGCCGGTCGAGGCAGTCAGCACATTTTGGGTGGTTGGTATCAGGTCCTTCCAGTTTGCGGGTTTGATGTTTGAGGCATCAACGGTAACGATCTTAAAGTTAGGGGCGTACAGGTTGGTATAGATATATAATTTGCTGCCGACGTTGTCAAGCACATGATGCTCATTGTCGAAATTATCCACCACGGTAGTTATTGCGCTGCCGGGCTTGCTTAAGTCCTGTATATAAAGCTCGTTTCCCGTTGTAGCGTTTGCGGCGGTTATCACCAGGAAGCGTTGGTCTTCGGTAAGGTAAGCGCCAATGTAACGCCGCTTGAGCTGCTCGCCGCCAAACACCAATTTATCGGCGCTTTGCGGTGTGCCCAGCTTGTGATAAAACAGCTTGTGGTATTGCGTCATCCCCGATAGCTGCGAGCCTTGCTTCGGCTTATCGTAGCTGCTATAATAAAACCCATCATTACCTCTCCAGGCAAGGCCGCTGAATTTAACATCGGTCAGCGTATCGCCGATCATACTTTTATCGGTGGTTTTTATGACGATCACCTTGCGCCAGTCGCTGCCGCCTTCGGAGATCTGGTAAGCGGCCATGCTGCCGTCTTTTGTAAAATCGATGCCCTGTAATGAAGTGGTGCCGTCGGCCGAGAATTTATTCGGGTCGAGAAAAATTTCGGATTGTCCTTCGCCGATCTGCCGCCATAGTACCGACTGGCTCTGCAGGCCGTCGTTCTTATAAAAATAAGTGTATTTGCCTTCCTTAAACGGCGCGCTGTATTTTTCGTAATTCCATAGCTCTTGCAGTCGCTTATGCATGGCATCACGATAAGGAATCTGCGATAAATAAGCTTGCGTTACCTTATTCTCGGCTTTTACCCAGGCTTTGGTATCGGCGGCACGATCATCCTCCAGCCAGCGATAAGGATCGGGCACTGCAGTGCCGAAATACGTATTTACGGTATCAACTTTTTTGGTAACAGGGTAAGTGAGTTTTGTATTCATTTGTTGTGCACAGGCGGAGCCGCTTATCAATGCGGCCGCAGATAAAAGGGTAACTAATTTCATTGCAATTCCGGGTTGGTTTGCTAAGATAGGATTTTGTCGGAATCTTGATTCTAAGGATTTAAGGATTACCTTGATATTAGCACAAATAAAAAAGCAATGAGCCTAAACCCATCGCTTAATCATATTCTACTACTTCCGAAATCGATCCCGATAGCTATCGGGACGAAATCCGAAATTAGATCAGCAGCCTTACCGGCTCTTCGAGCATCGATTTGAGCGTTTGCAGGAACGCTGCGCCGGTTGCGCCATCCACCACGCGGTGATCACAGCTTAGGGTTACCTTCATTACATTGCCAGGAACAACCGCTCCATTTTTAACCACAGGTACCTGCTGTATGCCGCTAACCGCCAGGATACAGGCATTTGGTGTATTAATGATGGCGGTAAACTCGTCCACGCCAAACATGCCCAGGTTGGAGATGGTAAAGGTTGAGCCTTCCATTTCGTTGGGCTGGAGTTTTTTCGATTTGGCTTTTTGCGCAAAGTCTTTTACCTCGGCGGATATCTGGCTCAATGATTTGCCATCGGCAAATTTAACAACCGGTACCAGCAGGCCTTCGTCGACGGCTACGGCTACGCCAATGTGCACATGCTCGTTAAAGCGGATCTTATCGCCCTGGAAGGATGAGTTGATGGCCGGGTGCTGTTTTAAAGCAACCGCGATGGCCTTTACCACAAAATCGTTAAAAGATATTTTTACCGGGGCCACCTCGTTGATGCGGGTACGGGCTTTAACAGCCTCGTCCATATCAATGCTCATCGTCACATAAAAATGCGGCGCGGTGAACAGGCTTTCGGATAAGCGCCTGCTGATGGCCTTGCGCATCTGGCTAACCGGTTTCTCGGTAAACTTCTCTTCGCCGGTGTAGGGAGCTATGGTAACAGTTTTTTGAGTGGTAGTGGCAGTGGCAGGAACAGCTTCTTTAGTGCCACTGCTACTATCTGCTGCTACTTTATTTGCCGGCGTGTAATTCTCTACGTCTTTTTTGATGATGCGGCCGCCTTCAGCCGATCCTTTAATCTCGTTGAGGTTGATGCCTTTTTCCTTTGCGATCTTGCGCGCCAGCGGGGATGCTTTTACGCGGCTGTCGTCTGCATTTACGGCGGGTGCTTCCCCTGTATTTGATGTTTCAGGTGTCCCAACTGTCCCAGGGTGTCCCGACTGTCCCTCTGGCACAGCAGCGGTATCGGCAGCATCATCCTGTAAAAGGGGAGTAATATCTGTACCGGCTTTGCCCACGATCGCAATAATACCATTTACTTTAGCCGCCTCGCCTTCTTTCGGACCTATATATAACAGGGTGCCATTTTCGTAACCCACCACTTCCATAGTGGCTTTGTCGGTTTCAACATCGGCAAGGGAATCGTCGGATTTTACGGTATCGCCTACCTTAAAATTCCATTTATTGATCACGCCTTCCGTCATGGTGTCGCTCAACGCGGGCATGCGAATAACGGTAGCGGGAATTTTAGAAGTATCAACTTTTGGTGCGGGCGGTTCTTTAGCTGCAGCGGCGGGAGCAGTTGCAGTTTTTTCTTCTGCCGGCTTCGCTTCTTCTTTTTGTGCAGTGCTACCGCTACTTTCCAAAGCGGCTTTATAATCCTCACCTTCATCGCCGATCACGCCGATCACCGCATCCACGGGAACAGCTTTGCCTTCTTCAACACCGATGTATAGCAGCGTGCCGTTTTGGTACGATTCAAAATCCATCGTGGCCTTATCCGTTTCGATCTCGGCCAAAACATCTCCCGACTTAATTTTATCACCAACCTTTTTATGCCATTTAGCCAACACCCCTTCGGTCATGGTATCGCTCATTTTTGGCATCTTAATTACTTCGGCCATAGTTCAGTTGATCAGTAGTTCTGTTAAATTCAATATTGTAATTAGTCCTTAATAAAAGGATAATCGTTCTCTACATATACGTCGGTGTATAATTCCGATGGCTCGGGCCATGGCGATTCTTCCGAGAATTTTACCGATTCGTCAACCTCGGCCTTTACTTTGGCTTCGATCTCCTCGAACCATTTTTCGTCGGCATAGCCTTCTGTTTCGATCACGTGTTTTACCAGCTCGATCGGGTCCTTGGCTTTATAGCTTTCCAGTTCTTCCTTGGTGCGGTATTTTTGCGGATCGGACATGGAATGGCCCTTATAGCGGTAGGTGCGCATTTCCAGGAAGGTTGGGCCTTCCCCATTACGCGCCCGCCCGACAGCCTCGTCCATCGCTTTGTGAACAGCCGCAGGGTCCATGCCATCAACCGGCGAAGAAGGAATGCCATAAGGCAATCCTAATTTATAAATATCGGTTTGAGCGGTGGTACGCTCAACCGAAGTACCCATGGCGTAGCCGTTATTTTCGCAAACGAATATAACCGGCAGTTTCCAAAGGGCCGCCATATTAAACGTTTCGGTAAGCGAGCCCTGGCGTACGGCGCCATCGCCCATATAGGTGATGTTTACAAAGCCGGTACCTTTAAATTTTTCGGCGAAAGCGATACCTGCGCCAAGCGGAACCTGTCCGCCAACAATACCATGCCCGCCATAAAAGTGCTTGTCCTTGTCGAACATGTGCATGGAGCCGCCCTTGCCTTTTGAACAACCGGTTGCTTTGCCATATAATTCGGCCATTACCGCATTGGAAGACACACCTTTTGCCAGCGCATGGGCGTGATCGCGATAAGCGGTGATCATGCTGTCTTCCGGCTTAATCACCGACATGGCGCCGGCTAAAACCGCTTCCTGTCCGATATATAAATGGCAAAAACCCCTTATTTTTTGCTGCCCGTATAATTGTCCGGCCTTCTCCTCAAATCTCCGCATCAACAGCATCGACTCGTACCACATCAGGTAGGTGTCTTTAGTTATTTCGATTGAACCCATTGTTTATATTAAACGATCCCTTTTGAGAGTAAACCGCAAATCTAATTATATCCTTGAAATTATCGAAACCGCTATGATTTTGTTGCTAAGAATAATTTTATTCTGCGATGTTTGGAAAATTACCGGGATTAAGGGCAACAATTGAAATCGGTTCCTCGTAAAAATTGTACGGCATCCGGATAATGCCAAATTAAATTTAAGATGCATTAAAAATAAAACGGTCGATTTTTAATAAAAATTCAAAATAAGTACGCTAAACCGAACTTTTATCAAAAAAACGCCGTTTAACATTTGGACTTTAAAAAAATTAGGATAGTTTTGTAGCCAACAATAGACATACTGTCCGGTTTAATACACAATTTGTTGACCCTATACAACAAACTAAAGATTAAATGAAGAAATTTACTATAGCTATTGCCTTATTTTTCAGCGTTTTAGCCGTTCAGGCGCAAACAAAAACCACTCAAAAGCCAACCGACGAGAAAGCTTCAGACGAGCAGGAAAGTTTGGCTAAAGATTACCTCTCCCAAATTATGGGGGTTGCTTTGTCGGCGACCTCTAATATGAAACTTTTCCATTTTGTTTACGACTGGATAGGCACTCCTTACCGTTTTGGCGGAGATTCAAAGCATGGCATCGACTGTTCGGCATTTACAAAAGAGTTATACAGCCAGGTATTTAACCTGGATATCCAGCGCAGCTCGCGCGATATTTTCAGCATGGTGAGCCCGGTCAGAAAAGATGATCTGCAGGAGGGCGACCTGGTTTTCTTTAAGATACATAGCCGCCGCATATCGCACGTAGGCATATACCTGGGCAACAACCGTTTCGCACACGCCTCGTCAAGAGGTGTAGCTATCAGCAGCCTCGATGACGCATACTATAAGCGTTATTTTTATCGCGGGGGCCGTATGCTTGAATCTTTTAAGGAAGAACTTCAAAGAGAAAATACCAGCAAGAATTAAACAGCTTAATATCTTATTTGAAAAGTCCCCCGTTCGACGAGGGATTTTTTTTTGAGCTTGCTATTCAGTTTAGCGGCTGCTACTCCGCCTCGTCCTTCGTGGTACGCACCAGGCTTATGCCGGTAAAGAAAAAAATAATGCCAAGAACGCCTATCACAATCAGCACGGTCATATCGCCGTTGCGGTTGATAACACCGATAGCGGTGTAAATTAAGCCAGCTATACCCAACATAGTAAGGATGGCTCCAAAAGTTCGTTTTAAGTTCATAAGGTTGAACGCCGTTTTTTAAAAAAGCATTTAACTAAAACAAATAACACACCAACATTTAAACATTACCTTTATCGGTAATAAAATCAATTGATTTATGACACCCGAAATAACCTCGTTCATTGTTGTTTTTATTTTACTGATCGTTATAGTTTCGTCGTTCGTATCTGTAAAGCAGGGAACCATCGTAGTGATAACTGTTTTTGGTAAGTACCGGCGGATATTAACCCCGGGGCTGAACTTTAAGATCCCGTTTATCGAAAACATCTATTCGAAAATATCGATACAAAACCGCTCGGTCGAGCTGGAGTTCCAGGCGGTAACTTTCGACCAGGCCAATGTATATTTTAAGGCCATGCTGCTTTACTCGGTGCTGGACCAGCGGGAAGAGACTATCAAAAATGTGGCTTTTAAGTTTGTCGACGACCGTAACCTGATGCAGGCGCTGATCCGCACGGTTGAGGGCTCTATCCGCGCTTTTGTGGCCACCAAGCGGCAATCGGAAGTGCTGATATTAAGGCGGGATATTGTTGAGCATGTTAAGGAACAGCTGGATGTGATCCTTGAAGGCTGGGGGTACCACCTGCAGGACCTACAGTTGAACGATATTACCTTCGATGAGGTGATCATGAAATCGATGAGCCAGGTGGTGGCCTCCAACAACCTGAAGGCGGCGGCAGAGAATGAGGGGCAGGCATTGCTCATTACCAAAACGAAAGCTGCTGAGGCTGAAGGAAATGCCATCAAAATATCCGCCGAGGCGGAGCGCCAGGCGTCGCAGCTGCGCGGGCAGGGTGTGGCGCTATTCCGCGAGGAGGTAGCCAAAGGCATGTCGGTAGCCGCTAAAGAAATGAAGGACGCCAATATGGATACCTCGGTCATCCTTTTTACCATGTGGACAGAAGCTATAAAACAGTTTGCCGAAAACTCCGATGGCAACGTGATTTTTCTCGACGGATCGACCAGCGCTATGGAACAAACCATGAAACAAATGATGAGTTTAAACCTTTTACATACTGACGAAGTCAAAAAGTAAAATTTTACTCATTATTATATGAATTTCAGATACGTGCGGTTGATTTACAGCGCAGCTTTATGTCTTTTTGTTTCTGCAACGGCCCTGGGCCAACCCTACCATAAACTTACGGTTCACGATTTTAAGGGCACACCGCGCGGTGGCAGCGATGTTATCGCGTTTACCAATACAATGATCGGCTATACGTATGTGCCTTCGTGGCAGCACGGCTATTACCGGCTGGATTTTACGATCAAGCTGGAAGTAAATAAGAACGAATCGTGGATTGACAGGCGAAGGATAACCTCGCCCCAGATGCTGGCCGAGGTATTAAAGCACGAGCAGGGTCATTACAATATTGCCTACCTGGAGCAGCAAGAGTTGCTAAGAACGGTTAGCCGGACTGTTTTTTATGATGATTACCTAACCAAAGCGAAGGAAATACTGAGACGCATCGATGCCAAATACAAACAGCTAAACGCCGATTATGACGTGGATACCAACCACATGCTAAACCGCGAGCAGCAGCGCAACTGGGATGCGTACTTCAGGAAGCAGCTTGAATTTTTGCCGCCTGACCAGGAAAGTCTTACACGAAACAATTCAAGATAATTATCATTCGGCTATCCAGATCACATCGATAAACCATTTTTTTCGATCGAAAAAGCGGTTTACCGGTTTAAAGCCGTTGTTAATGGCTATCTGGTCGGTTTGCCCGATGGTGAATTTTTGTGATATCTCCATAAAGATGCATTCGTCCTTTAAAAACTGAATGGTTTCATCACCGATCTTTACCTGCTGATCCGCCAGGCTCACCAAATAACTTTTGCAAGCGCCTGTGTCCGGATCGTAGGTAGGATAGTGTTCAAATTGGTTAACATCAAAATCAGCTCCCAGCTCGCGGTTGATGCGCGTGAGCAGGTTTAAATTAAAGCGCCGTGTTATGCCGCCTTTATCGTTGTATGCAGCCAACACGGTTTTTGGATTTTTTTTAAGATCCATGCCCACTAGCAGCATGTCGCCGGGATTTAAATGGTCGCGCAGGCGTTTCAGAAACGCCCCCGCTTCGATAATGGACATATTGCCGATGTTTGAGCCAAGGAACAGCACCACCTTTCGTTTTTTTGAAATTGACGCCGCTTTCACCAACATTTCAAAATACTCGCCGTTAAGCCCGGTTACCTGGAGGCCCGGCATCGCGGCGGGCAGCGCGGCGTTTAGATAGGCTATTACATTGGCCGAAATATCGATGGGCAGATAAGTAAAGAGGGCTTTTTGTTCTAAAAGATATTTAAGAAGAAACGTTGATTTCATCGCATCGCCCGCACCTAATTCTATCAGGTCAAAACCGTCGCCATCGCCAATCAGCGCGCGGCCGATGTCCGCCGTTTTTTTTGAGAATATCTCCAGCTCGCACCGGGTTGGGTAATATTCCCTGCAGTTCATCAGGTCCTGAAAAAGCTTATCGCCCACAGCATCGTAAAAATATTTGGAATGCAGCCGTTTCGGCGCCGATCGAAGGCCGTGAATTACGTCATCATAAAAGACGGTTGCTTTTGACGATCGCATGATGGAAGATGTGGTTGCCTGGTTGGTGTTTTTCATGTGTGATATTCATTACTTAGCTAATCTTATACCAGTAAACTGCCAGCGTAAATGGGTTTGAAAAAAATTACGATAAGTGGCCCGGCTATGCCCCGGCGAAGTAACTTCTGAGGCGCCGCGCAGTACTTTTTGGTTAACCATAAATTTGCCATTGTACTCGCCAATGGCGCCGGGCGCTTTTACAAAGCCGGGGTATGGCAGGTAGGCGCTTTCGGTCCATTCCCAAAATTTTCCCCAGCTAAACTTTGTTGCAGCGGCCTCCCATTCAAACTCAGTGGGCAGCCGCAGGCCCCTCCATGTTGCATAAGCATACGCCTCGAAATAGCTGATATGGCAAACCGGGTCGGCCGGGTTTAGCGGCCCCAGGCCATAAAAGGAATATTGATACCAGTCCTCGTCGATCAGATGCCAGTACATGGGCGATTCAATCTTGTTGTTTCGCACCCAGTCCCATCCTTCGGCATGCCAGTGCCTGAAATCGTGGTAGCCGCCGGCATTCATAAATTCAAGATATTCGGCATTGGTAACCAGGGCGGCGCTTATCGCGAATTCGTTTAAATACACCTTGTGCCGGTTAAGCTCGTTATCAAAACAAAAACCTTCGCCGGCAAAACCTATTTCGTAAACACCCTCGTTCATCTTAATAAAGCCTGGGGCAGGCTGATCGCTTTTTGGCGAAATGTAGTCTTTTGAATACGGCGGAAATAATGGATTGTGCCCTAAAATATACTTGATGTCGGTATATAAAAGTTCCTGGTGCTGCTCCTCGTGGTTCAAACCCAGGATAACCAGCTCCATCACGTCGGGCGAAATATCCCCGCATAAAAATTTATCCATGGCTTCGTCCACATATTTGCGGTAAAGCTGTATTTCGATCACTGTCGGGCGACTCAAATTACCCCGGTCGGTGCGGATAACGCGGTTGCCTACGGTTTCGTAATAGCTGTTAAATACATAGTTGTATTCGGGATTGTATTCCTGGTAACCCATAAAATAAGGCTTCAGGATAAAAGTCTCAAAAAACCAGGTGGTATGACCAATGTGCCATTTAGGCGGGCTCACATCTGCCACGGGCTGCACCACGTAATCCTCGGTTTGCAGCGGAGCACAAATGTGCTCAGTGTACTTGCGTACTTTCCTGTAACGTTCAGCTATATCCATACAGTCATTTGCCTTCCAAATATCGTTTAAGGTCCGAAATTGTTTTAATATGCAGGCTCTGCGCCTGTTTTCTCCGCATCATTAAAGCATACGCATTATTGAACCCGATCGGTTTTAGCCATTTGATATTATATTTTTCGCGGAACAGGTTTCGAACATAATTATACGTTGCATCGCTGCTGGCAGTTAACGAGTCGACAATTTTTGCCGGCGGCTGCAGTATCGCTAACAGCCCGGTGCCTGTATATTCCGGGTAAAAGTCGATCTGGTCGTTGGCGAGGGCATCAAAACAAATTTTTGTGCCGCCCAGGCCGGTTTTGGTAGCCACATCGTAATCGGTATAACCTTTTATCAGCATGCTGTACATATCGGCCAAAATATACTGCTCCCCAAATATTTTCGACCCGATCCGCACGATGCCGGCATGACCGTTTCGCGCAGGTTTCCATAAACCTTTACGGACTAAAAAATTTTCCGCCACCTTTTCGGGACTTTCGTGAAGATAATCCGTGCGATAATTTAAGGCGGTCATGGTGCTGTCATTTATTTTACCGGCGAGCAAATTAAGCGCGTACTCCAAACCCGGAAATTTTTTCAAAGCATCCTCCCGGATAATAGGCGCGGCGTAATACGGCGGAAATATTTTTTTGTCGTCATCTAAAACAACCAGGTCGTACGCTTTTAGCCGACCGTCCGTCGAGTACCCGCTGATCACATCCAGCTGGTTCTCATATTCGGCTTTATACATCACCGCATCGCTGATGACGATCGTGTGAATTTTTAAGCCGTATTTATTTTGCAGACCCAGGTTGCCATCCTGCCTGCCCATAAATTCGGGGGTAAACCCGGCGATAAGCTTACTGCCGTATGCCGAAGGGATGAAATAAAAAGATGCGAACAGGATAAGCACCAGCGGCAAAGTGGCAGCAGCAGTTCTTAGTTTTTTGAGGTTTAGTTTTTGCAGTCGCGAAAGCAGGAAATCGAACAAAATAGCCAACAAAGCCGCCGGGATGGCGCCGGCCAGTATCATATTGGTGTTGTTTAAGGAAATGCCCCCGAAGATAAATTCGCCCAGGCCGCCGGCCGCTATATAGGACGCCAGGGTAGCTACGCCAACGGTTATGACCGTAGCGGTACGGATACCGGCGAATATCACGGGCATGGCCAACGGAAGCTCTGCTTTGAACAGCACCTGCCATTTGCTCATTCCCATGGCAATGGCGGCTTCTTTAATGGCCGGGTCGACCCCGGTGATGCCGGTGTACGTGTTGCGGATGATGGGCAGCAAGGCGTACAGCAGCAGAGCCACGATGGCGGGCTTTGCGCCGATGCCTAACACCGGGATCATAAAACCTAATAACGCAATGCTCGGTATGGTTTGCAAAACCCCGGCCACGCCCAGAACCGGACCCGATAGCCGTTTTCTCCTGGTGATCAATATCCCCAGCGGCAGGCCGATCAGCACCGCTATAAACAGCGAGATAAAGGTGAGCCCGATATGCTGCAAGGTTTGCGTTGCCAGCTTATCCGACTGCTGCCACATAAATTCCCATAAAGTTTGCTGTTGCTCATTCATGGGCCGTATGTTTTTTGTATTGATAAAACTTATACGATTTACCGATCAAATCAATTTCCACATATCCTGCTGTCAACCCCATATAAACATGCCTAGCGTCTATCGCAACCAGTGACCAGGGAATTAAATCCTCTGCAAGCAGATCGGGAAAGATTTTTTCTTTTTTAAGATCATGTAGTTTGTAAAAATTATTGTACGATGCAACCAGAATATCGCCGTTAACTATACACATAACCCGCGGAGCATCGTCAAAATCTAAAATCTTTTGGTATGCGTAAGCGTTATTCGTTGATATTACTTTATATAAGGCACCTTCATTAATACCCATATGGGCCAGACTCTCGATGAAATAAATTTCACGATTGTATTTAAAAAGAAATAGAATATTTCCTTTTTTGATGATCGTTGTATCGTCATTGAGACTCACAAACTTTAATTCCCCTCCCCACTCGCCATTGTCTATACCAATGAACTTACCATTATTTACAAAAAGCTTCACATCTTCGTCGTATTGCTTTTGTTTATAATCACGGATTTTTAGTTTTCCATTTCTGATACTTATCGCAAAATCAAGTCCTCCCTCGTGAATTTTAGCACGTTCAATAGAATTAGGTTTAGGAAGTGCGGTTTCAACAAAGTCAGACAAAGGATATGTCTGTCCTTTCAAATCGCCGGCTAAAATAAAAACCAACAGCAAGGTTAATAACGTTCCGGGTTTTTTCATTTGCTTTTTTTGTACTGATAAAATGCCGACATCAATTGTTCGAAACCCGTCGATCTCGTTTCGTTGTTCGGATTATGGATCGTGATATTTTCCGAGGAAATAAATTTGAACTGCTCCAGTCCCGTCCAAAGGTCTGTGCCGGAGGACAATGCTTTCCCTTTACTTTGCTTGTGCCCATTGGGCAGCCATTGCCACAGATCGGATAACCGTATCGCCTTAAATTCCAATTGTAGCCGCTGTCCCTGTAGAAAATCCTTGACGAAAGTATTCGCCGGGCTAAAAAGCAGTTCGGCGGGTGTGCCGTTTTGCACGATCCTTCCTTTATCCATCAGGCAAATGCGGTCGCCGAGCTCAAATGCTTCCTGCACATCGTGGGTAACCATGATGATGGTTTTGCTTTTCAGCTCGTCCAGCGCTTTAAATTCCGCATGGATCTTTGCCCGGGTCACGTTATCCAGCGCGCCGAAGGGCTCGTCCATCAGCAATACCGGCGGACCGGCAACCAGCGCCCGCGCAAGGCCCACGCGCTGCTGCTGGCCGCCGCTTAATTCGTTCGGGTAAACATTTAGATACTGGTCCGAAAGGTGCAATTTTTCAAGCAGTTCCGAAGTCCGTTTTTTGATTCGCCCATGATCCCACTTTAACAGCCGCGGCACGATGGCGATATTTTCGGCGACGGTATAATGCGGGAACAGGCCGTTGTTTTGCAGCACATAGCCAATGCCCAGGCGCAGCGACTCGGGGGATTGCTCCGTAATGTTTTTACCGCCGATAAAAACCCTTCCCGACGACGGCTCTATCAGCCGGTTGATCATTTTCAGCGTGGTGGTTTTGCCGCAGCCGCTGGTACCCAGCAGGACCAGGTTTTCGTGCTCGCTGACCTCAAAAGAAATGCCGTCAACCGCTTTGGTTTGGCCAAAATGTTTAGCCACGTGTTCAGCCTTTATCATTCGCGGTCGACTTAACTTTCTAAGGTCATGAATAAATTATTTAACGACTCGGCATACAGCGGGTGGGCAAATACGCAATAGCGTATCTGCTCATATGTAATGCCGCCCATCATGGCCATTTGCAGCACGGTCATGATCTCGCCGCCTTCAGGGCCTAAAATAGCCGCGCCTAAGATCTGTTTGGTATCCGCATCTACGATGGCCTTCATAAATCCGCGGGTGTCGCCGGTTTCAATGGCGCGGGCCACATGATCCATCGGCAGTTTGGCCACCTTGAAATTCAATTTTTGCTTTTTTGCCTCCGTCTCGCTCAGGCCGATGCGGCCCAACTGCGGGTCGGTAAACATGCAGTAAGGTACGGGCCGGTCCTTTATCGTCAGCTTTTCGCCGTGAACCAGGTTGCGGTAAACGACGGTATAATCGTTATACGAGATATGCGTAAATGCCGGGCCGCCCTTCACATCGCCCAGCGCATAAATGCCCGGCACATTGGTCTCCAGCTTATCATTTACGATGATATTCCCCTTCTCACCGGTCTTTACGCCCGTGTTTGCCAGGTTCAGCGCTTCGGTTTGCGGTACGCGGCCGACGGCTAATAAAACGTGGGAGCATTTTATTTTTTTCTTTGTGTCGTTATTATCCAAGGTCGCAACGATATTGCCCTTCTTCGTTTTTTTAAAACTGCTAACAATGGTATCGGGATGGATGGATATCTGCTCGTCCTCCAGTATTTTCGTCAGCGCGTCGGAGATATCCTCATCCTCGCGGGAAACGATCCTCCCCGACTTTTCCAGCACGGTTACCTTGCTGCCAAACCGCCTGAACATCTGCCCAAACTCCAGCCCGATATAATTCCCGCCCAGGATCAGCAGGTGTTTAGGGATATGATCCAGTTCCATGATCGTAGTCGACGTCAGGTAGCCGATGTCTTTCAGCCCGTCAATCTCCGGGATAAACGTTTTGGCGCCGGTATTAATAAATATCAATTCCGCCTTAAATTCTTCTTTTTTGCCTTTGCCCGTTTTTACAGCAATTTCTTTCATCCCGGTAAACGCCGCCTCGCCAAACAGCACGGTGAGGTTTTTGGTGGCTTCCAGTCCGTTTTGGCTGCCGTCACGAAATAGATGGACGATGCCGTCCTTCCGCTCTTTTATCGCGGGCATATCCACCCTGTAGTTTTTAATATGTATCCCAAGCGGCGCGCTGTTGGCGGCCAGGTAAGCCATTTTTGCCGATGCGATCATCGTTTTGGTGGGCGTACAACCATCGTTTACGCAGGTGCCGCCTATCCAGCGTTTCTCCACCAGCAGGGTCTTCTTCCCCGCAAGGGCCAGCTTTTTGGCCAGCGGCCCGCCCGCCTGCCCGGCGCCGATCACGATCGCGTCAAATTGTTTCATTTAATCGGTTACTTTAACACCCTTCCAAAAAGCGATGTAGTCTTTAATGTTTTCCGCCGCCGGTTTGGGTTCGGGATAGTACCACGCCGCGTCGGGGTTTTGCATGCCGTCGACGTCGAGCGTATAGTACGAGGCCAGGCCTTTCCACGGACAAGTGGTATGCGTATCCGAAGGCCTGAGATAGCCGGTATTCACACTGTTTTTGGGGAAATAGTGATTATTCTCAACCACGATGGTGGCATCGCTCTCGGCAATCACGCGGTTGTTCCATGTAGCTTTCATAGCGGTTTAGTTTGTTGTATAAAGATAAGGGGTTGGAGGTTAGGAACAACATGAGGCGGTGTTTTTTATTTGTAGTCGATGGTCCATAGTCAATAGTAGGCGAGGCAGTGGCAGTAGCGAGTTGCAGTAGCAGGGGAACAGTTGGCTGTTGGCAGTAGGCAGTTGGCAATAGGCAGTGGAGCAGCGGTAGCAGGGGAATACAGTTGGCGCAGGCAGTGGGCAACTACTCACTTCATAAATTAGCCTCTGTGGCCTCACCCGGCCTCTGCAAAGGAGAGGGGGTTAAAAGCATCATAAAAATCTGCCGCTTGTTCTAAAGTCCTCTCCTTGTTTTCGTGTGACGCTTGCTACAGTATACTTACCATTCACTACTCACCCCTCACCGTTCACCAATTTTTTTAGAAACTTTATTTTAATTTTCTCTTTAAAGCTATATCTTTGCAATCCCAAAATCAGTCGAAAGTCTGTAGTCCAAAGTCTTGAGTCAGTACCGGCTTAGAACTAAAGACTCCCGGCTCAAAACTCGATAAAAAAAGGCCCGTTCGTCTAGGGGTTAGGACGTAAGATTTTCATTCTTGAAACAGGGGTTCGATTCCCCTACGGGCTACGAAGCCTTCAGCGAAAGTTGGAGGCTTTTTTTGTATCTTTAAAATCCTGAAAATATGTATTGATGTGAAAAAAATTATTGTATGTATTTCACTTCTACTTAAGGTTAGTTTTGGCATCTGCCAGGAAGTAAAACTTAACATAAAAAAACATATGGTTGCTGATGACATCAAATATATTCAAGTATTTGAATGTAACCGGGCAGGCCACGATTGCTACGATCAAAAAGGCGCGGATATAATGATTAATAAGACGGGTCGTCGACTATCGCCATGTTTTAGATTAATAAAAACGCTAAATGAAGCGGATAGTAAGAAGCTAATTGGTATTTTAAGATCGAAGGAAACTTACACGGTAAATCCATATTATGCTTTTACCACAGATTATGCAATAGTTTTATACGATAAAAATGGTGCTGTAAACGGATGGGTAAATTTCAGTTTTGTATGCAACAATTCATACTCGATGCCAGATATAGGTGAAAAGAAGATCGTGTCGCCTAAGGACGAAACTCTGGCAGGCTTTTCCACTATAGGGAGAGCCAGAATATTGAAAATATTAGGATTATGGCACCACAACTTTAATCGCTTACCGGGTGATAAATAAGCTTTTCTTGTACCCACAGCGCCGCGGGTGTTATTTAAGATCGTATATTAGTTTAAGCGCGGACGTATGTTTGAATCTTTTGCGTTCAAGCGGGACGCTTGAACGGGCGGGGAGAACAAGGGAAAAACGCAGAAAAGACTTGCATAATTGAAAAAAGAAATAGTTAATTTTAGGTGTTCTTAGCTGAAGCAGGTTTTTTTCAAAAAGGCAACTATTATCCCGCCGAGTTTTTCAACCCTATTAAACTTTTGAAAAATGAAAGACCTAAAATTCGCAACCGCCTACCTGAAGGCGACAGAAAAGAAACATCATGATTATTTTGTTTCTAATCATTTGAGCATTATGAACTGCGTCGAAATTGAAGGACAAAACGACGTGTGCATCCATGTAACGAAAGATGACCTACCGCCTGCAATACGGTACGACATCGAGGTTATGTTTTGGCGAACTTCGTACCCGACCGATTTATCTAACACGAAAAGAAAGCCGGCGTTATTGTAAGACTATCTGGTTAACTTTAGAGCCCATTCGCGTCCCTGCGGGGTCTCTCATCAAGGACCCTGCGATAGATGTCGCTTTTCGGCTTTAGTAATTACCCGCCTTACTGTATGACCAGTTTGGCTGAAAACGTACCATTGGCAATAACGCCGGACTGACCTAACCCGTTTTGCCCCGAAAATGCAAATGTGCCTGCAATTGTGGTACTTGTAAAAGTTGTGATCACAATTTTGCCCGTGGTGCCAAGATAAGTATGATCAAAGTCGGCTGCGGTCGAAAAAGAAACAAGAACTGTTGGATCGGTCGCCACATCGAACGTACCGGTTTTTGGACTGCTAAAACTGATATTGAGCCCCTGCGTGCCGTTTGACCCGATTATCTGCACCGCGTTCTGGCTTTTATACCAGGTGGCCACAATCAACTTACTGGTTTCGGCGGTACCGTTAAAGGTAAAAGTCATACTAACAGTGGCTGTTTGGGGGTTATTGCTGCTCTTTTTGCATGCTATCGGCGCAAGCATAAAAAGCGCTGCTATGAAAGCGAGGAATCTAATTGGTTTCATTTGATCTGTGATTTTTTCAAATATAGTCACCAGCCAACATGGATTTTCGCGAATGCCGATTTATATTTTTTGCGACGCTACTACCGTTCAACTGTAATGCTTGAACAGGCAGGGAAACAGACCCCGTTTTTTTAAGGGTTACCAAGCCGCTTTACGAAAGTAAGACGGCTTTTTTATTTATCGGCAGGCACACATCTGCACATTACTCAAGCCGCGACGACACGTTGCGGACTAACGGATGGAAAATTATACGCCGATGGCTGTTTTTATGCATGTTTGGAGCATTGTTTGATGATATAACATTGGTTTAGGCAATACATAAACCATTGTGACATGGACAATAAGCCTGAAGCTAAACATATCATGGAATCGCTGGTATGCCCTGACCATAAAGAGCATCCTGAGGTAGAAAAACAGCCCGACGGCAGTATGAAAATTTATTGTTGCTGTACCCACTTTAAGACATACTGTATCTATATTTTAAGGAAGCTGCTTGTCCATCTTAAATAAAATTTTATCGCTGGTAAAACATTAAAAACAATACGACGGAAAATGTTTCTATAGCTAAGCCGAATTCACGGTTCTTTAATTTTTAATTCATTGACCTACAGGCAATTGGATCCACTTGGTCATGTCTCCATACCCTGCTAATTTTGGGTTTACACGATAAAAACATAATTACCTTATAATCAGATAGTTGCTTCAAAAAACACCGAAAAAGTGTAAACCTTTGTAAACCCATTTAATGTATCCGGAACTGAACAAATTACTTTAGCCCATCCTTACCCGGCGTTGGAAATATCCTCCAGCTGTTCGGCGGGATAAGTTTTAATTTCGCCCGAATCAAGCTTGACAGCCACCTGGTCGCCTGTCGTTTGCTCAACATTGCCTTCGCCATCCGGTACTTTTACACGCTGGCCTTTTTGAAACATCAGATCGCTCATCGTAGTGTTTAAATTTATTTTACAAATAGCCGTCGGTATCCGGTTCGGCTTTATTAATGGCAACCAGCAATTGTTTTAACCGGTCGATATGTTCGTTTAGTTCGGCGGCGCGCCGGCGATAGTTTTCGCCCGACGATGACCGGCCTGTGTCAGTTTCGCGGTTTGCAATGTTTTGCAGCACATTCCGCCGCTCTTCGATCATCCGGATAGATACCCATACCGATTCCTCTATCTGTTCGCTTTGCTTATCCAGCAAAACAGGCTCGGTATACACATGGCCGGTATGGCATCGGTAACGCTGTGCCGGATCGTCGTTGATTTTCCACAGTCCGCCACCACAATCGGGGCAGGTGTAATTACTGTGCGTAGCTATTTTTTCCATTTGGTCAATGTCGCTTGTCATACGTTCGGTAATTTCCGCTTCAATTTTTACTTCCTCCGGGATAGGCACTTCAGGCTGCCCGGGTTTTGCAAGCAGTTCGGCAATTATTACGCCCATCCCGGCAACGGGTAACTGGTAATCCACGCCGATGTTATTTAACACGTTCACCGGCATTTCCATAAATTCGGCTTCAGCCGGATCCTGGATCATGCAAACGCCGCCGCTTCTTTTTATAGCCGACATGCCTGATGTGCCATCATGCATGGTCCCCGTCAGGACGATCCCGATAACCCTGGATCCATATGCGGCCGCCGCCGACCTGAACAATACATCAACGGATGGCCGCCACCGATTTTCGTGCGGGCCGGTGGTAAGGCGGATATAGCCGGGCTTTAAAAACAGGTGTGTATCGGGCGGCGCGACATATAACCCACCGGCTTCAATCTTTTGGTCGTTAGCCGCTGCCAGGCATGTATAGCTGCATCGTTTTTGCAGGTACTGGCAAATATTTTCGACCGACGACCGCTTCGACACGTGTATCACCACAAAAATGGCGATGGGCAACCCGGCTTCCAGGTGAGCCAGCAACTCGCCGACCGCTTTTAGCCCGCCCGCCGATGCACCGATAACAATGATGTTTTTAGCGTCCATAATTTTTTCAGATTTATTTTGGTGACCGTCAAAAAAAATGAATTGTAAAGCTGCGGCAGTTCAATAGCTGAGTTGATATACAACTGTTTGCACTAATCATTTGTTTTTTATTATTGATTTAACGCCATACCCGGACGCCCGCGGATGACATAAGTCGAAAGGCCCCGGTTTTATAAAACGTATAATGAGAAAATAAACAGCGGCTTCCGCCATAATTTCCTACTTTTAAAAATTAGTATATTATTCGTGGCAAAAGAAAAACCAGTTCCGGGCGCCAGCCCTTATCAGCCCGAGTTTCCGGTGGTGGGAATCGGTGCTTCGGCGGGTGGGCTCGAGGCCATAAGCCTGTTCCTGCAAGCGCTGCCAAGGCAAACGGGCATGGCCTTCATCTTCGTGCAGCACCTCAGTCAAACGCATCCCAGCATCCTGCCGGAAATACTGGAAAAGATATCGCCGGTCCCGGTGGTTAACATTACCGATGGCCTGAAAATGGAGGCCGATCATTTTTACGTAACGCCGGCCAACACCAGTGTTAAAGTGGTTGATGGCTCGCTTAAGCTTGAACCGCTGGTATTAAAAAATAAAAAGGCTAATACCATCGACGTTTTGCTTACCTCGCTGGGGCTGGTTTATGAAAGTTATGCCGTAGGCATTGTTCTTTCGGGGGCGCTCAGCGACGGCACTTTGGGTTTGCAGGCCATCAAGTCGTACGGGGGCCTTACCTTTGCGCAGGACGAGGCTTCCGCAGCCTTTGAAGGGATGCCAAAAAGTGCGGCCGAGCATGGCGTGGTTGATTTCGTATTGCCGCCAAACCAGATCGCTACCCACCTGGTCAACATCAACTACCACTTCGGCACACTTGCGTCTATCGCTAATACCGGTGATAACAGAGAAGGGGACCAGGATATTTTCAAGCAAATATTGACGGTTCTGCGTGTACGCAGGGGCGTCGATTTTCAGTATTATAAATCCAATACATTAAAGCGCCGGATCATCCGCCGCATGGCGCTCAATAAGATTGAAAAGCCTGCCGACTATCTTTACCTGTTAAGAGAAAATAAAGGGGAACAGGATGCGCTGTATAACGACATGCTGATCTCGGTGACGCACTTTTTTCGCGATGCGCAAGCTTTTACAACCCTATGCAATGATGTTTTCCCTGCGCTCATACGGCAGAAGGATGCCGACGGCGAAGCACTGCGCATCTGGATAGCCGGCTGCGCTACGGGCGAAGAGGCTTACTCCATGGCTATATGCTTGCAGGAATACCTGGGAGATAAAACCTCGACAATGAAGATCCAGATCTTCGCAACGGACATTTCCGAAATCGCGATCAACAAAGCGCGCGCCGGGATGTACCGGCAAACCGAACTGGAGGGGCTGAGCACTTCAAGGATCGCCCAGTTTTTTCAAAAAACGGATGGGCACTACCAGGTAGTAAAAGCGATTCGCGATATGTGCGTGTTTGCCAGCCATAACTTGCTAAAGGATCCGCCATTTTCGCGCATCGACCTGATCAGCTGCCGGAACGTGCTCATCTATCTTGAGCCTGTTCTCCAAAAAAGAGCGTTACACACTTTTCACTATGCCTTAAATGAGTCGGGCTATTTATTTTTGGGCAAATCCGAGAGCATTGGCAACCTCACCGATATTTACAGCGCTTACCGCCCGGCCGAAAAGATATACCTCCGCAAAGGGCCGGTGGGCCGGTTTATGAACGTGGCCTCGCTCACCAACGAACAAAATTTCCGCGATATTGACCAGGGAAAAAAAGGAGAGGATACCAAACGGGATATCTACAGGCTGGCTGATGAAGTGATGCTAGCGGAGTTCGTTCCGCCGGGGGTACTGGTGAACGATAAGTTTGATATTATCCAGTTTCGCGGAGCCACCGAAAACTGGCTGGGCCAGCCGCAGGGAAAGCCAAACTTCAATGTATTGAAAATTGCCCGTGACGGCTTGGCTTTCGAATTGCGCAGCCTTCTGCAGCAGGCAAAAAAAAGCGGGAAGCCGGCACGGAAATATGGCATTTTATATGAGCATAACGATTTGCAGCACTTCCTTAATTTAGAAGTGGTGCCGCTAACCGACCAGGATGAGCAGCACTTCCTGATCGTCTTCCAGGCCGCCTCTTCATCCGGTTTACAAACCGGGATATTTGAAACCGCAAGGGCCGCCAATGACCAGGTTTATAACGAGGCTGATCTGAGGGTGGAGCAATTGGAGCGGGAGCTGATCCAGTCGCGCGCGGATATGCGGGTGATCAGCGAGGAGCAGGAGTCGGCTAATGAAGAATTGCAAAGCGCCAATGAAGAGCTGCTTTCCAGCAGCGAGGAACTGCAGAGCCTGAACGAGGAACTGGAAACCTCGCGCGAAGAATTGCAGAGCACGAATGAGGAGATCATGGTGATCAATAACGAACTGATCGACCGCAACAACCAGTTGGATATTTCACGTCTTTATTCAGACAGTATCCTGGATACGATTCGCGACCCGCTGCTGATCCTCGACAAACAACTGAAGGTTATCCGCGCAACCAAGGGCTTCTATGAAAAATTCCAGGTAAGCGAGAAGGATACGGAAGGGCAGTATCTATATGACCTGGGCGATGGCCAGTGGAATATCCCGGGGCTTCGTCACCTGCTCGACAATATTTTGCCAAAACGCAACGAAGTAAAAGACTTTGAAGTCACCCACAATTTTGAGCACATCGGGCGCAAAACTATGCTGGTTAATGCGCGGAGAGTGAATGAAAGTAATGAACATATCCTGCTGTCCATGGAGGACGTGACCGTTCAGCGTGAGCTGGATAAAGCGACAGACCAGAAGCATCAGGCCAGCCTGGATGAATACGAACACAAGATCCGCGCGATAGCGGTTTCGGGCATCGGTACCTGGTCATTTGATTTGCAGCGCAAGCATTTTCTGCCTGATGAGCAGTTTTGCCGCATTATTGGCATCGATCCGGTCCAAAAATTAGCGTGGGATGAATGGATAAAAGTGGTGAGCGACGCCGAGAAAAACAAGTTTGAAAGCACCTGGAACGCCTTTGTAAGCGGCAGGGATAAACAGCTTAAAATACAATTTACCAGGGCGGGTAAACCCGGAGAAGCGGACATGAGGGGAGGATTATATAAAGAAGGAAAAGAGCAGGAGATTGCCGGGATAATTTCTTTAGTTACCTGATTTTACCAGCCGCAACCAAACCGATATGAATGCATACCTGCAAAAGAAGCCCATCCAGCCGAATGAAGAACGGAGGCCTGTCCGCTTGCACGTGTCTGTGGCCGCTTTAATAATGCTATTTATGGTTACAGTGGCTGCGCGTGCGCAAAACACTGACAAACCGGTGCGTCCGCGGATCATAGTCACCGCCGACCCTGAGCTGGACGATAATAATTCGCTTATCCGTTTCCTGCTGTACAGCAGCGATCTGGACGTGGAAGGGCTGGTTTACGCAAGCAGCGCCTTTCACTGGAAAGGTGATGGCAAAGGCACCAAATGGTTTGTTCCGGGCAGGGAGTATACCCGCTTCGGGTTGAATTTATGCCCGTGCACATCGTGGCGGTGGGACAAAAACGAACGCTTTATTCATAACGCGGTCGACGCTTACGCCAAAGTTTACCCTAACCTGAAGGTGCACAACCCCAATTATCCGGCGCCCGACCAGCTCCGGTCAAAGATCCGGTACGGAAACATTGAATTCGATGGCGATATCTCGAAGGATTCACCGGGGTCCGACCTCATCAAATCGCTCATGCTCGACGACAAGCCCGGACCGCTGTATATCACCGCCTGGGGCGGGGAAAGCACCATCGCCCGGGCGCTCAAATCTATACAGGAACAATACCAGTACACCACGCAGTGGGACCGGGTAAAAGCCAAAATTTCCCGTAAGGTAATTTTGCTGCCATCCGGCGATCAGGACGACACCTATGCCGACTATATCAAACCCTACTGGCCGGGTATTGAGTACAGAGAGTTCAGCGGAGGGCCAAACTTTGGTTACGGCGCACAGCTGCGGGCTAAACCCGAAGATTCGGTTTATATGACGGCCCCATGGATGGTGAAAAACGTAACCGGTCGGGGGCCGCTGGGCGCGCTGTACCGTGTTTGGGGCGATGGCAAGCAAATGGTAAAAGGCGATGTGATGGATTATTTTGGCCTTGCAGGTTACACTACCGCGCAATTGCGCAAAATGGGGTACATTGTTTGGATGCCGGTACAGCAAAAGGGCGCATGGCTGGGCGAGGGCGACACGCCAACTTATATGGACATGCTGGCCAATGGCCTGCGTGCTTACGAGACGGGTTCATATGGCGGCTGGGGCGGACGGGCCATTATTGAAACAGGCAACAAAAATATTTTCTTTCAGCCGGCCGACACTACGTCGCGCGGTATGGCCGCAACGCTCAGTACGATGACGGAACAAGCCAACAAAGCCGCCGCCGCGTTGGCGTACCCGGACTTCTTTCCGGCGGCGCAAAACGATTTTGCAGCGCGCCTTAAATGGTCAGTAACGCCCGCCTATGCCGGCGCAAATCACCAGCCCGTGGTAAAAATAGAAGGGCCGCTCAATGTAATGGCATCCGCTGGCGAAAAGATACACCTTTATGGTGCGGTCTCCGATCCGGATGGTAATGCCGTTTCGGTAAAATGGTGGCAGTTTCGCGTGGGCACCTATCCCGGCAAAGCGACTATCGTTAGCCCGGCCGTCTTGCAAACAGGGGTTCAAATCCCCAGAGATGCCGTCTCCGGCCAAACCATACACATTATTTTGGAAGCTACCGATAATGGCTCGCCGGCGCTCACCAGCTACCAACGGGTGATCGTGACGGTACGATAAGTAAAGTGCGGGCTCGTCAGATTTATTTAGTAATAAGATTAGTTACCTTGTCTCTTAAAAAATAATTCACACACAATGAAAAAAACGATTTTAATAGCTTTAGTGGGTGCGGGCTCATTTTGTTTTGGTTTCGCGTTCAAAACAGTGACAGCACCAAAAAACCAAGCGGCCGCAAAAAAAGTAACCGGCATCGGCGGTATCTTTTTTAAATGTAAAGACCCCAAAAAAATGCGGGAGTGGTATGAGCAACATCTTGGTCTAAAAACAAATGGCTATGGGGCGACTTTTGAATGGTACCAGGACGCCGGCGTCGCCAGGAAAGGATTAACGGAATGGACGCCTTTTAAAGAAACGACCAAATATTTTGAACCTTCCGCAAAAGATTTTATGATAAATTACAGGGTAGAGGACCTGGCCGGGCTTGTTGACGAACTTAAAAAAGACGGAGTAACCGTGGTCGACAACATAGAAACATTCAGCTACGGCAAATTTGTTCACATCATGGACCTTGAAGGGAATAAAGTTGAATTGTGGGAACCCAAAGATCATTGAGTCCCACAATTCGGTCCTTGAACATATTGAACTTTACATCAACTCGCAACACACAAGCTAAATCCGGCGGCTATTTACTTCAGCCACTACTTCGGCGCGGCTATTTTAAGCAGTTCGGCATCGGGATGATCGCGCACCTGGCATACGTTGTTAAACAACATGGTGGCGCCGTTTTGTGCGGTATATGCCGGCCATAGCGGCAGGCCCGGCGCATTCGGGTTGCCTGTCCTGGCAAAATTAATCCAGGCGCTGCTCATTTTAGCAGCCAGTGCATAGGCTTCCTTACCGCCACCGGTCATCTCCTGGCAACGGGCGATATTGTCAAACTCGAATGCGATGTCCATGCAATGCATGGCTTTATAAATGCCGCCATTTACCGGCGACTGCCAGGTAAACAGGTACATGTAAACAGGAGCGGCGCCCGGTACAGCCTTCATGTCGGCCTGCTTAATAGCCAGCGATCTGAAGTTAAGATCGATATCCGTATACCCGGCAGGCGATGTGGTGCCCGGATAGGCTTTGATTACGGCAGCCATGTAAGCGTCGGCCTGGTCGCCGTATCGTTTTTTAAGCGAGGCTTTCATATCGTCCATTGTTTGGTTTTTGGGGGCGGGTATAAATGGTGCGAACTCGTTTTTTGTGGTCCCTACCAGCAAGGGAACATTTTTGGCAAGCGCCATCGCAGCCGCATCGGTAGGCTGATAAGGCAAAAAGTCGCCGTCAAGCACCGCGTTCCAACCTACGTTTGCGGGTTTTCCCTCTATACGCAAATCAGCGCTTACCTTGCGTATAGCCTTTTTACTGGCTTCATTCAACACATCGTAAGGCAACTTCTGCAGCGAATCAACCTGCGAGGGTTGCAGATGCAACACATCCAGCAATGCCGCCGCTACGCGCTGTGATAGCTGCTTTTCGGTAAACGCCGTAATATAGCTGCCGCTTTGCACAATGGCTTTATGGAACAGCCCTTTGGCCGACGGTGCGTTCATGAGGCAGGTAACCTTGCCACCGCCACCCGATTGCCCGAAAATGGTCACATTATCCGGATCGCCGCCAAATTGCGCAATGTTTTGCTTTACCCATTGCAGCGCCGCAACCAGGTCAAGCAGCCCTGCGTTGCCCGATCCTTTGTATTTATCCCCATAGGCCGAAAGATCTAAAAAGCCCAGCACATTTAAACGGTGGTTTACCGAAACCAACACCACGTCGCCTTTTTTAGCCAGGTTTTCACCGTCGTATGAAGGTAGCTCTATCGACGAGCCCGCCGTAAAGCCCCCGCCATGCAGCCATACCATTACCGGGCGTTTTTTGCCATCGTGCAGTTTCTGTGTCCATACGTTCAGCGTTTGACAATGCTCGTTGGGATAACCCAGGTCGTGGTTAAATGCAAACTCAAATGCATCATTGACCGAGGTGGTAGGGTCGGTTGGGCAAACCGGCCCGTAGCTCATCGAGCTGCGCTCCCCGCTCCAGGGTTTCGGTTTCTCAGGCGCCATAAACCGGTCGGCTTTGGCGTAAGGAATACCCTTAAAGGTAAAGATGCCATTGTGTATATAACCTTTTACTTTGCCGCTTTCGGTGGAAGTAACCGCTATGTTATCGCCGGCGATGATGGTGGCTGTACGGTCCTGGCAAAATGCGGCAGCGCAAAAAAACAGAACGAACAGGGAGAAGGCAGAGATCTTTTTCATAATTGTTTGATCGGTTTAAGGATTGCGCACGTGCGCAAATCTCATTGTGTAAAAATAACGCAATGGATTACATTTTATGTAACAAATATGTTACTATTTGGAATTATGCGCCCGGTTATTTTGGCCTGCAATTCGTGGCTTTAAACAAGCGTTAACTATTTTACGATTTCAAATTATGAGTTTTGTCAAACTTAGTGTAACTTTGACACTAAGTTTGAATCTGCCATGAATCAAGGTGCACAGCCAGTAAACATTCATAAAACCACGCTGCGTATTGCGGTGGGCTCGCTATTCTTTTTGGCGGGCTTATGCTTTGCCAGCTGGGCCTCGCGCATAGCCACGGTGCAGCAAACCATGGGCCTTTCAGATGCGGGGCTTGGGGCCGTACTTTTCGCGCTGCCGGTTGGCTTAATGTGCTCCCTGCCGTTTTCCGGATGGGTGATCCCCAGGGCGGGAAGTAAAAGGGTTTTGCTTACCGCGATTTTGGTATACAGCTGCGCCCTGGTAAGCCTTGGGCTGGCCAAAAATACATTTCAACTGGTTATTTGCCTGTTATGCTATGGCTTTGCAAGCAATACGGTTAATATTTCCGTCAATACCCAGGCCGTGGCCGCCGAGGGTATGCACAGCCGGCCTATTATGGCTTCATTTCACGGCTTGTGGAGCCTGGCCGGATTTACCGGCGCGGGTATAGGTACGTTTATGATAGGCAGGGGCGTCGATCCTTTTCATCATTTTATCGTCATCATGTGCATCGTGTTTATTGGTGTAGCCATCGCATCAAAATATCTTTATAAAGATGATGCTAAAAACCTGCCATCAGATCCGCTGCCATTTCTTTCGCGCATTAAGCTTATTATCCCGCTGCTTACCCTGGGCTCCATCGCTTTTTGCTCCATGATATGCGAAGGCGCCATGTTCGACTGGAGCGTCATCTACTTCAAAAAAGTATTGTTGGCGCCTATCGCCTTGCAGGGTGCGGGTTTTACGGCGTTTATGCTCACCATGGCGGGCGGGCGTTTCGTTGCCGACTCGTTTGTACACCGGTTTGGCTTAACACGTACCTTGCAAATAAGCGGCACCTTAATCGCAACCGGTTTGCTTACCGCTGTCATATTCCCATATTTTTATACGGCTATGGGCGGATTTTTATTGGTAGGCGCCGGCGTGTCATCCGTAGTCCCTATGGTATACAGCGCCGCCGGCAAATCAAAAACCATGTCGCCGGGTGTGGCCCTGGCTGCCGTATCAACCATTGGGTTTATTGGCTTTTTGGTCGGCCCGCCGCTGATAGGCTTCATCGCGGGGCTTGCCACTTTGCGGGCGTCGTTTGTGTTTATCGCCGTTATGGGCGCCAGCGTGGTCATCTTATCCACAAGGGCAAAGCTTAATTAAGCTCTGTCCAAATCTGCCGTGCCCGGGTTCAGGATATATTCAAAATTCTCGTGGCCGTTATGAAAAATAAATTTGAGCCGCTCTTTCGGAACATCGATATCTAAAGCCATAGCCCCAAGGGTGGCCGGTAAATTATCGCGTATAAGTTTCAGGTCGGTAACCTGCGGCATTTCGATATATATATCCTCATCCTGTGCCTCAATCTTCCATCCGGCTATATTCGCGTTTCGTAACAGCGTTATCCATTTTTGCTGATAAGCATTCATCATTCGTATTTAGTAACAATAAAGCGATCAACTAAATAATGGTTTTTAATTTAGTGAAAAAACCGCCGTTTTTGGCGGACAGAGGTTGTAAATATGCCTGTCATTTATTTCTAAAAGATTAAATACTTGCGTATTACGGATTATTATGCCTACCTTGCGGCCTTTTAATAAATAAAATAATGCAAAAAGAAGGAACAGTAAAATTTTTTAATGAGACAAAAGGTTTTGGATTTATTACACCAAGCGCTGGTGGCCAGGACGTATTTGTTCATTCAACAGGTCTTATCGATGAGATCCGTGAAAACGACAAAGTAGAATTTGAAGTTGAAAACGGCAGAAAAGGCTTAAATGCGGTAAATGTAAAAGTTATTTAATTATAATATAATCATTAAACGTACCAGGCATCTACTAAAAAGTGGATGCCTTTTTTATTTTATTGCGTATTTAATAAAAGTGATTAAAAGGCATATTTAATTAGCCAAAAACAGGCAGGCTGGCATTGTTGTTGTATCGTTTATAAAAAAAACATATATGAAAGATCAAACAAAAGTTATAGCCGCACTTCTAATAGGTGCAGCGGCCGGGGCTGCATTAGGATTATTGCTCGCCCCTGAAAAAGGAGAAACGGTTAGAGACGGAATTGCCGATTATATCAATGATTTGATCGAATCGGCGAAGGGAAAAGCCCAGTCGACAACAGATGAGTTAAAGCAATTCGGCAACAACGCATTCGACAGGGCACGATCAAAGTTCGGCAACGTGACCAGCAATGTGCCTGAATCTGCCGACAACGCTGTTGATGCAGCTAAAACCCAGGCGAACAATGTAAAGAACGAAGCGCAGCATCATTACAACGGCTCAAAAAATAAAGTAAAAGCTGCCGCTAACGGTATACAATAATGCAGTTCAGAATTCTGCAAATACAAAAGCCCGGATGAACGATCCGGGCTTTTGTATTGATAACTAAAGGTTATTTTGCCGCCCATTTATTGTTATGCTCGTCGGCGTCCATAAATATTCCGCCATCCAGCACGACAGATTTTATGGCTTTGCGGGTTTTAATGCGAATAAATGTTTGCTTTTGATTGTGTTCCCAAACAATTGGGGTTTGGTGAAAGCTTTGCATCGAGCCGTCGGCATAAGTTACCTTCACGTCAAAAGGTACGGCGAAGCCCCCTATATTGCGGATGGAAAGAATGTAATCACCCTTCACTTTTTCTACCTTTTGCAAATCCAGGTCGATATAATAGTTGGTGAAAAACCAATTGTTAAAAAACCAATCCAGGTTTCTGCCTGAGCCGCTGCTCATCGAGTTAAAATAATCCCACGGAATAGGGTGCTTTCCATGCCAGTTGTCCATGTACGTATGCAATGCCTTTTTAAATAACGCATCGCCCAACAGGTCCTTCAGCGCAAAATAACTCAACGAGGGCTTGCCATAAGAGTTGTTGCCGTAACCGCCCCGCAGCTCGCTTGATGGCGTAATGATCGGCAGGTCCTCGGCGGTGGCCTTGTCGTGTATCCACCGGTTGATCCTGAATTGTTTATATAGGTTATCTGCTTTTTCCTGGCCGACTTCTGATGCGCCGATCAACCGTTCGAAGGTCGTGGCCCAGCCTTCGTCCATAAATGCGTAGCGGCTTTCGTTAATACCCATATAAAATGGGAAATAGGTATGCGCTATTTCGTGATCCTGTACGAATTGCGAAAAGTGGATATCATTGGTATGGCTGTCATTTACCATCATCGGGTATTCCATGTCTGCAAATCCCTGGAAAGACGTCATCTTTGGAAACGGATACGGAACGCCGGGCCAGTTATGCGACAGCCAGCTTAACGAATTTCGGCCGGCCTGTACGGCATGGTGAAAGTCCGCCGATTTATCCTCAAACGCCGACTGCATGCTTGCCCGGCGATGGGTAGCATCGTCAACCACCGCGCTCGCCGCATCCCAGTCGTAATGATCGCTTACCCCCGCTGCCACGTCAGTAATGTTACTGGCCTTCCACGTCCACGTATTTATATCATTTTGCGCCGTGATATGTTTGCCGGCAAGGTCCTGTACCGTTGCAACATGGATGGTCGAGTCGCTGGTATACGACTGCTCCAGCCTTTTGGCGTATTCGGCCTGCAGCACCTGGTTTGGATTCTGCAATGTCCCGGTCGCCCAAACTATGTAGTTTTTAGGTACCGATACATTTAAGGTATAATCGTTAAAATCGTTATAAAATTCCTGCGCATCCAGGAAAGGTAAAGTGTCCCAGCCGTTGTAGTCGTCATATACGGATACCCTGGGGTAAAAATAAGCCAGGTAGTACGTGGTCGAATCGATCATTCCCTCGCGGCCGCTTTGTTTCGAAACCTCGAAATGCCAGTTGATATCCATTCGTACAGAATCGTGCGGGTACAATGGCTTCGGCAGACTGATCAGCTGGTTGGTTGCCGATGCTGCCACATTATTCCAGGCTTTAGCGGTACCGTCGATCACGAATTTATCAATTTGTACGCCCGGCGTCAGGTAATCGTCGCCGGCATTTCCAAATCTTGCCGCCCCCGGCCGGTGGATATTTAATATCAGCTTCATGTTAAGCCTTTTTAACGTATCCGGGCTGTTGTTAAAATAAACGATCTGTTCGCTTCCTTTTACGGTACGGTTGGGCGGCAATGCGGTGATAGAAATCTCATACCGGCCGTGGTTTTGCCAGTAGTTTTTGCCGGGTCGCCCATCCACCGACCGGGTTCCCTTGTCATAAGCTTGCTGAATGTCGCGCGGCACGTACAGCTTTTGGGCTCCTGCCTGTAAACAAACAAAAAATAATAGCGCCGAAAAAATTATTGATTTATACATTGGTCAGAATTTATATGGTGATAATTAAGCTAAAGGTAGACACAATATATTAATTCGCAACGGGTGGTTTACACCACAACCATGACATTCCATCGCATTGAAACGTTACCGTGTAATAAGTATGTTACAACTTTAAGCTTGTTGCTTGTACCTCCGGTAAATATTTTTTACCTTGCCTGCGGTTATTTTAATAGGGGTATTAAATAACTAAATCTATGGCCATTCGCCTTACGGCGGATGGCTTTTTACTTAGTATTACACCCCACAGCTATTGAAGATCGCGCCAATGGGGTTTTACAGTATTATTTTGTAAAAGTGATGCAGTAATACGGGTTATACAATTGAATCCGTGTCCGCAAGTCCCCGACATCCGGGCCGCGCAGAAAACACCATATTTATCTAAAAATTATATATGACATTCGCCGAAAAGGTTATTGCATTTAACAATCAACTGCATTTTGATAAGCGCAAATTGCCTGTCGGCCTTGATATCATGAATCCTTTCAAGGAGCATGACCAGATCAATGCTATCTCCGGACAATTTTATCAGAAATATTATAGCGATCATAAAAATAGAAAATTCATTATTGGCATTAACCCCGGTCGGCTGGGGGCGGGCTTAACGGGCGTGCCATTCACGGATCCGAAGCATCTTCAAAGTCAATGTAATATTCATTATCCCGGAAAACCCGCTCACGAGCCCTCGTCGGTGTTTGTGTACGATGTGATCAATGCTTTTGGCGGTGTATCTGAGTTTTACAGCCAATTTTACATTAATTCGATCTGCCCATTAGGCTTTATTTCCGTTGATGCTGCCGGGAAGAGAAAGAATTATAATTATTATGACAGCAGGGAACTAACAATGGTGGTTTACGATTTCATGATCGAAAGTATTGAGAAACAACTCGATTTCGGGATCGACCGTGATATCTGCTTTTGTTTGGGAGCCTCTGACAATTTAAAATTTCTTTATAAGATAAATTCCGAAAAAAAGTATTTTAAACACATTATCGGTTTGGAACACCCGCGCTTTATTATGCAATACAAGTCGAAGTCAAAGCAATTTTATATTGATAAGTATCTTTCCATACTTAAATCGGAAACTGAATAAAGGACATCCTGTGCACCCTTTTTGCTCCCCTTTGTGACACAAGCCGTTATTGCCTGAAACATAACCCTTCTAACTGAACACTGCCTTCCGGCAGGCACGAACCGTACGGGCTTAGTTATCAGACATTAGGCGGGCCGCCATTAGCGGGCTTTAACTCATTCCACGTTTGCGAAACGATCGCCTGCAAATGATCTCTTTCGTCCTCTAACTTTTTAACAAGGTGGAATTGCGCCCGGGCGCGTTGCAGGTTATGTTGCGGGAAATGTGTTTTAAAGTAATTATCGCCGTCCAAATAGTCGGTTAAAAATCTAACGCCCTGCATATAGGGCAGCAGTAAGGCGCCTTCCATCAATGAATTCAGTTCTGTATCGGTTAAAAACGAGGCGGTTTGTGTCAAATATCCGCGTACATACGCGGCAAATAAGGGGATGTTAAGGCCAATGCGCGTAAGGTCGGGCTCATCTTCGGCAGCCGTATTGATAATAGTGCGTATCGCGTCGCCAAAGTCATAGGCCACATAGCCGGGCATTACGGTATCCAGGTCGATCACGCACTGCGCCCGGTCGTGCTTATCCAGCAGCACGTTGTTAAATTTAGTATCGTTATGGATGATCCTTTTTGGCAGAATGCCCGCCCGTCCCGAAAGCAAAATGTGTTTCATCCGCTCCCGCCGACGGTTTATAAGCTCAATTTCCGGCTGCACGCTGTTTGCCCTTTTTTCGCTGTCGGCGGCGATCGCTTTATCGAGGTTTGAGAGCCGGTATTCAATGTTATGAAAGTTGGGGATCGTATCGACAATTAAGCTGGGGTCCATATCGGCAAGCAAAGCCTGGAAACGCCCAAAGGCCTTTCCACCCTCAAATGCCTGCTTTTCAGTCTTAACCAGGTCGTAGCTCTTGGTATCTTTCAAAAACCGAAAAATGCGCCAGTAGCCGCCTTCTTCATCCTCAATATAATACCCGTTGTCTTTATTACCAACCAGGCTAAGTACCTCTTTTGCAGGATCGGCGCCCGGAATGCCGGCCAGCTTTTCTTTTAAATGCCGGGTGACATTGGCTATGTTATCCATCAGGCCCGGTACATCCTTAAATACAAAATGATTAATGCGCTGCAGCAGGTAGTCGTTCCCGGTATGCGTGCAAACCCGGAAAGTATCATTAATATGGCCCGAGCCAAAAGGTGCCACTGAAGTTACACGTTCGGCGATCTTAAATTTGAAAATGATATCCCGGATTTCGGCGTCAGTCAATTTAATTTTTCGTTGAGGGATAAATATCGTGTTTAATAATCGCCGGTAAAAATGAGCAGCCTTTTTACCGGCGATATTTTTAAAAGATGCGTAATTTTACCACCGCAGCCTTATGGATATCGAGCGTATCAGAAACTTTTGCTTGAGTCTTCCTTTTGTAACTGAGGAAGTTAAATGGGGTCACGACCTTTGTTTTATGATCGGTGGGAAAATGTTTTGTGTGACAGGGTTTGATAAACCGTTAAAAGTTTCATTAAAAGTACCCGACGAAGAATTTGAACACATGTCAAACCTGCCCGGAATTACCCCGGCTCCATACGTTGCGCGGTATAAATGGGTATTGATCGGGGAACCGGATATTTTTAATGACCGGCAATGGGAATATTATCTGGCACAATCCTATAACCTGGTAAAGGAAAAGCTTCCTAAGCATGTGCTTAAGGAGTTACGTTGATAAAGTTGTAAGGGCTGAAATAACCTTTACAACCCATACAACTTTTACAACCCCTGCAACTAATCACCGTTTCCCCAAATTGTCCACCCTGTCGTAAAACTCGTTTTGCAATTGCAGCGTTTTGGTATCCGCCTTTACAGTTCTGAGCGCTTTAACAAACGTAGCGATCTCATGGTCGGTTATAAATTTGCCAAACTCGGTGGTCGCTTTGTCGCCTTCGCCGGCATAATGATTGGGGTATGATGAATACCACCATATCGGCGTATATAAATTCGGAACCTCCGACCGCTTTTGATTGGCGCCGCTTTGGTCGGCTGCACGGTCCATGCGCATCAGGTCGGGGCGGTAATACAATAAGGTCGAAGTTTCACTTTCGCCGGCATGCTGGTCGTTTGCTATTGGCGATTTATGCATTTTACGGTACTCCGCCATATATTCGGCATCGTTTTGCGGGCTATACAGGTAAACAGCATAGTTATGGCGCTTATTCAAAAGTGATTGCATAAAGAAGTGCAAAAATTCGGGGTTGCCGCCGTGACCGTTGAGAATAATGATCTTATCGAAACCGTTACGTGCAATTTCATCGCAGGTGGCCTCCAATAAATCGTAAATCACCCGGCTTGGCAACGCAAACGTGCCTGGCTGGTGCCGGGCTTCGTTGATCTGGCCATAAAAATAATCCGGGAACACCACGGCATACTCTTGTTTTACCGCATGTGCCGCCCATTCGCGCACGTGGATCAGGTCAGTGCCGATAGGCGAATGTGGCCCGTGCTTTTCCAATATACCGATGGGCAGGATACACGTTCTCGACGATTTTTCCAGGGCTTTAGGGAAGTCGGTAGCAACCAGCTCGTCCCATCGCGCGGGAATATCCTGCGCAAACGAACAAACAGAATACATCAGGGCTATGCCCAGTAAAAGATATGGTTTCATCATGTTGATAATTGGTTAAAGAGAACGGAAATTACAAAGAAAATTTGAGATTTTAAAAAAAGCAGCCCCCGCTTGCAGGGCAGACGCATTAAAATAGTTTAGGGAGGGTTTGGACTAGATAGTTGAAGAGAGGAGGCTCCGATGGAGCCAAAATGCGCGAGATTATGTTTTCTATAAACACGCGACTCCTAATGGAGTCGAAATTTTTTTGAACAATACCGTGAATAGGCTCCAGCGGAGCCCTCTGTTTATAGAAAAAAATAACAATTGAGCTGGGCTCCAGCGGACCTCCTCAATTTAGGCCGGTTTAAAACAGCAATTATCATTAATGATTTTAATGCGTCTGCCCTGCCCCCGCATGATGCACTTTTATTTTTTGAGCTTTACTTCTCTAAAATAAACGTGATATTCGTCCAGTTTGTTGAGGCTGCACTATGAATAGTTTCCTTGATAACCCAGCCTTCATCAAGATATTTATTTACATAGCTGACCTCGTAAGCAGAGTGCCGGTTGGTGACACTTTGCTCATAAACATTAATATTTACGGTGATTACTTTTTGCGCCATGATAGTTGCGTTATAAATCAAAGATATATATTTATCGAATGGATTGCGGGCGCTTTGTATGAACCGTTTGCCTTCACTGCTGACAAACTGTTGTCATTGGCAGTTTGTACTTTGGCAGCAATTAACAGGCTATGACAAACCTCGACATCGCAAAACAACGGCTTTACAACCAGCACATTTCCCGGCAGGTGTTCAAAGAGCCCGAAGAACTTGTAAAATGGATGGGTGCGGTACAGGCGCAAGATTATGCGAGTGCAAAATGGGCGGTTGGCTTGCGCTTGCAAAACGGCAGGGACGAAACCATAGAAAAAGCAGTTGCCGACGGGTCTATTATACGGCTGCACGTATTACGGCCAACCTGGCATTTTGTTTCGCCCTCCGATGTGCGCTGGATGCTCGACCTGACGGCGCCGCGCATTTATGCAGCGAGCGCATCCCAAAACCGGCTCCTTCAATTAGACAGTGCCATATTTAAGCGCAGTAATGATGCATTGGCAAAGGCGCTCGGCGATGCCGGGCAGCTACCGCGGGCGGAGTTGAAAGCGGTATTGGAAAACGCCGGGATAAAAACCAGCGAACAGCGGTTTATTCATTTGCTGATGCGTGCCGAACTCGATAAGATTATTTGCAGCGGGGCGCGGCAGGGAAAGCAATTTACCTATGCACTTTTCGATGACAGGGTGCCCGCAAGCGCGCCGCTGGTGAAAGACGAAGCCCTGGCCCAACTGGCAAGGCGGTACTTTATAAGCCGCGGCCCGGCCACCGTACGTGATTTTTCATGGTGGTCGGGCGTTGCTATAGCGGATGCCGTGCGCGGCTTGGATATAATTAAATCTCAATTGAGAAGCTTAGTCGTCGATGGCCGCGAATATTGGACGAGCCCTGACATACAGCCCTCGGACCTGAAGACGCCGGTTGCGCACCTTTTACCTGCCTTCGACGAGTTTGCCGTTGCCTACACCGACCGCACGGCCATTGTTAAACCCGTCTATTTAACCCAGGCCCGGTATGTTATTTTCGACCCCATTATAGTTGTGAATGACTTGGTAATTGGCAACTGGAAACGCTCCTTCAGTAAAAGCAAGGCCGATATTACATTAACCCCTTTTGGTAAGCTCAATAAAAGCGAGATCAAATCGGTTGACGCCGCAAGCAAACGTTATCGCAAGTTCATAAGATAGGTTATTGCGCGTTGGTACGCATTATTAAGTATATTCGGTGGTTTAATGCGTTCCTGTTTCTTAGCCATCTGATTTATGAAATACGTTTCCATTTTTTTATTGTTTTTCAACATTAGCTCCTTTGGTCAGCAAAAAATGAACTGGCCGCAGCATAAAAAAGCCGTAATCGTGCTCACATACGATGACGCGCTTGCTTCGCAGCTCGATATTGCGATTCCACAACTGAATGCCGCACATTTAAAAGCTACTTTCTTTTTGACGGGCTATTTAACCGCTGCCTCCATTCCGCGATGGCGCGCCGTCGCGGCCCGCGGGCACGAGCTGGCGAACCATACGCTCTACCATCCCTGCATAGGCGATGGTACCGGGCAAAATTCGAACGTCTACTCGGTGTTTTCCATCGTTCGCGAGATCGGCATGATGAACAATTTTCTGTTTGCCATCGACGGGAAACAAACGCGCACCTATGCATACCCATGTACCGAAACGAAGGTGGCCGGCGTAAGCTATGTCGATTCGCTGCGAAAATCGGGGCTTATAAAATATGCCCGCATCGGCGGCGATGATCGCGATATGATCACCGACTTTAAAAAGCTCGATCCGTTATTAGTGCCTGCATGGGGCGTCAGTGAAAAAACGTCCGGCGCAAAATTGATCGCATTTGTTAAAAAAGTGGAAGCAAGCGGCGGTATGGGCGTGTTTATGTTCCACGGTATTGGCGGCGATTATTTAACCACATCCGCGGATGCACACAAAGAATTAGTGCAATATTTACAGCAGCACCGGGCAGATATATTGGTCATGACCTTTCAGCAGGCAATGGATTACGTTACCGAAGCGAATAAAACAAATCCATAATTTGCGGCATACTGTTTCGATGGAAAGAAGGTAATCCGAAGCTCGCGGAACCCGATGGTCTTTTGTGGAGCGACGAAAACGATCCGTTATCCGCTAAGGCGTGAGATTAAAATAATTATCTTTATGGCCATGCCCATCGCGACCGAACCACTTTCCCAAAAAGAACGCATCATATTAGGCATTGACCCCGGAACCGCGGTGATGGGCTATGGCCTGGTCAAAGAAACGGGATCGAAGATCGAACTGATCAGCCTGGGGGTTATAAAGATGGAGGGCATTGACGACCATATGTTAAAGCTGCAGCGAATATTTGAAAAAACCGTTGCGCTGATAGATAATTACAAACCTGACTGTTTAGCTATCGAGGCCCCATTTTACGGGAAAAATATACAGGTAATGTTAAAACTTGGCCGGGCGCAGGGGGTAGCTATGGCAGCCGCCCTAAGCCGAAATGTTGTTATTACAGAATATGCCCCGCGAAAAATAAAACAGGCCATCACGGGTAACGGTAACGCGGCTAAGGAGCAGGTTGCTGCCATGCTTCAAAACCTGTTAAACTTTAAGGAAACCCCCGATTTTTTGGATGCGACAGACGGGCTGGCGGTTGCCGTTTGTCATTCTTTTCAGCGACTAACCAACAGCAGCAGCGGCAGTAAAAAATCATATTCGGGATGGGCTACTTTTGTGAAGGATAACGGCAAGCGCATAATGGCAATTAAACCCAATAAAAAGTAAACAATTCGGTCCGGTGCTTATTTATTCCATATCCCGGTTGCTTTTTGGCTCAAAATGAGTTTAACCTGGAAGTGCAAAACAACGCTGATGGCACCCATTAAAATTATATTTGCAATGACGGTGCCGTTTATCCCTATCATTCGGATCAACCATACCGATAGCGGAATGTTTATAAGTGAGGTGGTAACCACTAAAATTAACTGTAATCTTAATTTTCCGATCCCGTTTAAAGCAACTGCGCACATACTTTGCCAGTTAACCACAATAATGAAAGCCATCATAGAAAGCGAAAGTGAACCAGGTACGGTTACTGACTGCCCAACCCACAATTGGTAAAATATACCGGAAAAAAAATAGAGCACGACAATAAAACCGCTCATGTACAACAAAATCGTTTGCATCCGCCGGTTAGCCTCCCGGATCCATTCCATGTCGTTTTTGGCATAGGCGTCGGTAAACGCGCTCCAATATGGCGATACCATAATTATAAAAAGAACATTCCCCAGCGAGAAGTATTTAAATGCTACGTTAAAAACAGTAACGGATTGTGGGCCAAGCGTACGGGAAAGAATTATGTTATCGGTTTCCATGAGTATGAGAATCCCTATTTGAATGATAAAAAAAATGCCACCCACGCTGAATAAGCTTTTTGCACTTTTTAAGTCGATGAAAGTTAACCTCGGGGCATATGCGCGCAAGTGTGTGACGAAGACATAAATATTGGCGAGTAAAAAGACAATAACCGGCGCCATGCTTACGGCGATGACCATAAGCACTAAATTGCTTTTTGTAAAAATGGTTAAAAGATAAATGGCTATAAGCGTTAGGATCTGCCCGAGCAATTGTATAAGCGACGACTTAAATGGCTGCTGGGTTGCTGTTAATATGCTGCTGATCGGCTGCAAAAAAAACCTGATACAGAATGAACCCAGCGTTATTATAATAATGGGCCATATATCATAATTGACGGTGCCAGTAATATTTAATAATTGGTTCCAGTTAAAGAACGAGCCAACAATATAGAACGCCACAAAAATGAAGGATGCGATACAAAATAATATCGCGTATGTAGTGCTGATATATTTCCGGGTGTTCTCGTGATCATTTACGGCGAGTGAGTGTGCCATTTTATTGCGAAGGCCGTTGCTCAGCCCGATATCGAAATTGTTGATCCAGATCACCATGGAGCTTATCGTTAGCCAAACACCGTACTGTCCTGCATTAATATAATGGATGGTTAAAGGAACTAACAGGAAAGTAACCAAAATGCCAACGCCCCTGATAAAAAAAATATATATGATGTTCTTTTTTATCGCAAGGGTGCGCTCGTGACCTGCTGTCCAGTATTTTCGGGCTTGTTTTACAATAAATGATATCACAGATGAGGGGTCTATTAACATTACCGACTTATCGGAATTGCAAGCAACTGGTAAAACCGTTTATGCCGCCGCAGCTTTGGGGTTATAAGCTTGGCGCGTCTTAAAAAGTAATAAACTGCATTTAAGGGAGAAATGTTTGAGCCGGCGTTTACCTGTTACCGCATCGCAAACGTTCAAAAAAGGTCAGGCTTTCAAAGCCCGGGCAATTTTATCGGCGGTAGCTTTGAATTCATCGGACGTGAAGCTAAGTTTCGGTCGCTCAAAATTGAGGTCGCTCATGTGGTTCATGGGTACCAGGTGAATGTGGGCATGAGGTACCTCAAGGCCCATCACAACTACGCCGATCCTGTTACAAGGAATGGCTTTTTTTATCGCAATCGCGACGATCTTAGCGAATATTTGTAGCCCCGAATAGGTCGCATCGTCCAGGTCGAACAGGTAATCGACTTCTTTTTTGGGGATAACCAGCACATGACCTTCAGTTAACGGGTTAATATCCAGGAAAGCAAGGAAGTCGTTGCTCTCGGCCACCTTATAGGCAGGTATCTCGCCTGCCACAATTTTTGAGAAAATGGTCATGTTGGTTGATTAAGTTAACAGCGTACGAACAACTTCCCGAGGTCTAACGGCTTATTTCTAAGATCTCAAATTCCATTTTTCCGGCGGGCACCGTGATCTCGGTTTTTTCGCCGACTTTTTTACCCAGCAAACCCTTTGCTATGGGCGAAGCGACGGATATTTTACCGGCTTTCAGATCGGCTTCGCTTTCCGATACCAGCTGATAGGTCATTACAGCGCCGTTTTTTATGTTTTTAATTTTCACGATAGACAGTGCCAGCACTTTTGATGTATCTAATTTTGATTCGTCGAGCAAACGGGCATTGGCGAGCATCTCGCCCATTTTCGCGATCTTAGCTTCGTGCAGTCCCTGTGCTTCTTTGGCGGCATCATATTCAGCGTTTTCTGAAAGATCGCCTTTGTCGCGCGCCTCAGCGATCGCCTTGGCTACGTTATTGCGCCCGACAGTTTTTAAATGATGTAATTCTTCCTTTAATTTTTCTAAACCTTCCTTGGTGTAATATCCTACCTCTGCCATAACGCACAATTTTTTATTATAATTTAGTTGTATCGGTTCCAAAAAAAACCGCCCTCCTGTACCAGAAGGACGCAATGATATTAAAACAAACAAGACTATATCGGCAGTGCCTACATAGTCTTGTGTTGGTATAACGAAGGTAACACTTTTAAGTTTTAATATGCAAATTTTTTTAATGGGACGGCCGGGCGCTATTTTCTGCCGGGAATACATTATCGGTATACCGGAAGTTCGGGCTCTGTATCAATTATGCCCCTTTTTTTCGCGGGGAACACCGGAATTGTACGTAAACAAATCATCATAATTGCGGACAGCGACAGCGTTACCGCTACCGCGTAAATATTTTCTACCTTTGCCGTATGATCATCGAGGTATTAAAATCAAAGCTGCACCGCGTTAAAGTTACCCAGGCCGAGTTGAATTATGTGGGCAGCATCACGATAGATGAAGATCTGATGGATGAAGCCAATATTATAGCGAATGAGAAGGTTCAGATCGTAAACAATAATAACGGGGCTCGTTTTGAAACCTACGTAATAAAAGGCACACGCGGAAGCGGAACAATTTGTTTAAACGGCGCCGCGGCCAGGCTGGCCCAGGTTGGCGATATTATTATCGTGATGTCATACGCATATATGGAAATGGATGAGGCGCGCGGCTACGAACCGATTTTGATATTTCCGGATACCGACAATAAACTGATCAAATAGCTAATTCAATTGATCAACCGTCCATCAAGGTCGACCGTGCGGGCAAAAGGATTTAAAAATTTATTCGTTAATACAGCGAACTCGCGCCGCGTTATGGGCCGTCCGGGGTTAAAATCGAGTTTAAACTTATATTGGTTTTTCCAGGCTTTCTGAATATTCGATTTTAAAACCTGCGGTTCGGTTAAGGTATAGTCGCTGATGAGCGAAAGCATATTGCCGACGGTAAATCGTTCGGCCGGCTTTTCCCTGTTGAACCATAAAAAGGCGCGGGTGTATATTTCGGTTAAAACCGGTTTAATTTCAGCGGTACTCACCAATGAGTCGGGCCTAAAAAATAATTGCGGGTTTTTATCTCCTGCTTCCGAGCCTTTTAACATACCCGTGGCGGCAACTTGCTGAATGGCCCGCCAGTCGGCATCGTTTTGCGCGATATCGGCAAACGGGATCAGCCGGCCGCGAAAATCCAATATCTCGCCCTGTATAACCCGGACTTTTAAATTTTTTGTGGTGGTTTTAAAAAAAACGCAATAGGCTGCCGTTGCGCCCACACCCTGCCCCAGTTCAAGTTGAAGTGGCAACAATTGAATATCCCTTTCAGCGGGTAGGATCTTTTCCGTTACAAGGACATTGTCTGCGCCTTTGAGCAAAATTGCCCTGAGCGGGATGAAGGATGTGTTGTTTAGGGCAGCGATTGAGGTACGATATATTTTAGATGGTTCGCTTTGTTCGCTGATATTGCCGGGGCGACCGTCGATGGCGGCATTTAGCTTTTTTGCGACCTCGCCACGTTCGGTTGCGTCAACCACCACGTGGGCCTTTATGGTAATGATCTTTTCATTTTGACTGATCCGTACTTCCCAACGGTCGCCATCCTTTTTGATGGACGTAAACAGTGAATTGGGATACGTACTTAAACCTTTTATCGTGTCGGCTATTTGTTTTAAGCTCGATGCCGCCACTGTGCTTTCGAATTTTAACGGACCGCCTTCCTTGTTATCAAAGCCGGGTTTTCCTTTGTAAAATTTGCGGATGCGTTCACTTAATTCTCCCCAGATACCCCAAGGCAGATCATTATTTGGATAGATAACCGACATTCCACCCGGCAGGCCGGGGCCGGCATGGGGTTCAACCAAAACCGTTTTTACTTTGCTGCGCGCCGACTGGATAGCGGCGGCTTCGCCCGAGGGACTACCGCCAATAACCAGCACATCGGTTTTTATAGTTTGGGCGTAAATAAAAGAACAGCTGCTAACAAAAAGCAGCACCGCAACTATTTTTTTTATCATTGGGTTTGCAAGCTACAACAAAACGCTAAAATAGGGTAAAAGCTTGTGGCAGATAAAAATAATACCTAATTTAATTTTTTTTTAGAGCATGACAGACGAACAGATGCGTTACCCGGTAGGAAAATTCCACGCGCCGGTGTCTTACACCACCGAGGATATCCGGAAATGGACAGCTACTATAAGAGAGTTCCCGGGCAGGGTACGGCAGGCGATCATCGGCCTGAACGACAAGCAGCTTGATACGCCTTACCGCACCGGTGGCTGGACCTTGAGGCAGGTTGTGCACCATGTGGCTGACAGCCACATGAATTCGCTGTTACGGTTTAAATGGGCGCTCACCGAAACCAATCCAACCATAAAGCCTTACGAAGAAGCCGACTGGGCTTTGCTGGCTGATTACCGGCTGCCTGTTGAACCTTCGTTAAGACTGCTGGAAGGTTTACATCAGCACTGGGTAGCCTTACTCGAGGGCTTTACCGAAGAAGACTGGAACCGTACATTTGTGCATCCCGCTACCGGCGACACCAATCAGCTAAAAAAAGCGCTGGCATTATACGCGTGGCACTGTAAGCATCATTTGGCACATATTACAGAAACGACCAAAAAATTTTCCCTATAGGTTAAACAAGTTGTATTCCAGCCGGATCAGATACATATTGCTGGTATTGCGCTGCATTGAATTGTACAACGGTACCCGATACGAAAAATCAAGCCTTATCAAACTATCAAAAATAAATTGTATCGCCGGCGCCGCGTCCAGATAGCTTTGGCCATAACCCGGATTGGTTTTACCTAACAGCTCAGCATACACATTCATATTCACTTGCTTATAGTCCCGATAAACTTTGGGCAGTGCGAGGTATCCTGCCGAAAAAGTGTAAGCAATGGCGTCGCGGGCATAAGGTGAAGGAATATTATATCCGCCCGGGTTATCCCAATCGCGGAGGTAACTTGCCGAGCCTGACAGCGCGATACGATGCGAAAGCCGGGTGAAGACGACACCGGTTTGCAGCCCCGAATTATCCCCCTCAAGGGTTATTTCCTGGTTTATAACGGGATTATTAATGCTTGAGATTTTTGCAAACAAGGCGCCCCGAAAATGCTGCTGCACGGAATCTACGGACAGAAAGCGATATTTTGCATATACGCTTCCGCCCTCAAAATGCTGCCCGGCTTGATAAAAATCCGAGGCATATAACGAACCATGCACCATTAACCATTTACTCGCGCCATACATTATCTCCAGGCTGGTTCTGTTTTTATAAACCGGGGTCAAAAAACCCTGGTTTTCCAGTCTTATTCCTAACGAATGTGTTGCCATGTTGCTGGCGGGCTCGGTGTTTACATACAGTTCCTGCGAAAAGGCCGGGCATGCCATAGCCAGCAGCCATATAGCTAATAATTGCTTCATAACTTTAAAAGTTAAAATTATATGGCTACGTGGTAAACCTTCGTTTTACCAGATGTTTCGGCGGCTTGGCCCAGGTATTTATTTGAAACTGACTTAGGCGCAAACCCTTTATCTACGATTGTTAAGGCAATGGGGCCGTTCAGCTGTCTTTCTGATCCATTCATCAATTGGAACGTATTGCCGCCATAAGTAAAATGGCCGCCATCAACTTTAGCATGGTTGAAATCGACTGTTATTTTAAGGCTATTCACAAAAAATCCGGCATCCTGCACTTTTTTACTGATCTGGTCGAAGTTCACGGCATCACCGCTTTTGAAAGTCAGCACAAAAATATTCCGCATCAGATCGGGTTTGATGTCGCCTATAAACGGCAATGTTTTTAACGATTTTTCGGTGGCTTTGGCGCAAAGCGCGCAAGTAAGACCACTAACTTGTAATTCAGCTTTTGTAAACTGGGCATTTGCTATGCCGGTGGTAAGCACCAGCAAGGCTATAAATATTTTTAACGTTTTCATCTTTGATCAAAAATTATGAGAAATTAATAATTAACAATAATCACTGTATAACAGTGGCCTGATCAAATACGGAAAACACAATTTTTAAGATAGCTTGGGTATGCCGGGCATGGAGGATCGTGGAGGTCGCCATGTATGGTTACCTTGCGATCCGCGAAAATAAAACAATTGCTTATCAGCTGTCGTGGTAGTTCAAATCCAAATGCAGTGGACACCCATGAACCGGATTCTGCCTGGTGAGCGTCTTTAACTTTTATTTCGACATGAGCGTTTTTGCAGCATCTGGATTTCGATGCAGCGGCCATGCCGCAGTCTTTAACCGGAGAACTAACGGTTACTGAAACCAACCGGTTACAGCAATAGTGCAGATCAAAAGCAAAGCCGACCGCCGTAATGGCGTATGCCATTGTTAATACAAGCGCTGCTGTTCTTTTAATCATATTCAAAAGTACAGTTTAACAACATGAATTTCAACAGCTTTATCATAAAGTCAAAAAATTGCACCAGCCGGTGAGTAGTACGGTGCCGCTAAAAAATAAACCCCTGCACTTGTGTACAGAGGTTTATGAAGATAAATCAATAGCGGGATTTAAATGCTTCGTCCATTGTCTGGTAAACTGGCTATCCTATAAGCTGTGCGGCCATTCGGATCTTTTACCTTTTCGTAATAGATACCGTTTGGAGATACAAAGTATTTCTTTCCATTCAGGGAAACTTTGCGGCAGCCGTCCGGCAACTGATTTACAATATCACCTATCTGCGGCGCAGCGATAGATGCGTTGGGATCAGTTACGCTATCGTCGGTATTCAATACACCGTCCTTGCCGGCTACAATGTAAATAGTTTTCCCTTTATCGTCGACGCCTTCTTTATAATAAACGCCGTCCAGTTCGTAATACTGCACCCCATCTATCTTTATTGGGTTGGCATCCTTTGGCAATTCCGGAATACCGGCGCCGATCGGCGGCGACGTAACCTGATATCCCCCGCCTGCATAAGGAGTATAAAATACGCCACCATAATAATAATACCACGAATTACCCCAATAAAACGGATAGTAACCAAACGGCATTACGCCTAAATAAAAACCCAGGTGCGGATACCCGTAGTAGCCAAACCCCGGGCGGTAGAATGCGCCGCTATGATGTCCCGGGCCACTGAAATAGCCTGAACCGGTTGCGCCCCTGTAACTTAAGCCGCTGCGGACCGTTGAGCCGCTATTGCCGCGAAAGCCAAAGCCGCTGTTGCCGCGCGCACTGAACCCTATACCACCGCTGCCGCCACGAAAGCCGCCGCTCATCCGGACGCCGCCCCCGCCGCCACGTGCACCGCGTTGTGCATTTGCGGCTGTAACCATTAAAATTGTAAAAAGACCGGTTAAAAATAACCCGGAGCCGTATTTAAAAACCCTTTTCATAACTATCTAACAGAATTTTTTTGTTTTAAGTATCGATAAATATTTTATTAGACTAAAATGGCTTAGAATGGTTTAACCATTACCAAATTTATTAAAAATTTTGAACGGGTGACTGTAACTTTTTTGCTGTTGCAGAGTGATGATCAAATACAAACGCCGGCAACAAAGTTAAGCGCCTTTAACTAACTCGGGCGGAAAAATCAGCTTGAAGGTTGTCCCTTGATCTTTTTCGGACGCAACCTCGATCTGTATATGATGGAAAGCGGCGATGGACTTCACAATAGGCAAGCCCAGGCCAAAGCTATCCTGCTGCAGCGATTGATGTAATTTTTTAAACCTGTTAAAAATATGGGGGAGGTTTTGCGGGCTGATGCCGATACCGGTGTCGGCTATACTTACCACCAGCCCGCTGCTTTGCGGAGCGCTTGAAATAGTTATTTGCCCCCCTTCGCGGTTATATTTTATGGCGTTATTCACCAGGTTAAAAAACAGGTTAAAAAGCAGGTATTTATTTACATTGGTCAAAACAGGGCTTCCCAACGTATAGGTGGTATACCGGATGCCCTTTTCTTCGATGCGTATGGATATCTCGTCATGTACCTCCTGCAGCAATACGTCGAGCGACACGGTATCTTCCTTTAGAAACTGTTCGTTTTCGATTTGAGATATCAGCAATAACGTTTTTGTGATGCTTTTTAAACGATTTAATATTCTCTGCATTTCCAGCAACCGCGTCTTTAAGTCGTCGGCAATATCCTCCCGCGAAAACATGTTTTCGATTTTCGACTGAAGAATGGATATCGGCGTCATTAGTTCGTGCGACGCGTTTGAAATAAATTCCCGCTCCTTTTGAAAGGTGCTTTCAATAGTTTGGATCATTTTGTGGATGCTGATATCCAGGTGTTCAAAATCGGATGTTGTAGTTTTTACCTTCTCGTAGGAACCAAAATTCGGAAACTTATTCCCTATCAGCTTGGTTTTGATGATCAGCCCCAAAGGCCTCAATACATAGCTGGAATATAGCTGATCGGCAAGGATGGTTAGCAAAATCATGCCCAGCAATACCTGGAAAGCAATGCTTTGCAGCGGGCGCGTGGTTTCGGTAATGGCAGCGACACTGACGGCAACTTCAAGCAGGTACTTTTTGTGATCTGCCATAAAATTGTGGCTTAATATCCGGTATTCGATAGTATCGCGCTCAAGCTTGCGCTTTTCGTTCCGGATGGTATCGAGGTTCTCGGCAAGGGTATCCAGGGTTAAGCTAACATAATTCTCTTTTAAGGGGCTGTAGAAACTTGCATCATTTTCACCGTTTTGAATATAAGTGCTTATCCCCTCTGCTTTAATGATCTGCAACAACTTATTTTTTTGTTTGCGGAGGCGGTTGTCGGTGTAGTTTTGATTGATGTTTTTGATCAGGACAGGTAAAAGCAATACAAAAATGGTGACTATTACCAGTTTTGAAATGGTATTAAATAAAGTGAGTTTGGTTTGCAGCTTCAAATTCTGATCATTTAGAACAAGGATGAAAAATCAGAAACTGTTTAATCCCCGCCCTTGTTTTTTAATTCCTGCTTGTCTTCAACCGCTATTTTTATTTTATATCCCAATCCGCGAACAGTCTCGAGCCATTCGGGCGATTCAAAAACATTTAGCTTTTTGCGGATGTTTTTTATGTGGGCATCGATATAGTTTGAATCATAATCATCATTTACAATACTGCCCCAAATATGCTCACTAAGCTGCGAACGGGTTAAAGTGCGATTTTTGTGCAACAGCATATATGCGATCAGGTCGAATTCTTTTTTAGTGACTGTACTTACCTCAGTATCGTTCCAGGTTATAATTCGGTCGGTTAAATTGATTGCAAACCCACCCAATCGTATTATATTTTGCTTTAAACCAAACCTCCTGCGTAAAATTGCCTGCATCCGGCTTTGTAGCTCTAACAATGAAAAGGGTTTCGGCAAATAATCATCAGCCCCCTGGTCGAGGCCCGTTATCCGGTCATAAACTTCGGCGCGGGCCGTTAATATAAGGCAGGCTGCATCGGGATTGCTTTTTTTTGCCTCCTTCAGCAGATTCAAGCCGTCATAGTCGGGTAAACCCAGATCGATTAAAATAAAGTCGTAGAGGTTAACGGCTATTTTCTCGGAAGCGGACACGCCGTTAAAACACACTTCGCAAACGTAGTTATAATTGGTAAGGAATATCTTCAACTCCTCCGCAAGGCTTTTTTCGTCTTCGATAATAAGCACATTCATGTCAGAAAAAGAGGTAGTAAAATGTTAAGTTAAAAAAAACTTCGCGCCTGTTTTTTAATACACCTTCAACGTTCACAGGTATTGAATATTTCCATGAGGCCTCGAGCGTATAATGCGGCCTGTTATAAGCTATTGGCAGTTTAAAACTATAGTTAAGCGCCGTAAACCTGCCATTATTATACCTCGGCAACGGCGCCGGGCCGCTTGTGGACACCTGAATGTAGTAATCGTCAAGGTCCAATTGATCCGGGTGCTGGTCGGAATATTTACCCACAAAATTTTGCGTGCCCAAAATAACGCTTACGCCGGGATTAAATGAAAGGTAGTCTTTATCGTCAAAAATACCAAAGCTGGTTTCTATATATTTTGATGTATTCAAGGTAACAAAATAATCATTCGCATCACCAAACAGGTAATCAAATACAACGCTCGATTTTGCGATCTGCCAGTCGAAGGAGTTTTTCCAATTTATATCGTTTGATGATGCAGACTTTATTACTTTGGCCGAGTTTTCGTTAAAAATAAACCGGCTATAACTGATAGATCCCGAAAACTTTTTCGAATACTTGTAAAAGTAACCTGCACCTAAATCCACTTCATCAACCGGGGCGTTGTACCCGAGCACCTTTACGGCCGAGCCATATAAAAACCAACCCGACTTTGTATTATACACCACATCGGTGCTTACAAAAGGATAACTTACGGGACCGGTACGGCCAAAAAACTGCACGTCGCTGCCATAATTGGCCCCGACAGATATGGATCTTTTCCGGAAAACTGTATCAGTATCGGCAGTTAAATGATGTAACGGGCTTTTTAAACCGGTCACTCCGCCGCCCATTGCAGTTACTGCGACGCCTGTAAAAAGTAAAAGGAAAAAGTGTTTCATCAGTAAATTAATAATTTATTAATTGCCATTTCTCCTGGGTATTTCGGGCGGTCTAACCAATCCCTCGGGCCGGCGCTGCCGTTTTGTCTTCGGTTTAGTTTTGGATACATCCGTATTGTCTTCCGGCTCAATCTTTTCAGGCTTTGGCTGCCGTTTAGGCTTAGCTACTTCCTTTACCTTCTTTTTCTCTTCCTGCCCCTGTTTTTTACCTTTTGTAATTATGGTATCGGCTAACGTATTTTTATAAGAAACACTTGTTTGTATGGCTAAAATGCTAAAACGCTTGCTTTTTATCCTCGCAGATGATAAATCGGGCGCAAACAGTAACAACAATACAATATACGCAAACCACTTTATCATAGCGAAGACGATACTATTAAAACTTTTATCAAATGTTAATTTTTTAAATAGTTACCTACTTAATTAAACCGAACATGACTCTTAAATTTATTTTTTATATTATAGGAGCAGCAGCATTCGTAAACGGAATTTGTGCTGCATAATTGGCGTAATGATACCCATTCAGCTTTTGCCGGTCAATTAATACTAAATTTAGTGTTTATCATTAAATTAATATCAATTATTTCAATTGGCGTGGCTAACGTCCTTAGAGGTGTAAAGGCGGTTATGATCGTCAATAATTATGCAAGCCACCTGGTTTAACTGATTGATGAGATATAAGCCCGCATTAATCCCCATCGACATAACCGGCGTTGCCATTGCATCGGCCAGTTCGGCGCTTGGGCTTAAAATGTGTACACTTTTAATGCCGCTTACCGGGAAGCCTTTCTCAGGATTAATATTAACCGGGTATTTATTGTTAATAGCAGCCGTATGCTTTTCGTCATTGGCTGATGTTGCGAAAGCCAGGTTGCTTATGTTAATGTGAGCGAAAGGACAATTTTTTTGACCAGGGTCTGCAGAGGCGACCGTCCAGAACGCGCCATCGGGTTGTGTGCCCCATGCAATTAAGTCGCCGCCGGCGTTAAGAACGCCGCTTTGCACACCCTGCATCTGCAGAATGTATTTTGCCCTGTCGGCAGCGTAGCCGCTCACTATCGCACCAAAGCTTATCCGCATCGACTTTTCCTGGAAAAAAATAGTTTGGTCTTTTGCATCCAATATAACATTTTGATAGTTTACCGGCGTTGCCGCAATTACGGGCACAACGTCGGTAAAACCCAGATCAGCGGCGCAGTCTTTTTCGTTCGTATTGTAAGTTATATCAAAGGCCCCATCGGTAAGTGCCGAGATTTGCAACGCCCTTTCTATGAGCCTGAAAATTTCACTATCTATTTTTACCGGGCATTCGCCGGCATGCCGGTTAATCCGGTTTATCGCGCTGTCATCGCTAAAGGTATTGAAGAGCTTTTCTACCCGGTTTATTTCTGCAATCGCTTCGTCGATCCGGTCATCCCCCCAATGCGGGTTATTTCCGACAACGCTAATTTCAAATTGGTCTCCCATCAGGCGTACCGAACGCCTGAAAATAATCGATCCGGGGACAAGGGTTTTTACAGCCAGCATAAGCGGTATAAATTAAATGCAATACAAAAGAATGATTTAACTAAAAACCTTCGCTCCAATACCACGATAGGGGAAATGCGGAATACAGCTAATGTTTACAGAACGAAAATAATTGCCTATTATGAAAATGAGATGAAAACCAAGCGGCTAAAAAGGTGAGATCCCGCCGAATAAATAAAAGTATGACGGATTTTCTGTAATGATTCTTACAACAAGCCAGTATGATAACGTACTGGCGAAAAAAAAATAGGTAAGGAAGAATTATTATATTTACTACCCACGTAATGAATATAATATGTCCTGGTTAAGGCTTATGGAAGAAAGCATCAGAAAAAAGGAGCAGCCTTCAGCTTCAAACGCTCGAAGAAAGGAAAACAAAGTACTTCACTTGATCAGGGAAATGTGGCCGGCGTATGTGATCGAAGTGCTCGTAATCATATTAGGAATTTCTATTACGGTAAGCATAGAAAAGTGGCGCGATGACAGGAAGGAGCAGCAGATCGAAAAAGTTTATCTCCAAAATTTAGCCTCTAATATCAGTACCGACAAAAACTTGTTGGTATCGGTTATACGGGGAACTGAGAAAATTATATATAAAGGCAATGAACTGATGCTCTTTCTTCAAAATCCAAAAGGTTCGCCGATTGCCGCCAACGAAATAAGCGAAGATGTAAGGGCAATTTTAGACCGACCCAAATTTCAATCCAATGATGCGACATTTTCCGATCTGAAAAGTTCAGGAAATTTGCATTTAATACAAGATATCAAGCTAAAAAATATCCTGTTTTCTTACTATACGACAACAGCGGCCATCAAGGAGCTTCAGGATGCGGAACAAATGGCAACGATTAATATTTCGGGGCCGTTTTTTCTAAAGCGGTTTTCATTAGCAGAGCCGGAAAATGCCAGTCAAAACAGGGTGATAAAAAACAACCAAAACCTACTGGCCAGTGTGGAATTTAAAAATAACGTTTCGTTAAGGATTGAAAATCGCAGGGAGTTACTATCGCTATATAAAGACGCCATTAATTTGTCAAAACAGCTTAGTAAACAAATAAGTGCAGTATCAGCGCAATAGCGTCATGCCAGCCAATGTCAGACCACGGTCCCTTCTTTAAGCTTTTCTGCATTTTCGGCGAATTGCAGCGCTTCCATGATCTCCTGTAGATCGCCGTTCAATACGCCGGGCAGGTTATAAATGGTAAGCCCGATGCGGTGCTCGGTTAAGCGGCCCTGGGGATAGTTATAGGTACGCACCTTAGCCGATCGGTCGCCGGTAGAAACCATTGTTTTACGTTTCTTTGAGGTTATTTCGAGATGCTTTTGCAGTTCCATCTCGTATATTCTTGATCGTAATACCTGCAAAGCTTTATCGTAGTTTTTTAATTGTGATTTTTGGTCCTGGCACTGCGCAACAATGCCTGTTGGAATGTGCGTAAGCCTTACCGCCGAATAAGTGGTATTTACCGACTGGCCGCCTGGCCCGGAAGCGCAAAACAGGTCCTTACGAATATCGCTTACCTGCAAATCGATGTCAAACTCGTCTACCTCGGGCAATACCACTACCGAAGCAGCTGAGGTGTGGACGCGGCCCTGGGTTTCAGTATCAGGAACACGCTGTACACGATGCACGCCCGATTCATATTTTAAAGTGCCGTAGGCGTCTTCACCGATCACATTAAACACAATTTCCTTGTATCCGCCAGAGGTACCTTCCGTATAATCGACCAACTCGGTTTTCCAGCCACGCCTTTCGCAGTACCGCATATACATGCGATAAAGATCGCCGGCAAACAAAGCCGCCTCATCGCCGCCGGTACCGCCGCGTATTTCAATAATCGCATTTTTGGAGTCTTCAGGATCTTTCGGTATCAACATCACCCGGATCGACTCTTCCATCTCTTCCTGTTTTTGCAGCAACTCATCCAGCTCGGCTTTAGCCATCTCCCTGAATTCCTCATCCTTTTCCGTGGCCAAAATTTCCTTATTGCTTTCGATGTTGCTCATTACGTTGCGGTAGATGTTATACTGATCAACAACCTTGGCAAGATCCTTATATTCTTTATTCAGCTGGGCAAAACGCTTCATATCAGCCATCACGTCGGGGCTGCTCAATTCACTTTCTACGGTTTTCCAGCGCTGGTATATCGCTTCTAATTTTTCTAACATGGTATAGAGACTTTACTGCCGATCATACGCAGCAAAGCGCACAAAAATACGATCTTTTGGGTGATATTTATTCACGGGGATGTAAAGAGGCCGTCCCTGGCCGGCTATTGCAAGGTGATCACCGCCGCGCTGGCGGCAGGGATATTTACCGAAAAGCTTTTTTTGTTGACCACGTAACGCTCCAGACTTGAGGGGGCAAATGTGCCGTCGCTTTTTATTGCGCTGCCGCCAAACATAATCCCTTCGGTCGACTGCATGCCAGGGGCGATAAGCCGCGCTATCTGTATGGAAGAGGCCGATCTTCCTTGCTGAACGGTAACATAAAAATTGTTCACTTCATCTTTATTGATAAGCGTAACTGTGCGTGTGCCATCTGAATTAATACAGGCGTAAGCACTGCATTGATATGCGGCATGATCAGTATTGGCGGCAATAACCGTGGATGAACGCGTTCCATATTTAAAAGCGAGCATGGCATAATATTCCGGTCGTGCGGTCACCACGCCATTTTGAACTTCAATGGGGGTATACACCGCATGATTACCGCCATGAAAGTTAATACCGGCGCCCTGGTTTTGAGCTACGGTCCACATGTAATCGAGCGCCCAAAGCGCCGATGCGAAAATGTCGCTTATGCCAACTTTTCCGCCGCCATAAATGCTATTGCACTCGGTGATACGGTAAGGCAGATGATAGGCTGCAGCCTCTTGTTTGATCACATTCAATATGTTGTTCAGTTTATAATAGTTTGAAAACAGCATATGGTAGTTAATGGAGGGATCGGTGGCCGGGCCCGCTACATAATAATGCGCATCCAGCATGCGTATGTTCGCGTTTTCAGCGTCGGCAAACGGTGTTAGCCAATCTGTATTGTAAGAAGGACCAGGCCCCGCAAATGGAGCATGCGGCAGCCTTGCACGTATGGCTGAAAAATAACTTTCAAATTCAGTTTTATAGTCCGCCGATCCATACCCCGTGTTGCGTAAACCATTTAAAACATACGCATCCGGCTCGTTGCCTACCTGCAGAGCGTATAAGTTGGCGCCCAATTTATTGTCGGCATAAAGCGCCTCATCTACAGCTGCGACAGGATCGTTTTTGACAACATTCAGACCGAACATAACCGGCCAGCCAATAGCGCGCGAGAACTCGGCTAACTGGTCGATCTCCGTCATGGTAACGGAATCCCTGCCGGTAAGTGTATTTCGCGGTTTGCCCGTCCACGCTATTCTATCGCTGCTGCCGCCGCCTATGCGTAAAAGACCCGGCCCTATATTTTTAAGAAGCTGAACCAGGACTTTATTATTTGCGTTTAGAATTTCATTTTCCGACAGGTATACCGTTTCATAGCTCAAACCCTCGAACATATCGGGTATGGTGCTTCCGGTACGGTTTTCATCAACAGTTATTGTAATGGGGAGGCTATTGTTTGCTGCGGGCGGCATTGGAGAAACCGTATTTTCCTTACGGCAGGAAAATAGCACAACAGCAATAAAAATCAGGGGTAAAAGTCTCTTCATAGCGCGCCCGGATGAACCGCTATAAAGATAAAAAACTATCGTAATTTTACAAGAATGATCGAAAAAAGAAATAAAACCTTGCTATTTTGAAAATTGCCGATCACTTTGCCACATACATCACTTCCTTAACCGCTTTGATCACTTTTTCGGGGTTTGGAAGATATTCCTGTATCAATGTGGGAGCATAAGGCAGCGGCACGTCGCCGCCCATGATGCGGAGCACCGGTGCATCCAGGTAATCAAATGCATCTTTTTGCACTTTAAACGCCACCTCGGTGGCAATTGAACCCAACGGCCAGCTTTCCTCGACGATTACAAGCCTGTTCGTCTTTTTAACGGAGCTGATCACCGTCTGATAGTCGATCGGGCGTACGGTACGCAGGTCGATCACCTCGGCTTGGATGCCTTCTTTCTCCAATTCCGCGGCGGCTGCGTTTACGACTTTCATGATCTTGCCGAAACCAACCAGGGTAACATCCGAACCTTCTTTGGTAACGTTCGCTTTTCCGAGCGGAATATAATAAGTTTCTTCGGGTACCTGGCCCTTATCGCCATACATCAGTTCCGACTCCATAAAAATAACCGGGTCGGGATCGATGATAGCCGACTTTAGCAGGCCCTTTGCATCATAAGGATTTGAGGGCACTACCACTTTTAAACCGGGGCAGTTGGCATACCAATTCTCAAAACACTGGCTGTGCTGCGAGCTTAACATGCCCGCATTGCCGGTAGGGCCGCGAAAAACAATAGGAACAGAGAACTGGCCGCCGCTCATAGACATGATCTTGGCCGCGCCATTGATTATCTGGTCGATAGCAACCAGCGAGAAATTGAAGGTCATAAATTCGATGATCGGGCGCAAGCCATTCATAGCCGAACCGATACCAATACCGGCAAAACCACATTCAGAGATGGGAGTATCGATCACGCGCTTGGCACCGAACTCATCGAGCATACCCTGGCTAACTTTGTACGCGCCATTGTATTCGGCAACTTCCTCGCCCATCAGGTATATATTCCCGTCCTTGCGCATTTCTTCCGACATAGCTTCCCGAAGCGCTTCCCTGAACTGTATTTCTCTCATCGTTATTGTATTTTTTTGCGAACGCAAATATAAACAACAATGTGTTATTTGCAATCTTAACCGCTGATTCGAATGATTATGGGATTTCTGTGATTTGGCTTTGATAACCCGAGTATGGCCAGTGCAATTGCTTAACGCAAGCCGCCTACTTTTTCCTTTCCCCCTTCGTTTTCGACGCTACCTGTAATGCCCGGTAAGCATTTACGACACCGCCGGTTTTTGAGAGCGTGGTGAAGTCCACTCTTTCCCCCTTTGACCCGGGCCGGATAACCATGACGCCATTTAAGGGTGTGGCCGATTCCATGATAGCGCGTTTTAATTGTGCGGCGCTTAATTCGGGATAATACTCCAGGCATAAGGCCGCAATGCCGCTTACAATAGGGGCCGAAAAGCTGGTGCCATCTTCGGTATTAAACTCAGCATTCATATCGATCGAGGTGACTTTAACACCGGGTGCGAAAATATCTACATGCTGTTTACCATAATTGGTAAAGCTTGCAGCCAGGCTGGTATCAGGTTTTGGCCCGGAGGATGCTACATTGATCACATTATCCGTATGTGAGCCGTCCAGGTACGAGTCGTTCGGGAATTCCGGTTTTACATCCACATCCTGGCTGCTGTTACCGGATGCGAGTACCAGCAGCACATCCTTTTCAGCCGCATATTTAAAGGCTTCGTCCACCCAGTCTTTATGCGGCGAAAGCTTTTTACCAAAGCTCATGTTGATGATCTTAGCACCGTGATCAACCGCATAATGAATCGCATTGGCAATGTCCTTATCATATTCGTCGCCATTGGGTATTGCCTTTATAGACATGATGCGTACATTATCGGCAATGCCGTCAATACCATACCCGTTATTTCGCACCGCACCGATCAGGCCGGCTACCCCCGTACCGTGCGAGGCATCCGGCGCTTTTAATATATTGTTGCCATAAGGCTTGCCGTCCCGTATGTCCGGATCGTCGCCCACAATGCGCATGCGCGCGTCCAGATCGGGGTTAAGCGTATTATTTAACTTGGCATAATATTCTGTCAGATCCTTTAGCACTTTGGCGTTGGTCGGATTATCACCAATACTCGCGAAAACCAGCTCCCAAACCGTTTTGCTTTGATTTATGGTGTCGTTAGCCGTTTGTATGCGTCCCAGGTCGGCCTTGGTAAAGGTTTGGTCCGATTGAAGTTTTAGTTCTCTTTTTAAATAATAATTGGTTGCCGTTAGCACGTTTACTTCAGTCGTGAGCTCCTTGAGCTCATTTTGCGCCCGGCTTATCGTCGAATCATAAACAGCTTTAACATGCTGCCACCGGACATATTCTTTTTCCAGCCCCGCCGGCGCTGTGGTTGTGCCGCCAAATTTGTCCTTTAGCTTATAGTATTGCCGTACTTCTTCGTTGGTCTCGGTGTAATCTATCCGGCCGCTTTTTCCGCCCAAAAAATCCCAGCCATGCACATCATCGATATACCCGTCATGATCATCATCGATCCCGTTTCCCGGAATCTCTTTCGGGTTAACCCACAGCACACTCACCAGGTCCTTTTGAAGCGTATCTATGCCACTATCAATCGTGGTAACGACCACCGTCCTGCTTTTTTTTCCTTTTAGAAACTGGTACGCCTGCTTAAGGCTCACGCCATAAAAACCATCGGCGCTAAAGTCCATCTCGTGCCAGTTTCGCGGGGGGTCAGGTGCTGTTTTTGGTAATTCCTGTGCAACGGCATTCACACCGAACATCAGCGCCCCACATACAAGCAAAGCGGGAATACAATTGTAAAATTTTACCATATATCAGACAGATGTGTTTATAGATCAAATTTAATCCCTTGTGCAAGCGGTAACGTTTTTGAATAATTAATGGTATTGGATTGCCGCCTCATGTAAACTTTCCATGCATCCGACCCGGATTCGCGGCCGCCGCCGGTATCCTTTTCGCCGCCAAACGCCCCGCCTATCTCGGCCCCCGACGTACCGATATTTACATTCGCGATCCCGCAATCAGAACCCGCAGACGATAAGAATTGTTCTGCCTCGCGTAAGTTTCCGGTCATGATCGCGGATGATAAGCCTTGCGGTACCCCGTTTTGAAGATTGATCGCTTCTTCCAGCGTTTTATATTTTATGAGATATAATAGCGGCGCGAACGTTTCGTGCTGTACAATTTTGTAATGATTCTCCACTTCGGCCACCGAGGGTGTCACATAACAACCGGAAGCGTACTTCTCGCCTTCCAGCTTACCACCCTCAACTACAAATCTGCCACCTTCGGCCTTGCATTTCTCGATGGAATCGAGGTATAACTTTACGGCATTGCGGTCTATCAGCGGTCCCATGTGATTGTTCTCATCCAGCGGGTCACCTATCCTGATCTGGCGATATGCCTTTACCAGCTTAAGTTTAAATTGTTCATATACACTTTCGTGAATGATGAGCCTGCGCGTGCTGGTGCAGCGCTGCCCGGCGGTTCCCACGGCGCCAAATACTGCGCCGACCAGCGCCATATCCAGATCGGCATTTTCTGTAATAATAATGGCGTTATTACCGCCAAGCTCCAGCAGGCTTTTTCCCAGCCGTGCGGCCACCGCCGCACCCACCGCTTTTCCCATACCCGTTGATCCCGTTGCTGAAATTAGCGGTATGCGCCTGTCGTTAGCCATCAGTTCGCCAATATGCCTGTCGCCGATAACCAGGCACGATACCCCCTCATCGATATGATGCTTCTTAAAAATTCCCTGTACGATATGCTGACAGGCAATTGCCGTCAATGGCGTTTTTTCAGAGGGTTTCCACACGCATACGTCTCCGCATACCCAGGCCAGCATAGCGTTCCAGCTCCATACCGCCGCCGGGAAATTAAAAGCAGAAATAATGCCGACAACGCCTAATGGATGATATTGCTCGTACATGCGGTGGTGCGGCCTTTCGGAATGCATCGTGAGCCCATAAAGCTGCCGGCTTAAGCCGACCGCAAAATCGGCTATATCGATCATTTCCTGCACCTCGCCGTAACCTTCCTGCAAACTCTTGCCCATTTCGTACGAAACCAGCTTGCCCAAATCCTCCTTTTTGCGGCGCAGCTCGTCGCCAATTTCGCGAACGATGCCGCCGCGTACCGGCGCCGGAATTTGCCGCCATGTTATAAAAGCTTTGCCAGCCTCCTCAATAGCCCGGTTATATCCGCTTTCCGAAGCCATCTTAACCGAAGCTATCGTCATTCCGTCGACAGGCGAATTAACGGGCTTAATTACAGCGTCCGCATCACTTGTCCACCTGTTTCCGGTACTAATTGCTTCGTTTATGTCGTTAATATGTAAACGATTCAGGATATCTGGAATATTAAGGCCCATAATAGTTACTTTTGCCAAAGGTAAAATCTTTAAGGCATTTATTATCAACCATCCGGCGCCTGAAAAATCATTCGCATTAATTATCAGGATGTTGCAAAAACAGCTGTTGACAATGTTTGAATGTTGATAACTTATTTGTATTATGGATGTTTATTACTTGTAATTTGAACACATGCTAAGGTCAATAAAGCGAGTTTAAAGGCCTTAACTGACTAAATGTTCTGAAACAAAATTGAATGGAAGAAGAATTTGAATTTGGTTTTACCGAAGATCCAAAGTTTTCGGTGGAGCGGTACGAGGAGATGATACGCAATCACGACCAGTACTTTTTTGATGCTCAGGCGTTTGAGAACATAATCGACTACTACATCGAAAAGAACGACCCGCCAAAGGCGCTACAGGTTGCCGAGTATGCGCGGAGCCAACACCCGTTTGCCGCCGTTTTCCTGATCAAGCAAGCCCAGCTTTTGGTTGTGGCCAACCAGGTACCCGAGGCTTTTGCCGCCCTGGAAAAAGCCGCCATGCTGGAAGCCTCCGACCCCGATATTTATATCATCCGCGGCAACCTGTACGAAAGCATGGAGCGTTATGCCGAGGCGCTGGAAAATTATGAAAAAGCGCTCGACCTTGCCGAAGAAACCGATGAGGTGCTGCTGCATATTGCTTACGTGTACCAGAATATGGGCGATTACGATACGTCGATAACATACTTAAAGCTATGCCTGAAGCAAAATATGGAAAACCAGGATGCCTTATACGAGTTGGCTTTTTGTTATGATGTGCTGGATAACCAGCAGGAAAGCGTGCTGTTTTACCAGCAGTATATCGATAATGAGCCATATAGCTATGCCGCCTGGTATAACTTAGGCAATGCCTTTACAAAACTGGGCCTGTTTGAAAAAGCCATTGACGCTTACGATTATGCCATATTAATTAAGGACAGTTTTGCATCGGCTTATTTTAACAAAGGTAACGCCCTGGTAAACCTGGAAAAATATGCGGAAGCGATCGAGGTTTACCGCCAGACCTTTGAGTATGAGCAACCCAATGCCGATACCTATTGCGCTATAGGCGAATGTTATGAAAAGCTGGAGCAAATGGACGATGCGCGCGCTTTTTATAAAAAGTCGGTTAAGATGGACCCAAAGCTGGCTGATGCGTGGTTTGGGATAGGGGTGACGCTGGATTTTGAGGAACGTTATTTTGAGGCGCTGCACTTTTATAAAAAGGCGCTCGACCTGGATATAGCCAATGCCGATTATTGGTTTGCGATTGCCGATGCGGAATACAAACTTGGCCATTTAGAAGAAGCCGAACATGCCTACGAAAAAGTGGTTGAACTTAACCCGATAGACGTAGACGCCTGGCTTGATTATTCGTCGATATTATACGAACAGCAACGATTGGTTGACGCGATAGAGGTTATTTCGCAAGCCATAAAAAATAACCCCGAAGCTGCCGAGCTTTATTACCGCATGGTCGCTTATTTATTTGCAAAAGGCGACTACAATGAAGCGCTTAACTTTCTAGAAATGGCCCTGGCGTCGGATCCAGAAAAGCATTATATCCTGTTTGATTATTTGCCGCAGCTGCAGAAGAATAAGGTGATTGTTGATATTATTAACCGGTACACTAAGTAACCAGTCGCCGAAGCCTGAATTAAGTTATTATTTAAATTTTTAACGAACTCATAAAAAGACCCAAAAAAATTGGGTTTTTTTATGATATTTGCGTCATTAATACTTTTAGTTATAGTCTATAACCGTTTGAAATATCTATGAATTATATGTTAAGCAATATACCCGAACGCACTTCAAAACCTCGAAACAATGGTATTACGATGGTGATGGACAAGGGGTTAAGTTTGCGCCAGGCTGAAGATTTTGTGGAGGTAGCAGGAATTCATACCGATATCATAAAATTAGGGTGGGCAACGTCATTTGTAACGCCAAACCTCGACGATAAGCTGGCCATTTTTCGCGCAGCGGGCATACCGGTATATTTTGGCGGTACGCTGTTTGAAGCATTTGTTGTACGCAATCAATTTGACGATTACCGGCGGATACTGGATAAGTACGGTATGGAATATGCGGAAGTTTCTGACGGCTCCATAAATATAGAGCATGAAGTAAAATGTGAATATATCCGTGAGCTAAGTAAACAGGTGACTGTTATATCGGAGGTGGGATCAAAGGATGCCGAAAAAATATTCGCGCCTTATAAATGGATAAAATTAATGCATGCCGAGATTGATGCCGGCGCCTGGAAGGTAATTGCTGAAGCGCGCGAAAGCGGAAATGTGGGCATTTACCGCGACTCGGGCGAAGTAAGACAGGGGTTGATCGATGAGATACTGACCCAAATACCCGAGGAAACCATTATTTGGGAAGCCCCGCAAAAAGCGCAGCAGGTTTGGTTTATCAAGCTGATCGGCGCCAATGTAAATTTAGGAAATATTGCCCCGGCAGATGTGATACCGTTAGAAACCCTGCGTCTGGGCATCCGTAGCGATACGTTCGATCATTTCCTGAACACCTCGTCATAAACTGCCACCTCGTCATAAACTGCCACAGTGTAATTGGTTGAGTGCCGCGCAGCATGAAATACAACAAATTTCTGCTTTTCTTCTTATTATTACGACATGAAACACTATGGGCTTATCGGCTACCCGCTATCGCATTCATTTTCCAAAGCCTATTTTACTGCAAAGTTTGAAAGGGAACATATCGGGGATACGAAATATGACCTTTTCCCTATGGAAAATATTAAGGGGCTTCCGGCATTGCTGAATGCCAACCCCGATCTATGCGGACTTAATGTTACCATCCCGCATAAGGTAAGTGTGCTTAAATACCTGGACTGGATCGATCCGGATGCGAAGGGAGCGGGCGCGGTAAATTGTATCCGTATCAGCTCCGAAAGCCCGGTACTGGCTGCATTTTCGGGGGAGGTTGGGGTGAAGGGACATGACTTTAGGCTGGAAGGGTTCAATACCGATATCTACGGTTTCGAGATGTCATTACGTCCCTTATTGAAAGCGTATCACGACCAGGCGCTTATATTAGGTGATGGCGGCGCCGCCAAAGCGGTAAAATGTGTTTTGGAGAACCTGGGGATCAATTTTAGAATTGTAACCCGAAGGCCCATCGGCGATAATTTATTATTTAAAGATCTAAAGCCCCACCATATAAAAGACAACCTGCTTATTATTAATACTACGCCCCTGGGCATGCTGCCCAACACCGACGAATACCCGCCGATACCCTACGAGGCTATAACGAGCAGGCACATACTTTATGACATGGTTTATAACCCTGAAAAGACCTTGTTTTTGTTAAAGGGCGAGGACCATGGCGCAACAACAAAAAACGGCTATGAAATGTTAATTTTGCAAGCTGAGAAGTCGTGGGAGATATGGACATCAAAACAACTGCACCCTTGAAAAATTTCCTGGTATTGGTCCTTCTGGCAATTTGCGCTTCTTGTAGCGGAAATCACGACTATTCACCAAAACCGAGGGGTTATTTCCGGATCGTTTTTCCAAAAAAGGAATACCAGAATTACAATGCACGTTGTCCGTTTACGTTTGTATATCCCAAATACGCCTATATTGAGCCAGATAGGCACCGTGACGCAAAGCCTTGCTGGCTTAATATGCAGTTTCCGCAGTTTAACGGAACGCTGCATTTAAGCTATGAACAGATCCAATCAAAAAAGGAATTCAATGAGTTGATCGAGGATGCGCATAAGCTGAGCTTTAAACATACGGTGAAGGCAACATCGATCGATGAGGGTGTGATCAGGTACCCTGAAAGAAAAGTATACGGGATATATTATACCATCGACGGGAATGCGGCTTCGTCTGTGCAATTTTACCTTACAGACAGTACACGTAACTACATTCGGGGGGCACTTTATTTTAATACCGAGCCAAGGCTCGACTCCATACAGCCCGTGCTCACCTTTGTAAAAAAGGATGTTGAAGTGATGATAAAAAGTTTCAGGTGGAAGTAGAGGAGAGGTGAAAGGTGAAAGCTAAAAGGTCAAAGGCAGCGTAAAAAGTTAACGAAAAAGGGCGGCCGGATATTAATCCGGCCGCCCTCTTGTCATCAAATCCTATCAATTCTGGTCCGTCTCGTCTGAAGGCAGGCCTACAATTTTATACGTTTTATTTTTGTTTGAATCGGTCAATTCCTGGTAGTAAACGCCATCGGGCGATACCCATAGTTTTTGGCCGTTGACCTTTATCTTTCTGCAATCGGGCGGAAGCTCTGATACGATATCACCCATTTGAGGGCCCTGCGATTGCCCGTCGTCCACATCAGACTTCGTATTTAATTCGCCGTCCTTGCCGGCAACTTCATAAACAACCGTGCCGTCGTCTTTAGTAACCGGCCGGTAATAAACGCCATTCAGTTCGTAATACTGTTCGCCATTAATTACAATGGATTGCGCTTTATCAGGCAGGCTTTTTATTTCGGCGCCTACAGGCGGTTCAACTACGGTGTAACTGTCGTTGTAATATTGATAGAACAAGCCATTGCTAAAGAAATATTCATCGTCGCCATAATAAAACGGATAATACCCATAGGGCAGGTATCCACAGGTAAAGCCGATGCTGGGCAGGTAATAAGTGCCGTAATAGCCCCGGTTATAATGATAATAGCCGTGATTGCCCCAATAACCCCCGTAACCGATGCGCGGAGCAGTACGGTAAGTTAAACCGCCGGATGTAGCCCCGCGTGGGGTAAAACCGAGGCCGCTAACCGAAGTGCCTTGTCGTGGTGTAAAACCGCCTACGGTACCCTGCCGCGGTGCATAACCATAATTACCCCTCACCGAAGTGCCCTGCCGTGGTGCATAACCATAATTGCCACGAACGCCGCCCTGGCCGTTTACAACCCCTTGCCGCGGCGCAGGGTTAAAACTTGGCCGCGAAATACCCACACTGCCTGCGGACGGACGGCTATAACTGCCACCGCCCGAGGATGGCCGGCTAAAACTTGACGTGGTGCTGCCACTTGTTGATGGCCTGCTAAAAGTTGATGTGCTCGTATTGCTGCTGCTATTGCCAGAGGATGAAACAGAGCCGCCGCCGCCACCGCCTGAGGACCGGCCGCCGCCGCCACCACCTCCGGTAGCACCGCGCTGAGCTTGAGAAGGTTGCGCTAAAAACACGCATAACAGCGCGCTTAAAGCAACATAAAGTGAGTGTTTATATAAGATCTTCATGATGAAAAATTTTAAAATTGGTTTTTAGGTTGTGATAAATCGCGTCGGTATTATAAATTTTAGACTGATAATCTGTCATACGGTTTAACACACATTAAATTATTTTGAACAAAAAATGAACCGGTATAATGAGTCATAATGATTGCAAAGTAAAAATAACGATTTTTAGCGGAATTTGCTATTCGTTATGTCTGTCTTTAGTCAGTTTTATATTTCTTCGGCGATAAATATAAAGTCGCTGTTAAATGACAGGGTAAAAAATCCATCGCTGATTGTTCTATATTGCCGGTTACCAGCAGGCAGCAGACCGGTAGAGTGAAGATCGGCCGGCAGACTTAATATTTCAATCATCGCCCCTGCGGGCTGCCACTTGCTGAAGCCTGGCCTTACAGCATATATTTTTTTGCGGTCGTGAAAAATAACCAGATTTATCACGCTGGCAAACGGTTCCAATTCATCCAGGTCCAGGTCATCGGCAACAATATTAACCGACGGATATCCATTGTCTACAAGGAATTTTAAAGCTGAATGAATTATTTCACCACTGCCGGGACGGAGTTGTTTTATATCGGATTGGAAAACAGCAGCCGTTTCATTACCGATCAAATAGTCGATCTTAATACCGTATGCGTTAAGCTTTTCGGCCGTGCTGGCGTTCGTGATTACGGTAGGGCTCCATTCCAATAGCTGTCCCAGCATCTCGTCAGGAAAATTGTCCAGGCTAAGCAGCAATAAGGCAGGTTCCTGTTTTTCGCGTACAACGTGGTGTGACGACATGGATAACAGATTAATATATCGTGCGATAAAGAGCCTTAAATGCTTCCGCCGGGTTCACGGCCAGGTTCACAGCTGCCGATACGGCGATACCATACACGCCCGTTTCAATGAGACTGGCGACATCGGTTAATCGTATGCCCCCTACGGCAATAACAGGCAGTTCGATCTCGGGATACTTTTGCAGCTCGCGATATCCCTGGAAACCAAGCAGCGGTTTGTTATTGGGTTTGGTATTGGTATGGGCAAACGGCCCGTATCCGCAGTAGTCAACCAAGCCGGTATTTTGAACAGCTTTTAACCGCTCGATATTGGTAGCCGATGCGCCAAGCGTTTTTTCGTCGCCAATTATGGCCCTAATGGCTGCCAGGTTTGCATCAAAGTCCTCAATATGCACACCCTGGGCGTCTACCTTATCCAGCAAATGATAATGGTTGGTAAGGATCAGCGTGGTTCCCCAGTCATCACACACTGCCGCGATATGATTGATCTCATCGATCAGGTCTGCATCCGGTTTGGTGAGACAGCGGTACTGTATCCAATTTGCGCCGGCTTCACAGGCGATCCGGGCCTGTTCCAAATGACTTCGGTTTGGCAGGTCCTGGGTGAGATAATGTAACCGCGAGATGTATTTTTTCACTGTCTGAACCTTGATTTATAGGATTTATCGGCCACGATGTGTTTATTACAAGTCAGTGAAGGTTATGACAATCAACCATGGTTCGCAATTATTTGAATATCTCACCTATAGGTTTTCCTATATTTCCGTTGGGTGCCTGTATGTGTAACAAGGCGGCAACGGTGGGAGCGATATCGGTCATGTGCGTTTCGCGGGTAAGGCTTCCATGCTTTACACCCCAACCCATAAACACCAGGGGGATGTGGCTATCGTAAGGGTTCCAGGTGCCATGGGTGGTGCCGGTCGGCGCAAAACCCGCAAACCAGCCTGGTTTTAAAATGATTTGTATGGCGCCACTGTGCTCAGCGTTGTAGCCGTTAATGATACGTGCCTTTAACTCTTCGGGTATACTGGCGCTTTGAACCTGCTGCATGTCGATGGCATAAGCGATTGCCGGTTGTTGCTGCAGGTATTTAATACAATCGTATTTTATCGCGTCAGCATTTAATTTTTCTTTGTTGATGGCCGCATAATTAAGGTTTACCTGGTAATTTCCAAGGCCAATCACCAAATTCTTTACTCTATAATTAGCCTCCAGCATCTTGTTCATGCCGGTTAGCGCAGCTCTTTCACTCCAGTCCCCGGCCGGGATATGATGATCGGTTAAAAAGGCGGGGTTATGCGCAGCGCCATGGTCGGCGGTTAAAAAAACGGTGTAATTCCCTTTGCCTACTTTAGCATCGAGATACGTGAAGAAATTAGCAAGATCGCGGTCGAGCCGTAAATAGGTGTCTTCGGTTTCAACCGCGTTAACCCCAAACTGGTGACCGACATAATCAGTTGACGATAGGCTTACCGCGAGGAAATCAGTTACGGAATGCAGGCCCAATTGCTCGCTGTTAATTGCCGACACGGCAAAATCAAGGGTCAAAGTATTACCATACGGTGTAGAGCGGATCATCCCCAGGTTGCCTTTATACAGCGCCGATGTCTTTACCGGCAGTGTAGGCGAATCGGCGCCCTTGAACTTTCCTTCATACGCAGGGCTGTTATCCGGCGAGCTTTGCAGGTATGTGTTTATCGGATAGAGTGGATTCCAATCCAGCTTTAAATAGGTTTCGGCCAGCTTTTGATCATTAACATCCTTAACCCATTGGGGCAGGTCGTTCATATAATAGGTGCTGGTAATCCAATTACCCGATTTATCATCAAACCAATAAGCGGCATTGGCTGTATGGCCGGCGGGTAAAATACCGCCCCGGTCCTTAAGCGCGATGCCAATGACCTTCGAGCGAAAATTTGTGGCCAGCTTTAACTCGTCAGTTACCGTTGTCGCCAGCAAATTTCGCGGCGACATCTCGCCGGCCGTAGATGTGCTGCCCACTGTTTTAACGGTTGTGTCTGCCGTGCAGTACATTGATTTCCCGGTAGCCTGGATAATAAAATCGTTGCCGGCTATGCCATGTATGGAAGGTACAGAACCGGTATAAATACAAGTGTGTCCTGCTGCTGTGACGGTCGGAATGTAATCGATCTGCGTGTTCTCGCAAGTGAAACCCTCGTTTAGCAAACGTTTAAACCCATTGCTTTGGTATCGGCCGTAATAACGGTACAGGTAATCCCACCGCATTTGATCAACCACAATGCCAACCACCAGCTTTGGCCGGGGGAGTTCGGAATTAACTGCGGCGGCGCTAACGACCTTTTTTCGTTTTGTTTGCGCCGATAGGCTGCATACAGTAAAAGCTAACAGGACAAGCAGCAGGTATTTTATTTTCATAATGAATTTTTAAAGCAAATATCTGCAATGTAATTAATATTAGGATTACACTGATTGGAAAATGATTACACCGATTTCCATTCTTACAGGTGAAATCGTCTTCCCAAAAATCGGTGAAATCATCCTCCTAAGATCGGTGAAACCCTTCATCAAAATCTAAGGTTAAGCGACAATAAAAAGTTTATCGGCGCCTGCGGAAAAAAGTAGTTGTAATTCACCACTTTGCCACTCTCGATATCCGGATACGTGGCGCCGTTAGCCTCGTATTTTTCGCTGAATATATTGTTGATCAGCAGGGTTAGCCCAATGTTTTTAACCGACCGCAGAGCAAAATTATAATTCAACCTTAATGCATTCACAAAATAGCTGTTGAGATAGCGGTTAGACAACGGATCCGATAGGCCGTAGCCGGGCGGATTGATATTACTCGTATTATCAAGGTACTGCCTGCTCACATATTTACTGATCAATGCGATCTCTGAATTTTTTATTGGCCTGAAACTGATCTCGCTCGAGCCTACAAAATCTGGTGAAAATGCGATATCCGTTTTATTGTACGTGTATTCTACGGTCGGGTTATTATCATAATCGATCAAATACTGATGGAAATTTTTCACCTTATTGCTGCTTAATGACGCTGTTGCCGCCCAGACCAGCTGATCGGTGATCTTTAATTTTCCGTCAAGCTCCACCCCTTCGCGATAGCTATCCCTTACGTTGCTGCGTATCTGCGCGCCAACGTCATTTAATGCGCCGGTTAGCACCAGCTGATTGTTATAAAGCATATAAAAACCGTTTATTCCGCCGGTAAAATTCCCTTGCCTGGTACGGTAACCTATTTCCCAGTCCTTTAAATTTTCGGGCCTGGGCCGGCTTTGCGGCGTTGAAGCCACATAATCATCGCGATCGGGCTCGTGATTGCCTACCGCAAAAGAGGCATATATGTTATTTTGAGGATCGAACTGGTAGGTAATGCCCGCTTTTGGATTAAAGAAGTCGAGCTTTACGGCTTCCTGCACATTATTTAAATTTTCGTCGAAACCAAAAAACGAATAATATACATGACGGTATTGCATATCCGCGTAAAGCGTCACCCTGCCAATGCGATAATCGGCTTTACCAAAAACATTAAAGTCTTTTTTGTCAGCATCATTCCGCGAGTATTGATAATCGGGCGGAATATCGGTGCTTTGCTGCGTCCATTCAATATTGTTATAGTGTGCCCCTTTATATTCGTTATAAGCGCCGCCGAGATAAAAATTCAGGTTGGTTTGAGGCTGGTATTTTAAATTGTAAGTAACGCCGTAAAATTTGTTATTCAACCATAAACGACGCGTGAGGTCGGTCATGTTAATGGTGTCGCCGGCTATAATAACAGGCGTTATGCCATAGCCTGTCAAGGTTTGTGCAGGCTGATATTCCTCGTAATACCCGTAACCATGTGTATAGTGCAGCGCCCCGCTGAACGAAAGCTTATCCGATATTTTTTGATCCAGCAGCAATTGATAATGATCCTGGGTATAGTTATCAGTTTGGTTTTTATAATAGGTGCCATTGGGCTCAAGCCCAAGCCCGTTATAGCGCCGATTCCCTGCGCGCAAAGTATCTTCGGGTATGCCATCCCAGGCCTGGTACGTATGTTCGGTTCCCGAAAAGGTAATAAACCTGACCGTAGTGCTTTTTCCGTAATAAGCGCCACTTATATAATATGATTTTAAATCGGAAAACGCCCGGTTGATGTAGCCGTTGGAATAAATCCTGGATAATCGCCCGTCAAAGCTAAACTTGCCGCCAAGCAATCCTGTGCCGGCGTTAACAGTATTTTTAACCGTGCCATAAGAGCCCACCGAGTTGTTCAGCTCGGCGTAAGCCGTGTCGCGCCGGGCGTTTGTCTGTATGTTAATGCTGGCCCCGAACGCGCCCGCGCCGTTGGTGGAAGTACCCACGCCGCGCTGAACCTGGATGTTATCGATGGATGATGCGAAGTCGGGTACATCCACGAAAAACGACCCCTGCTCTTCTGAATCATTGTAAGGGATGCCGTTGATGGTAACGTTAATGCGTGTACCATCCGAGCCGCGGATGTGGATACCCGTATAACCTATACCTGCGCCGGCATCGGATGTGGTAACCACAGAAGGCGTTTGGTTAAGCAGGAAGGGCAGATCCTGGCCGAGGTTGTTTTTTTCGATATCCTTTTTGCTCAAATTGGTAAACGTCGTTGGCGAATTTTTTACCGCCCGTGTGCTATTTACGCTTACCACCTGCATGGAAAGCGCGCTGTTAGTCATTTCAAAGTCGCTTACCTTATTGCCATTTACAACGACAGTTTTAGTAACGGTTTGATACCCAACATAGGATACCTTAAGTGTATATAAAGCTGCCGCAAGGTTCACGATGCGGTATTTTCCCGAGGCATCGGCGACTGCACTAACTTCCATTTTTTCGATGCTGACGGTTGCGCCGGGCAATGCTTCGCCCGTTTGCCGGTCGGTGATCCTGCCGGAAATAGAAAACTGGGCCGCGGCCAGGGCAGGCAGCAGCAGGGCGGTTAACGCCGTAAATAAATTTTTCAAAATTTTTATCAATTACCTTAGTTAAACCATCTGCGCACCAGGGTGAATACGCAGTACACTTAACTTTTACCTCTCCCTACGCCGGCATTACCCGGATCAGGTGTATGTGGTGAATTGTAGAGACACAATACTTTATGTTTCCTTCTGTTTTAACCAGAGACGTCCCGTACGTACGGGACGTCTCTACAGTGCATTCACAACCATGGGTTTGATCTCAGCCTGTCTTTCAGTTTGATCGCTCAAAGCAAGGCACCCCTTGAGAATTATGGAACAAAGATATGTTTTGATTTCGAATTTCGGAATTTCGATTTCGGATTTGAGGGCTATGATACGTTTTGGATAAACCAATAACCTAACACCCTAATTTGTCGCAGTAATATTTACATTCCTGTTTTTGGCATCCACACCTGGCTTTTGATAAGCCACTTGCCGTTTTCCATACGCAGTACAAAGGTAAAAGCCCCCTTTGCGGTAAATCGCCCTCGCTCGGGCAGCACACCCGTAAAGCTTACAGGCACCACTGTATACACGTTGTCGGCAGTGAGCTGGTAAACGTGAATGGGCTCGATGGTCGCTTTCAGTTTTGTTAGCCTGTTGTCCTTACACACTTGTTCGACCGCGTTAACCCATTGCACACCGGCGGTAGGGCCGTTCCACGAATAAGGCGGCTCATCGTCGGCAACCAGCGCGTTATGTGTGTATAAATTGGCTACTGATTCGATATCAAATTTATTGAGCGCATTAATTGCCCGCCGGATGACGTCAAGCACTTCGGCAGGCGGAATGGTATCGACAGAGCGGATACGTTCGCCGGCCGTGCCGGCTGCCAGCGCCGCATATGCGGTTGCCGATCTTGCGTACCCGATTCCTGGTCCGGAGCCACATGCAGCCCAAATTAACATCGCGAAAAGGAAAGTTTTAGTCATATGGCAATCTATAACGACCAAAGTGGTTCACAATCAAAGTTTAAATTACACAAATGGTTTGATAGTAATTACAATTATTGTGATACGGCGTATTTTTTTACCGAATATAAAAATAAATGATGGTTTACCAGCGGCCCTTCCATTTAAGTTCCCTAATTATTTACGCCGAGCAGGTCGATCGTAAATACCAGTACGGAATTAGCCGGAATACTGCTATCCGGCGAACTATTTCCGTATCCTAAGGCCGATGGAATGATTAAAAGTATGCGACCGCCGGTATTTATATGCGGGATGCCAATTTGCCACCCCTTTATCAGCGTGCTTAACGATGATGAAAGATTGGCCGACTGTGCAAATACCGACCCATTCAATAATTTGCCGGTATAGTTAACGCTTATTACCGAGCTTGCGTTTGGGTATGCCCCGGTACCCTGGGTTATTACCTGGTAATAAAGACCTGAAGGATCTTTCGTAGCCGCAATGCTATTCGCAGAAATATAGGTGCGGATCAATGCATCATCGGTACTTGCCTGGGTTGCAGCATTAAATGATGCTTCTTTTTTACAAGACGCGATCCCGATAGCTAAAAAGCAAATAAGTAAAAGGTGTTTTTTCATTTATATTATCTGTCTGGTCAATTAACTGCTTTTTGTGTCAAAAATTATTTCAAATTCAAGTATCATAATTTAATAACGAAAACCCCGCCATGGGCAGGGAGATTTATCCGAGGTTTATACCTTTGCAAATATGGAAACTATTTCGTGGAATGATTTTGAAAAAGTAGAATTACGTGCAGGAACGATATTGGCCGCCGAAGATTTTCCGCAGGCGCGAAAGCCAGCTTACAAAGTAAAGGTTGATTTTGGGCCGCTGGGCATTAAATGGTCGAGCGCGCAAATCACCAAACACTACACGAAGGAAGAATTGACGGGCCGGCAAATTATAGGCGTTATTAACTTCCCGGTAAAACAAATCGCCAACTTTATGTCGGAATTTTTACTGACCGGTTTTGCTGACGAGAATGGTGACATTGTATTATCGGCCATTGAAAAAGCCGTGCCGAATGGGAGTAAACTGGTATGAGGTATGTGAGTTTTGGCGGAGAACCAACCCTATCGCCGGATGATTTTTTTATGAACGAGGCCATACGGGAAGCAAAACTGGCATTGGCCGCAGATGAGATCCCGATAGGCGCCATCGTGGTTTGCAAGGGACAGATCATTGGCCGCGGCCATAACCTAACCGAGCGTTTAAATGATGTATCGGCCCATGCCGAAATGCAGGCGCTAACCGCTGCAGCAAACTACATGGGCGGAAAATACCTGCAGGAATGCACTCTGTATGTTACCCTTGAACCTTGTGTGATGTGCGCCGGGGCCTCGTATTGGTTCCAGCTAAGCCGAATCGTTTTCGGCGCATACGACGCTAAACTTGGATTTGGGAGACTCAATCAAAAAATTACGCATCCAAAAACCACGATAACGGGTGGTGTGAGAGAAAATGAATGTGCCGAACTTGTAAGAACGTTTTTTAGGGATAAGAGAAAACAGAAATAACGCGTAGCCACCGGCCCGATAAAAAACATGACATTTATCAGAACAATTGTCATATCAAACCCTTTATATTTGCTACATACTTCTATAAACTTTAAAACTAAAAATTATGGCATTTACCCTACCAGCGCTTCCATACGCTACCGATGCCCTGGAACCGCACATTGATAAAATGACCATGGAGATTCACCATGGCAAACATCACCAGGCTTATGTTACCAATTTAAATAAAGCCCTCGAGGGAAAACCCGAAGCCAACAACAGTATTGAAGATATCATTAAAAATATATCGAAATACCCTATGGCTGTGCGTAATAACGGCGGCGGGCACTACAACCACACGTTGTTTTGGACCATACTTTCGCCGGGTGGCGGCGGTGAGCCTTCGGGCGCCCTGGGCAATGCTATAAACAGCACATTCGGCTCGTTTGCCGATTTTAAAACCAAAGTAAATGAAGCAGGCGCCACCCGTTTTGGATCGGGCTGGGCCTGGCTGATCGTTACGCCCGATAAAAAACTTGCCGTATGTTCAACGCCGAATCAGGATAGCCCGTTAATGGATATTGCCGAGGTAAAAGGTACACCCATTTTGGGTGTCGACGTTTGGGAACACGCCTACTATTTGAAATACCAAAACCGCCGCCCCGATTATTTAGCGGCAGTATGGAACGTGATCAACTGGAACCACGTGGCAGAATTATACAGCAAAGCTGTGTAACCGAAAACTAATTTAGACGAAGCGGCAAGGTTGACAGATTTTGCCGCTTTTTTGCTTTATCCTTTTTCCTATGAAAGCAGTCGTTCTTGAGGGGTCGGAAAGGCCACTCATTTTAAAGGAAGTTGATAAGCCGGCTTTAAAAGCCGGTGAAGTTTTAGTAAAGATTAAGGCGGCTGCATTAAACCGCCGCGATTACTGGATAACGGTTGGCCAATATGCAGGTATTAAATACCCGTCGATATTAGGCTCGGATGGCGCAGGCATCGTTACTGAAGCTGCTGATGATGCAGATAAGCATTGGATAGGCCACGAAGTGATCATTAATCCCAGCCACGACTGGGGCGACCATCCCCAATTTCAATCAAAAGAATTCAAAATATTAGGCTTGCCTGAAGACGGCACTTTTGCGGAATATGTAAGGGTGCGATCAGAGTACGTTCATAATAAGCCGGTACATTTAAGCTGGGAACAGGCTGCGGCGCTACCACTTGCCGGATTAACGGCCTACCGGGCATTGTTCAGCAAAGGCAAAGCCGCAAAAGGTCAAAACGTTTTGATAACCGGTGCGGGCAGCGGTACAGGCAGCTTCGCGATACAATTCGCCCATGCTGCCGGTTGCCATGTGTTTGTGACTTCGGGCGCGGGCGAAAAAATTGAACAGGCGCGGCAGATTGGCGCTTCAGCCGGTGTTAATTATAAAGCGCAGGACTGGGCTGAGCAACTGCAACATCTTTCGGGCGGATTTGACGTGATCATTGATAGCGCGCTGGGCGAGGGTTTTGCTAAATTGCCCGACATTTGCAAGCCGGGGGCACGAATCGTGTTTTTTGGTGGAACGGCAGGTAATATTCCCGAATTAAACGGCCGGAAGATATTTTGGAAGCAATTGCAACTGTTGGGCACCACGATGGGGACGCCTGAAGAATTTACCGCAATGGTTTCCTTTGTAAATAAACACCAGCTGGTGCCGGTCATTGATGAGATATTTCCATTGGCCGACGCTGAAAAAGCGATCAAAAAAATGGAGCGCTCATCGCAATTTGGCAAAATTATTCTGCGGGCCTAACGATGCTGCGGTTAAAGGTTGAAGCGGTAAAATGGGAGTTGCAGGATACGGCGACATTTTATTTAAGCGAAGTGTCGGGCAGGAAAGTCGCTTATAAAGCCGGTCAATTTATCACACTTGTATTTGACCATCACGACGAAGAAATAAGACGGTCCTATTCGTTGAGCTCATCGCCTGATGAGCCGTTATTATCCATTACAGTTAAACGTATAGAAAACGGCGAAATATCACGTTTCCTGTTAACCAAAATCCACCCCGGCGATGTTTTGAAGGCCGTGGAGCCAGCCGGGAAATTTATAATTACCGGTTTCGCGGCTAAAAAAGACATTCTATTGTTTGCTGCCGGGAGCGGCATCGTGCCGGTATTTTCGCAGCTTAAATATGTGCTTAAACGCTCGGGAAAAAGTCATTTTACGCTGATTTACAGTAACCAGCATGAGCGGTCGATATTATTTAAAGACAATATAAACAAGTTATCCTCCGACCACCCGGACCGGCTGACCGTCATACATTTGCTGAGCAACGAGGGAAAGCGGTTACATAACCTGATGGTAGAAAAGCTGGTACGCGAGAATGTAAAACACAACGTGGGCAAAGCGGAATTTTATACCTGCGGGCCATTTACCTATATGCGCATGATCCGGCTGACACTGCTTTATATGGGATTGGCGCCCGCGCAACTCCGAAAGGAGAACTTTGTATTGGAAACAGTGCCGGTTGCCGCCGGTCTGAAAGCATTTCCGCCGCGAAAGATCAGGATCAATTTTAATAATGAAACTTACAACGTGGTAGTTGGCGAAAATCAAAGTATACTGCAGGCGGCGCTGCAAAATGATATCCAACTGCCATATAGCTGCAGGGTTGGCGATTGTTCAACCTGCTCGGCTTTATGCAAAAGAGGCAGGATAGAAATGGTGAAAAACGATGTGCTGACGGAAGCCGACCTTGCAGCCGGGTGGATATTGACCTGTACCGGGCACCCGTTGACTGATGACGTGGTTATTGAATACTAGTATTATTTGGGTTTGTATACGCGTACATAATCAACATACATGCTTGCCGGAAATAAACTCGTATCGACAGTTTGCCCCGGCCAGTTGCCTCCTACAGCAAAGTTTAACAGGATAAAAAATGGCAGATGAAAAGCGCCGGTATTGTTGATGTTGTTAGTAATATTGCCGGTTACATACAGCTTATTATCAACATACCAGTTTATCGAATTCTGATCCCAGGCAATTGAATAAATGTGATAGTCACCGGCGTTTGTGATGGACGTATCGCGCCCATACTGCACATGGCCACCACCGCCGTCCCAGTGCATGGTGCCGTATATCGTATTGTCGGTATTTATATGCTCCATAATGTCCAATTCGCCGCATCGCGGCCATGAAACGGAATTAATATTGGAACCCAGCATCCAAAAAGCCGGCCATAGGCCCTGTCCAACCGGTATTTTTATCCGGGCTGAGACAAGACCAAAAGAAATCTCTTCCTTTTTTTGAGTGGTCATTCTTGCCGAGGTGTACAACTGGTTGCCCAACTGCTCTCTTTTTGCGGTGATCACCAGGTTACCATTTGCAACAGTGGCATTTGCAGCCTGGTAGTATTCCTGTTCGTTATTTCCCCATCCGCCGCCACCCGTTTCAAAATTCCACTTTGAGGTATCAACCGCGGTTCCGCTAAACTCGTCCGACCAAACCAGCGAATACTTGGTCGTATCAAGCGTGGGTGCTGCCGAAGTAGTGGTCGTTGTTGTAGTAGTGGTAGTTGTCGTCGTTGTTGTGACATTTGAATTGGTGTTAACGGGTTGCTTTTTGCACGAAAAAGCAAAAATCACAAGCACCGCCACCGCGGCGCTTGTGATCATATTTAACAATGTTTTTCTCATAATAAACTGGTTACCAAATATAACGAATTTACCTGAAAAATAGTTTCCTATTTGTTAACCCCAAATGATTCCCAGGTCGATGCCGTAGTCCGGTTGCATGTCATCGCCTGAGTTCCGTTTTCGCTCGAAATGTATTTTCCGTTATTACCCAATAGTGTAA